>JAABUN010001799.1_pt1 | contig 43429 bp, 36 predicted proteins | sample 5559311 | NCBI WGS metagenome assembly JAABUN01 (sample SAMN10711877, study PRJNA513370) | rock metagenome | isolation source: Antarctica rocks | place: Antarctica: Victoria Land, Siegfried Peak sud
AAACGAGAAAACCCAAATTCAAAAAGCCAGCAAAGTTCGTTCCGCCGATGGCTTGATGCTACACTGTTGGGGAAAACTGGCAGTCGCTTTTTATTTGCTCGTTTTCAACTACTGATTCGCATATAAATTTATTATATCAATTTGATTATTATTTACATTTGAAACGAATAATAAATTCTTCTTGCAATAAGCCGTTCATAAAAATTTAGTGTAAAATTCTTTTTTTGAGTTTTCCGATTTTTAATTATAAAAATTTAATATATGCGCGACATTCCGGTCGGCAATGGCTCTTTACTGGTCAACTTCGACGACAAATATCAAATCCGCGACATCTATTTTCCGCACGTCGGGCAGGAAAATCACACCGAAGGCTTTCCGTTTCGCTTCGGCGTTTGGGCGGACGGCGCGTTTTCGTGGATTTTCTCGGACGACTGGACGCGCGATTTGCGTTATAAACCGGAAACTCTCGTAACAGACGTTAAATTAGCGAACGAAAAATTAGGCTTGGAAATAGTGTCAAACGACACGGTTGCGAGCCACGAAAACATTTTTCTGCGGCGCGTAACCGTTTCAAACTTGCTCGATAAACCGCGAGAAATACGAGTTTTTCTGCATCACGATTTTCGGATTTATGAAAAAAAAGTCGGCGACACGGCGTTTTACGACCCTGAAAGTTTCGCCCTTGTTCATTACGAAAAACATCGCTATTTTCTGATAAACACCCAGCCGCATTTCGACGTTTTTACGACGGGCAGAAAAGCGTTTCAGGAATCCGAAGGCACTTGGCGCGACGCCGAGGACGGCGTTTTAAGCGGCGGCGCGGCGATAACCGAAGGCTCGGTCGATTCGACAATCGGAATTCATTTAAATCTCGCCGCGCAGGAAACTAAAGAGTTTTATTACTGGATTTGCGCCGCTACTTCGCACGACGAAGTTTGCCTTCTGAACACTCATATTCTCGAACAAACTCCGCAAAAATTTTTAAGCTACACGGAAAATTACTGGCGCGCGTGGGTCAACAAAAACAACACGGATTTCGCGGATTTGTCGCCGGAAATCGTCGAGCTTTACAAACGCTCACTGCTCGTCGTCAGAACGCAAACCGATAACGGCGGCGCGATTCTGGCGGCGAACGATTCGGACGTAACAGCGCGCGCGACCGACCATTATAGCTATCTCTGGACACGCGACGGCGCGCTTGTCGCTAACGCCTTAGACCTTGCAGATTATCCTTTTCTGACAAGAAAATTCTTTGAACTGTGCGGAAAAATCGTTTCCAATGACGGTTATTTTCTGCAGAAATACAACGCCGACGGAACGGTCGCCTCCGGCTGGCACGCGGCGTGGGACGCGCGCGAACAAAAAAAACTCGTGCCGATTCAGGAAGACGAAACCGCGCTCGTCATTTGGGCTTTATGGGCGCATTACGAGAAATTCCGCGACATCGAATTCGCGCACAAACTCTACCAGCCGCTCGTCGTCCGCTGCGCCGAATTTATGCACGATTTCCGCGATGAACGATTAAGGCTGCCGAAGCCTTCGTGGAATTTGTGGGAAGACCGGCTCGGCATTCACACTTTTACGTGCGCGTCGGTTGTCGGCGGGCTGCGCGCGGCGGCGAGATTTGCAAATCTTTTCGGCGAACATATTCGTGCAGTCAAATATGAAAAAGCCGCCGGCGAAGTTGTCGCGGCAATGAGCGAGCATCTTTACAGTAAAAAACTGGAACGATTCGTTCGCGCGTTGAATTTTAGCGATGAAGGACATTTTCAAAGCGATACGACAATCGATGCGTCGCTTTTCGGGACTTTTTATTTCGGCGCGTTCGACGCTAAAGACGAAATGGTGCGAAAAACGATGCGTGCCGTCGAAGAAAAACTGTGGGTTGACACAAGTGTCGGCGGCGTCGCGCGTTTCGAGGCTGACAGTTATATGCGCGTTTCCGAATATGTAAAAGAAAATTCGTGGTTTATCTGCACGCTTTGGCTGGCGGATTACCGCATCGCCGTCGCCGTAGAAAAAGACGACTTGAAAGGCGCACTCGAAATTCTCGAATGGACGGCGAAACGCGCTTTGCCGTCGGGCGTTTTAGCCGAACAAGTTAATCCTTTGACGGGCGAAGCCGTTTCGGTTTCGCCGCTAACGTGGTCGCATTCGACGTTTGTCGCAACCGTGTTGAATTATTTACGAAAAGAAAAGATGTTAAATCAATGCTGAAGGTCAGTTGAAAACTATCTTGCAAACGTCTAACATCTAACCTCTTGACATCTATTTTTTTTATGAGAAGAGCAAAAATTTTAGCGACGCTCGGACCGTCATCGAACACGCCGGAAATTATCGAACGTCTTATTAACGCGGGACTCAACGCCGTGCGGATAAATATGTCGCACGGAACGCACGCCGAACACGAATCGGTTATCAAAAACGCGCGCGATGTTGCCAAAAAATTAGATAAACCGCTGGCGGTTCTGGTCGATTTGTCGGGTCCGAAAATCCGCACCGGGCTGCTGCAAAACGCGTCGCCGGTTCTGCTCGAAGACGGCGCGGATTTTACCATTACGTCGCGCGACATCGAAGGCAACGCCCGTGAAGTATCGACAAACTTTAAGGATTTGCCGAAGCTGGCGGCAAAAGGCGCGCGCGTTCTTCTGGATGACGGCGCAATCGAACTGAAAGTAAAATCGGTTACGAAAACCGACGTAAAAACGACGGTCGTCAACGGCGGATTGCTCGCTGAGCGCAAAGGCATAAATTTGCCGAACACGTTGCTTCCGATTCCTTCTTTAACGAAAAAAGACCGCACGGATTTGGAATGGGCAATGTCCCAAAACATCGATTACATCGCGCTTTCGTTTGTCCGCAAAGCCGAAGATTGTCTGGAAGTAAAAGACCTGATTAAAAAATTAAACAAGCGCGAATTGGGCAGACCGCTGCTTGTAGCGAAAATCGAAAAGGCAGAAGCGATTGAAAACCTCGATTCGATTCTGGAGGCGACCGACGGTGTAATGGTCGCGCGCGGCGATTTGGGCGTCGAAACGAGCGTCGAGCTTGTTCCCGTTTATCAAAAACAGATTATCGAAAAATCGGTTATTAAAGATAAATTCGTAATCACTGCGACGCAAATGCTGCAATCGATGATTTACGAGCCGCGCCCGACGCGCGCCGAAGCGTCCGACGTAGCGAACGCGGTTTGGGACGGAACGGACGCCGTTATGCTTTCGGCGGAAACGGCGTCGGGGAAATATCCGGTCGAAGCGGTCGAGACGATGGAGCGGATTATCAAAGCGGCGGAAACCGTTAAAACAACGAAATTAAAACGTCCCGTAAAATTTACCGAAGAGCCGACGGGCAGAACGTCGCAGGCATTGTGCAAAGCCGCCGCGTTTTGCGCGCGCGAAAAGTTGACCGATAAAGTCGCGGTTTTCACCGAATCGGGTTTGATGGCGCGTCGTCTGTCGAGCATTCGTTCGGGCTTGCGAACCTTTGCGCTGACAAATTCGGACGACGTGCGCAATCAACTGGCACTGATTTGGGGCGTCGAGCCGTTTTGCCACGAAAACACCAATACGAGCGAGATGATGCTCAAAGACGGCGAGAAAACTTTGCTCGAATACGGCGCGGTCAGCGAAGGCGAAACGATTGTGATGATGGCTGGCAGACTTTCCGGTTTGGGACTTTCAAGCTCGGTCATCGTCTGGACAATCAGCGAAGACACGCCGCGAAAATAGTAACAACTTCGCCTTAAAGCGGTTCACATTTCGGCAAATTTTGTGATAGTTTTTTTCTTGCAGCAAACGTCTGAAAACAAAACGAACAAGGGAGATTTTTATGGCTAACACATACGAACTTTCGGCTTCCGCCGATGCAAGCGCAGATTTTAATAAAGGCTCGATTTTTTTCATCGGAACGGCGACCGTGATTATTCGCTTTGCCGGTTTTACGATTTTGACCGACCCGAATTTTCTGCACGCGGGCGACCACGTTCATCTCGGCTATGGTTTAACGAGCGAACGCTTGACCGAACCGGCGATTAACATCGAAGATTTGCCGCCGCTCGATTTCTGCGTTTTGTCGCATTATCACGGCGACCATTTCGACCAGATTGTCGAAGAAAAACTGCAAAAAGATTTGCCGATTGTAACGACGACTTCTGCCGTCGCCGAACTCGAAGCGAGAAATTTTACGGGCGGTATCGGATTGGAAAACTGGGATTCGGCGGAATTTAACAAAAACGGCGCGCGCGTCCGCATCACTTCGACGCCCGGACAGCACGGACCGGGAATCGTCGATTTTGCTTTGCCGGAAGTGATGGGAAGCATTCTTGATTTTGAAGAAGCGGCTGGAAACCGCGCCCTGCGGCTTTATATTTCGGGCGACACGCTTGTCATTGACGATTTGGAGGAAATTCCAAAAAGATTTCCCGAAATCAACATCGGGCTTTTTCACCTCGGCGGCACGAGAGTTTTGGGCGTGATGGTTACGATGGACGACAAGGAAGGCGTCGAAGCGATAAAAATTATCAAGCCCGAAACGGCGATTCCGATTCATTACAACGATTACGACGTTTTCAAATCGCCGCTCGAAGATTTTAAACGAGCCGCCGCCGAAGCCGGTTTGAACGATAAAATGGTTTATCTGGCGCACGGCGAGACTTACGATTTTGAAGTTTCGTCAAACCGTTTGAAGAAAGATGTATCGGCTTAGATTTCAAAAATTTAGCGCAAAAAAAGAACCGGAAGTTTTGAATAAATCGAAACTTCCGGTTCTTTTTTGCGCGTTGTCTTATTTTTGAATACTGTTTTATTATGCCGATTTCTCCTTTTCTTCAACGATTTGTCGCCCTAATTTATTCGGGTCGAAAAAGGCGCGAAAGCGCGTGATTTTATCGCCTTCGATTTCCAAAATGCTCACGCCGTCGTATTGAAATTCGTGTCCCTCGCTGCTCGCGCCTACAGTCTTCCATTCGAGCGCGGCGCGGTTTTCGGTAACGATTTGGTTGCGAAAAGTAGATTTCACTTCCGCGAAATTGTCGCGGTAGCTTTGCCAGAACGCGCGCACGTCCGTCTGCTTGTCGTTGTCCTCGGTTATCACATTTGCGATGTCGCAGTCTTCGCCGAAAAGAGCGACAATCGTTTCCAAATCGCGCTCGGCTTCCAGTTTCCCGAGCGCTTCAACAAATTTTTTCGCCGTATCTTGTGCCATTTCTACAATTCACCTTCCCTTGTTTATTTGTAAATTAGAGCCGTATAAACAGCATCCGACATACAAATAACTTAGTCAAGTTTGACGAATTTATTATAAAATTTCGCGGGTGAATTTATGAATGTGCGGGAATGCGGCTTTCTCGTTCTTCCTCGAAAACGCGAATGCCTTTCCAGAACAGCATCGAGTAACCGACGATTGTCAAAGCCGTCGTTATCGAGACTATTAAAAGCGAATTGAGACTAAAATCTCTAACGTAAGCCAGAATAATAAGCGAATTGATTGAAGCGAAAAACAGAAACAACGCGCCGATTGTTATTCGGGCGAACCGATAGCCGAAAGCAATCAAACAGGCAAAACCTATTATAAAGAGCGAAAATGTAAATCGACTGTCGGGGTCGTGTATCGAAATGCCTTGCCAATAATTAAAAACTCCGATTAAAACGGTCAGAGCGACGAGCGAATAAGCGACGGTTTTTCGATTTGTTTTTTGAGCAGTCATTTTTGTTTTCTCCTTATCAAGTGATTTTAACCGTCGTTGGTTTATTGTCAATAACTTTTCGACGAAAGAAGAATTTTATTCGGCGCTCAAAACTTGCGCGACGGTTTCTTTTTTCAATTTTTTGCCGTTGCGGTTATTGTAATCGCCGATAGAAATTTGCGGGTCGCGCCAGGCATCAAGGTGTCCGACCTGATGAACGCATTGAATCGTGCAGGTCGGCGCGCACCATTTTTCGGTTATGTATTCGCGCTCCATATCGTTGTGCGTGTATTCGAGCAAAGGTATTCCGGGTGTTCCGCGCTGCTGCGAACACCAGCTTACAATGCCGCCTTCGTCCACATACAAATACCGCGCGCCCGCGCGACAGCGCCAGTCGTATTCGCCGCCGTCAACCAACTTATCTTGAAACCAATTCCAGCGCGCGTAAGAGCGCGTTCCCTTTGCTTTAATTTCTTTATAAACTTCCTTTTCGCGTTCGGTTAAACCTTTATTCAATCCGTCGCTGTCGTGAATGACGCCGACGGTTGAAGAAAATCCTAATTCGACGGCGCGGTTGGCGATTATCAAGGCTTCTTCGGGATTGGCGACGCCGCCGCCGACAACCGAATTGATATTGACTTTGAATTTCGCGTAATCACGCAAATTTACAAGTTTTGAATCGAGAACTTTCAAGCTCTTTTTCGATACTTCGTCAGGATTGACGTTGTCAATCGAAATTTGCAGATAATCAAGACCTGCTTCGTTGAGTTTTTTAACTTTTTCGGCTTGAAAATAATAACCGTTCGAGATAAGACCGGCAATCATTCCGTGGTGCCGTATGCGCGCGATAATCTCGAAAATCTGCGGGTGCATCATCGGCTCGCCGCCGGAAATCGTGATAACGGACGAACCGAATTCGGCGAGCTTATCGATTCTTTGCATCATCACGTCAATCGCCACCGGCTCTGATGTTTTGTCGTATTCGTTGCAATATGTGCAGGCGAGATTGCATCGCCGCATCGGGACGATGTGAACCAGAACCGGGTGTTTTGTCGAAGCGAACGCGCGAACCGTATGACGGATGCCGCGCGTGAAACGACTGAAACTGCTTGCCTTCGGCATTTAACTTAATACTCCAAAAGACGTTCTAATTTGTGTTTTTGATTTGAAAACGAATTACAAATTGAATTCTATACGCTTTACCAAATTGGTAATTATAAATTCTCGCCCGCTTATTTACAAACGCAAAAGGCTTTGACCATTCGAGCCAAAGCCTTTTGAAATTGTTTTCCGTTTTATTAACCCTTGATAGGTTTTAGTCCTTTAGGCAAATCAATTTTGAAGACTTTGGCGCTGATTGTTTGGTTTTTGCGCAAATTTGTCAGCAAAACCGAAGTCGTATCTTTATTGCTTTCAATGACTTTTCCCTGCACGGGCATTCCGTTGCCGTCAACCCAGATTTCCGCCGATTTATATTTGCTCGTCGCTTTCGGCGTCAATTCCAGATGCCACGTTTTCGCGCCGCCGCTGACGGTTTCTTCGCCCAGATATTTGACGTTATAATTCGCCTTTAACTGTTCTCTCGACATACTCAAAAACGAGAGAGCATTGCCCGCGCCGGCGCTATTTTTTGCCTGCTCGACTTTGCCCGTAATCGCCTGTTTGAGGCGCGGGCGAAAAAGCGTATATTCTCCCTTAATAACCGAAAGCTGCTCATCGACGGGTTTTGTCCAGTTGATTCGCGCATACATTTCTCTTTCGCTTCTTCCGGGCAGAAGAATTACATTGCCCTGCGTTACGTCGTGAACGTCCAGTTGCGGATTGTATTTGTCCATTTTAATGTCGGCTTGCAAAGTTTTCAGCGCGGCGCGATGTTCTTCCATACGTTTCAAAATTTCGGGAATGACGTTCTGCGCTTTCGTTTCAATTACGGCAAAAGCGTTAAAAAAGAACGAGAGCGCAATTGCCAAAAAACCAAATTTTAAGAATGTTTTCATATAATAACTCCGTTATTAGTGGTGAGTGAAAGAAAATTCCTACACTCACCACTCACACTTCACAACTCACCACTACTTTATGTCGATTTCGTAAATCGTTTCGCCCTGCGCGTTTTTGCGCTCGCGCCAGTTGAGAATTTCGGCGTTTTGATTTCCGCTCAAATCTTTGACTCGCCTTTCCATCTCGTCTTTTTCGGTTGAAAAACCATCGGCTTTGACGATAAGTCGCGCCGTTTGGGTTGCAAGAGATTCCTTTTTATCGAACCACGCTTTAGGCGTCAGAAAAATAAAAGCCAGACATAAAACACACAAAACATCCCATTGCGGGCTGGCGCGCTCGTATTTCCAAAGAATTATGTCTTTCATCATCAATTAAGAATTATTAATTTATTCTTCCACCCGTCCGTCGCGCATTTGAATCGTTCGGTTGCAGTTCTGCGCAGCTTCCGGGTTGTGCGTAATCATTATAATCGTTTGTTTCAGACGCTGATTTAATTCGCCAAACATATCGAGAACTATTTTCGAGTTTTCCGTGTCGAGATTTCCTGTCGGCTCGTCCGCCAGAATTATCGCCGGATTGTTGATGACCGCTCGCGCGAGCGCGACTCTTTGTTGCTCTCCGCCGGAAAGTTCGAGCGGTTTGTTGTTCATCTTGCCTTCGAGTTTCAAAAGGCGCAAAACTTCACGTCGATTTTCCGCGTTTCCCATGCCGCCTTTGCCGGCGTGAATTCTTTCGGCGAGCTTCAGATTGCCGTCCGCCGTCAGGGTTGGAAAAAGATTGAAACGCTGAAAGACGAAACCGATTTTACGACGGCGAATATCGGTTCGGCGCGCGTCCGAAACCTGCGATAAATCTTCGCCGTCGATAATGATTTTTCCGCTTGTTGGGCTTAGAAGTCCGCCGAGAATATGCAGCAAAGTTGATTTTCCGCAGCCGGATTGTCCCATTACGGCGACGAACTCGCCTTCTTTTACCTCGAGTGAAACGTCGCGCAAAGCCTGCGTTTCGACCGTTCCGATTTTATAAGTTTTCGACAGATGCTCGGTTTTAAGAATTGTTTTCATCAGCAAGTTGAAACGAAAGGCGGCGAAACGCAGGATTTTTTGAACGAAATTGTCGTTAATATAAACGACGATGTTTTTGCGTTTGAACTTTTGTCTGTCTGAATATCGTTTCGCCGTCGGAGAATTTTCACATAGTTATTTTTGCGTCGCCGTGTTTTGCTTTCCGCTCGTCTCCGGTGTTCGCCCTGTCGTTTCCTGCAGTTTCTTGTCCAAATCTACTTCCTGCAAATTCCACGTGTTTTGTAGAACGAACGCGCCTTGCGGAAACGCCTTGCCGATAGTTACCGTCTCCGGCGCTTGATAGGTCAGGCGCATCTTGTATTTTTCCTTCGGGCGCGTAACTTCGATTTGCAGCGGCAGATTGGCGTAATCGCCTCCGTCGCCTAAATTTCCCGTGTTTCCGTAGACGATGTCCGATTCGATTTCACCTTTCGCGTCGAAAATCTGCTGTCGCGCGAGACGCACCGAACCGACTCTATCAAACCAGAAGCGGCGCAGAACACTTGATGTTCCGTCGTCGTTTTTATGAATTTCGTCGAGCAGATAATAGCCGCGCAGAACGCGCAGGAGCGGCGATTTTTTCGCCACGTCCGTGTTTTGTTCTTCCTGCAGAATCGTGCTTTGAACGTAAAGATTGTTCGCCGCATCGATGGGACGCATCAGCATCGCATCGGTAAAATGCTGCGGGCGCAGATTTGAAAAGGCGTTGACGTTTTCCTTGATGAGTTTGCCGTTGTCCAAATCCATTTTTTGGACTTGTTCCTGCAAAACCGAGTAATCGGCGCTGTTCGTGCCGAGCAGGAATTTTTTATATTTGCCGCCGGAATTGTCCTGAAGAATCGCCACGCGAAACTTTTCGCCGTCCGAAGTCATTTGCACGATGTCTGAGCCGACGACCGGAACTTGAATTTTTAAGAAGATATTAGCCGGACGCTGAACGACAATTTCGCCGGGCGCGGTGCGGTATTTTTCCGCGATGCCAAGTTCGGCGTATGAATTGTCTTCAAACTTCAAGTCCATTTTCGCGCGCATCGAATTGACACGCGCGTAGCGATTTAATTCCGAAAGCAATTCGGCTTCGGTCGCGTTTTCGCTTTTTAGAAGCGTCGCGCGCTTGTTGTCTTTGGTTTTAACGAAACTGCCGCAGCCGCTGAAGAATAATGCGGATAATACGAATATAAATGCGAATGATTTTAACAAATGATGCTTTATAAACATCTCTTTCGGATGTTTTAAAGAAATTGCTTGTTGTCTTGAAAATACTTTCACAAAAAACCTTTATCTAACAAATACAGTATAAATATAAAATCAAAATAATATCACGCGCACGCGCCGTTAGCCTAATAAGGAGAAGACGCGGCGACGAATGTTTATCCTTTTCGCGCCGCGTCTTCTGCCTCTCCGAACGCGCTAAAATCTAGGGCGTAAAAACGCCGGGCGAGCGCGTCAAATAATCCTGCATCGTAAAGGCGAACATAATCGCCAGCCAGAAAAATCCGGCAATCGCCGTCAGCCAAATCAGTTTTGAGCTGTATTTGACGTGCATAAAAAACAAGACGACGAACGCCATTTTCGTAAAGGCGATGAGCAGCGCGAGTAAGGTGTTGGCGCCCGGGAAAATCCAGTCTAAATCCCACTGCGCCGTAAAATAAGTCAAAATCGTGCCGACGACCAGAATGCCGAAAACCATTAAATAAAGCGGTATTGAAACGATGTGATGCTCGCCTTCGTGTTGATGGTCTTCGGGGTTTTCTTGAAATTCAGGTTTATATTCAATTCCGGTATCGCTCATTTTTAATGTCCTCCGCCGTGCAGAAAATGTCTGCCCAAAAGATATAAAAGCGGGAAAAGGAAAATCCAGACAATATCGACAAAATGCCAGTAAAGTCCAGCCATCTCGACGGGCGCATAAAATTCGGGCGTGAAAGTTCCGCGCCAAGCCTTCCACAAAAGCCACGCCATCACGCCCAAACCGATTATCATATGAAGCGCGTGAAGTCCGGTCATCGCAAAATAAATCCAGAAAAAGATGCGCACCTTGTCCCGAAACCGTTCGGCATTTATCTCGCCATTTTCAAAATATCCGATTTTTTCGGCGGGCGTTAAAAAATTTCCTTGCTGCGCCAAAGCCGCAAGGCTCGTGTCTTCCCACAAAAAGTCGCCGCGCCGGTTGACGTATTCTTTTTCGTCGTGGCTTCCGGCTTGCTTTTCGTGGTCGCTCGCCGCCGCCGCGCTCGGTCCATCGTGGTTTTTCGCGTTTTCGGGAACGTCGAGCGAACTCTTTTCCTGTTCTTCGAGATTTTTCGTCGTGTTTCTCGACGCATCGACGTGAACGTTCGCTGTCTTTAAATTCAAACCCGAAACCGGAACGATGCCTTCGTGATATTTGTCGGCGTATTCGACGGCTTTGACGCCTAAAAACGTCGCGCCCAGAATCATCGTCAAAATGATGAGAATGACTTGCAAATTGCGTTTTCCAAGCTGCGCATAATGAACCGCGAGCGCCATCGTCAAGCTGCTGACGATAAGCACGAGCGTATTTGCCGCGCCGAGCGCGACGTTCAGGTGATTACTTCCGGCGGCAAACGCCATCGGGTAACGCGAGCGGAAAACCAAATAAACCGTGAACAGCCCGCCGAAAAACATTATTTCCTGAACGAGAAACATCCACATCCCGATTGAATCGGATTCCTGCTGCTGCCGCATATCTTCAAACTGATGCTGAAGACCGGGCTGGTGATAATGCTCTTGGTGCGCGTGTAAATTTGTCGCCATTTCTTTTAATTAAGAATTAAGAATTAAGAATTAAGAATTTCGGGAATCTTTCTTCGGATTCTTAATTCTTAATTCTTAATTCTTAATTGACACTAAACCGTTACCTTATATTTGTTTCTCGCGTTTTCTAAATCCAAGCCGCTTTCTTCTGTGAAATCGTATGCTTCCCAATAGACGATTGGCGTTTCGTGGAAATTTTCCGTCGGCGGCGGCGAGCTTGTGCGCCATTCGAGACCGGGCAGAAGCCACGGGTTTGCCGGCGCTTTTTCGCCCCAAAAGATTGAATAAGTAAAATAAACGAGCGGCATAAACAAACCGAGCGCAAGGACGGACGCGCCAGCCGTCGAGAAGATATTCAAAACCTGAAATTCCGGCGGATAAGAGGCGTAGCGGCGCGGCATTCCCATATAACCCAAAATAAATTGCGGGAAGAATGTTAAGTTAAATCCGACAAAAATGAGCAACGCGGCGATTTTGCTCCAGAATTCCGAATACATTTTGCCCGTGATTTTCGACCACCAGTAATGCAGACCGCCCAGGTAAGCCAACACCTGCCCGCCGACCATTACATAATGAAAATGCGCGACGATAAAATACGTGTCCGTCAAATGAACGTCCAAACCCATCGAGCCTAAGAAAAGTCCGGTCAAGCCGCCGATAAGAAATAAACCGATAAAAAACAAACCGTAAAGCATCGGCGTTTCGTAGGAGATTTGTCCTTTGTAGAGCGTCGCCGTCCAGTTAAACACCTTGATTGCCGAAGGAATTGCAACGACCATCGAGAGAAAAGAGAAAACCAGTCCGGCGTAAATCGACTGACCGCTGACGAACATATGATGTCCCCAGACGAGAAAACCGAAAACGGCAATCGCTATCGAAGAAAAGGCGATGAATTCGTAGCCGAAAATTTTCTTGCGCGAGAAGTTTGAAATCAGCTCGGAGACAACGCCCATTCCCGGCAAAATCATAATATATACTGCCGGATGCGAGTAAAACCAGAACAAATGCTGAAACAAAATCGGGTCGCCGCCGATTGCCGGGTCGAATATGCCGACCTTTGCGAGTCTTTCTAAAGCGAGCAATAAAACCGTAATAGCAATGACGGGCGTTCCGAGAAGCATCACGAGACTCGTCGCGTAATGCGCCCAAACGAAAAGCGGCATTCTAAACCAAGTCATACCGGGCGCGCGCATCGTGTGAATCGTTACGATAAAATTCAAACCGGTCAGAATCGACGAAAAGCCATTGATGAAAATTCCCAGACCGACCGCCATCACGTAACTGTTTGAAAACGTCGTCGAATAAGGCGTGTAAAACGTCCAGCCCGTATCGACGCCGCCCTGCATCAGCGCCCAAAGCGTTAACGCGCCGCCGACAATATAAATATACCAGCTAAGCAAATTGATTCGCGGAAAAGCCAAATCCTTCGCGCCAATCATAATCGGTATCAAGAAGTTTCCCAAAACCGCCGGAATTGCCGGAATCAGAAAAAAGAAAACCATCAAAATTCCGTGCTGCGTAAAAACCCTGTTGTATGTGCCGGATTCGAGCAGGTCGCTTTGAGGTGTCAGCATTTCCAACCGAATCAGCGAGGCGTAAGCTCCGCCGAGCGCGAAGAAGACCGACACCGACAAAAGATACAAAATCGCAATGCGCTTGTGGTCTTTTGTGAGCAGCCACGATTTTAAGCTGAAGCCGTTGTTCAGATAATTTAACTGCGGCTCGGTCGCTTCAGGCGATTGAACGTCGCCGGCGTTGCCGATTGCTTGTGCGTTTTGCATAAATCTAAATTCCTCTAATTACTACTGTTTGTCCTTGCCTCTGTTTGTCGGCTCTGAGTATTCCTTCGGCGCGTTCGGGTTGCTGCCCATCGCGCTCGAGCCGCGGTTGACGCGCGGCGCAACCATATTCGGGTCGCTGCTTCCGTTGCCGTTAAGAGTCGCGCCGCCGCTCGAATTTCCGCCGTTTCCGCCCGATGTTGTTGTGCCGCCCGTTGAAGATGTCGAAGATGAAGTTCCGCCGCCCGCGCTGCTGCTTCCGTTGCCGTTCAAAGATTTAATATACGCGACCAGAGAAACAAGCTGTTCTTCGGTTACCTGTCCTTTGAAAGTCGGCATTATCGGCTGAAAGCCCTCGACAATCTGGCTCGTCGGGTTAAGAATCGAGTTGCGGATATATTCGTCGTCAGCTTTAACCGTTTGCCCGCTCGTCAATTTTTGGTCTGCTCCGTATATTCCGGCGAGTTTCGGACCTCTTCCCTGGTCGTTCTGCTGATGACACGATGCGCAGCCTAATTTATTTTCAAACAAATCCCGCCCGGCTTCAACCGGCGTCTGACCCGAAATGTTGCCCGACAGCCAGTTATCGTAATCGCGCTGCTCCATCACATAAACCCAGCCGCCCATTCCCGAATGGTTCAAGCCGCAGTATTCGGCGCAAAACAGATGATATTTGCCCGGCTTTGTCGCGTTAAACCAAATGCTCGTGTAGCGTCCCGGCACAACGTCGGCTTTTGTTCGGAAAGCCGGAATCGAAACGTCGTGCAGCACGTCTTCGGTCGTCATTGTCAACTTGATGTTCTGACCGACCGGAACGTGCAGCTCGTTGATTTCGCGCTGTCCCGTGCCGTGCTGAAATTTCCACATCCATTGTTTTCCGACCACGTAAATTTCGGTCGCGTCTGCCGGCGGGCGAAACTGATTATAAAAAACCACCGCGCCGCCCAAGAAAATCGTCATCGAGATAATGAAAGGAACAATCGACCAAAAAGTTTCGAGCGGAACCGAGCCGTGAATTTCCGCGCCCGTAGCGTATTTCTCTTTTTCACGATATTTGACGAAGAAAAAAATAATCGTCAGAACGATGCCGATTGTAAAAAACGCGCTGATGCCAATCAGATAAAAATATAAATAATCGACCTGCGACGCGAAAGTCGAAGCCTGTTCGGGAAACAATGGAATCCACGTTGAATCCTGTTGCATAATCTTAGGTTAGTGCTGAATGGTGAGTGGTTACTTAAAGAATTTTTTTAAACTAACCGCTCTCCTCTCTAAAATATCTATTTCAAACCAGCCGCTTCTTTATTTTTATTTTTCCGCCAAAAAAACAGCATCATTCCGATAATTCCCAAAACGGTTGCGACCGCCGTCAGACGCATCGCGCGCAAAACCGCGAAACCGTATTTTCCGCTTGCCGGGTCGTAATGAAAACAATAGAGAAAAAGTTTCTCGACCGGATTGCCGATTTTCCCTTCGCCCGAATCGATTAAACCGAATTTCACGTCGCCGGGCGCGTAATCGATGCCGTAAAAATAGCGCGAAAGCCTGCCGTCCGGCGTCGTCATCATAATGCCGCCCGCGTGCGCGAACTGGTTCGTTTTCTCGTCAAACTGATAATTAAATCCGGCAGCCTGCGTAACTTTGTCGATTTCGCTCTGCGTTCCGGTCAGAAAATGCCAGCCGTTTAGAGCGCCCGCGCGCCCGTAGCGATTCAGATAGCTTTCTCGTTTATTTTTCGCCAAATCCGGCTTGTCATTCTCGCGCGCGTCAAAACTTATCGCAACGACATCAAAATCTTTTCCGGCGTCAAACGAAATGCCTTTTAAACTCCCCGTCAAACCGTTCAAAACTTCGTTGCAAAGCATCGGGCATTCATAATAAACAAACGCCAAAATCACCGGCTTTTTCCCGTTAAATAAACTGCCGAGTTTTATAATATTGCCGTTTTCGTCTTTGAATTCCGCGTCGAACGGCAACTGCTCGCCGAGTTTCTGGTCGATTCCGACCGCCTGCAACTGCGCCGGCATACCGTTGCTCACGCCCACCTGCGACGGGTCATAAGTTTTCGGCGAGTAAAGCGGCGAGTTATAATGCTCGGTCTTTTGCGCTGTAACACTGCCAACCAAAATTAAACCCGCAAAACTCGCTAAAAGTGTCAGTTTCAAAACTGCTGAAATAGCTGAACCTTTTTTCATAAAAAACCCTTTTACTAAAAAAACAAGCTTCGGATTTCCCGTTTTCTTATCCTTTATCCTTTTCTTCTCTATCTTCTCTGGTCGCTCGCCGTTCTGCCCGCGCTTGAATAGGAAACCATCCGGCGCGATTCGTCGAGCATTTTTTGTCCGTCTTGATTGGCGGCTGTCGCGCCCGCGCTTTGTTCCAGAAGTTTCGCTTTCGCTTCGTCGAGCGGCAAAGTTACGACCGTTCCGCTTTGCGCGTCGCGCTGACCTTCACTGGACAATTTGTCCCACTCCGATTTCAGGACTCGATATTCGGATTGCGGCGCGCGCAATTCAAGATTTGTGCGTCCTTGAACGCCGTTATTTTGCGTCTCGACGCCGAAACCGGGCGCTGTCTGAAGACGCGGTTCGGGCGGAAGACGTTCTTCGGCGCTCATCGCCAACGGATTTTTCTTGTCCTTCGTCTCGTGCGCCTGCTGCTCCATCACGTTCTGCAAAAACCACATCAAGCCGAACGTGATGACAATCAGCAAAAACAGCCCGACGCCGAAATAAATCACGCCGCGCAAGCCGATGATATTGGTTTCATACGGCTTCTCGAAATTAACAAACGACCTTTCGTGCGAAGGTTCTACGTGTTTTGACATAAATTTAATTGATAAGTGATAGGTGATAATTGATAAGTCAAAGCGGAATTCATTACTTCTCACTTATCACTTATCACTTATCACTTATTTAATGTTCGCGTCCGTGTTCAATGGCGTTCGGCAAATACGGGTCGTTGATTGGAACAAGCGGACGTTTCATCAGCTCGCCGAAAAACCACCACAGCCAGATTCCGCCGACGGCGAGCGGCGCGACCAGATCCATCCAATTTAAATTAAACGGCATTTCCTGTCCGTGCATACCGACTTTCGGACTCGGTCCAATCAGGTAATACATATCGACAAGCCGCATTAAGAGAATAAAAACGCAGAGCGCCGCGAGCCATTTCGCGTTGCGCTTCAAATCGCGCGAGAGCAGCAGCAGAAACGGAAACGCGAAGTGAAAGACGATTAAAAGAATGCCGATTGCGCCCCACGCGCCGTGCATTCTCGACAAATACCAGACGGTTTCTTCCGGTAGATTGCCCGACCAGATAATTAAAAACTGCGAGAAATTGAAATACGCCCAAACCATTACGAGCGCAAGCACGAGTTTTCCGATGTCGTGAAAATGACTTTGCCCCAAAATGCGGTTCATCGGCGCTTTATTCGCTAAAAGAGCGAGAATCGTAATCGAAAAAGCGAAACAACTTAAGCCCCAACCGGCGACAAACAGAAATCCCCACATCGTCGAATACCAGTGCGGGTCGAGCGTCATCACCCAATCGACGGCAGCAAAGGTTACGAGCAAAACATAAACAACCATCGTCGGACCGGAGAATTTGCCTGCGTCCGCCAGATTTTTCGCCGCCGTGTCGTAATCGGTCGCTTCGTCCTGCCGACGCGACCAACGGGTCAGCAGATGAGCCATTATTCCCCACAAAACGAAATATAAAATCGCTCGAATAATGAACCAATGCACGGTCAGATACGGCTGCCGGTGCTGTATAATTTTGTCGTCTCCGAGATGCGTCCATTCGTAAATGCTGCTGACTCCAAGCAAAATCGGCACGAATAAAATAAGCTGCAGCGGAAAAATCGTCCGCGCGCCCGCTTCGACGACGCGGCGAATGACGACGCCCCACGAGCCGTGAATTAAATGCTGAAGCAAAAGCACGCCGAGACAGCCGATGCCGATTCCGCCCCAAAAGACAAAACCCAAGAGCCACGCGCGCAAAGCGTCTTCGCGCATTTCGGGAAAAAGCAGCGCGACGACCAGCATTACGGCTGAAAGAACGCCGCCGATGCCGAGCGCAAGGGTTCGCCAGCGTCCGATTTCCGGCGGCGCGGCAAAAGCCGAAGCGTCAAAATGTTCCGAAGCATCGAAATGCTCGTCTGTTGTCTCCATTATCTCGTTTGACCTCCGGCAGTCGCGGACTGCGGATTTTGTCCGGTGTTTCGCGCCGGTTGATTCGTCGGCGAAATTCCCGCTCCGTTGTTTTGATTCATCTGCATATTTCCGTTCGGATTTTGGCTGATTTGCAGCGCGCGAATATACGCGACAATCGCCCATCGGTCAGCAGGCGGAACTTGCGAGCCGTAGCTGTTCATCTTGCCCCAGCCGTTTGTTATCACGTCGAAAAAATGTCCGTCCGGCGCGCCCCGCAAGCGGTCATCGTGATAAGTCGGCGGTTTCGGATAACCGCGCCGCACGACCATTCCGTCGCCGCTTCCGACCGGACCGTGACAGACGATACAGAAAACTTTGTAACGCTGCTCGCCTCTGTCAAGAAGCTCCTGCGTAGTCGGGACGGGACTTTTTTCAATCGAATCGGGAAAGCTCGTAACAACATTATTTCCAGCCGCGTCGGTCGTCGTCGTCGCCTGCACGCTGCTGTCTACGTTTTCCTTTTTGCCCGCGTAAAACGCTTTGTTCTCGCGCAGGAAACCGCGCGCGACAGTTCCTTCCGGCAACTCGCGCATCGCCTTTTTATCGCTGAAAAAGTCGCTTTTCTTATGTGCCTTATAACGCGGTTGGTCTTGCATATCGTAGCGGCAGCTGAACGACAATACGCAGAAAGCAACAATCAACAGACAACAAATTTCTCGTCTTCCGGCTTTGAACTTCGATTTTTCAACTTTGAACTTACTCGTCGACATCAAAAACCTCCTGCGCGTTCAAAGTCTGCATAAAGTTTCTCGTCTCGTCGTAATTAAATTTTGGGTCGCTCGTCTCAATCAGCAAAAAGAATTTCTCTCTGGTCGCAAGAGCGAAACGCGGAACATTGAAAACCGGATGATACGGCTGCGGCAAACCGTTCAAGAAAAGCATTCCGAAAACCGCCGTGAACGCCGCAAACAAAATCGTCAATTCGTAAGCAGGCGGAATAAAGGACGGCAAGCTGAAAAACGGACGACCGCCGACGATAATCGGATAATCGATAACGTGAACGTAATACTGCAAGCCAATTCCGGACAGCAGACCGGCGATGCCACCGCCTAAAACGAGAAACGGCAAAATGGTTCGCTTGATGCCGAGCGCTCTGTCCATTTCGTGAATCGGGAACGGCGAGAAGGCGTCGGTTTTCGTAAAACCGGCTTCGCGTGTTTTCCGCGCCGCATCGACCAACTCGGTCGGCGTGTCGAATTCGGCTAATAATCCGTAAATTTTCTTGTCCATAAATTTCTAGGGCTTGCGATTGACCGCACGTGCCGGCAAACAATTTGACACGGGTGAGTTGCCCTTTTTATATGCTTGCGAACAAGCGCAGCCAATCGCAATTTCAATTTTTTCAAAAACTTTACGCGCGCTCGGTCGCCTTTTCGCTGTCGTTCGTGTTTTCCTCAAAATTTTCCGAATGTCCGTGAACATTCGCCTGCGGAAGCAAGGTTCTGACCTCAAAAATCGAGATAACCGGCAGAAATCGGACAAACAGAAAGAGCAAAGTTACGAATAAACCGATTGTTCCGAGAAACATCGACCAGTCAAACATAGTCGGCGCATACATTCCCCACGAAGACGGCAGAAAATCGCGGTGCAGACTGGTAACGATAATAACGTATCGTTCAAGCCACATCCCGACGCTGACGACCAAAGAAATAATAAACAGCCAAAACGCGCTTTCCCGAAAACGCTTGAACCATAAAAACTGTATGGAAATGCCGTTGCATAAAATAAGAAGCCAATAAGACCACCAATACGGACCGTTCCAGATGCGGTTTTTTATCATATATAGCTCGAATTCGTTGCCGCTATACCAGCCGAAAAACGCTTCCATCGCGTAGCCGTAACAAACAATCAAGCCGGTTGCCAGCATCACCTTGCCCATCAAAACAAGATGAGTGTCGGTAATCAAATCCTTCATGTTATACCAGACGCGAAGCGGAATCATCAGAATCAAAACCATCGCAAAACCGGCGAAAATCGCGCCCGCCACGAAATACGGCGGAAAAATCGTCGCGTGCCAGCCCGGAAGCTGGGCGACCGCGAAGTCGAAGCTGACGATTGAGTGAACCGACAAAACGAGCGGCGTCGAAAGACCGGCGAGCAACAGATAAGCCACTTCGTAACGATGCCAGTGCCGCGCCGAACCGCGCCAGCCCCACGAAAGAAGCCCGTAAATAATTCTGAAATATTTATTCTTCGCCCTGTCGCGCAAAGTGGCAAGGTCGGGAATCAGACCGATATACCAAAACAGCGCCGAAACCGTCGCGTAAGTCGAAACCGCGAAAACGTCCCACATTAAAGGACTGCGAAATTGGGGCCACATTCCCATCGAGTTCGGAATCGGGAAAAGCCAGTAAGCGAGCCACGGTCGCCCCGTGTGCAGCAGCGGAAACAAACCGGCGCAGGCAACGGCGAAAAGCGTCATCGCTTCGGCAAAGCGGTTAATCGACGTGCGCCATCTCTGGTTCATCAGCAGCAAAATCGCTGAAATCAAAGTTCCGGCGTGTCCGATGCCAATCCACCAGACGAAGTTGATAATGTCGAACGCCCAGCCGACCGGAACGTTGTTTCCCCAGATTCCGATTCCGGTAAAAACCAGATACATAATCGTGAACATCAGAATCTGCAAAAGGATAAAACCGATGCCGAAGCCGAAAAACCAGCCTAAAGGCGTCCGCTTCTTCAGGGTTTTGTCGCTGATTTTGTCGGTCAGCGTTCCAAAAGTGTGGTCGCCCTCAACCATTCGAGGGAAAAGTGGTTTTTTTACGTCTTTAGCTTCTTGCATATTTTTAACCCGAAAACTTCTTGCGCCTCCCGTTAATGCGTCGGCTCGTGCGGCACGCCCGCTTCCGTATTTTTCTCGCGCTCCAGATTGCTCACTTTTATAATGACCGGCTTGTAATCGGGCATTTCTTTGTTCTGATTTTTCAAGCTCGCCAGATAAGTCGTGCGCGGCTGCGTGTTCAGCTCGTTCAGCAAAATATAGTTGCGCGGGTCTTGTTTAAGGCGCGAAACCTGACTGTTTTTGTCGTTCAAATCCCCAAAAACAATCGCGTCCGCCGGACAAACCGTCTGACACGCCGTTTGCACTTCGCCGTCGCGCACCATTCGCCCGCCGTCTTTCTGCGCTTCGATGCGCGCCGACGAGATGCGCTGCGTGCAGTATGTGCATTTTTCCATCACGCCGCGACTGCGAATCGTAACTTCCGGGTTGCGCATCAATTTATACTGCGGCGTGTTCCAATCCTGATAAAGCAGAAAATTAAACCGGCGCACTTTATACGGACAGTTGTTCGAGCAGTAACGAGTGCCGACGCAGCGGTTATAAACCATATCGTTCAAGCCTTCGGCGCTGTGAACCGTCGCGTGAACCGGACACACGGTTTCGCACGGCGCTTGCTCGCATTGCTGACATAAAACCGGCTGAAAGCTCAGAGTTTCAGGACTGTTCAAATCGCTGCCCGTGTAATAGGTGTCGATTCGCATCCAGTGCATTTCGCGGCTGCGCGCTATCTGGTCTTTACCGACGACGGGAATATTGTTTTCCGATTGACAGGCGACGACGCAGGCGTTGCAGCCGACGCAGTTGTTCAAATCAATCGTCATTCCCCAACGATGATTTTCGCTGTAATGCTGTTGAAACTCGCCGCCCGGCTGCGACTCGTCATACATCGATTTGTCGTATTCGTTGTGCTGCTCGCCGAGTTCCGGGTTTTTCTGAAACTGCTCCAAATCCCAGACGCGCAGAAGGTCGCGCCCTTCCATATTAAAATGCGTCTGCGTCGAAGCGATGCTTTCCTGCGCGCCGCGCCCGATAATTTCGCCCGCGCCGAACGAAGCGGCGTCGGATTTGACGACATCGTAAGCGTTATATCCGATTCCCGTCCCGATTTGTCCGGCTTTGCCGCGCCCGTATCCGGTGTAAATCGTTACAACGTCGTCGGGATGTCCGGGCGTAATCCAGACCGGAACGGCGCTTTGAATTTCCGCGCCGTTGCATCGGACGGTCGTTAAATCCGAAAACAAATTGCCGCCCGTCGTATTGATAAACGGCGCTCCTTCTACGCCGCCGTTCTGCTCTTCCTCGCTTCGGGATTGATTAAATCCGAGCCGCCGCGCCGTGTTCGGACTTACAAGGGCGACATTTTCCCACGTTACCTTCGTCAAATTTTTCGGCAATTCCTGAAGCCAGCCGTTATTGGAAAAACGCCCGTCATAAACGCACGGGTCAGGCTGTATGGAAAATTCGACGCCGCCGCTGCTGTTGCTTCCGCTCATCGCCGGAATATCCTGCACTAAAAAAGCCGTATTGACCGAAACGTTTTTCGCCTGCGCCACCGAGTTCGGCACAAATCCGTCGTGAACGACTTTGCGCCACTGCTCGTCAAAGTTTTTTGAGTTGGCGACGGCGTTCGTCGTCTGCGTATCGGTTTGTATCGGCTGAACTTGCTGCGACGACGAATTATTCTGCGGCGTGGTCGTCGAATTTCTGGTCAAACCGCCGCCCGAATTCATCGCGGCATTATTATTATTGTTATTATTATTGCCGCCGCTATTCATTGCGCCGGACGTTTGCGAAGTGTTGCCGCCTTGAGAATTGACGCCCGACGAATTTCCGGTTGCGGAATTTCCGCTGCCGCTTGTCGTCGCCGTCGCGCGCGGCGCACCCGTCGCAAAACCTTGCTTTTGCCAGAAATTTTTAACGATGTCGCGGTCTTTCTGGTCGTAATTTTCGCGCGCGAAAATTTGCACTACTTCGTGCAGACTTTTGCCTTCGTAAAGCGGCTCAATCAGCGGCTGAACAATAGAAACCGTGCCGTCGTAAGCGCGCGTGTCGCCCCACGATTCGAGAAAATGCTTGCCGTTGACGTGCCAATGACAAAGCTCAGCCGTTTCGTCCTGATACAAACCGGAGTGTATGCGAAGCGGAATTTTGTTCATTCGCTCGGCGCTCAAGCGCAAATCAAACGGCGTGTTATAAACCGGATTGGCGTCGAGAACGACGAGCATTTTGACAGCGCCGCCGTCGATTTCCTGAACGAGTTGACGAAGGTTGTCAATCTGCAAAGTGTCGGCATTCGGCTCGAACGGCTCGGCATAAGTTACGGTCGCGCCGACGTTGCCGAGAGTTTGATTCATCGCGTGCGCGAGCGCGTGAACGACGGGCGGTTGATTGTCGCCCGCGACGACGACGGATTTTCCGCGATTCGCCTGCAAATCTTTTGCCAGCGCGCTAATCCACTGTGCGTTTTCCGTGTAAGTCGAACTCGCGCCCGCCACTCCGACAGCCGCCGCAATCGCGCGCGCAACTTCCGGCATTTGACTTGGCTTAGCCCAAATTCGATGGTCGGCTTTCGCGCCCGTCGTGCTGATGGATGTCTCGACAATATATAAACGGTTGATGTCCTGCTTTTCTTCGGAGAAAGCGCGCCCTTTGACGAAATCTTTTGTGTATCGAACGTTAAAACCCGACAGAAAATCCGAGTCGAGCGAGAGGATGCGCGCGGCTTGGTCGAATTTGTAAATCGCCTTTGTCGCCGAGCCGAAAGCCATCTTCGCGCCCGCCGTCACGTTGTCCTTGTTCGCCGGTTCATATTGATAAAGCCGCGCGTTCGGCAGTTCCGTCAAAATCTGTTTGAACTGCGCGATTAAAGTCGGCGAAGTAATCGTCTCGGTTAAAAATCTGATGCCCGCGCCGCCATCGCCGCGCAACTGGTCGATTGCGCCGCGCACCTGCGTCGTAAAATTCTGCCACGAAGAAATGTTGCCGCGATAGACGACTTGCTGCGAGCGGTCAGGGTCATACATTTGCAGAAGCGACGCCTGCGCCCAAACATTCGTCGCGCCGAGACTGCCCGGATGGTCGGGATTTCCTTCGATTTTCGTCGGTCGTCCTTCGTTCGATTTGGCGAGAAGTCCGACGCCCGTTCCGCCGACGCTCATCGAAGTTGCATAAAACAAAGCCTTGCCCGGCACGATTTCTTCCGGCTGTTTGACATATGGAACGATTTTTTCGGCTGGCTGGATGACGCAGCCGGTCAAGCCGGCAAACGCCAGAGACGCGCCCATAACTTTGATAAAGTTGCGGCGGCTCAAACCGTCTTCCCATTCTTCGGCGTGCGTCGGATATTCCTGTTTGACGAACTCCTCAAACTCCGGCGTCTCGGCAAATTCTTCGACGCTGCGCCAATAATCCTTCCCGCTCTTTTCGAGAATTTGCTTGCGCAGCGATGCAAAACTAATTTTACTGTCCTTGATGGGCATATTTTTCGTTTCGATTTTCAAATTTCAAAACACGAGAATTAAGATTTTTTCAATTCTTAATTCTTAATTTTTAATTCTTAATTCTATCTGTGGCACGTCGAGCAACTCGTCAACATCTGCGCGCTGCGAATTTTGTAATCGCCTTTTAACTGCTGTCTCTGCTCGGCGCTCAAATCGTTGCCGTCCCATTCCATATTGTAAATTTCCGATTTCGGGCGAATAAACTCTTCCGGGTTGCGATGACACGAAATGCACCATTCCATCTGCAAGCTGCTTTGCTGGTAAACGGCGGGCATCGCGTCAATCTGCCCGTGGCAGGTCGAGCAGCCGACGCCTTTGGCAATATGTATCGAATGATTGAAATATGCGAATTCCGGCAAATCGTGAACGCGCTCCCATTCAATCGGCTTGTTGTCGCGGTAACTGGCGCGCACCGGCTCTAAATACGGGCTGTCAGACCAAAGCTGGTTGTGGCAGTTCATACACGTCTGCGTCGGCGGAATACCCGCCGAATAAGAGGTTTCAACCGCCGTATGACAATAGCGGCAGTCGATGCCGTCGTCGCCGACGTGATGTTTATGGCTGAATTGGACGGGCTGCTGGCGTTCCAGAAATTGATTTGTCAGATACGACGAGCGCGACAGCTGCGTATAAACGTAAAAAGCGACGCCGCCGAGCAGAATCGCTATCACGAGGCTTGCCTTGGCAATGTTGTTTGCGCCGCGATGAAATAATTGTGCCATTTCTTATTTTTCTTTTTGCCGCTTGTCGAAAATTTACCGTTCGTCGTGCCTTTACAGTTAGAGATTCGATTTTATATTTGCCGAGCCGAAACCTTTGCCTGCAATCACAAAGTTCCAAAGACTTGTTTTATAAAACCCGCACGCGCCGCAAAGTTTTTTATTTATAATAATAAGGGCGAAAAATCTGAAAATGATTTTACCCGACTTTTCACATTCCGCAAATCTTATGTTACAAAAATAAATTTTCCGCGCGCTTTGTGCAAGTTTTCACTAAATAAGTTTTGCTGATAATTTTGATTACCGTTGCTACACAACCGAAAGGCGCGCCTTTTAATCGAATTTTGTTTATAAAATTTTGCCCGGTTAAAGCTCGCGCGCCCGCGCCGAAAGCAGCGCGACGCCCGTTGCCGCCGCCGCGTCTCCAAGTTCGCCGGCGACGATTTGCGTGGCTTCAAACGACGGCGCGAAGGAGAGTTCTTCGGCGCGTTTGATAATCGCGTCTAATACTAATCGCTCGGCTTGCATAATTTCGCCGCCGACGACGACGCGCCCGACATCAAGGAGATTTATCACGTCGGCAATCGCCGCGCCGACATATGTTCCCGTGCGTTCGAGCATCATCCGCGCAAAGTCGTCCTGCTTGAGAGCCGCCAGCACAACGTCCGTCAAAGTTATTTTCGCGGCATCCAGACTACTCAAAGACGACGTTTTGTCTTGATAAAAACGGCTGCGCGTGCGGCGAACAATGTTGGCGGCGGAAGCTACTTCTTCAAGCCGCATACCTTCGGAATTTATCGCCGTGTAGCCGAATTCTCCGGCAAAACCCGACGCGCCGCGCCAAATTTCGCCGTTGAGAATAAACGCGCCGCCGATGCCCGTTCCCAAAGTCGCGTAAAACAAATCGCGCGCGCCGCGCCCGGCGCCCGCGCGAAATTCGCCGTAAGCGGCGGCGTTCGCGTCGTTCTCGAGCGTAGCGGCGAGTCCGGTCGCCCGTTCGATTTCAGCCGGAAAATCCACTTGCTCGTGTTCGGGAATGTATGTTGAAAAAGCGATGCGCCCGGTTTTTCTGTGAAGCAAACCCGGCACGGCGATGCCGAGTGTTTGAAATTCGCCGAAACGCGCCTTCGCCTGACCGATAAAATTTATCAGTTCCGAAATCATTTCCTGACCGTCTTGCTGCTGCTGCGTCGGCGTCGTTCTGAAGGCGTCCCGAACCGCGCCGTCCGCGTCCAGACAAACGGCGACGAAAGCCTTTCGAGAAACTTCGACGCCGACGGATTTTGCTGTTTGACTGCCGTTTTCGGTCATTAAATAAAATTTTAGACGGTAAATTTCGGGTTGGAAAAACTAACAGGATTTTAGACATTCAACCATTAAACTGTCAAATAAAGGGCGCGAGAAATTCCTTTGCGCCGCGCCGCGAACAACATCCGCCTTTGAAATGAAAACGGTTTTCTCAAGTCAACAAATCAAATGCAATGCGCGCCGCGCCGACGAGTCCGGCGTCATCGCCTAAAGCGGCAAGAGATATTTGCGCCCTTTGCGCCGGTCTGTCGTAAGAGCGCTCGCCAATGGTTTTCTTGAGCTCGGGCAAAAACAGTCTCCAGCCGGCGCTCGCTCCGCCGCCGACGACAATCATTTCCGGGTTCAAGACATTGACTAAACCAGCCAATGCAACACCGAGATAAAAACCCGCTTGGCGGAAAACTTCGAGCGCTAATTCATCTCTATCTGTTCCCGCTTGATAAACGTCGTTCGCGTTTGGACAAGCAATTTGATTTAATTTCGATTTCGGATATTGCGATTTCAATTCGTTTGCAAGACGCGCGATTGCCGTTGCCGACGCATATTGTTCAACGCAGCCGCGCGAGCCGCAGCCGCACGGAGCGCCGAACGGTTCGACCGAAATATGTCCGATTTCTCCGGCTGTTCCGTCGCGCCCGCGCAGGACTTTGCCGTCGATGATGATGCCGCCGCCAACACCCGTTCCAAGAGTTGCCATTATCGAATTTTCAAAACCTTTTGACGCGCCGAGCCAATATTCGCCGACGGCGGCGGCATTCGCATCGTTTTCGATAAATGCCTTGACGCCCAATTCATTTTCGAGTTCGTCAGCCAGTCTAAAATTGTCCAAACACGGCAGATTTGGAGCTTTGAAAATCAAGCCGCGCTCGTGGCTGACGGTTGCGGGAACGGCGGCGGAAATTGCCGCGATTTTGAAGTCGGAGCAATTTCGGCGACACTCGATTGCGCTTTCGGCAATTGTCCGAACAATTTCTCCGGCGCGCTCGCCGCGCGGCGTCTCGCGCCTTGTCCGATACAAAACCGCGCCGCTTCGGTCAACGGCAGCCGCTCTTAAATTTGTTCCGCCCAAATCGACGGCAATGACGATTTCCTTCATATCTGACGGACGATTTTTTCGACGATTTCTTTCATATCTTTCGGTTAAATTTTCCTGCCGCAACTCTCCGTCATCTCGCCCAAACGATTTGCAGTCTCGACAGAAAAATCGCCTTCGAGACATTGCCAGCGCCAGTTTCCCGCGCTTGATGCGGGAGTGTTCATTCTGGCTTCGTTGCCCGAACCGAGCAAATCCTGCATCGGCGCAATCGCCGTGTCCGCGACCGATTCCCAGACGGCGCGGACGAAATCCCGGTGAATTTCGCGCCCGTCGGATTTTAAATAATTCAAACAAAATTCGCGCTCGCGGTTTGTCTGCCAATCGCCGTTCGTCGAATTTGCCGTCGCTTTCGATGCGAACCAGCCGCGCGCCGTTTCGTTGTCGTGCGTTCCGGTGTAGGCGACGCAGTTTTTTATATAATTGCGCGGCAAATCGCGGTTGTTTTCGTCGCTGCCGAAACCGTATTGTAAAATCCGCATTCCCGGAAAGCCGAAATAATCGCGCAGCGCTTCGACATCCGGCGTTATCACGCCCAAATCTTCCGCCCAAAAAGGCAAATCGCCGAGCGCGTTTTTCAAAGCGTCAAAAAGCTCTTTGCCCGGAACATTTACCCATTGCCCGCGCACTGCCGTTTTATCGCCGCCGGGAACTTCCCAAGCCGCCGCAAAGCCGCGAAAATGGTCAACGCGCACGATGTCAACCGTTTTCAACATCGCTTTAACACGCTCAATCCACCAGCGAAAATTGTTGTGCCGCATCTGTTCCCAATCATAAATCGGATTGCCCCAAAGCTGTCCGGTTTTTGAAAAATAATCCGGCGGAACACCGGCGACAACTATCGGCGAGCCGTCAGCGTCGAGTTTAAATTCCTGCGGATTGCACCACACGTCAGCCGAATCGAGCGCGACAAATATCGGCACGTCGCCGACGATTTTTACGCCTTTTTCATTGGCGTAGCTTTTCAAATCGTCCCATTGCCGAAAGAAAAGCCATTGTTGAAATTGTTGCGCCCGAACCTCTTCGCGCAAATTGGCGCGTGCTTCGTGCAAAGCCTTTTGGTCGCGCCGCTTCAAAGGCGCTTCCCAATTTTGCCACGAAGATTGACCGCGCGATTTTTTTATTGCGCGAAAAAGCGCGTAATCGTCGAGCCACGCATTTTCCCGTTCATAAAAAGTATCAAACTCGGCGCTTAAACCAGCGTTTCTCACTTGTCGAAAACGCTCGTATGCAAGACCCAAAATCCAATTTTTCCAATCGTAAAGTTTCCCGAAATCAACGCGCCCGATTGGAAAATCCGGTTTTCGATTTATTTCTTCCGTCGTTAAAAATCCGTCTTCGACTAATTTTTCGGGCGAGACAAGATTTGTATTTCCGGCGAACGCCGAAAAAGATTGATACGGCGAATCGCCGTATCCGGTCGGACCGAGCGGCAAAATCTGCCAGTAAGTTTGTTTGGCTTCGAGGAGAAAATCGACAAATTTATAAGCTTCGACGCCCAAATCGCCGACGCCGAACTTGCCCGGCAAACTCGTCGGATGAAGTAAAATTCCGCTTGCTCTCGGGAAATTCATAAAAATAAATTAGGTTGTGTTGACATTTGCATTATTCAGCCACGTCATTTATGGCGTGGTCAATGTTTGAGCGAATCAGACAGGGCGTTTTAACGTCCTTTGTGATTTATCGGCTTCGTCGGATTGATAAGCCCGTTAAAACGGGCTGAATAATTATTCCCGAACCGTTACCACGCCATAAATGACGCGGCTCAATAGAACATTTGAAAAACCAAAATGTCAACAGAACCTAAAAATTACAAGATAGAAGTTGTTTTGCCTAACAATTGATTTTCTCACAAAAACAAACGGACGGTAAAATCAAATTCTACCGTCCGTTTTCCGTGTTTCTTTTATGAAAGAAGATTTCTCTCTTCGACAAATTCTTCCAGCCATTTTTGCAGATTGTCGCGCACCAGTCGAAAAATTTCGAGCCTCGAGTCGTAATCGCCGACTGTTTCGGGCGGCGGGTCTTCAAAACTTTGATGAATACGAATTGCTTCGTTTGGAAATACCGGACAGATTTCTTTGGCGTTATCGCAAACCGTGATGATGTAATCGAATTGCTGCCCGATGAATTCGTCAACCGATTTAGAACGGTGATTTGAAATATCAATTCCTATTTCGCGCATCGCATCGATGGCTTCAGGGCGCACGCTGCTTGGAGCGACTCCGGCACTTTGAACTTTGATTTCGTCTTTTCCCAGCGCTCGCAGCAAACCTTCAGCCATTTGGCTTCGCGCCGAGTTGCCGGTGCAAAGAATCAAAACTCGTTTTTTACCAATCATAAATTTTACGTTTTTATCTCTGCCTCGTGCGGAACAACGACCGTTTGCGCGTCTTTCGGTGAAATCGGCACTAACCAATTAAAAAGCAAAGTTGCTGCCGTTGCTCCGAAAAGCTGCGCGGCGATAAATGCCGGAACGTCTGTCGGTCTGATTCCGGCAAAAGTGTCGCTCGCCGAGCGCGCTAAAGTTACAGCCGGATTTGCGAACGAAGTCGAAGCCGTGAACCAGTAAGCCGCCGTGATGTATGCGGCGACGGCGAACGGGACAACGATTGAATTGTGCAGACGCGAGCAGCCCCAAATTACCGCAAGCAGTCCGAAGGTTGCTATAAATTCGCTGAACCATTGCGCACCGCCCGTTCTTACCTTGTTTGAAGCAAAAAAAACGGGCAGCTCAAACATAATATTCGCCGCCGCCACGCCGACAAATGCGCCGATGGTTTGCGCGACGATGTAAAACGCCGCATCTTTCCAAGAAATACCTCTCTGCCACGCATCGCAAATCGTAACCGCCGGATTAAAATGAGCGCCGGAAATTCCGCCGAACGTCAAAATCAACGCAGTCAAAGCCGCGCCGGTGGCAATCGTATTGGCGAGCAGGGCGACGGCGACGCTGCCGCCCGACAATCGTTCCGCCATAATGCCCGAACCGACCACCGCAGCAAGCAGCATCGCCGTTCCCAAAAATTCAGCAGCAAGCCGTCTGGTCAGATTGTATTTCATTTGTTCCGAATTTTATCGCCTGCGTTTCGCAGCAGGCAGCTTCTCCCGACGGCGGCGGCGCGGATTGACAACCACAAACTAAAGATTCGCTTATAGACTGTTCAGTTATAGCAGGCTCATAACCCGAACTTACATTCACTTCATTTTGCGCTTCGGCAACTTCCGACGGAGCGCAAGCTGTGTTTCCGTCTTCGTCCGTAACGCAGCACATCGAAGTTTCCGGCAAATTGTCTTCCTTGACGACAAACACTTCCCACTCGTTGCCGTCCGGGTCGCGCGTCCAAGTTTTATCCTGAATCGCGTAACAGCAATTTGTATCCATCTCATCGCGCGTTAAAAGCCCGCTCGCGTGCCAGTTCTCGCGCATCGCTAAAACGTCTTCGGTCGAAGCAACCTGAATTCCAAGATGCGACAGCGCGCCGCGCTCGCCGAAAGGAACTTGATTCAATGTAAAATTAAGCGGCGGGTTTTGAACATCGAATTTCGCGTAGCCGGTTCTGACTTTGCTCGGTTCGATGCCCAGCATTTTTTTGTAAAACTCGATGCTAGCGTCAACATTCTTCACGTTCAAAGCAAGATGCGCTTTCAAAGTATTTACTGTTTTTGTTGTTTCCGTCATCATTTTTTACTCCTCAACAGATTATTCAATTATGCTTATGCATAATTGTTATTTCGGATAGTAAATCTTAAAAACGATTATGTCAAGACGTAATCGTTTTGTGATATAATTATTTTTGTATGAAGACGGATAAAACTTTCAAGCTCGAAGTATTTTTCGCGGCGCTTTCTGATCGCACGCGCCTGCGGCTGCTAAATCTGATGCGCGACGGCGAAGTCTGCGTCTGCTTTTTCGCCGAAACTTTAGAGACGAACAATCCGAAGATTTCGCGCCATCTCGCCTATTTGAAGCGGGCGAAACTCGTCGCCGGACGACGCGACGGCAAATGGATGAACTATCGTATCAACCAGCCGAGCGACAAAAAGGCGGCGGACGTTTTCGTTCAAATAATGGAAATGCTCAAGGAAGATAAGCAAATGCAGGCAGACCGCAAAAAACTCGCAAACGTCTGCTGCGCGCCGCAACCGCCCGTCAACATTGAACGGGCGCGAAAACCTCGTGAAAAAGTTTGATTAAAAATAAGCGAGACGATTGGTTTTATATTCATTTTGTTTGGCTTAAACTTTTAAGATTAAATGATTTGCCGTCTGTCTTTGCCGCGCGTAGAACGGCACGGCATCCTTTGTGTTTTTAGAAAGGAAACATCTGCGCTTGTGTTGTCGGCAAGCGGTGATTTATGATTTTGTTTCGATAAACAATTTCCCGTGTTGCCGCGTAAAAGTTTTGTATCTTTTTCATTATCAAAAAGCATCAAACGAAATTCTATAGGGAAATTTCTTACTAAATTTGATTGACGTTTTAACATCTGAAAAATCGAATTCTTTGCGTGAAGAAAGCAGCCGCGAAGCGTCGAGGCGCGTCAAGTCGTTTGTTCTGCTCGCCGTTATTTTATTTGGTGCGGCGTGGCAGACGGTTCATTATCAAGCAAGGTTTCACATACATTCTTCCGTCGCTTCTGTTTTAACAAGCAATTCAAAAACGCCGATACTCACCGCCGCGCATTTTTCGGAGAACCACGATGAATGTTTGATTTGCCGTCTCAAACAGCAAATTTCGACGATTCTTGTTTTCCACGTCCCGCCCGTCGTTTTCCGGCAAAAAGCAAAAATCGTTCGCGCCGCTCTTTTCTTTTCCGCCGAGTTTTATCGCTCGACCGAAAACCTGCCGACCGGCGGACGTGCCCCGCCTGCTCCTTTCTTGTCTTAAAAGCACATTTTAATTAAACCGTTCAACAAACGTTTGTCGTCGTTTGTGCGAAACAATAATTTTGTTTTGCGCGAACGAATATACGCGATTTGTTTCTATTGCTTTTTATTTTTCAAGAGAGGTATTTATGAATTTTTATATCAGTCGTTTCTTTATAATCGCCGTCGCGTTTATATTTTGTCTTAATTTTTCAGCCCGCGCGCAAACGCGCATCGGAACGGTGCAAGGCACGATTCAAGACCCGACGGGCGCGGTCGTCGCGGGCGCAAATCTCACGATTACGCAGCCGGTTACAGGCTACAGCCAAACGGCGAGAACCGACGCCGAAGGCAATTTTCGTCTGGTCAACGTTCCTTTTAACACTTACACGCTGCGCGTCGAAGCCGCCGGTTTTCAAACCGCAACGCAGTCGATTGACGTGGAGCGCGCCGCGCCGACGAACGTTAATTTTAATCTTTCGGTCGGCTCTGCAACCGCGACCGTCGAAGTTACGGGCGACGCGAGCGGCGCGCTCGTCGAGCAGGACAAAACATCGTCGGACACGGACATCAGCCAAACTTTGCTCGAACGACCCGTCGGCGCTTCGCCCTCGCGCGGCGTCGAAGCAATCGTCGCTTCCGTTCCGGGTTTTGCGCCCGACGACAACGGGCGGCTGCACCCGCGCGGCTCGGAATCGCAGGTTCAATACGTGGTTGACGGCGTGCCGATTACCGATAATCTATCGGCTATTTTCTCGACCAGCCTCGACGCACGCACGCTGCGCACCGTCGAAGTTTTAACCGGCGGCATTCCGGCTGAATTCGGCGACAAGCTCGGCGGAGTGGTCAACGTCAACACGCGCTCCGGTCTTGAACAGCCGACAAACGGCGGAATTACGCTTTCGAGCGGAAGTTTTTCTACGGGAGAAATCGGCGCGGATTTTTCGACGCGCACGGAAAAATTCGGATTTCTGGCGAACGTTTCGGCGACAACGACGCGCCGTTTTCTCGACCCGCCGACGGTCGAAAATTTTAATAATGCGGGACGCACGGCAAAAGGATTTTTCCGTCTTGACTATCGTTTCGACGATAAAAATTCGATTCGCGGCACGCTTCTTATCGGCGGCTCGAACTTTCACGTTCCGAACCGCGTCGAACAGGAAATCAACGGACAAGACCAGCGCCAGCGCAACCGCGACAACTCGGTTTTTATTACATACGAGCGGATTTTCTCGCCGTCCGTTTTCGGGCAGTTTTCATTTTTCAACCGCTCCGGCAACGCGGAACTTCTCAGCAACGCTCAATCGACGCCCGTCGTCGCTTTTCAAGACCGCTCGCTGCGAAATACGGGCGGCATCGCCGCCATCACGTTTGTGAAGGGCAAAAACACTTTCAAAACGGGCGGGCAATTTACGTTGACGCCCGTGCGCGAGAATTTCAGTTTTTATCCGACCGAGCCGTTTGAAGATTTGGTTGACGAGAACGGTAATATCGTGCCGAATCCGGTCAATAGTTTCACCGCCGCCAATCCGTTTAATTTCAGCGGAAGGCGCACGGGACGCACTTTCAGTTTTTACGCGCAAGACCGCGTTTCGCTGTTTCGCAATTTTACAATCGACGCCGGAATACGCTACGACAATTACCGGCTCGTCATCAAAGACAGCGGCGTCAGCCCGCGCGTCGGCGTCGCTTATTTCATTCCGCAAACAAAAACCACGTTGCGCGCTTCTTACAACCGATTTTTCCAAACGCCGCCGTCGGAAAATCTCCTTCTGGCAAGTTCGGCGCAAGCCGCCGCGCTTTCGCCGCTCGCCGTTCTTCAGGGACAATCGGGCGTGCGTCCGATTCTTCCCGACAAGCAAAACGTTTTTGAAATCGGCGTGCAGCAGCAGGCGACAAAATACGCGCGGCTCAATCTGACGGCGTATCAAAAACGCATCACGAATTTCGGCGACAAAGACCAGTTTTTCGACACGGGCGTAATTTTTCCGATTTCGATTTCAAAGGGGCGCGTAACGGGCGCGGAACTTCGTCTTGAAACGGCGGAGGTTAAAGGTTTCAGCGGTTTTCTTTCTTACGCAAAAGCGCGCTCTTTCGGCGTTACTCCGATTAACGGCGGTTTATTCCTCGGCGAATCCGCCGGTAGTTTAGACCAGCCGGGCGAGCGTTTTGCAAACGACCACGACCAACGCAACTCGGCGCAGTTTCAAATAAATTACACGCACAGACGAACGGGAATTTACACGTTTTTCGGCGGACGTTACGATTCCGGCTATCCGACCGATGTCGAGCCGGGAACGACGCTCGCGGAATTTACGGCAAGCGGATTTGACCCGCGACTTTACGGGAAAATCGACTTCGAGCGCGGGCGCGTCCGTCCGCGCACCGTTTTGAATTTTTCAATCGGCGCGGATTTACTGCGAAAAGAACGCACGTCGCTCAACGTTCAATTCGACGTGCAGAATCTGGCGAACAAGCTGTTTCTATACAATTTCGAGTCGGTCTTTTCGGGAACGCACGTCGGATTTCCGCGTATCTTTAGCGGACGCATCGGCTTGCGCTTCAAGTAATTTTCCGATGTCGGAAAGGTAGATTTAATCAATATTTTATTTTGGCGCGTCGTTTGATTTTCGGTTCAATTATTCGACGCGCCGGACTTTGAATTTTGCAAAAGCGCGTAGACGGTCGGCGTAACGACGAGCGACAAAAGAAGCGCGAAGACCAGACCGCCGACAACGGCGACGGCGAGCGGCTGAAGCAGTTCCGAACCCGCGCCGATTGCCAGAGCGAGCGGCAGCATTCCTAATATCGCGGCGAGCGAAGTCATTAAAACGGGACGAAATCTTCTGCGCCCGGACATCAATAAGGCTTCGGTCAGGTTTTTTGTCTTTTCCAAATTTTCTTCAACCGCGTCGAGCATCAGAATTCCGTTTTTAGCGACGATTCCGACGACCATAATCATTCCCATAAAGCTGACGACATTGAGCGTGGTTTTTGTAATAAAAAGCGCGAGCAGAACGCCTGTCAAAGCCAGAACCGCGCCGGTAACAATCGCTACCGGATGGGCGAAAGAGCGGAATTCGACGAGTAAAACTAGAAATACAAGCACGATTGCCAGAGCCAAACTGATGGCTAATTCTCTAAAACTCGATTGCTGTTCGGCGTAAAGTCCGCCGTATTCAACCGTCATTCCGGCGGGAAGTTTTACGTCTTTCGCCAACTGCGCTTTTATTTTGCCAATCGTCGTTCCCAAATCGCTGCCCGTAATGCGCGCCGTAACCGCGACCGATTGGCGCAGTCCGTCGCGTTCGATTTCGGTTTGTCCTTTGTCGTATTCGATGTCGGCAACCTGGTCGAGACGAAACTGCGCGCCGCTGGCGGAACGAATCTGCAAGCCTTTCAGCGTGTCCAAAGATTGTTTGGCTTCCGGCGGCAGCCCGACGCGGACGGTGATGAGTTTTCCCTGCTGTAAAATAGCAGATGCCGCTTCGCCCGACATCGCAATCGTTACGGCATCGGCAACGTCGGTGGCGTTGACGCCGAAACGCGCGGCGTTTTGCCGGTTGATTTTGAAAGTTATCGCCGGACCGCTGACGATGACGCCGCTGTTTGTGTCAACTACGCCGTTGACTTTTTTGATTGATTCTTCGATTTCCGCCGCTTTTGCCTGCAGTGCGTTTTTGTCGGTGCTGAAAACTTTTATCTCGACAGGCGCGGGCGAAGAAGTCAAATCGCCGATTAAGTCCGAGAGAATTCCGACGAATTCTACCTCCAAAGCCGGCTCGCTTTTTTCAATCTGCCCGCGCAAATCGTCGGAAACCGCTTCGGTTGTGCGCGTTCGCTTGTCTTTTAATTTGACGAGAAAATCGCCGGTGTTCGGTTCGGTGATTGACAATCCCAATTGCAAGCCCGTGCGCCGCGAATAGCTTTCGACTTCGGGCGTGTCTTTGAGCATTTCTTCGACGTGCTTTAATAATCGGTCGGTTTCGGGCAGCGAAGTTCCGGGCGGCGCGATGTAATCAAGGACAAACGCGCCTTCGTCAAACGCGGGCAGAAATTCCGAGCCGAGTTGTTTGTAAAGAAAATATGACGCGAAAAGAAGAACGACGCTTGCGACGATAACCAGCCATTTATTTTTGAGCGAAAATCGCAGCAGCCATTCATACGGGCGCACGATAAAACTCATAACTTTGCCGAGTTCTTCTTCATCGTGGTGGACTTTGCCTTTTTTGATTTTAACGAATCTTTCCGCGAGAACAGGAGTGAAGGTTAGCGCCAAAACGAGCGAAGTTAAAAGCGCAACTGCCATCGTCAGCGCGAGCGAGCGAAAGAAAACTCCGGTAACGCCCGTCAGCAGCGTCAGCGGCAAAAAAACGACGACGGGCGTGATGGTCGAGCCGATAATCGGGACGGTGATTTCCGAAACCGCCGACTGAATCGCTTCGCGCCTGCCTTGCCCGCGCGCCAGATGCGTGTAGATATTTTCGACGACGACAATCGCGTCGTCAATCACAAGTCCGATTGCCGCCGCAACGCCGCCGAGAGTCATCAAATCGAAAGAAAGTCCAACTAAATACATCGCCAGAAACGTCGCTAAAATCGTTACCGGAATTACGAGAATCGCAACGAAAGTCGTGCCGACGTTTCGCAGAAAAGCGTAGAGAATAATAACCGACAAAATCAGCCCGATAATAATCGCGTCGCGCACCGAGTTGATAGACTCGCCGACGAGAATCGACTGGTCGTAAAACGGCGCGATTTTAACGTCTTTCGGCAAAGTTTTTTGAACGGCGGTGAGTTCGGTTTTTACTTCGTCGGTAACGTTGACGGTGTTCGCGTCGGGCTGGCGCAGGACATTAATTAAAACGGCGTCGTGTCCGTCCGCCGTAACAATCGTGTAATTCGGTTCAGTGCCTTGTTTGACGGTTGCAATGTCGGAAATTAAAACGGGAACATTATTAACCGCAGCGACAACGATTAAATTTAAATCGTCGGGCGTCGTCGCCTGACCGCTGACGAGCGCAAGCTCAAGCTGATGATTTTCCTCAATCAAACCGGGCGAAGCAACGATGTTCGAGTTTTTTACGGCGTCGGAAACCTGGCTCAAAGTTACGGAGCGCGCCGCGAGTTTTTGCGGGTCGATTTCGACGTGAAATTCTTTGACCGCGCCGCCCGCGATTGCAACATCGGCAACGCCGGACAATCTGGCAAGGCGCGGGCGAATCGTGTATGTCGCAATGTCGCGCAAACTCGCCGCGTCGCGCGTCTCCGAAACAAGGCTGTAACCGGCGACGGGGAAAACTGCGAAAGTCAGACGCTCGACGCGACGAACCGAAGCCGTCGGCGGCAAATTGATTTGCGAAACGCGGGTTTGCACCAATCCCAAAGTCGTCGGCACGTCAACTTTCCAATCGAAATATAAATTGACATCGGCAGAGCCGCGCGTGGTCGTCGATTTTATCCGAACGATTCCGGGAATGCCGTTCATCGCTTCTTCAACCGGCTGCGTAACGGTAGCGAGCATCTGGTCGGCGGGAACGTCGCCGTTGTCGAGAACGATGACGATGCGCGGAAAATCCGTGTTCGGAAAAATCGCCGTCGGCAGTTGAAACGCCGCGTAAATTCCCAAAAGACAAACAAGCAGAACGACGACGATGATGGCGCGTTTTTGGGTTGAAATTAAATTGGCGAAATTCATAATTCAGGGGAAATGGGAAATGGAAAACGGAAAATGGAAAATGTGAAGAAAATGAGAACTGAAACTTACAAACAAATAGCATTTGTCTGAAGTTCTTCATTTTCCATTTTCCATTTTTTGTTTTCCATTATTTTTCCTCATCTTTCGCAATTTCAACTTTCGTGCCGTCGGGCAGAGCGTAATTGCCTTCGACGACAACCGTTTCGCCGCCTTCCAAGCCTTCGGTAATTTGAATTTTATCGCCCTGACGAATTCCGACTTTGACTTTCGTTTCGTGCGCCGTGTCGTCTTTATCGACCGTCATCACCGTTCCTTCGTCCGCGTTTGAAGCGTCCAGAGTTACCGCCGCGAGAGGCACGACAACCGCGTCGTTCGCCGGATTTGCGGAGACGACAAACTGCACGGCGTCGCCGACGCGCAATAATCCGCGCCCGTTTCCGAAATTCGCCCAAATCTCGACGGTGCGGCTTGCCGCGTCGCTCGAACGGCTGACGAGCGTTACTTTGCCGCTTAATCTTTCATCCGGCGCGCCCGGCAAACGAATCGTTACGGCGTCGCCGGTTTGCAGATTGGCGGCAACCGTGTCGGCAAAATTCGCTTTGACGACGACCGAGCCGGTATCGGCAATCGTCAAAAGGCGCGCGCCCGCCGCCGCGTATTCGCCTTCAAATTGAAACTGGTCGGTAACGATGCCGGAAATCGGAGCGCGAATCTGCGCCAGAGTCGCCTGCACGTCAATCGTATTGACACGCTGCTGCGCCTGTCTAATTTTACTTTGCGCGATGGCTTGCGCATTCGGGTTGACCGCCGAACTATTTAACTGCGCGTTATTCTGCGCGAGTCGCAAGGCGTTTTCGGCATTTTTTAAGGCAAGCCCCGACGCTTCTAATTCTTTTAACGAAAGTCCGCCCTTGGCATATAAATCTTTGCGCCGCTCATAAACAGCGCGGGCGTTGTCGGCGTTTGCTTTGGCGTCCGACAAATCTTTTTCCGTCTGCGCGAGTGTTTGCGGAATGGTTACTTTTTGCAGAGTCTGCTCGTTTAATCTCGCTTCGTCGAGTGCCGCGTTCGCTTCGCTGCGCTGCGCCTGTAAATCCTGCGAAGCCAGAATCGCCAGCACGTCGCCTTGCCGGACGTATTGATTTTTCAAAAGACGCATCTGTTTGATTTGCGCCGAAATAGAAGCCGAAACAGTTGAAGATTCGGCGGGCGCGACATTGCCGATTGTCGTAAATTCCTTTGAAATCGACTCTTTTTCCGCCGTCGCTACTTTGACGCTGACGACAATTTCGGTTTCGGCTGAATCGGCGTTCGTCGTAACATTTACATCCGTCGTTTTACCGCGCTCGTAATAAAAATAGCCGAAAATTAAGAGCAGGCACGCCGCGAGAATGCCGCCGATGACGAGAAACTTTTGGCGCGGCGAAATCTTTTCGTCATCATCTTCTTCTCGATTTTCGATTTCCGTTTCAGTTGTCGCGTCCACCGTCGAAACTTCGTCGTCCGCGCTCCGGTGTTCTTCCGAATGCGTTTCGATTTTCGTGATATTTTCCTTTGTCTCTTCGCTCATCTCGAATTTTTCGGTCGTCAATCCAAAATCCAAAATCTAAAATCGTTTCACTGTCCGACTGCCCGCAGAAGTCTCGCACGCGCCGTTTGATAATCGAAAATCGCCTGATATAAAGCCAGACGCAGCGCGATTAAAGTATTCTGCGCGTCGGTTACTTCGACAATCGATGCTTCGCCCGCTTGATAACGCGCCAGCGACGCCGCCACATTTTGTTCGGCGTCCGTAATGCTCGCGCCGATTTGTTTAATTCTCGCGGCGGCGGACATCGCCTGCGTTCGCGCCGTGAAAAAGGCTTGCGCAAATTGTCTTTCCGCCAGCGCGCGCGAGTTTTGCGTTTGCTGAATCCGCAGCCGCGCCTGCGTTTCGCGTGAACGACTCGCGCCTTTGTCAAAAATCGGAAGGCTGACGCCGATTTGCGCCGACGCGCCCAAATGGTCGCGCAAATTCGCCGGTCGCAGCGAATCGGAAACAAAGCCGCCGTTCAGCGAATATGTCGCCTGCGGACGACGTTCGCTGCGGGCGATTCGCGCGTCCTGTTCCGCCGCTTTGATGTCGGCTTCAAACTGCGCGAATTCGGGGCGCGTGTTCGTTGCCGTTTGCGCGAGATTATCAATTTCGCCAATTTGCGGAATTTGGGTCAACAAATCTTCGGTCGCAATCGGCGTCGTAAAATCATAGCCGATAAAGGCGCGCAAAGCGTCGCCGTTTGCCGATTCGCTCGCCCGCGCCTGTTCGAGTTCGTTGCTTCTCTGCGCCGTTTGCAGACGCGCCCGCACAAAATCAACCGGCGCGACTTCGCCCGCGTCCAATTGCAGTTTCGTGTTCTCTTCAAATGCCTGCGCCGCTCGCAGATTGTTTTCCGCGCCGCGTCTCTGAACAGTCGCTAAAGCTAAATTAAAATAAGCGTCCGTTACCGCTTGAACAAGCTCGCGCCGCGCAATCTCGCTTCCCGCGCGCGCCGATTCGACCAGTAATTTGTTACGCCGCAGCGTTGCCCGCAATCTTCCAGACGTGTCGATTTCGCCGGTCGCGGTTACTAAACCTTGATATTCGCTAACGGCGTTCGCGCCGATAAACGAGGGCTGTCGCTCCGTTACGGCGGTTACGTTTCCATTTGTTACGCTCGCCGTCGTTGTCCGCGAGAGCGAAGGCGTTGTGTAGATAAAATTCGGCGCAATACCGACGCGCGGATAAAAAGCCGCTCTTGCCTGCCGCACATCTTCGGCGGCGATTTGCTCGCCGATTTGCGCGCCGCCAAAAGCCGAAGCCTGCCTTAAAGCTAAATCAATCGCATCGCTAATCGTTATCGGTTTCGCGGTGTCGCTAGCGTCTCTCGAAAGCGTTTGCGGCGTCGGGTCAACCGTCGGCGTTAGCGTCAGTTTGCCGCCGCCTTGCGCCGCTGCTCCGAAAACCGCCAAGAAGAGCAAAAGCAACGCGCCCGAAAAGCGTTTTATTTTCTCGATTGCCGCCGTTTCTAAATCAAAAATTCCGCTCTCAAAGCGCATCGCTTTTTTGCCCGATTCGTTCGTCAACCAATTCATAATTTAATGAGCGAGACAATAAACCCGCGCTCGCTCAATCGTTTCATTTTTGACCGGAAAACAAAACGGCTCAGGATTTTTTCTTCTTTGATTTTTCGCGTCTTTCTTCCTGCTTTTCCTTTTCTTCGGCGGCTTTGTTTTCTTCTTCGACGCTGACGATTTTGCCGGTTTTGGCGTTAACCTGAACTTCGGTAATCGTTCCCTTAGAATTCCGAATATCGAACGAATAAACGAGTTTGCCGTTTTCCTTTTCCAACTCTTCGCCTTCGATTTTGCCAGCCGCTTTCCTTTTGGCAATTTCACGCGCCTGCGCCATCGTAATTTTCGCCTGCCGCGCAAGATTTCTGTCCTGCTTTTCTTCTTTTTTCTGCGCCGAAACGCTTACCGAAGCGAAGGCGAACAATCCGATTACAAATAAAAACGACATCGCCGCGCCGACGATTGATTTGTTTTTCAATTTCATAAATTTTGCTCCCAAGTTTTATTTTTGGCGACACTTCTGCCGCAAGATTCAATTGCAGTTTAACAACTCGATAATGAATAGAAGATTAACGCGAATTTTACCGAACGTAATCGAAATATCTGATTAAACAATACTGTTTAAATTTAATTTTCCGTTTGTTTTATCGAAAAGACGATGCTGAAAGCGCTTCCCTTTTCATCCGAAGATGCAAGTTCAATTTTGCCGTCGTGCAGCGAGGCGATCCATTGGGCGATTGAAAGTCCGAGTCCCGCGCCGCCGGTTGCGCCGTTTCCGGCGCGGCTGCGGGCAAGGTCTGCGCGGTAAAAACGCTCGAAGATTTTTGGCTGCTCGTCTTTTGAAATACCCGCGCCCGTGTCGCTAACGGTCAAGCGGTAACTTTGCGAAGTTTTTTCTGCCGCGACCGAAACTGCGCCGCCCGTCCGATTATATTTAATTGCATTGTCCAAGAGATTTATAAACAAACGTCGGAGAAGCTGTTCGTCGCCGCGCATCGGCATCTCTTGACTCGCCGAAAAGTTTAATGAGACGTTTCGCTTTTCCGCCAGAACGCGCACGGCGCGGACGCAATCGGCTAAAATTTCTTCCAGATAAATTTCCGTAAAATTCGCTTTAAATTGTCCGGCGTCGGCGCGCGCCAGAGTGAAAAGGTCTTCGACAATCCGCGTCAGACGTTTGCTTTCGTCGTGAACAACTGCCAGAGATTCGCGGTATTCCGCCGCCGTTCGATTTTCTTTTGAAAGTATTACTTCCGATTCGCCGCGCACGATGGCGAGCGGCGTCCGAAGCTCGTGCGAAGCGTCCGCCATAAACCGCCGTTGCTGCTCGGACGCATTTTCAAGCTGCTCGAACGCGCCTTCGAGACGCGCCAGCAACTGATTGAAAATCTGCGCTAAATTTCCAAGCTCGTCTTTTTCATTCTTGATTGGCAGCCGCGCGTGCAGATTTGTCGCGCCGATAGTCGCGGCACGACGGCTCATTTGGGCGACCGGAGCAAGGCTTTTTCGCGCCAGAAAATAACCGCCTAAACCTGTCAGCAGAAGCGCGAGCGGCACGGCGACAAAAAATATCGACCGCAGTCGTTTGAGAAAATCCGTCTGGTCTTCCAAAGAATATAGAACGAATAATTGATATTTGTCCGCGCCGAATTCGAGCGGAACGGCGTGAACACGGAAAGCGTCGTCTCCGAGCGTGATGGTCGAATATGAATGCGTTGTTGAAGCATTCGATTTCGGCAGAGCTGTGTCTAAATTCGTGTTAGCCGTCGTCGAAGCGATGCGGCGGTTGTCGTCTCCGGCGTAAACTGCGAAAACGTAATCGTGATAACGCGATTCGTCAACGGCTTCAAGAACACTTTCCTCAAACGAAGATTTTTCCCGTTTGTCCGATTGTTCGGCGTCGAGCAATGTTTTGAAATTCCGCGCCATTTCCGCCAGATTATCGTCCGCTTCATCAGCCAGAACGCGCACGACGAGAAAATACGTCAACGCCGCGAAAGTGATTAGCACGAGCGCCAGAATGCCGACATACCAGACGGTTAATTTAGTTCGGATGGAATCAAGCATTTTCGTCTAAAACATAACCCGCGCCGCGCCGCGTATGAATCAACCGCACCCCAAAACCTTCGTCCATTTTCGAGCGCAGACGACGAATATAAACGTCGATAAGGTTGGAAAAAGCGTCGAAATTTTCGTCCCAAACGTGTTCGGCAATCTCGGCGCGCCCCAGAACTTTTCCTTTTTCGCGCGCCAGATATTCGAGCAGAGCGTATTCTTTTGTCGTCAAAAAAATCTCGCGCCCGCCGCGCCGAACTTTTTGCGCAGCCGTGTCAATCTCTAAATCGCGGACGACGATTTTCGGCGGGCGAACTTCCCCGCTTCGCCTGAGCAGAGCGCGAAGCCGCGCCAGCAATTCTCTGAATTCAAAAGGTTTCGTCAAATAATCGTCCGCGCCCGAATCAAGCCCGGAAATTTTATCGTCAATCGCGTCGCGCGCCGTCAGCATCAAAATCGGCGTTTTTATATTGTCCCGGCGAAGCTCGCGGCAGATTGTAAAGCCGTCTTTGAACGGCAGCATCAAGTCGAGAACTATCGCGTCGTAAGCGTTGATTGAAGCTAAATAAAGACCTTGCTCGCCGTCCGGCGCGGCATCGACGGCGTAGGCATTCTCCCGCAAGCCTTTGCTCACGAAATTCGCAATCCGTTTGTCGTCTTCAACCAGCAGGATTCGCATAAGTAAGAGTCAAATTTTAGCAGAAAAAAATGAATAGAAGATTAACAAAAACGCTTTTAATAATTGGTTTCCGGTGTTTGACTTGCAAGGGACGAAGAAGCGAAAACAGACGAGCGGCAAATAAACA
>JAABUN010001800.1_pt1 | contig 43403 bp, 42 predicted proteins | sample 5559311 | NCBI WGS metagenome assembly JAABUN01 (sample SAMN10711877, study PRJNA513370) | rock metagenome | isolation source: Antarctica rocks | place: Antarctica: Victoria Land, Siegfried Peak sud
GGTCCTGGGCGACAGGGAGCAGCCCTGCTCACGCTGGGCGCGCCAGCGGGCGAGGGAGCGGGCGCTGACGCCGGTGGTGCGCTCGATCTCGGCTGGGCTCAGGCCGGCGTCACGGGCACGCAGCAGCAGCTCACGGAGATCGCGGGAATACGCGGCAGGCATACCTCCAGCCTATGCCTGCCTGTCAACCTCCGTGAGCTCCGCTCTAGGCGCCCTCTTGCTCATCGCCTTCTGCCCATCGCCCTCTTGCTCATCGCCTTCTGCCCATCGCCGTGGAGTCTGGTAGTCCGCTCGACCTACGCTGACAACAGGCCACGCAATTGATCAGTTCTCAAACAAACAAAATGCATTGCCGTCTGGATCGAGATGCGCCCTATTCGCCAGCGGCCAACTCAGGAGACACCAACAGAATCGAGCCAGGGCTTGCGGGTCCGGACTGTTCAGGACCGCCGGCCGGAAGCTGATCTGCGGCGATGTCGTGATGGTGAGCTCCTGCGAGAAGCACTCACACGACGGTCAGGATACGAACGAAGTAAATCGATCCTCATGCTGATTTCCTCGCTGCCGTTGCCATTCTCACGGCGAGCGAGCGAGGTCGGCGAGCCAGGCATGACCACATGGTCCTGGCCAAAACCGTTTCCTTCGATCAACGTCCGACGTAGTACAGGCAGTCAGGCCACTGCTCTCTATCTTGGAGAGAGTCTGGGTCCCTACACATCGCTGGGAACATACGGTGGGCAACGAGATCAGCGACCAGCACGCGGAAGCCGAGGCAATCGGGCTCAGCCTTCCCATGGCATCAGGCATCGCATGTGGTATTGCCTCCAACCCCCTCAACTCGTCCCAAGTGATTCCTAAGCCGCTTACCGAACGCCGGGAACGGGCGCATCTCATTGGAAGGCGTCTCAAGCCCCATTCCCGCCCGCAATCGGCGACCCGCTCCTGGTTCCCGGTATGATGAATAACGCTAGCCCCTTCCTGGTCCCCTAGACAACCGGGGAGGACGGACATCATGGTTCGCGACTGAGCTAGCGATGCCGCAGTCTCGGGTCAAGGACATCCCGCAGCACGTTACCAAGGAGATTGAAGGCCAGGACAGTGAGAAAGATCGCTACACCGGGGATATTGATCAGGTACGGAGCTGTACGGATGTAATTGCGCGCGTCGGTCAGGAGAGCGCCCCATTCCGGCGTGGGGGGCTGCGCTCCCAACCCGAGAAAGGAAAGTGCTGCGGCTACCAACACAGCAGCAGGAAACTCCAGCGACGCAAGGACGATGATCGGTGCAAGCACATTTGGAAGGATGCCTCTCCACATGACGTGGACATGGGATCCACCGAGTACGCGGGCGGCGGTGATGTATTCGGATTCTCGGACCGTCAGGACTGAGCTCCGGACCACTCGAGCAAACAGCGGCCAGGAGGCGAGCGCGACCGCAAAGATCGCGTTGGTGAGTCCCGGCCCGAGCGTCGCGACGATTGCCAGTGCCAGCATGATGCCTGGGAAGGCAAGGATCACGTCCGTGAAGCGCATCAGGAGTGCGTCGATCCAGCCACCGAAGTAGCCGGAGACGAGTCCAATCGTGACGCCGATGACCACTTCTACGCCCACGATGATGAGCCCGATCCGCAAGGTTATCCGGGCCCCATACAGCATCCGGCTGAACATGTCCCGGCCCAGATCGTCCGTACCGAAGAGATATGCTCGGCTCGGTGGAGACAGTGGCTTTCCTGCCCTGATCTCGTCGGGTGCATAAGGAGCGATCAACGGGGCGAAGACGGCGGAGAGAATGAGTGCCAGCACGATTATTCCGGCCAGCTGCGCCTGCCGGTACCCGAAGAGCCTCCGCGCGAACACAAGTGGCGAGGAGCTGCTGACACGTACCAGGCGACTTGGAACTGGTGGCGCCTGACCCTGAGGAATCGTAATCATGACAGGCCCACTCGCGGATCCAGCCACGCGTACAGCACATCGACGACGAGGTTGATCAGAACGTATGAGGTCGCAATTACCAGCACGATGCCCTGGGTCAGCGGGAAGTCGCGCTTGGCAAACGCCTGCACGCCTAGTTCACCGATCCCGTGCCAGGCGAACACGGCTTCTATGATGAAAGCTCCGCTCAGCAACCCCCCGAACTGCAGGCCAACGATCGTGACGATCGGCAACAGGGCGTTGCGGATCGCGTGATTCCACATCACCCCGGGCTCACCAAGACCCTTGGCGCGGGCGGTTCGGATGTAGTCCTGGCTGAGCACCTCGAGCATGGCTGACCGGACCAGTCGCGCAACGATGGATGAGGCAATCAGACCCAGCGTGACCGCCGGCAGGATCAGAGATTTCAGGGAGTCGGTTGGAACGACTGTAAACCAGCCAAGTCTCACCGAGAAGAAGTAGATCATCAGGAGTCCAAACCAGAAAGCTGGCATGGATAACCCTGCCACTGAGAACGCCATCGCCAGCGTGTCGATCAGCGTGTCCTTGTAGAGGGCGGCGAGAACGCCGGTTGCCAGACCGATGATGATGGAAACGACGAGACTCGCGAATGCGAGTTTGAGTGTTGCTGGATAGCGGTCACGAATCTCTTCGGTCACGGGACGCTTGGTCGTGATGCTTTCCCCCAGGTCACCCTGCAGGACATTGCCAACATAGGTGAAGTACTGGCGGTAAAGCGGCTGATCGAGCCCGAGCTGGTGCCGGATGTTCTCCACGACTTCGGGGCTACTCGCGCGTCCAAAGAACATGATCTTGACAGGATCACCGGGCACCAGAGCACGCATGAGGAAGACAAGCGTCAGGATCGCGAACCAGACCGGGATCATCAGCAAGACTCTTCGGAGCAGGAACGCGAGCATTGGCATCCCTCTCAACATCGCCGTACAGGGAGCCCCTGAACAGGGGCTCCCTGCCGGAGCGAACGTGGCGACTAGTTGGAGATCCAGACGTCGATGAGTCGCTCGGTGACCAAAGCGTCCCAGTGATAGTCGTGGACGGTGTCTCGGACGGCGGACTGAACCCAGTCACTCACCACCGGGGCGATGATCGCATGTTGGAGAATGTAGACCATCACTTGTCGCGAGGCTTCGATCCGCGCGACCGGATCGAGGGTGTTGTCCGAGGCAGCGATCAGCGCATCGAGCTGCGGATCGTTCGACTGTCCGGTCCACCCCGGCGACTTGAACAGTGCAGAGAGAATGGACTGGTCACTGTACGTCCAGCGCATGTAGTCGAAGCCGATCTCGCCGCTCTCGAGCATCGGCTGCATCGCGCCGAACTCAATCGTCTGAACCTTTGCATCGAGCCCGATCTTGTTCAGATCGGCCTGGACCAGTTCGATGGTTTTGGACTGAACCGGGTACGGCGCGTACGACCAGAGAGTGACCTCTGCTTCCTGTCCGTTGAACTCAACGATGCCGTCCCCGTTTGTATCGAGGAAGCCACCGTCAGCGAGAGCCTGCTTCGCCTTCTCGAGATCGTACGTGTACCCGTACTGGGCGCAGAGCGCGGCATCATAGGCGGCATTAGCAATCGGGATCGGGCACTGGTTCGGCGTAGCGTTCCCGAGGTAAGCGATCTCAGCGATCGATTCCCGGTCGATGGAGTAAGAGATTGCCTTACGGAAGGCCTCGTTGTTATAGGGCTCGTTTGCTGAGAACTCGATGAAGTTGATGTTGTTCGACGTCTTCAGGGACACGATCGAGATGCCATCGGTCGCGGCGAGCCGAGCCACGTCCTCTCGTGGCGCGCTGATCATGTCCAGTTCGCCAGCCTCGAACGCGGCTGACTGGGTCGACGCCTCTGAGATGACGTTGTAGACGATCTCGTCGACATAGGCCGAACCCTTGTTTAGGTCGTCCTGGCGGTAGTTGACGTAGTTTGGGTTCTTCTTGAGGGTGATCTTCGATCCGGTATCCCATGAATCGAACATGAAGGGACCGGAACCAACGGGATTGTGACCGAAATTATCACCCGAGGCCTGAACAGCCGTCGGCGAGACAATGCCAAACGACAGCAGATTGGTAAAGAAGGGGGCATAGGGTGTGGAGAAAGCGAACACGACCGTAGTGGCGTCGGGCGCCTCAACAGACGTTACTGACCCCAGGAAGGCCTTGTTGGGGGAGGCCGTTGCCGGATCGAGGATGCGATCGAAATTGAACTTGACCGCCGCCGCATCGAGGGCGGTCCCATCGGTGAACATGATGCCCTGTCGAAGCTTGAAGGTCACCGCGAGACTGTCCGGGCTGATGGTCCATGACTCGGCGAGCCAGGGCTGCGGCAAGCCATCGGGGCCAATGTAGACGAGACAGTCATAGATGTTTCCCATGATCGTACTCGCGAGCAACTGGTTTGTATTGGCCGGATCCAGCTGATCTGGCTCTTCGCTGATCGCTGTTCGATATGATCCACCCGCCACGGGCGTAGCTTGCGCCGTGGCATGAGCGTAAGGCGCGATCCCTGAGACCAGGAGCGCGAGAACTAGCAGGGATGAGAGGCTCCGGAGACGAGGAACGACATGCGTCATGACATTGCCCTTTCTTCTTCGAATGGACGTTTCCACTTGGAGGATGGAAGGATCTGGTTCGAGACGGCCAACTCGAGCGCGATCTTCCCCGTCCTTGTTGAGGCTGAAATGGTTCGCACTAGACCAGTTGGCATTCACAACAAGATAGGCGAGTCCCCTCCTCCTCGTTATGCCTCCGGTGCGTGAAATGACCAGTTCCACCACCTATTGCAGGGTAGCATCCCAATCGCCCGAAAGTAATCGGCGTTTGGCTATTCTGGATAGTCCCCTGTGTCGCAACGCAGTGGAGCGCAAGCGACTAAGTGCTGTCCTATGTCCGAAGAACTGAAATATTCCACTCTGTGAAACTCGACGAATCTGGGCTGCAGCGCCATGTTCCGCATGATCTCAATCCGTGTTGCTTAACCCCAGGCAAACCGCGCTACTGCTTCGCTAGGCGATGAGAGCCCTTCATCGGGGACAAGGGTGCCGAGTGGCGCCTTGGCATTCCAGCGGGGAGCTGGTCGCCGGGGATCTTCAGCCCCTTTACACTTTGTTCAGTTCCTCGGGTTGAGCCAAATCAAGCGAAAAATCACGAAACCGCTCCGGCGAGAACCGGAACGGCTTTAGCTGGCGATACCAACGTCAGAACTCTGTGGCGGAAGCGACGCTGGGGTCGCTTCCACAGAAACCGCTTTGCCTGTAGGTGCCGTTCGCGTCGCATGGAGTAGTAACCCATTGCAAGACTCGAACAGCCCTCAGACACTTATCGTGGCGCCTTCAATCCGATACATGGATTAGAGCATCTGACTCGGCCCTCGGTGAACGAGTTGTCCCCGTCCAGCCATACCGGTAATCTGCCCATCCCGGTAGACAATCTCTCCCCGGCTGATTGTCATGACGGGCCAACCGGTCACTTCCCAGCCCTCGTAGGGGGAGTAGTCGGCCTGAGTCTCCATCGTGCCGGCACTGACGGTGCGGGTCAGCCCCGGATCCCAGATCGTAAGGTCAGCGTCCGACCCGACGGCAATCGTGCCCTTCCGTGGGAACAGGCCGAACAACCGGGCGGCGTTGGTCGACGTGACCTCAATGAACCGGTGGACCGAGATCCGTCCCTTGCTCACTCCCTCGGAGAACAGCATCGGGAGGAGCGTCTCAAGATCCGCCACCCCGGGGCGGAACGTTCCCACGTCGAGTGCTGGATCAAGCTTGTGCTCAAGTTTCCATGGCGCGTGGTCGGTGCAGAACGTCTGGATATCGCCGCCCCAGAGCCCGTTCCAGAGCGCCTCCACGTCAGAGGCCTCTCGCAGCGGCGGGTTGCCGACGTACTTGGCCCCGTCCGACTCAGAGAATCGTTCAGAGGTGAGGTAGATGTAGAGTGGCCGGGTCTCGACATAGACCGGAACGCCGCGGGCACGTGCCCGGTGGCACGCTTCTAAGGCAGCCTGGCTGGAAAGGTGGACCACGTAGATGGGGGCATCGGCCGCCTCGGCGAACCCGATCGCCCGGGTGACGGCGACTTCCTCTGAGAAGACCGGTCGGCTGGCGGGGTAGTGGGCTGGCCCGGCGTTTCCAGCGACGACGAGTTGCTCCGTGAGGTGGCCGATGATGCAACCATCCTCACAGTGGATCAGTGAGAGCAGGCCCAGTTCACCAGCGTTGCGCATCACATCGAGGTATTGCCGGGCCTGACTGTCGAAATTCCCGAGGATCATGAAGATTTTGATACTGGAGTGGCCGGCGGTCAGTAACTGCTCGAGGTCCGCCCGGCCCGCCCGTGCTGGATCAAGGATGACCGGATGGAGGGCATAGTCGACGAGCGCCATGGGCCCGACCTCGGCGACGGTCCGCTCGATAGTCGACAGGATTGGCTCATCCGGGAGGGGAAACGTGATGTTGCCGACGGTCGTGATGCCGCCAGCCGCGGCGGCGCGCGTGCCGGAGGCGAAGTCGTCTGCCCAGTCAACTTCGCCTTCGGCAAGCGGAAGCGAGGTCAGGTGGACGTGCATATCAATCCCGCCCGGCATGACGAGTTTGCCGGTTGCGTCGATCTCCTGCTTTCCATCCATCTTGCCACCGATTTGAACGATCCGTCCGTCGATGACGCCAATGTCGGCCGTGAAATGGCTCGATGACGTGTAGACGGTGCCGCCCCGGACAATCAGGTCAACCCGCTGCGGTGCTTCACTCATCGGTTCTCCCGTTCAACAGATCGATTCCGTCAGGCCGGGCGCAGTCCACCTGGCATCACCTACGTTCATTCCCGTCGGCCGCTCACGGTCTGTTGGTGATGGTCATGTTGCTTGGCGGCCGGACCCGCACTCCATCGAGTCCGGCGACGTGGTCGGCAATCTGCTCGAGCGTCGCCCACCAGACGCCATCGAAGGTACTGATGTACTCGATCATTCGATGGAGCAGTCGAATGCGGGACGGTCTACCGATTACGAACGGGTGCATCGTCAGGACGAAGCATCCGCCGACATCGTGATAGCCGGCGAACTCCTCAGACCAGATTTCGAAAACCTTCTCCTGACTGGAGATACCAAACCCGACTTGCGGCCTCGAGCAGAAGCCGAAGTGGGGCCAGTCGTCATTGATCCACTGGACCGGCAATTCGATCAGCGTCTCGCCCTCACCCTCGCCGGCGGGGACAAGGTACGGCTCGTCGTCTCCCATCATGCTGGAGTCATACACGTAGCCATGCCGCTTGAGCAGGGCGGGTGAGGTCGGGTTCAGTTCCCAGGCCGGCGAACGGTAGCCCCTTGGCGTCTGCCCAGTGATCTGCTCCAGGACGGATCGCGAATAGAGGAGGATACGCTCCTCCTCCTCGGGGTCGAGGAAGTCCGGCCGCTCATGCAGATAGCCATGGCTTCCGATCTCATGGCCACGTTGACCGATCTCCCGGATCAGGTCCGGATGCCGCTCGGCGGTAAAGCCGGGGACGAAGAAGGACCCCTGGATTCCCCGGCGCTCGAGCAGGTCGAGGATCCGCGGCGTGCCAACATTTGGACCATAGCTGGCCTCCGACTGGAGCGTGAGCCGCCTCGCGCCATTGGCAGCGTCATAGCTGAACGGGATGCACTCGCCATCCTCATCGAATGTCAGGGCGACAGCGCACCGCTTGCCATCAGGCCAAGGGAAGTTGGACATGAGGCTCTCCTCCAAAATCGTCTGCCGCCAACGAGACGACCGAAATTCCACGTGCATGATCAGCGTCGTCGGGACGACTTCGAACCCTCGCCAAGAGCGTCGCCAAGAAGACTGAAGACGAGCGTGCTGACATAGATCGCGATCCCCGGGAAGATCGGGTACCACCAGGCACTGGTGACGTACTGCCGGCCATCAGCGATTAGAACTCCCCACTCCGGTGTCGGGCGCTGAGCACCCAAGCCGATAAAGCTTAGACTCGTGACGGCTACGAGGGCGTACCCGATGTCAACGGTAAACCGGACGTTCAGTTCGGCGGTTGTGAAGGGCAGGATGTGCCGCACGATGATCCGCGATCGTGAGGCGCCGAGTGACTGGGCTGCTTCCACCCAGACATTCTCGCGCAACCCCAGCACCATCCCACGGATCAGGCGGGCGTAGCTCGGCCACCAGATGATGGCGAGCGCGATGATCACACTGCTGATACCCCGACCGACGGCAGCCGCAACCGCCATCGCGAGAACGAAGGCCGGGAAGGCGAGAAAGATGTCGACGACGCGCATCATCGCCTCGCTGACCCGGCCTCCGACGAAGCCGGCGATCGCCCCATAGGCCGTTCCGAAGATGGCTCCGGTGACGACGATCAGGAATGCCATCCCTAGGGAGTAACGAGTGCCGTGCATTACCCGGCTGAAGACGTCCCGACCAGCCTCGTCCGTGCCGAAAGGGTGTGCGACTGACGGTGCCTCAAGGGCCTGGCGCATGAACAGGCCAGTCGTCGGTTCTGAGCTGTAAATGCCCGGAACGAACACAGCCAGCAGGAGCAGGACCAGCAATACGAGGCTGACCACAAGGGCCGGCCGATCCCGGAGGGTGGCGATCAGCCTGACCAGCCGCAGACTGTCAGCTGCTCGTGACGGAACGTCGATCGGAGGAGTCGCGGCACTCATGACGTTCTGATCCTCGGGTCGATGATCGGGTACAGGATGTCCGTGATGAGGTTGATCACGACGAAGGCGACAGAGGTCAGCAGTGCCAGCGCCATGATCGGGTTGTAGTCGATGCTTTGGAAGGACGTGTAGGCGTAGAGGCCGACGCCAGGCCAGTTGAAGACGGCTTCAACGAGGATGGTCCAGGCGAAGAGGTAGGCGAACTGGAGGCTGGTCACGGTGATGATCGGATTGAGCGTGTTGCGGAGGACATGGATGAACAGGATCCGCCGGTCGGTGAGTCCCTTGCTGGCCGCGACCTGGACATAGGGTTTGCGGAGTTCCTCGAGGACAGTCACCCGAATCAAGCGAGTCCCCACCGCCAGGAGACTGAGCACGATCGTCAAGACCGGCAGGATCAGATGCAGAACGGTCGTCCGAAACAGTTCGAGGTTGCCATCGAGCAGGGAGTCGACGGTGTAGAAACCGGTCACGGAGGGCGGTGCCGCGTCGTGAGAGCCGAGCCGCCCACCAATCGGTAGCCAGCCGAGGCCCGAATAGAAGACTAACTGCAGCACCAGCGCCAGCCAAAATACGGGGATCGCCGAGCCACTGATTGTCGCGAACCTAACGATGAGGTCAAGGGTCGTGCGCGGGTTGAGCGCCGCCAGCAGGCCAAGGGCGGAACTCAACACGAGGTAGATCACAAAGGAGATGACGATCAACTCGAGGGTCGCTGGCAGGTAGGTCGTGACATCATCTGCCACGGAGTGACGGGTGCGGATTGAGTCACCGAAGTCGAGTCGAACTATTCCGGAAAGGTAGTCGACGTACTGGATGGGGAGGGGGCGATCCAGCCCCATTTCGGACCGGAGCGAGTCGATCTGCGACCGGGTCGCGCCGAGCCCGGCGGCGAAGGCAGCAGGGTCGGCAGGAATGATTCGCGAGAGGGAGAACGTCACGAGTGAGACCGCCCAGATGACCACGATGGCCCAGAAGATCCGGCGGAGGAGGAATGCGACCATCAGCTACCCCGGTTGAACACTGTTGAGGCCGTCCAGGGCCATGGCACCCGAGAGCGGCCCTAAGCGGAAGAGAGACCCCCCTGCCACCAGACAAGTTAGATCTGGGCGATTCGAATCGGATAGAACTTGGTTGCCCAGCGGTAGTCAGTCGGATCCATGACGTACCCCCGGACGTGGTCAGGGACGGCATCCAGCGTCTGCGGCCGGCAGGACCAGATGTTGACCGCTTCAGCGACGACGCGGTGCTGGACCTCGACCAGGATGGCATTCCGCTCCACCTCGTCGACCGTCGTACTCGCCTGGGCGATCATCGCGTCGATGTCAGGATTGGTGTAAGCAGCCATGTTGTAGACCGCCCCGGTCTTGTAGAACTGCGCGACGAACTGGATCGGATCGAGACCGAACGGACTCTGGGCGAAAGACGTAAAGTTCGCCGCCTCGGGCGGGTTCCGATAGAGCTCCAGCATCTGCGCCCAAGGCATCTCCTGGACGTTGACAGTGATGCCGATCTGGCTGGCCGAATCCTGGAGGACGGTCGCCGCGAAGGCAAATGAAGCCGTCCCGGCAGGAACCACGAAGTCCAGTTCGACACTTCCCGGATCAATGCCGGACTCGGTTAACAACTGTCGAGCCCGGTCGAGATCCTGGGTGAACGGCATGAGATCCAGGGCACCGCCGGGGAAGTCTGATGGAACTGGGCCGCTTGGAGTGACAGCAAAGCCCTGGTTGTAGTCCACGAAAGCCTGATAGTTGAAGGCCGCGGCCAATGCCTGCCGGAATGTGACATTGTCGGTCGGAGCCTTTTGGGTATTGATGTAGATCGCCGGATCGGTATCGAAGGTACTCCAGGTGACGAGGCTAAACCCCTCACTGGTGCCGACTCGCTGCGCCTCCGTTGGCGGCGTCCAAGCGATCAGATCGGCCTCGCCGCTCTCCAGCATCTGGACGCGGGTCGACGTCTCCGGCGCCCAGAGGAATGCGATCTCGTCAATTGACCCGGGCTGCCATCCCCGCCACCAGGACGGGTTCTTCGTCAAGGTGATGCGGGTACCGCGCTCATAGCCGCCCAGCATGTATGGCCCGGTGCCGTCCGCATTGTCCTGAAACCAGGTTCGAGCCGTGCCGTCGTCGTCCGGGTTGGCAGCGATCGTCTGGGCGCTCACAATCCCGATTTTGACGAGGTGCGCAACCAGGAACGGGTCCGGTTGTGATGTGGTGAACGTGACCGTCTGCGGATCGACGACAGTGACGACGGTACCAGCGGTCACGAGGAAGGCTGGCCCCTGGTTAATCATCATCAGCCGATCGATCGTGGCCTTCACATCAGCTGCCGTGAACGGGTTTCCGGAGTGGAACGTCACGCCTTGCCGCAGGGTGAAGGTGTAGGTCAGACCGTCCTCGGAGACGGTGTAGTCGGTGGCGAGCGCCGGGATCAACTGCAGCTGCGCAGGGTCGATCTCAAACAGTGGCTCGTAAACGTTCCGGGAGAAGGAGAAGCTGGTTGTGTCCTGAACGACCGCCGGATCGATCGAGGTGGGTTCGGCGATGTCGACCCAAGTGAACTGGACTGGCGCCTCTGCCCAAGCGGTGTCGTCCTGAGCGGCTACTCGACCGACCGGACCAGGTGCCCCTTGAGCGATTGGGAGCGAACCGAGTGTAACTGCCCCGGCGGCGACCGATCCCCTGAGCAGCGCCCGCCGGGAGATCGACTCATGCAGGAGTACCAACAGTGACTGACGGAACTCTAAGCGCGAATCCATGTTTGCTCGCTCCTGCTTGCCTAAGCTCCGTCAAGGGATGGAGCTGGCTAGATGGGATGGCCAGTGCCGGTCCCACGAGATGTACGGTCTAGAACGGGTGTTAAGATGCAATAGTCTTTGCAGAACCCCGAAAATGCAATAGAGCCGCCCAATCCACCAAGGTAAGCGGTTGGGCCTGTTGTCCAACCCCTGCACTCCCAGTTTAGATTTTCGGCAACTGCTAGCACGACGCAATGGTCCACTATCGTTACGCTGTCTAGGACGGCACGCACCTCCGAACACTCCTCGGCTCGGGCAGCTGGCGATCCTGACTCTTAGACAGGCCTCAGCGGCCAAGGACGGAAATGACAGCAACGTTCGTTTTGACTGAGGGGGGCACGAGTCTCTCGAACCTCTCACGCAAGCAGCACGCGGTAGTGGCGTTCATCGAACGCAACCCTCGCTCCGCAGCGTTCGCGACCGCCACTGAACTCGCGGCGCGAGCCGACGTTCATCCGTCCACCGTGGTCCGGCTCGCACAGGTGGCTGGGTACCGCGGATTTCCAGAGTTCCAGGAGGCAATTCGACATCGGTACCTGGCGTCACTCGACGCCGTCTCATTGATGCACGATCGCGTTGCAGCCCGTCCCGGAAGTGCGCCTCTAGCTTCACTTGATCAGGACCTACGCAACGTCACGGCAACCCGCAACATACTCGACCTGTCACTGATCAGGACAGTCGCCGAGATGATCCTGGGAGCCAGTAAAACGCTCTTCATTGGAAATGGCAGCCATGGAGGATTGGGGATCATCTTCGCCCACCTCTGTCAGTTCATGGGCCTCCCCGTCGAGGCGGAAATCCGTGGTGGCATTTCCATCGCGCCCCGCATCGCCCAGATGACCAACAAGGACGTCCTCCTCGGAACTTCCGCCTGGTGGGTCGTCGGTGAGATGCACGACTCGTTCGCATTCGCTCAGAGCCGGGGCGTCCCGACCGTAGCGATAGTAGATAGCCAGGTGTCGCCGCTGACCGGGGTGGCGGACCATGTGCTGGTGACAAGTTCCGAAAGTGCCTCGTTCTTCCAGTCAATGACAGGGCCGCTTGTCCTGCTAAACGCTCTGGTGTCCGAGATTGCCGACCTGGGGGGAGACAGTTTTCGTCTGTCGATGGACGAGACGTCCCGGGCGTTTACAAACCTTGATGTTGCTTGGCACGGGGCAGATCGCCACAGACGCTGAGAATTTTATCCCATGGAACTCGTCGACTCTAACGTTAAGGTGCGACGAACCTAACCTGGCAACCGCTCATAGCCAGTCTGACAGATACGCCACCTTCGTTTTGCACAAGCGGTGCTTTTAGATTGCTATCGAAATCTTCTCTCGCCTCGAAGTGAACATTCAAATGATCTTGCCAATGGGCAACGACTGGCTGGGTTCCTCGCTAACATCGGTTTGGTAAGGATGGCAGCGACGGGAGAGGAGCGCGGTCGCGTCGCCGGGCAACTCCTTTCTCAGGCCATTATCGAGGACAAGATGGTTATTGCCGTGGTGCCGCGGTCAGAGGTGGCATTGTTCTTCAAGCTGTTAGAGCTGAAAAGCAGCGATGCCGCCACCGGAGTTACCCGGGGCGGCATCGACTGTGGGATTTCAACGGAAGCGACGGGGATCGAACCCGCGATCTCAGCCTTGACAGGGCTGCATGTTAACCACTACACCACGCCTCCACAGCGGAGCAGATGATAGCCGATGGCCTCCGTAAGCGTCAAGGATTCCGGCCCCGGCGTTAACCTTCCTGCCCCATCCAGCTTCCAGAAAGGAGCCCTGCGATAGGCCGCTTCGCTGACATCCTTCCGGCCGTGGTGAGAGGGCTGGATAGCGACTGGTCGACGCTGGCTCCATCCCGTCAAATGTCCACGCCTACCGACGCCAGAACGCCCACCATGGTGCGCCGGACGGTTCGTCGCCATCACGGGCTGAACTGGCCGAAGCGGGTGATGTCCGGGGCGTATTTCGGTCGCGATACTCCGCATAGGGAAACAGTTCCTGGCGAGACTCGCGCTCCTGCTCGAAGGCGATCACGCGGTCGATGACCGTGGCCGGCTCGGCGGTGGACCAGTCGAGGGCGTAGGGCCCCCACTTCTTCTCCAGCCCGACGACGCGAACCAGGATCTCGCTCTCGTTCTCAGGCGGGCCGTCGATCGTGATCGCGTAGGATCGCTGGTCCGACCGAAGATCAGCCATCAGCGTAGACCGGACCTCGTCGACCGTCTGGCCACGATACTGCGGGTGCCAGGCGAACCGGGACTCATCGGGGTGCTGTTCTGCGGGAGCGTCGGTCACATCAGGTCTCCTGTTCCCGCCACCGGTCGTCGCCATCGGCCATCGCCATGGGACGCCGGGATTGGCGATACTGCACCATCATCCCGCCAGACAGCTCCGGTTTCCACCCGCCTGGCCCAATTGGCGGAATTCGTTCCATTCCCATCATGTCCCGAAGATCCATCCCGGAAAGGACCCAGTGTGATCACCCAGATCGACCACATCGTCATTGGAGTCAACGACCTCGACCAGGCCGTCGCGGACTACCGGACCCTTGGCTTCACCGTCGTGCCCGGCGGCACCCACACCGGCGGCCTGACGCATAACGCCCTGATCGGGCTCGGGGATGGGTCGTACTTCGAGCTGATCGCCTTTGTCGATCCATCCCAGCGAGCCGCTCATCGCTGGTGGGATGCGATCGCCGCCGGGGAGGGCGTGATCGACTTCGCCGTCGGGACCGACGATGGTGCGGCCGAGGCCAGCCGGATCGCGCGTGAGGGGCTCGCAAACGACGGCGCGGTCGATGGCGGCCGGCAGCGACCCGACGGTCAGCAGGTCGGCTGGCGCAACCTCGTCGTTCCCGGTGCGCAGTCGGCGGCGGGGCCGTTCATCATCGAGGACCGGACGCCGCGGGAACTCCGCGTCCCGTCCGGAGCCGACGCCGCCCACCCTGGCGGCTTTCAGGCGGTGGACGGCCTGACGATAGTCGTGGATGACCTCCAGGCAGCCCGCCGGATCTACACGACGCTGCTGGACAACGACGGCAACGAGATCCAGCCCTCGGTCTCGGGCAGTGCCGGTGCCTACCGATTCCCGACCGGTGACCAGTGGGTCGAGCTGAATACCCCGGACGAGACCGACTCCACTCTCCGGGCGACCCTCGATCAGCGTGGGCCCGCGCCCTACACCGTCGTCCTGCGGACATCGGACCGGTCGTTCGCCGGCCTCGACCCACGGCTCACGCACGGCGTCCGGTTCGAGTTCAAGCAATAGTCGGCTCGCCCACACCCGTTGAACCGGATGTTGGTCATTTCGGTCCGCCGATCAGCGGAGGGTTCCCAGTAATATCGCCGGGCGGCAACCCTTAGCCGGCCACCTGCCGGAGGGTATTCACGAGCACCCGACCGGAAGCGGCCCAGTCCCAGCCTTGGGCCCACCCCGCTCGCTCGGCCCGCAATGACCTGTCCTGCTGATCTTGGCCCAGAGCGACGCCAATTGCATGGGCCAACGCCGCCGGATCCGAAGCATCGGCGATGATGCCGTTTGAACCGGCCGCTTCCCGGAGCGCCGGCGTATTGTTGATCACAACCGGTGTCCCAGCCGCCAGCGCCTCGATCACGGGGATGCCGAACCCCTCGTACCAGGCCGGGTAGACCATCGCAGCGGCTCCAGCATAGAGGCCGGGCAGGGCGGCATCGTCGACATCAGGCAGGAAGATCACGCCGCCGTCCCGCTCCCGTCGCCGAAGCTCAGCCATGACCGCCTCGTTGCCCCAGCCTGCCCGACCCGCGACGACCAGCGGCAATCGGTCGGACAGCGACAGATGATCCAGCGCCGCGAACAGGTTGAGGTGGTTCTTGCGGGGTTCAAGCGACCCGACCGTCAGCAGGTAGGCGTCGGGCAACCCGAGGGCCGTGCGCAGCGTCGCGTCCGGTGGCTGGGCCGCGAAGAAGCGCTCATCGACCCCGTTCGGGACCACGCTGATCCGCTCTGGACGAACGCCGGCTCGCTCGATCAGGTCGGTCCGGGAACTTCCCGACACCGTTATGATCTGAGCCGCCACCGTGAGCTGCCGCCTGGTCACTGCCTGGAGGTAGCCCAGCAACTTCGGTGGGTAGAGTTCGGGGTGAACGAGAAAGGCGAGGTCGTGGACCGTCGGAACTCGCGGCGTCCGGCCAGATGACGCGACAGCGAGATCCGGGCTGTAGACGACATCGGCCCCGCGCCCGGCCAACAGCTGGATCGGGATTGGCAGACGGGCCCGGTGCCAGAGCCGCGTCGCCCACGCCTCCGGGATGGGTAGGCGCCGAACCGCAACCCGTGAGCGCCCCTCCAGCCCGACCAACGCCTCATTCAGGAACGGCGGAGCTCCCCGACCGGAGGGGGCGTAGACGAGCGTCCAGTCGATCTGGTCATCGACCAGAATCGCGGCCCGGACGACGTTTCGGGCGTACCGGCCGATCCCGGCGCCCTGGTTCATGGCTGCACTGTCGTCTACGACAACACGCATCGCGGGTCGGCGCTACTGGGCCGGGACGACGGTGCCACGGACCGTCTCGGCGACCTCTCGCCGCATCCGCAGGAGGTAGAGGACCGAGCCGACACCGATGATGCTCCAGTAGCCGATCACCCGGTCGAGCAGGGTGATGGCGAGCGCGAGGTCTGCGTTCAGTCCAATGACCTGCGAGGTCAGGATGACAGTCATACCGCCCTCGACGACCCCCAGGCCGGCCGGGGTGAACGGAAGGGCGGTCAGCAGCGAGGCCATCAGCGCGACGAAGACGGCCGTTGGGAACGACACGTCGGCGCCGAGGGCGAGGCAGACGAGGTAGAGCCGAAGTCCCTCACTGGCCCAGATGATGAAGCCGACGCCAAGGAACTTCTCCGGTCGTCGGAGGGAGGCGAAGATGGCGCCGTGGAGCCGGACGTACTGCTCGCGGAGCCGCTCCGGTAGCCGCTGCTCGATGCGGTCGCGGACGAGCCAGAGCACGGACACGCCGATGATGGCAACGGCGAGGAGGGCGGTTCCGCCAATGACGGCGTTGTCGGCCTGACCCGGCAGGTGAGTCCCGAAAACGATGACCGCCGCAGCCACCATGGCCAGGAACAGGGCGATCAGGTCGATCAGCCGCTCAGTCAGGATCGTCCCGAAGGTCGAACTGAACGGTGCCTTCGTGTCCTTCTTGAACAGGTAGCTGCGGACGGCGTCACCAAGTTTGGCGGGCACGATGCAATTGGCGAACCAGGAGATCAGGTAGATCTCGAGGAATCGAGGCAGCCCCGGGATGTGATACCCGTGCTGCTCGTCGATCCCAACGCGCGACAGCATTGCCTTCCAGCGGAACGCCCGGAGGATGAAGCCGAGGTAGAAGACGGCGAAAGCGGCCGCGTAGATGAACGGGTTGGTCTCGCGGACGTTGCCCCAGACCTGGGACGGGTTGATGTCCAGCCGAAGAACGAAGAACGCGGCGATCCCGATCGCGATCGCGAACGAGATCAGCGTCTGGGGCTGCATGAACCGCTTGCCGAGGCTGGTCGGCTGTTCTGGCGACTCGTCCTCGAGCCGCTCGAGTTCGCTCTCATCAGACACTGGGGTGTCCGGTCGGGTCTGATCCGAGCCATCGGCGGCCTCGTGGGGCGCATCAGACGGCTCATCAGGACGATCGAGGACCGGCCGCGGCGTGGACGCTGATCGGGAGTCGGTCACGCAGACACCTTTTCCTGTTCCTGCCCGAAATCAGCGGGCTTGCCCTGGTCCAGTCGCACGCGCTCGGCGAGGGCCCAGACGAGACTCAGCTGGATCGGCAGCACGCCAACATGAAGATAGTCGAAGAGATTGTGGGTGGCTACGGCCACCGACACACCGATCGCCCCGATCACGATGATCCGGTCGCTTCCCCGAACCGCCCGCCAGCGTGAACGCAGCCGGATGGTTACGGTCACGATAAGCGCAAGGTACGCCCCGAGGCCAATTAGCCCACTCTGGGCCGCCACCTGGATGTAGGCGTTATGGGCATGGCTGCGCGGGATGCGAAAGCGCCAGACTTCGGTGTACTCGCGGTAGTTGGCGTCGAAGTTCCCCGCGCCGACCCCGAGCCACGGGTGCTCCTCGACCATGTTCAGGCCAGCCTGATAGTGCGCCAGCCGCTCCTGAACGGCCCAGTTGGCCGGGGTAACGTTGACCGGAGTCGAGGACGCGCTGATGCCGAGCGCCTCCGAACCGAACCGAAGCGCGACGCGATCTCCAACCGGCGTCAGGATCGCGAACAGGACGACGGCGAAGGTCGCGATGATGAACGTCCAGCGGTAGACGCCACCAAGCAGGAGCGCGACGACGGCCAGGCCGAGCGCCAGGCCGATCCAGCCACCGCGGGACTGAGTAAGGATCATCGCCAGTCCACCCGCCGCCGTCGCGGTCGTCGCCAGCAGCCCAACCCACCACGGGATCGACCGCGCGATCAGAGGAACCCGGTCTCGCAGCCACGGCGTGACGGCGACCAGCCAGGCTCCACTGATCGCCGAGAGCAAGGGGACGGTCATCTCGAGGTACTTGGCGAACGAGTTCGGGCCACCAAACGTGGCGTAGGCCCTCAGCACCCCCCCGACCTCGTACGACGATGGCCCCATGTCCGCGGCGACCTGCCAGAGGGCGTACCCGGTCAGCGCGATCGTGCTGCCCGCCAGTACGGCGACGATCCGCCAGGCGTGATCCGGGGTCCGGATCGCCTGCGACGCGACGACGAAGATCGCCAGCCCGTTGGCCCAGATGTAGACCTCATCCGACCAGGCCGCCAGATTAGTGGCCTGCACGATGGAGAACAGGGCGGCGAGGACGCAGGCAGCCAGCGGCCAGGCGATCGGCGACTGCCGGAGCGGCTCCCGCAGGGTGAACACCCGCAGCGACCAGCCAACGACCACCCCGATCACGAGAGCGTTGGGGATCGTGATCGTCCCGCCGCCCAAGTTCCAGGCCAGCACGTCGTTAAGGGCGAGCGATGCCGCCAGCAGCGTGATTGCCCAGGCTGGAGACAGCGCGGCGATGATCCCGATCGCGCCAGCCGCACACAGCAGAATCGAGCCGGGGAACGGCACCAGGACCAGCAGGGCGACCGCACCAACCGCCAGCAGGGGCGGCAGCCACGTCAGACCCTGGAGGCGGTCGGCTCTGGCCTGACCGATCAGTTCGGGCAGGGTTGCCCCAGGAAGCGCGCTCACAGGCGACCGGCCGGATTGAGATCGACCTGCCGGCGGCGGCGCAGGAAGCCCCGGCGCAGGGCAAGGACGTACAGCATCTCTCGAATGGCGAAGAACAGCAGCACCGCCCCGGCCACCGCCAGCACGACGATCGGCCAGAGCGTCGGCAGATCCCGCACGACGACCAGCCCACCGACGGTGATCTGCCCCTCCTGAACGAGCTCCATCGTGACGGTGTGTGGGCCGGGATCGAGCCCGGTCACGATCGGCTGGGAGGAATTGAACGCGAACGGGTACGACAGGTCCAGAACGGAAGCGGTCCCGTCACTCGTCTCGTCGGGTGGCAGTCCGGGGACGGGACCCCCATCGAGCTGAACCTGGATCAGGCCACTGTTGGGGCCGTAGACGACGTTGGCGATCAGGCCCGACCCATCGAACCGGATCTCGACGATCGAGCCGATGTCCGGGCTGGTCTGGTACTCGGGCTCAGCGGTCTGGGCGGTCCAGCTTCCGGTCAGGGTCACGGCCGGCGCCTCGAGCGGGGCATAGCCGGTTGGGGCGAGTGCCGTCAGGTCAGCCGCGGCATCGCTGATCGCCGTCAGGGTGGCGGTCGGCTGGCCGTCGGCGACCAGCGCCCGACCAGCGTCATCGTCCGCCTCCGCAGTGACGTCCCAAAGGAAGGCAAGGCCCATCCACGGCCATTCCGACCGCATCCGCTGGAGGGCGGCAACAGTGTACTGGGCCTGCTCCGGCGCCGAGACCGCGCCGTTCGTCGTCGTCCAGCCGAAGTGCGTCGCCCAGATCGGGGTCGCCTCGTCCCCCTCCTCGATCATGACTTCGCGGGTCAGGATCGCCCGGGAGATGTTGATCCGGTCCGGAGCGACCTGCCGGTCGAACGGTGAGCGATCGCCGCCGTCGGCGATGGCGGAGACGACATCGAAGAAATCCGCCGCCCGCGACCGGTAGACGGCGCGCAGGAAACTGAGGTCGTCCGGGCCACTGGTCGGTGCGACGGCCATCTCGGCCAGCACCATCTGGACGCCAGGGGAGGACAGCCGGGCGGCGTTGGCCGACTCCCCGAGCAGCGTCGCGTAGCCGACCGGGTCCGGGGTCTGGCCACCCCAGTGAGCCGGGTCGTTCGGCGCGTCCCAGATCTGCAGGAACGGCAGCCGGCCACTGAACCGCGTCATCAGTTCCTGGACGAAGCCGTACATGTCCGTCGGGTCGGCCGGTGGGGTGTCCAGGGCGGCATCGGTCGCGGGGCCGCGTTGAAAGGCCCAGTCCGGCGTCTCGACGACGGTGACGACCGGGGTGATACCCGCTGCTTCGAGCGCGCCGATCGTGTTCTCGAGGTCGTCCCATGAGAAGGCGCCAGGCTCGGTCTCGAGCTCGGCCCAGCGCAGCGGCATCCGGACGAACCGGATGCCACTGCCCGCCATCCGGTCGATCACCTCAGCCCGATCGTCCGCCCCCAGCCCGAGGAGATCCTCGTTGGCAGCGGGGGCGTTACCGATCGGCTGGACGACGAACGGGGCGTTGGCCGATGTCTCAACACCCCGGTGAAGGTAGTTGTCGGAGATCCCGGCCACACCGAGCAGCAGCGCACCGACGATCCCGACGATCAAGGCACCCCAGACCCGGGCAGCGTCTGGCCGGTCGCCTGCCCGCCGGAGCAGCTCGCCAACGATGCCGCCTGCGAACCGGGCACCTGGTGGAGGTGGCCGCTGGCGCTGTCGCCGGACGTGGCTGCCGAGGTCGGTCGGACCGGCCATGACCGGTTGATCGCGACGCGGCCGTCGTCGCCGATCAGCGTCCCGGTTGTCGAAGCCGCGTCGGGAGCGACCAACGCGTCGATCGTCGAGCACCGGTTCAGCCCTGGGGTAGGCTCCGGACGGACGTCGGCTGAGCGGGGGCGTCGGGTCGCCGCGCCGCTGCCCTGAGGCACGCCGTTCGGCGGACGGCTGGTTGTCCCGGTCAGCGCGTTCGCGCCGGGCCGGGGGTCCTCCCTGAAACGGTCCCTGTCCCATCTCACTGGCCACGATCGCCGGGACACCGGCCCATGCCCACGCCTCGTGCCTGGACAGCGCGGTTCCCGGCCCTTCTCGACGATTCGGTTGGTGAGTATAGGCGAGGGCCCGGTAAGGAGCGTTCCGGGACAGGCAAGTGCTGCGCCTACATGTTTCGGCCCGAATGTTGTGACGATGAACCAGGGAGATGGTCCGGCGGGTAGGTGCTAGCCAGGAAACCGGCTCGCAACGCATGACGGAACATCGAGAGTTGGATTTCGTCCGGTTGTCACACGTCTTCACAGTTCCTTCATGCTTTCGGGAAAAGCCAGCCGCAACCGAGGAGCATACTGGAACTCCACACAATCGAATACGACCGGGCTGGCGCCAGGGAACCGTCATGAGCGACGGGAAAGCTCGACGTCCCCATCCTGGAACAGAGGTCGCCATGCGCCATGCGTTCGGTTCTCGCCCCTACCACCACCATCAGCGCCGTCGTCTCGAACCCCGAACGTCTGGCGCCAGCCACCAAACGATGCTCCGATGGGCGCGCGAGGCGACCATCATCGCGATCGCGGTCCTCGTCTATTTCCTGTCCCGCGGCCTCGTGGCTGGGCGGGAGAGTCTGGCCGTCGACAACGCTCACCGGCTGATCTCGCTCGAGAAAGCGCTCAGCATCTTCGAGGAACAACAGCTCCAGACCTGGGCACTGGGCTGGGAGCCGCTGACCAGGATCGTCAACACGGTCTACATCTGGGGGCACTGGCCGGTCATCGCCCTGACGCTGACCTGGCTCGTGATCGCGCACCGGGACCGCTACCCGGTCTACCGCAACGCCATCCTGATCTCCGGCGCGGTTGGTCTGGTGATCTTCGTCCTCTACCCGATGGCACCGCCCCGCTTCATCCTCGAATCCAGTTTCGTCGACACGGTGACGCTCCATTCGGACGCCTACCGGGTGCTGCAGCCGCCCTCCCTCGTCAACCAGTACGCCGCCATGCCCAGCCTCCACTGCGGCTGGGACCTGCTCATGGGCATCGCGCTCTTCCGCTACGGTCCGCGCGGCCGGCGCTGGGCCGCCGTGCTCCTGCCGATCGCGATGTACATCGCCGTCGTCCTGACAGCGAATCACTTCTTCCTCGATGGTCTGATCGGTGGCGCGATCGTGATCGCGGCGCTGGCCCTTGCGGAGCGGCTGCACCGATGGTCCGCGATCGTCGAGGCGGACGAGCCTGTCGCTCAGGCAGTCAACGTCGGGGACTCCGCCTGAACGTCCCCTGACCCCAGGGCGGAGCTCTTCCGGACTCCCGGAAGACTCCGCCGTTCTCGGAATCTTTACGTCAACCAGCGCTGGAACGGGACATGCACCCTGGGATGACACAACGGAGCACTGGCTCCGAGCGATCGCGATCCTCTTGAGGCCGCTGCCACCCCGATGTTCATTGCTTGCGCCAAACCCACCCGCGCACTTCCACGTGCTGTCCGGTCCCTCTGGACCCTGGTCGTCCGCCACGGCCTCGTCCTCTGGCTTGCGCTCCTGGTCGTACTGGCGACGACGTTCGTCCTCCAGCAGCGTGGGCAGGTCGCCCAGATCGCCGACATCCTTCGTAACGCCGACGGGCGCTGGGTCGCCGCGGCCGTCACGATCGAGTTCGGGCTGATCGTTCTGACGGGGTTGACCTATCAGGCGCTGCTCCGGCGGCTCGGCCACCGGCTCGGTTGCCCTGCCCTCGCGGTCATCCACCTGCGGCGCGTCCTCGTCGGAACGGTGACGCCGGTGGGTGGTCCGGCGTCGCTCTACGTGCTGGTCCGGTCGCTGGCGCGGAACGGCGTCCAGACGGAGGACACGCTCCTGTGCGCCGGCCTCCGCAGCGTGACCGGCTACGCGGCCTTCCTGCTCCTTCTCCTGCCCGCGATCGTCTTCAGCCACCCCACCCGGCCGATCGTGATCGGGGCCCTCGCCCTGTTCGTCGCCTTCGTGGTCGTGATCGGCGCCCTGGTCTGGCTGCTTCGCGCTCCGGCCGGGCCCCACCACTGGCCGCATCGGCTCCCGCGGCGTCTCACTGATCCCATAGAGCGCATCCGGCGGCACGGTCTGACGGCGGTCGACCTCCGCCGGCCGTTCATCCTGGCCCTCGCGATTCGCCTCGGCGGGGCTGCGATGCTCTACGCCTGCCTTCGGGCCGTTGGTGAGCCACCCGACGTCAGCGTGGCGCTGATCGCGTACGTCGTCGGTCTGCTCTTCCTCCTGATCGCGCCGGTCTTCGGCGGCATCGGTGTCGTCGAGGTCGCGACGGCGGTGGCCCTGGAGCGACTCGGCGTTCCGGCGGCACCGGCCCTGGCGGCGGCGCTGCTCTGCCGGCTGACGGAACTGTGGCTCCCGCTCGGTCTTGGGCTGATCGCTCAGCTCCTCGACGCTCGAAGAGTTCAGCCAGTCGGCGTCCCGGTCAAGGCTCACGCTGGTCCTCGACCGCCTTCTCTCTCCACCAGCTACGGGGACATTGCTTCGTCGCCTGGTCCGATCCCGCAGATGGCACGGAAGCCGTCGTAGGCTACCCCAGACACAGGTGGTAGACGCGGCATGATCTTCAGGGCCTTGTCGGGAGGGGGAAAGAGGATGGTGACGCCCCTGCATCGCCCACCGGGCTCGCGGCCGATCGCAATCGCGCACCGGGCCGGGAACCACCTGGATTCCCTGAAACTGGCCGAGACGGCCAACATGGACCTGATCGAGGCGGACATCTGGCACTACCAGGGACGGATCGAGATCCGCCATCTCAAGACGATCGGTCCGCTCCCGGTCCTCTGGGATCGCTGGGAGTTGCGATCAGGGACGGGACCGCGCCTCCTGCTGCCTGAGTTGCTTCGGGCGGCCAGCCCCTCGACGACGCTGATGCTGGACCTGAAGGGCCAAAACCCTCGGCTCGCCCAAGCCGTAGCTGACGCCTGCGAACGGGAGATGGCGGGCCGTCCGGTCGTGATCTGTGCCCGGCACTGGCCGCTGCTGGAACCCTTCGCCGGCAACCCACTGGTGACACCGGTTCACTCGGTCGGCAACCGGCGGCAACTCGCGGCGGTGCTCGCCCGCCTCGACCAGCATCCCCAGCCGGCCGTATCCATCCACGAGCGGCTCCTGACGCCCGAGTCGGTAGACCTGCTCAAGCAGCTGGGAGCGGCGATCGTCACCTGGCCGATCAATACCGCCGACGGTCTCGCCCGGATGACGGCGCTTGACGTGGACGGGGTGATCAGTGACGAGCTGCCACTCCTCGAAGACGTCGTCGCCACCAGGCTGTAGAGACGAACGCTGGCCCATTCGAGCCGATGACGCCGGAAGCACTCCGCCCGGAACAGCGCCCGTCACCGGAGGAACATCAGGGTCGCGGCAAGCAGCGTGACGACGAGCACGACCGGGGTCACGACCAACGCGACCCTAAGGTAATCCCGCGTGGTGATCACTACCCCACGAGCCCGGAGCTGATCGAGCCAGAGGATCGTCGCCAGCGAGCCGAAGGTCGTCAGACTGGACCCGATATTGGTCCCGAGCAGGGTGCCGACCGCCAGCGCATCGCCGGCGGCGTCACGGGCCGGCGGCAGGAATGACAGGGCCAGCACGGCCATCGGCAGGTTGTTGATTACGTTGCTGCCGGCCGTCGCGACCAGCGCACTGCCCCAGAGGGCGGCGACGGGGTCGGTCGGCAACGGGACCACGACGCCATCGAGCAGCGTCCCTTCGACTCCCCGGACGAGCAGCGTCATCGCGGCGACGAAGACGAAGACGTTCCACGACACCGCCCGGGCTGCCTCCCGGATGGTCAGCCGGCGGGTGACGAGCCCGGCCGTGACCAGGACGGCTGCTCCGGCCAGCGCCGGCCCAGCCAGCGCCCGGTCCGCGAGCCCGAACCCGATCAGCAGCCCGAGCGTGACGAGGACCCCGGCCGCTACGCCAACCAGCCATCGGTCGACCGCGGGGAAGCCATCCCCGGCTGCGGCGAACCGGCGCGGGATCCGGCGCCGGAAGAGCAGGGCGAGCACCAGACCAGTCGCCGCGACGGCGACCAGATCGAGCGACCACATCATCGCCGCGAACTCGCCGAAGTCCAGTTCCAGTCGGCGATACATGAGCAGATTGCTCAGGTTGCTCACCGGCAACAGCAGCGAGCCGATGTTGGCGACGAAGACGCAGGCGAACAGCATCGGGAGCGGATCGAGTTCCCGCCGGACGGCAAGGCGGTAGACGATCGGCGTGAGCATGATCACCGTCGTATCCAGCGAGAGCAGCGCCGTGACGACCGCCGCTAGGACGACCACGGCGGCGAACAGGGCCGGTCCCGACCCCCGCGCCATGACCGCGCAGCCTTCGGCCAGCCAGGCGAAGACGCCAGCCTGGTCCGCCACCCACGAGAGCAGCATCATCCCGAGCAGGAACAGCAGCACGTCGGCGGTCTGCTCGACGGTCGCCCGGATGTCGTCCAGCCCGACCGCACCGATCGCGACGACGAGCAGCGCCCCGATCGCCGCTGGCCACGCCTCGGACCGGCCCCACGAGCGGATCAGGATCCCGGCCAGCGTCCCGACCAGGATCACGGCCACGGCGATGTCCTGGATCACGGCCGGGTGGGGCTCAGGCGGACTCCGCGCGATGAACAGGCTGGTCCAGGCGTCTCCTGACCGAGCCTGACTCCCGTCTCCACCGCGGCGGGGCTCCAGCGAGGGGGCGGGGTGAAGGACCATCTGACGCCGCGGTCCGCGCCCAACAGCGATGCCTCCGGAGTCCGTATCAGGCGAGGCGAGGTTCTAATTCCCACGACGTGCCCTCCGGGAAGAGGCGTCGCTCGAGTTCCTTCTGGCGCTCACTGGCCACGAGATAGGTCTGATGATTGTTCGGGTCGGGGGTGAACCTGCGGGTGTAGGCGGGGGTTGCCCAGTCCGGTGCCGACTCGATATCCGGGTAGATTCCGGCGCCGACCAGCGCGACGATCGCGGCCCCGGCAGCGGACGCCTCGTCCTCGGCCGGCAGCGCGATCACCGGCTCACCCAGAACGTCGGCCGTCATTTGCAGCCACGGCTCCGAGCGCAGGATCGCGCCGCCGTTGGCGATCACCATCGGCGCCTCCCCCGCCATCGGGATCAGGCGGCTGGCGATCAAGCCGAATCGGTAGACGACGCTCTCCATCGCTACCCGGAGCAGGTCGGCCTTCGTCGTGGCCAGGCGCAGCCCGACGATCGTCCCGCGGGCGTGGTCATTCCAGGTCGGACTGCGCTCCCCGGCCAGGAACGGCAGCATCGTCAGCCCATGGCTGTCGGGCGCGAGGTTGCAGGCGGCCTGGAGATCGTCGCCTCCAAACTCAGCGCCGAGCAGGTCCGTCAGCCACTGGGTCGTGTTACCGCCGTTGCTGAGGGCCCCGCCAAGGACGTAGCGCTGGCCGTCCAGCCGGTAGGCCCAGAGCCCCTCCGGCACCCGGACCTGGCCAGCCCGGGCGATCATCCGGAGGGCACCGGATGTCCCGAGCGTCAGGGCCAGCCGGCCGGGCCGGGCTGCGAACGACCCGACGTTGGCCGCCGCCCCGTCACCGATCGCCGGGAACCATGGCACCGCCGCCAGCCCCGGCCAGCGCCGGGCCCACTCGTCCCGCAGCGACCGCAGCGGCTGGTGGCGCTCGGTCAGTTCCGGCAGGGCGGCGATGTCGATCCCGGCTGCCTCGACCATCCCGGCGTGCCAGCGGTTCTCATGGACAGCCAGCAACCCGGTCCCGGACGCCATCGATATCGACGTCCGCCCGTCCCCCGCCAGCCGTTCGAACAGGAAGTCGGTGAACGAGCACCAGCGCCTCACCCGTGCCCACCACTCGGGCCGCTCCTCCCGAATCCAGCGGAGCTTGGCCGGCCAGTAGGACGAGTGGATGAACGTGCCAGTCTCCTGATGGACCTGCTCGGCGTCGAGCTCGTGCCGGAGGCGATCGACCTGCTGCCCGGAGCGGCTGTCGGCCCAGATCAGCACCGGCGTGGCGGGCTCGCCATGCTCGTCGAGCCCCAGCAGGCTGTGCCAGAACGAGGTCGTCCCCACCGCCACGATCCGCTGCGCCGCCTCCGGCCCGACCGCCACCAGCACCCCGTCCACGCACCGTGCGACCAGGTCGACCAGGACCTGGGCATCGACCTGGACGCCACCATCGGCGGTCGTCTCCAGGTCATAGGTGAGTTGCTGCTCGCTGCCGTCGAGGGCCCGGACCTGGGCGTCATAGACGAGCGCCCGGAATGAGGACGTCCCGAGGTCGAGCGCAAGAACATAAGGCGAGTCCGCTGCGGCGAGGGCAACCGACGGCATGGCCGGTGGGTCTCCTTGGCGTAGGGCCGCAACCGGACGCGGCGCGGCAAGCCGGCGATGACTGGGTTGAGCACTGGCACTGGCACTCGCCCCGGCTGGACAAGCGGGACCGACGCCAGCGACCGGGCGGAACGAACCGTACAGACCTGGAAGGATAGCGACTACGAAAATACCTTGCCAGCCCTCCAAACGGCGACAGGCTCAGAAAGCAGTGCGACGACCGGATCGACTGGATCGCTCGGGCCGTGGCAGTGGTGAATCGCAACGACGAGTGGCATCACTGCGGATGTCTGAGACGGTGACCAGTTCTGGAACGGCTTCCTGGCGGGAATCGTTGGTTTGGACGTGACATCCGTAACCTTGCGGATGGCAGACGATGGTACTAGGCCGTATGGTGTAGTCATCAGTACCGACTCTGCTCAACGTGGCCCAGAGCGTGGTGGCCAACGCCCATCTGAATGGACTACGAGGAGCATATGGAGGACATCGTCCTGAATCATCGTGCAGTCACCGTGAGTGACGCACGGTTACGCGCGTTGATTGCCCAGCTCGCCGCGACAGAGATGATCGAGGCGATCGGTCTGCTGGAAGACCTGATCGCCGACCGGCAGCAGCGTCCGGCCAGGGCCGATGACGCCACCGAGCCGCTGATCCGCCTGGTCCTCATCGCGGACTAACGATCGACGAGCCCTCCGGCCTATGCCAGCTGCTCCAGGCCGACGTATCGCTCTTGCGGTTGCCACTGCCTCATCAGCACCCACTTCCAGACCTTCCTGGATGGATGATTCGTGATGGGCCGCAAAGCGTGCGTCCAATTTCCCCCTGATCCTGCCACCTGCGCTATGCGGATAACGTATGGTTCGCAGGTCCCGGGCGAGGACGGGGCAGGAAGGCGAATGGCCGTAGAGACGGTCGGAGAAGGATTGTCGCGATGTGGGCTTCGGGATGGTTCAGGCGAATCGCAACGGCGGTGATCACGGCAGCGATCGTCTTCATCGGTGTGGTCGTCGGAGCGATCGTACTCGCTCCTGCCGCCTCGGCGCAGGAGACGCAGTCCGGGCTACCAGCGTTCGTCAACGTTGACTCCCTGACCTTTCGCCAGACGCCGGGCCTGAGCGGAGCCGTCATCGCATGGCTCCCGTATGGGACGGACGTCACGGTGATCGATGGTCCGGTCTCGATCGATGGGTACGACTGGTTTCAGTTGACTCGGAGTGGCTCGACCGGTTGGTCGGTCGAAGGCTTCATCCAGACCGATTCCGCTCCTTCCATCGAGCCTGCAGCCGCTCCTGCCATTGCGCAAATTCCCGAAGCGCGGACGATCCTGACGGTGACTGCCGGTTTCCTCGAGATCCGGAGGAACCCTTCCAGCTCCTCAGGGGTTACGAGGATCGTGACGCTGGGGACACAACTCACCCAGACCGGGACACGGGTCGAAGTCGATGGCCTCATGTGGTACCCGGTCGACGACATCGGATGGGTCGGCGGGCAGCGGACAGGTGAGACCGGTGGGCTCTTCCCGGAGCAGTATCCGCGCTACGTCACCGCTGATGTCCTCAATGTCCGATCGAGCCCTGGTCTATCCGGGCCGATCGTCCAGACGCTAAGCATTGGCGACGCGGTCAACACCTTCGAATCGACCCGGGATGCGGACGGGATCGACTGGTTCGCCGTGGACAAGGACGGGACGTTCTGGGTCGCCGCGGAGTACCTGACGATTAGCCCCCCGAATGGGCCCTGAGCCGGGAGAGCGCCAATGTCGAGCGTCGAGCAGTTCCGGCAGATGTACCAGTACGACGCCTGGGCCAACCGGCGCGTCTGGGCCTGCGTCGCCTCACTCACCGACGAGCAGTACTCCCGGGAACTCGACTACTCGGTCGGCTCGATCCGGACCCAAGTCCTCCACACGATGGCGGTCCAGTCGTGGTGGGTCCATTTCCTCGCGACCGGCGAGATCCGCTACCTCGACCACGATGATTACCCGACCCGCGACACCGTTCTGCCGGGCTGGGAGAGGGTCGAGGCCGCGACGACCGCCTATCTAGTTGATCTAATTGATGACGACCTGACCCGGATGGTCCGGCCCGCGCACTGGGGCGAGGCCGAGCCGGCGGTCGCAGTCTGGCAGGCGCTGTTCCAGGTGATCAACCACAGCACCGATCATCGGGCCCAGACCCTCGCTGGCATCCACCAGCTCGGCGGCACGACGGCAGCCCAGGATTACCTGTTCCAGGTCTGGGGCGACGCGTGGACTGACCTCTCGTGAGGCCGGCGTTGCTACCGTGAACCCTGACGCGTATCGCGACCTGTTCGTCTACGACGAGTGGGCCACCCACCGCGTGTGGGATTGCCTCGAGCAACTGACCGACGAGGAGTTCACCACCGACCTGAATTACTCGGTCGGCTCCCTTCGGATGCAGACGGTTCACATGCTCACGAACCAGTCGTTCTGGGTTGGATTCCTGACCACTGGCGAGCGACGGTTCGTGGACTACGACGACTATCCAACCCGCCCGGTGATCCTGGCGGCGTGGGATCTGGTTCACCGCGAGACCCGGGAGTACCTTGACGCCCTGACCGCCGACCATCTCGACCGAATCGTCCTGCCGGATCACTGGGCCAGTCGGGGACGGACGCCCTTTGCGGTCTGGCAGGGACTGACTCAGGTCCTCAATCACAACACGGATCATCGAGCCCAGATGCTGGCGGGAATCCATCGCCTCGGTGGCCAGACCATCGCTCAGGACTACCTCGCCATGCTCAAGGACCGGGCCTGACAGAAATCCGGTCCGGCCAAAACCCGGCTGACGATCAGAATCCGCCGGGCAAGTCGGTCACGCGATCTCGATCACGTTCTTTCCCAGAACGTCGGTTGCTGGCTACGCCCGGTAGGCTGCCTTCGTGTCCTCGAACCGGAATCGACGACCAATCCACGGCTTGACGCCGTGGGCGTCGATGAACCGGACCAGTTCGGCATGGTCCTCGGCGTTGCCGACGGCGATCGGCCGGATGACGGCACCGTTGAAGATCACCTGCACTGGGTCCATCGTCTCGCCAGCGATCGGAAATAGCCCGTGGAGCGATACCTACCCTCCCCGGCGCAGCCCCGTCAACCCTGGGATCGGATGGAGTGGGACAGTGAGTGAAGGGGTTCGTAACCCCACGATCATTACGGCCAACCGTCACAAGGTCGAACTGGTTCGCCTGGTCCAGCAAGCCGGCAGGATTGGCCGCCACCTCCCGGCCGAAATCCTGCTCGAACTGCCGTTTGGCATTGTCATGTCGAGCTTTGACGGCGTCATCCCCGTCCACGGCCCGACCGAGCCCAAGGCAGGCCGCCCGAGGGGCGCAGCCAGATGATCCGGGAAGCCGTCAGCCGCCTGACCCAGCCCCGACTACTTCCCATCGGACCGACTCGACGAGCGTCGCGAATCACGTCATCAGGCAGGCCAGTGTCGAGGCATTTGCCTTGCGCTAGGTGGCGACGGATAGGGCGAAGCCGACCGCGCATGGATTATCGGTCAAGGTGAGGGTCCCATGAGTGACACGCGTCCCTCGACGATTCTGGAACGACTGCCGACGGGAATCACGGGCCTGGACACCGTGCTTGGGGGTGGATTACCGTCTCGCCGCACCTGTCTGATCGCGGGTGCGCCCGGAACCGGCAAGACGACTCTGGGCAACCAACTGGCCTTCACGCACGCCAGCGCTGGCGGTCGGGTCATCGTCGCGACGTTGCTGTCGGAGTCGCATGATGTCCTGATCGAGAACCTGAGCGGCTTCAGCTTCTTCGATCGTGACCTGCTCGGCGACCGTCTTCGGTATCTCAACGTCCTGACACCGCTACTGGAGACCGGTCTTGACGCGACCCTCGACGTGATTAGCCAGGAGGTCCGACGGCTCGGTGCCACACTGGTGGTGATCGATGGGACAGCGGTCATCGGTGATTTCGCCACGTCAGCCTTCGACCTGCGCCACTTCCTCCAGCGACTGGAGGGTCAGTTCTCCCTGCTTGGCTGCACCACGGTTCTCCTGACCAGTGCGCTCGACGGGGAGTTGCAACTGCTCAGTGGCCAGGTCAACGGGGCGTTTCTGCTGAGGAACGATCTGGTTGGATCGCGTCATGTCCGCTCCCTCGAAGTCATGAAGATGCGGGGCGTTCGCCATGCTGGCGGTTGCCACGACTTCGTCATCTCGAACGATGGGATCGAACTCTTCCCCCGCCTGGAATCTATCGTCGGGGCAATACGTCCTTCGAAGCGGACGACCCACGGGATTGGTACCGGTATCGTGACCCTCGACACGATGCTGGGCGGGGGGCTCATGCCGCTGTCCAGCACGCTGGTCCTTGGAACGCCCGGCGCCGGGAAGACGATCCTGGGGCTCAGCTTTCTGGCTGAGGGAGCCAATCGGGATGAGGACGGCCTCATGGTCGGATTCAGCGAGAGCCTGGAGGATCTGGAACTGACTGCCCGGGGAATCGGTCTCGAGATCGGCGAGCATCTCAGGTCAGGTCGCATCCGTGTGATCTGGAATCCCCCCCTGGAGCTGTCGGCGGATGGCTGGGCGTGGCAGGTCCTGAACGCGGTCGAGAAATATCGTCCCCGGCGGGTCGTCATCGACGCCGTCACGGATGTTCAGCGGATCATGACGTCGCCCCAGCGAATCACCGCGTTCGTGCCAGCCCTGATGAACGAGTTGCGAGCCCGTGGAGCGACAACGCTGGTCGTGGCCGAGATTGACGCCTACACCGATGAGGTGTTGGAGGTGCCCGTTCCCGCCGTATCAGCCAGTACGGACAATGGCATCCTCCTGCGACACGTGGAGGTGCAAGGACGCCTGCGCCGACTCGTATCGGTTCTCAAGGTCCGCCAGGCGTTCACCGACCCCGCGATCAGGGAAATGGAGATTACCGATCAGGGAATCGTGATCTCCCGCCCATTCGCCGCGGTCTCCGGGCTACTGACTGGCCGTGCCGAACCAGACCCGGTCGACGGAGCAGGCGACGGTGCCCCATGACACTGGTCCTGGTCGTCGACGACGAACCGCTACTCCGGCGATTGATCGAATCCGTCCTGCTCGACGAGGGCTATGACGTGATGGTTGCCGGCACTGGGCGCGACATGCTCGACATCCTGGAGACGACGCACCCGGATATCGTGCTGCTCGACGTGATGATGCCCGGCATCGACGGCATCGAGGCGTTTCTAACGATGCGAACTCGGCCCGCGCTCCAACGGATTCCGGTGATCATGATGAGTGCAGCCATGACCTCCCGAACGTTGAAGTCTCACGCCATTGCCGCGTTCATCGCCAAGCCATTCGATCTCGACATTCTGCTGGAGACCGTCGACTCCGTTCTCAGGACTCCCGATGCCTGACGGTCCTGATACTCCCGCTGAGAGCCATCACCCCGGAGACCCCGTCAGCATGTCAGTGACCTTACCGTCCGCCATTCGCGCCTTTCTTGACGAGCGTCGCTTCGCCACCCTCGCGACGATCGCGGAGGACGGCACGCCCCAGCTGACGGTGATGTGGTATCTGCGCCGGGGAGACACGATCATCGTCAACACTGAGGCCGGCCGCAGGAAGGATCGCCACCTGCGCCGCGACCAGCGCGTCGCCTTCGGCGTCGAGGACCAGTACCAGACACAAAAAGAGTTTTGTAGTGCGTTTCACCGGCTGACAGGGCAAACGAAAAGCCTGGACGCCCATTGAATTGCAAACGTGAACCCCTATATAATTAGATGGTAGCACGGCTCCAGTCAAACCCCACAGACCGCGCTTGGTCACACCTCTGAGAGATTAGGCAAACCCCGAGTCCGTCCGACCCGGTCATGAATCTCCAGATCAAGCGGTTCGGTATTCGCAGAGTGGTGCGAGTACTGAGCCGCTTTTTTCGTGCTCGGAGATCGTTACGTTATGACAACTAAGAGAGCGCCGAAGCTTTCACCTGACGCCCAAGCAGTCGCCTACAGCCACCTTTGGGCCAAGCTCCTCACCGTCCCGAAGCCACAGGTTGCCGTGAAGTCCGATCCGAAGGAGAACCCCAATGACCTCAACCACTGAGGCTACCCAGCCCAAGACTGTTCGAGACCTCCGCATTGAGCGCGGCATCACTCAGGAACAGTTGGCAATCGAACTGGGCACGAGTCCAGGGGTAGTCATCTATTGGGAGAAGAAGGCGCGACGACCAGGCTCTCGCTTCCTACCCCTCTTGTGCAAGTACTTCGGAGTCACCGTCGAACAGCTCGACCTAGCTCCGAACAAAGTATTGGGACCTCCAATTGGCCACCCGTTCCGACGCAGCATCCAATAGGCCCAATGGGTCACGAGACAAAGTGAAGGTCGGACGCCACTACTCGTCCGACCTCCGGAGAACCAATTCCTATGCCTAATCCAATTATCCCGGATGACGACTCCGAAAGCACCCGTGACCGTTCCGCGCTAGAACTAGCCCGCCACTACTACGAGACCCGAGGGTGGACAGTCATTCCGGTGAAGCCCCTCGAGAAGGACCCCGGATACGGGAGGTGGGAACAGATCCGCTACGCCTCCGTCGATGAGATTGATCGGGAGTTCGCCAAGCGCGGGTACGATCAACCCAACATCGGTGTGTTGAATGGTGCAGCGTCCGACAACCTGATCGACATCGATTGTGACATTCCCGAGGCGGTGAGCCTGGTATCGAAGTTTCTACCGACCACGCCTTGCGCGGCTGGCAAGACTTCTGTACGGATGCCGACTCATCACTTCTATAAGACAACAGGCGACCTACCGGCTACCAAAGCGTTCAAGCTACCAATCACTGGCCACGATACCAAGACCTTTACGACCGCCCTCGAGTTCCGCGCGAACGGACATACCGTTCTCCCTCCGTCCGGGTATGCCAACGGCGATAAGCGCATCTGGTTCTCCGACAATGAACCGCTAAAGGTCGACGGTCCGTCACTTCGGAAGGCAGCTGGAGAACTTGCAGGAGCCGCCGCCCTTGCCCACATTTGGCCCTCGAGGGGGAGTCGTCATGAAGCGGCCGTAGCCCTCTGCGGCGCGTTGCTTCGTGGGGGATGGTCAGAAGACAAGACGTTTCAGTTCCTCGGGTACGTCTGCATGGCAGCTGGGGAGGACTGGAAGGAAGTCAAAGAGCATCGGCTCAGTAGTGTTCGAACCACCATGGCCACGATGGATAAGGGTGACCCGGTCACTGGCTGGCCGACCCTGGCGAAGCTACTTCCCTATAACAACTCCCTCCAGATCGTCCGGCTGATCGCAGAATGGCTGGAGCTAGATTGGAAGAGCGCCCTCAATCCACGTGATGAGGCGATGCTCACCGACGTAGGTAACAGCATCCTGTTCGAACGGTTGTACGGCGAGGACCTTCACTTCACCGATTCGCATGGTTGGGCAGTCTTCACCGGGACACACTGGAACTTCGAAACGGGCGATAACGCCGCCAAGAGATGGGCCAAGCAGCTCGGCGACGACGTGGACCGTGAAGCCAGCAATGCGACTGATTTGAAGCTCCGTGAACGAATGGAGAAGCACGCCAGGACTACCCGTTCGAAGCGCTCGATCGAGGTAGCAATGTCGCTATCGGAGAGTTCGGAAGGCATCTGGCTACCGAGGAGTGCGTTTGACAACTCATCGACTACGAGGGGGTTTCTCAACACGCCATCTGGGGTCGTCGATCTTCGGACGGGTCAGCTCCAAGCGCACAGCCGATCACGGTACATGAGCCTGATAACCCGCGCTGGGTATACCGAACTCGACTCGAATGAGAAGCCAAAGCTGTCCCTCGACTGGGAACGGGCGATCAACTTCATGACCCAGGAAGACCCTGTCCTGATCGAGCTCTTCCAACTCCTAGCTGGTTACATCGCGTTCGGAGGGAACCCATCCGATTACCTCGTCATCGTTCGCGGTGAGGGTGGAACAGGCAAGACGACGTTTCAGGGTGCCCTGATGAACGTCCTTGGCAGCTACGCCATGGGCCTGAATGCCAGTGTCTTCTTCCAGAAGCGTGCTTCAGACGGCCCATCCCCGGAGCTGGCTAGCACGGTTGGTAAGCGGGGAATCTTCATTGATGAGGTCTCGCGTCACGGTGTCTGGGATGAAGCCCTTACGAAGCAGATGAGTGGCCAGTCCCCCCTTACCGCACGACAACTCCACCGTGATCCGTTCACCTTCTATCTGGACGGTCTGGTCGTCGTGAATACCAACCACGACATCTCGTTCAGTGCTGACGATACGGGCATCTGGCGTCGGATCAAGTTCATTCACCTCACCGCGCCAAATGTCCCCAGGATCATTGATGACTCGATCAGGGCGAGGCTGTTGGATCGAATGAACCCGGACCCCTCTGTCCTGGCTTGGATCATCGAGGGGGCAAGGATGTGGTACCGGTCCGGTCAGAAGATAACGTTCCCAGACCGCGTGATTCAGGACACCCAAGACCTGCGTAATCGGATGGACCACCTTGAACGGTTCATTGATGAGTTTCTCATCCGTGACCCCGATGGGCTCATCTCAGCTGGCGACATGGTCGGTATGTACAACTCGTGGGCAGGACCCCAACGGCTTGCCATCCAGAACTATCGGACGATGTCGGACAAGCTCACCGAAAAGAAGTTCGACAAGATCAAGAAGAACGGGAAGTTCTGGTATCAGGGTCTACGGATGGATCCTGTTGGTAAGTCAAATGTCCTGAGTATCCAGCAGAGGACCGGCTGATTCGAGACGTTAGGGACGTTTCGAGAACTAAAATTCTTTTGTTATCCAAAACAAGAGAGTATAGAGATAGATTGAAAACGCTCTCGAAAGGTCCCTAACGTCTCGATTGTGTCCCTTCACCTATTGGCTACGAGCCAACGAGCCAGAAACCGAACGGTGATGACGACCCCCAGCCTCGTATAGAAAGATGACAAACGTGAACAAGCAAGCACGGGGACCTCTCAAAGCTCCGGGTGTGCATGCCCGGAATATGACAGACCCGTTACCAAACAACAGAAAGAGACGACATCATGATTGATCACCATCGAGTCGAACACCGTACGCCTAGAACTCCGCGCACGTACTTCTGCAACACCTGCGGACATACCGAGCAGGGCGTGGTTCCTCCTCACGGCTGGTTCACGGCTAGTCGCCACAGCGGCCTACCCGAGATCCGGCCCGGAAGCCTCGGTTATTTCTGTAGTCCCGAGTGCATGATCGGAGGCCTGGGCAACACGCTTCCGATCGAGCCCGAGATTGGTAACGCGCTCACGATGCTCGCCAGTCACATGATGCGGTTCGAGAAAGGGAGCGGCCGATCATGAACGATGAGCCGCAACCCATCCTGCTCCTCCTCGCGGACGATCCTGGCGACCCGTGGTTGAAGGCACTTGAACGGCTGTCCGAAAGGTTCTGGCGACTGGTTGACGTGCGCGGCCCTGATGAGTGCTGGGAGTGGCTCGGGGGCATGAGCAACGGCTACGGCAAGTTCAGTCTGTACCCGTCTGGCGTCATTCAAGCGACGCATGTGGCTCTTGCGTTCGCTGGCCGACCCATCCTCGAAGGTCAGTGGGCCCTTCACACGTGTCCTGGAGGCGACAACTCGAGATGTTGTAATCCAGCGCATCTTCGGCCGGGAACGCCACGGGACAACTCGAGAGACATGGTTGAGCGAGGTCGTCATGGGTCCGTCCGGGTCCGGAAGCTCAACCGGCGCGTGCGACCATCGGAGGCGTCCGATCAGACCAACGAGTGAGAACGAACGGGACGCCAAGCAATCGCCTGGCGTCCCGTCTCGCGTTATGTCTTAGACGCTACCGGGCATCGTACGCACTGATGATGTACTGGCCGGCAACCCAGCCATGGTTGTTGATCGGATACCAGGTGTAGCCATCGGCAGTCACCGGGGAACCCGAGATGAAGGCCCCATTGTGGTACAGAAGAACGTCGAGGATCGATGCACTGGTCGACGGTGTTGATCGGACGTTCAGCGCGTCCGTGATGACAATGACGTAGTCGCCAGACTCGTCGCCATAGCCATCCGGCGCTCCACCGTCACTGCCGTCACCGCCAGGGGTACGAACGGTGAGGTACTGGCCAGCGACCCATCCGAGGTTGTCAACCGCATACCAGGTGTAGCCATCCGCCACGGTGGCAGGACCGGTGACGGTTGCGACGGTGCCATATCCGTAGACATCGAGGACGGAGGCACTAATCGAGGGCAGGGATCGGACGTTGAGCAGGTCCGTGACGACGACCACAGTGTCACCGTAGACGAAGCCACCAGTCGTTGGGGTGGTCGGTGTCGGAAGAGACTCACCAGCACCGATGATGAAGCCATGGACTGCCCAGCCCGTCGAGCCATCGGTCAGCCGCACCTGGTACCAGATGTAGCCATCGGCCGTCGTCGTATCACCGAACACGTGGAGGCGGGTGTTGTAGTAAAGGGTCGTGATAATCGTGCCACTCAAGCTCGGTGAGGACCGAACGTTGAGCGCATCGACATCGACAACAGCCGTCGTTTCTGAAGCCGCGGTGTCTGACTGAGCCGATGCTACTGGAGTGATCGAGCCAACTCCGGCTGCCACTCCACCAAACACGAGTGACGCTCCAATGACAACAGCTGTGACACGCTTGAAGAATCGGACGTTGTCCATTTCCCTAACCCTTGCCCATGCTGCACAGCGCCTACTCGCCCCCGGCGTACGAACGTTATGCGCTATCACCCTACTTGACTCCATGGTCAAGGGGTCGGCCTGAAAGTGCCTCAAATGGGTCGAATCGCTAAGGCTCCCAAGAAATACGCAAGGTTACGGAGAGGCACTACCTACGGCTAGAGGGGTCGATTCTCCCGCTTCTGGCGAGATAGGCCTTTCTGTATCTGATGCAGGCAAACCACTCGTGTGGCTACTCAGTCATCCTTTCTGGGTACGACCTTTGGCCGCCGAAGTACACGCCTCCACAAAGGGGTCTTCTCCTCCTGCTTTCCGAACTCGTCTGGGCCGAAGCTTAAGTCAACAATCGCCCCGTGAATCCCCAATAGAGGGAAGATTTCAATCGTGATTACGCCAAGCCGTACCAATGAGAATCGATCATCATACGATTGTTCCACCAGAATCAACGGTAAGATGATCCCGCCTACAAGGAGAGGAGAGAGTTGGTCAAGCATCTTCTGAAGCAGGTAATGTCGAGACATGACTACCTGCAACTCCACAAACGTTCGCTTATAGACTTTCATCTCGGCCTCTAGCTCTTGCAGTCTCTTCTCGTCTTTCTCTAGTTTCCTCCTCTCAAGTTCAAGAGCCGTTCGAAGTCGCTTGGTATCGCGTCTAAGCGAAGTGAACTTTAGTAGGCCAAAAGGAAGCATAGCCCTCGGGGCTTCAAGCCACTTGATATAGGCGCTGCTGACCCTGCCCGCTACCTCCCTTGGAGGAACTGACTCGGTTTTGTCTCCTGAACGTTTTGCAAGTTCCTCTATCAGCGCCTTTCCATCCTCGGCAGCACCAGTCTCAATTCGGTATCGCTCCTCATTCCAATGAGGAGCAGTGACAATCGAAGCACCGCCAATGATGGCGTAGATTGTTGCGTTGATCCCAGCCAGAGCTAAATAGATCGCATCAGCGTCCAAGTCTCTACCCCCGGGCCAAATATACTCCCCATACTCCTCCAGGCTTGGGCAGAGAGACGCCAGCGTGGATACTGGCGTCTTTCCTCATTGGGTTCACCCAAACGGGGCCGAGACGCTGCACGCGTTGAGGTTGAGCAAGTTATTGCCGGGGTTGCCGTCCGGATACGACATGAGGTACTTAGCCCGGCCCTGACCGGGACTGACGGTGATGACTGGAGTCCGTTGACCTGTTGCCTGGTCTTCGGTATAGAAGTGGCCGTCCTTGCCATCAATGATGTCAACCACTTGTTGCTTGGTGCGACTCCAAGCGAACCCACCAACCTCGGTGATCGCCTCAAGGTGACGGTAGCCGCCACCCATCGTGACACACTACGATCCTGTGCTCTGGCATCGCCGTTCCTTTTGAGTCGTCCGTGCCACCCCTCGCGCCTGCGGCGGGCTACTGCACGTACTCTGTGATCGTACACCTCCGCGAACGTTACGTCAATTCCATCGGCGCCTGAAAGTCAACCTGTGGTAGAGACAGGTGTTCTGGCCACGACATAGAGCAACGCCCCCTGCTGATGTCCGAAACGGCGTGACCCAAAATGTGAACCCGTTTGATAATTGAAGCAGCAGCAAAAGTCTCGGGATTGGTCAGTAAACGGAAGGAGGTAGCCGAGTGGTCCATAACAAACTGGGCAGGCCGATGCGGACGAGTCGAGACCAACGATATGGCTCGTACCTCCGATTGGCAGAGCCCGTCCGGGACATCGTGGCCGCCTATGACGTCAAGAACCCCTCGATGACTCCTGACAGCGCATTGAGCCACTTGGGCAGTTCCTGGCGATACACCCAACGCCTCTGGCCCCGTGATCAGGAGGGGGTCCAGGAGGAACTGAAAGCGTTGCTAGACCGTGTGCAAAGCAACGCACCCCGCAAGACCCTTCCGGACGATTTCTTGCTTATGGCGGAAGACTTCTATACGCACATCTGTGAGCTGTATCACCTCGACTTCCCCCGTGAGCCTCACCTTGGGTGGCTGCTGAATCGTCCTCATACGCCCCTTGCTGACATTGTCTAAGCCGAACAGGAGACCCCGTCATGAGCAGTCTGCGGCGCGGGGAGAGGTCTGCCCCGGGCCAGCCAATCAGCCGTGACAGACCACTAGTCACCGGTTGCCACAGAAGAAATCCTGGTTCCCTTCGGACTCGTCATCGCACTGTGAACAACTTCTCGTGGCAGGTAGAGACTCACCCCTGCCGAGAGGAGGACGAGGATCGCGGCGATCACCCAGGCGACGTCGAAGGACCCGAGGCTCTCTTCGCCGATGCCGGAATTGCCGAGGAGCGCGACCAGCACGGCGACGCCAATCACCGAAGCGATCTGGCGACCCGTGTTGAGAACCGCCGCGCCTGTCCCAGCCCGTGAGCCAGGCAGAGCGGTCGAGCCAGAAGCGATCAGGGTCGAGAACGCCAGCCCTACCCCGACGCCGCTCAGGAGCATCGACGGAAGGAAGTCGCGCAGATAGTCTGGCTCCACTCCGGCCAGGAACACCCGCCAGAGCTGGCCGAGCGCGAACAGGACGGCGCCCAGGGCGATCACGGGTCCGGCCCCAAACCGACGGACCGCCCGGTTGGAGGCGATCGCCACGATCGGCACGAGTGCGGGTCCCGGCGCCATCGCGAGGCCGGTCCTGAGCGCCGAGTACTGCGAGACCCCCTGGCACCACAGCACGTTGGCCAGGAGTTGCATCGCGAAGCTGATCGAGAACAGGAAGACGCTGATGTTGGCGATGCTGAACGCCCTGACCCGCCAGATGCTCAGCTCGAACAACGGCACGGGCTGGGTGGCGCATCGGCGAAGAAACCAGGCAACCGCCGCGACGGCGACGAGCAGCAACCCGAGGACGGCGGGTGATGTCCAGCCCCATTCCGGTCCCTGAACGATGCCACCGGTGACCGCCGCGATGCTCAGCGCCAGCAGGACGCTGCCAACCAGATCGGGCAGAGCTTCCCTGGAATGAGCGAGCGTCTTCGGGATGGCCCACAATCCCAGAACGATGACGGCGACCCCGATCGGCACGTTGATGAGGAAGATCCAGCGCCAGCTGAAGTCGATCAGCAGACCGCCTACGACGGGACCACTCGCTGCCGCGATCGCGCCAATGGATGACCAGAGCCGCGCCGCGCTGTGGCGACGATCCACCGACACACTCGCCATCAGCAGCGCCAGCGAGGCGGGCAACTGCATGGCCGCGCCGATCGCCTGGAGGATGCGCATCCCGATCATGAACCAGAGATTCGGAGCGATGGCGCACCCAAGTGACGCCAGCGTGAAGACGGCGGTCCCGATCAGGAAGATCTGCCTGTGCCCTGACCGGTCGCCCATCCGCCCGGCGATGATCAGGAAAGCGGCGAGTGTCATGGCGTAGGCCGTGACGATCCAGGACAGACCCGCGAGCGAGCTCCCCGACAGATTCTCGCCGATCGACGCCAGAGCGACGTTGACGACCCAGAGATCGACGTTGGTCATCAGGACCGAGGCCCCGATCACTCCGAAGATGAGCCGTTGCCTCCACACCGGCGGTGACGCGGCAAGAGTCTGTGGTGCTGTCACGCTGATTGCCCTTTTCTGAATCGAGAGGTGCCCAGCATCCCAACAGGCCCATACCTGACCAGGTCACTCCCGCATCCTATCACAAAGAGTTGGTTATACAAACTCTTATCGATGCATACTCCCCCTCGGATGAATGACCCGACCGCCTTCCCCCTCCTTCGGCGGAGAACAGTCCGGGGTGATGCGGCGTGCACAGTGCGTGACTGGCCCCTCTTGCGATGCCGACATGCGTGTCCTGTTGCTGCGTCGGTTCGTTCTCAGTTCAGCCAAACGATGCGCTACTGATAGGATTCCCACCATGCCATCACGAACCCCACCGATCCCGAGAGTCTGCCCCGCGGCGCGATCGCTCGATCTCCTGGGCGATCGCTGGTCACTCCTTGTGCTTCGCGAGGTCCTCTATGGCCAGAAGCGCTTCGAGGGTATTCACCACTTCACCGGCGCCCCTCGCGACATCCTCGCCGAGCGGCTGAAGCGGTTGACCGACGCGGGATTGCTCGAGAAGCAACCGTACAACGAGACTGGTACCCGCTTCGAGTATGTCGCGACGGCGCAGGGGCACGCGACCCGCCCGATCCTGACGGCACTGGCGGAGTTTGGAGAAGACGTCCTCTCCGGCCCACCATCGCGGTGGCGGGAGTTGTTCGAGATCGAAGCTGACGAGTAGAACACGCGCCTGGACACCATCCATTGGCGCGTCGTGGAGGGCTCACGGATAGGGTCAGGCGTCCGCCGTTGGTCGACGACCGATACCCCGACGGGTGATGGTTGGCAACCGGGCGCTTGGTCCCGGCCGCGCGCTGGTTGAAGACGACGACGTCGCCGGGTCGACAGCCGTGGCCGGCGGAAAACCGAATGGCAGCAGGCGCCTGACGACCCGTCACTCCTCGACCAGTCACGCTTCTTTTGCGGCTGTCGGACCACGATCGCGTCGTCCGCCATTGCCCGTCTCGATGGGCTCCCCCATCGAGACGGACGAATTCATGCCCTGCCCCGAACGATACGATCTCCATATACGGCGATGGTTAGACTGATTGCAGCGGCTGGCTCATCAGCCGAACCAGCCTCTCCGGTTCCTCGATTCCGGTCGACACCATCGATCTGCCGGGTCAGGGCCGACCACACCTTCGAAGGGACCACCACCATGGCGAACCAGGCAACGCGCCCGACGACCCTCCGGCTCCTGGCCGAGATCATCGCCCGCCACCGCCCAGCCTCCGACATGTCCACTGACAACCGTTCCGGCGTCTCTCGCCGGACGGTGATCCAGACCGGGACGACCGCTGCGACGGCGCTCGGCATCGCGGTCGTCGGCAGCCGCCAGCTCGTCTCGGCGCAGGACGCCTCGCCGTCCCCAAGCCCAGCGTCCAGCGCATCCTCCACCGGGACGACGACGTCCTGCGTCGCCCTCACCCCGGAACTGACCGGGGGACCGTTCTACGTCGATGAGGCACTCGTCCGCCGGGACATCGTGGACGACCGTGAAGGGCTGCCACTGGCCCTGACGATCACGGTGATCGATTCCGTGGCCTGCACCCCGCTGGCCGACGCCGCCATCGAGATCTGGCACTGCGACGCCCGGGGCTACTACTCCGGCATCTCCGGGAACAACCCCGGCAGCGACTCCTCCGCCGAGGAGGTCGACGCGGCCGCAGAATCAATGTTCCTCCGCGGCATCCAGATCACCGACGCCGACGGGACCGTCACCTTCGACACGATCTACCCCGGCTGGTACCGCGGTCGGACGGTCCATATCCACATGAAGGTCCGGATCGCCGGGGAGATCGACGCCAAGGAAACGTACGAAGGCGGCACGGTTGCCCACACCGGCCAGCTGTTCTTCGATGATGCGGTCTCGGACGCCGTCTTCATGACGGACGCCTACGCCAACCGGCCGGAAGATGAGCGGGTCGAGAACGATGAGGACAACATCCTTGGCGATCACGGCGACGACCCGGAATTCCTCGTCTCCATGACCCAGGTCGACCCGGACGACTTCTCCACCGGCTACCAGGGCACCGTCACGGTTGGCGTCGACCCGGCTGTTTCCCAGTGAGAGGGCGGAATGGGCGGGGGTGCTGGTAGGTCGGGTGGGTCCCCTCCTGGCACGGATGAGGTGAAGGCATCGGCGAGTCAGTTAGCCGCCGACATCGCATAGTTAGAGCGGTTCTCACAGGGGTTGACAGGGTGGCAGAGACTGGTGGTATGCCCGCCGCGTACTCCCGCGATCTCCGTGAACGGCTGCTTCGCGCCCATGACGCCGGCCTGAGCGACGCCGAGATTGC
>JAABUN010001801.1_pt1 | contig 43396 bp, 42 predicted proteins | sample 5559311 | NCBI WGS metagenome assembly JAABUN01 (sample SAMN10711877, study PRJNA513370) | rock metagenome | isolation source: Antarctica rocks | place: Antarctica: Victoria Land, Siegfried Peak sud
GACCATCCACCAGAACCAGTTCAAGACCCAGCTCGACCACCAGTGGGCCTTCCTGGTGTATGCCGGGCTCTGGTACGAGCCGCTGTTGGGAGACCTCAACGCCTTCATGGACAGCGTCAACGAGCAGGTGACCGGCACGATCACGCTCAAGCTGTACAAGGGCAAGTCGGGACCGGTCGCCCGTTCGTCGCCGAACGCGCTCTACGATGCCGCGCTCGCCGGGTTCGGCGAGTCGGGCGGGCTGTTCTCACAACAGGCGAGCCCCGGCTTCATTGAGCTCTGGAGCCTGCAGTCGCGCATGGCTTACGCGGTGCGCGAGCGAAACAAGGGAGGAAGCTGATGGGAACGCGCTATTCGTTGCTCGGCTGGGTCGTCTGGCAGATCGCCCGCCGGGTCGCACGCAGGAAGGTCAGGGAGCAGCGGATGAAGATGATCGCAGCGGCCGCTGTGGTCGCTGTGCTGGTTGCGGGAGCGGCGGCGGCGCGAGGCGGCGGCGGGGAGTAAGGACCCCCGAAGCGGAGCTAGTACACCCGTCCGGAAGTTCTGGCGGTTTCGGCGGCGCCCGGACCCGCCTGACGGCGGCCGCGGGGATCGCCGATGCTTTGGCATCGACTCACCCCACGTCCACCGTCAGCCGCGCCCAGTCGCTCGCCGATTCCCACCAGAACTTCCGGCCGCGCGTACTAGTCCGAGCGGGTCGAGCCCGCCGGCTCCCCCGGCGAGGGTTCGGCGGCTGCGCCTCCGCCCCGCACGAAGCGCGTTCCGAGCGTGATCAGCAGGTGCGCGACGCCCAGCGCGATGAAGAAGACGGTGGGGTTGGTCTCGTCCGAGAACCCGAAGGCGAAGGGCGCGACGATCAGCACCACGACCAGCACGAAGTCGATCACGAGGTGCGCCTGGATCGGGATCTGCTTCACGAGACCCGTCGGTCCAGCGGTCAGGGCCGCCACGACGATGATCAGCACTCCCACGACGATGGACACGGCGGTCGCGGCCCCCGAGTCGTAGTCGAGCAGGAAGGGCGCGACGATGAAGAGGGCGGCGGCCAAGTACTCGATCACGCCGTGAACCGACACGGGAATGGGGCCTTGACGAAGCACGATCGGCACTCTATCCGCCCCGTCGGCCGGCGTCCGGAACGAGCGGCCGGGAAGGCCTCAAAGGGCCGCCGAGCCGTCGGACCCCGACCCTAGACTCATCGACCGTGCCGCCCCCCGCCGTCCACCTGCATGTCCACTCCGAGTACTCGCTCCTCGACGGCGCCTGCAAGGTCGATGCCCTGGCGGCGCGCGCGGCCGAGTTCGGCCAGCCGGCCCTGGGCCTGACCGACCACGGCGTGATGAACGGCGCGGTCGAGCTGTACAAGGCCGCCAAGAAGCACGGCATCAAGCCGATCCTCGGCTTCGAGGCCTACCTGTGCGACGACCACCGCACCGAGGCCGTGCGCTACGAGCGCAACCACCTGACGCTCTTGGCCTCGAGCGACGCTGGCTTTCGCAACCTCGTCAAGCTCACCTCGGCGGGCTTCCTCGAGGGCTATCGGCGCGGCAAGCCCAACGTGGACACGAGCCTCCTGGCGCGGCACTCCGAGGGTGTGATCGCACTCACCGGCTGCCTGCAGTCGCGTTTCTGCCAGCGTCTGATCGCCGACAACCCGGCGGAGGCCCGCGCCCACGCCGACGATCTGATGCAGATCTTCGGGGTCGACAACGTCTACTTCGAGCTCCAGCGCAACGGCATCGCGGAGCAGAACAAGGCCAATGAGGGCATCGCCCGTATTGCCGCCGAGGTTGGGCGCCCGGTGGTGGGCACCGCCGACGTGCACTACCTGAGGCGCGAGGACTTCGACCACCACCAGGCGCTCCTGTGCGTGCAGACCAAGTCGACGCTCGCAGAGCCGAAGATGTCCTTCGACACCAACGAGTTCTACCTCAAGGACTCGGAGTCGATGGCGGAGTCCTTCGCGCCCTGGCCCGAGGCCGTGCCCACGAGCGTCGAGATCGCCGAGCGCTGCAACGTCGAGCTGGAGCTCGGCAAGATGCTCATCCCGAGCTACCCGACGCCCGAGGGAGAGGGGGAGGGCTCCTACCTGCGTCGCCTGGCCGAGGAGGGCCTGCGCGGCCGCTACGGAGATCCGCCACCGGCCGCCGCGGTCGAGCGCTTGGAGATGGAGCTCGAGGTGATCGGGCGCATGGGCTTCGACGCGTACTTCCTGATCGTCTGGGACTTCGTCAAGTACGCCAAGGACAGCGGCATCGCGGTCGGCCCGGGTCGCGGATCGGCGGCCGGTTCGATCGTCGCCTACTCACTGCAGATCACCGACGTCGATCCGCTGGCCCACGGCCTGCTCTTCGAGCGCTTCCTGAACGCCGAGCGCGTGTCCATGCCGGACATCGACATCGACTTCTCGGTGAAGGGGCGCGACCGCGTGATCCGCTACGTCGCCGACAAGTACGGGCAGGAGTCGGTGGCGCAGATCGTGACCTTCGGCCGCATGTTCCCGCGCGCCGCCACCCGCGACGCCGCCCGCGTGCTCGGCCTCGACTACGGCACGGGCGACCGACTTGCGAAGCTGATTCCCGACCCGATCATGGGCCGCTCGCCCTCGTTCGAGGATTGCCTCAAGCCGGGGGAGGAGCTCGCTGCGGCCTACAACGCCGAACCCCAGTCCCGGCAGATCATCGATGTCGCGCGCGGGCTCGAGGGCATCGTGCGCAACGCGTCGATCCACGCCGCCGCGGTCGTGATCGCCGACCGGCCGCTCACCGACATCGTCCCGCTGCAGCTCGCCGAGGATCGCGGTCAGGTGGACGAGGACGGCGGCCGCGCCTACCGCACGGTCACCCAGTACTCGATGAAGCCGATCGAGGACATCGGCCTCCTGAAGATGGACTTCCTAGGGCTGCGCAACCTCGACGTGATCGAGTCGGCACTCGACATCATCGAACGCTCGACGGGCGAGCGCACCGACATGGCCACCCTGCCGATCGACGACGAGGCCACCTACGCGATGCTCGCCCGCGGCGATTCGGTCGGCGTCTTCCAGTTCGAGTCCGAGGGAATGCGCGAGGCGCTGAAGAAGGTCAAGCCCACGGCTTTCAACGACCTCGTGGCGCTGGTCGCCCTCTACCGCCCGGGGGCCATGCGCCACATCGACACCTACGCGCGCAACAAGCGCCACCCCGAGGGCGTGACCTACCTCGACGAGCGCCTGCGGCCGATCACGGAGTCCACCTACTCGGTGATCCTCTACCAGGAGCAGTCGATGCAGATCGCCAAGCAGGTGGCGGGCTTCTCGGGTCCCGAGGCCGACGACCTGCGGAAGGCCATCGGCAAGAAGGACCGCGCGAGGATGGCCTCGATGAAGGACCGCTTCGTCGAGGGGGCTCGAGCCACCGGAACGTCGGAGCGCGTGGTGCAGGAGCTGTGGGCCGTGAACGAGGCTGCGGCCGATTACAGCTTCAACAAGGCGCACGCGGCGGCCTACGCCACCATCTCCTACCGCACCGCTTGGCTCAAGGCCAAGTACCCGGCCGAGTACATGGCCGCGCTGATCTCCTCGGTGATGTCGACGAAGGACAAGGTGCCGTTCTTCGTCTCTCGCTGCGAGGAGATGGGCATCGAGGTGCTGCCGCCAGACGTGAACGAGTCCGGCCACGACTTCGTCGCCGGTGGCGGGCACATCCGCTTCGGGCTCGACGCGGTCAAGAACGTGGGGGCAGCCGCGGTCGATGCCGTCATCGCGGCGCGCGAGGAGGGGGGGCCGTTCACCTCGATCTGGGACCTGTGCGCCCGCGTCGACTGCCGGGCCGTGAACCGCAAGGCCAGCGAGTCGCTCGTCAGGTGCGGCGCGCTCGACTCCACCGGCGCCACCCGGCGCGGGATGCTCGAGATCCTGGCCCAGGCCCAGGCCGCGGGGCAGAAGGAGCAGCAGGACGCCCTGCTCGGCCAGGGCTCGATCTTCGACCTCGACCCCCCGCCCGGTCCGGGCGGGGGCAGCTCCAGCCCGTTCATGCAGGCCACGCCTCCCGTGCCCGCGCTCGAGGACGATCGCAAGGAGCTCGCGGCCATGGAGAAGGAGACGCTCGGCCTCTTCCTCTCGAGCCACCCGATCAAGGAGGTGAGGGCCGCCCTCACCAAGCGGGTCGACTGCTCGCTGGCCGACCTTGCACGCAAGAAGGACGGCGAGTGGGTCACGGTCGGCGGCGTGATCGCCGAGTGCAAGCGCATCCGCACCAAGAAGGGCGAGCCGATGATGTTCGCCACCCTCGACGACCTCGAGGGGCAGGTCGAGATGCTCGTGTTCAACTCGGCTTACGCCCAGAACGCCGACAAGGTCGATGCCGACCGGGTTTTGATCGTCCGCGGGCGCGTCGATCACAAGGATCAGGGTGAGACGAAGCTGGTGGCTCAGGAGGTCGAGGTCTTCGAGCCGACGCGGGACGAGATCGAACGGGCCCAAGAGGAGGCGGCGATGCCCGCGGTGGCCAGGCGGCTGTCGGTCACGGTGGACGCAAGCGTCGGCGCGTCGTTCCTCGAGGAGCTGAAGGACGTGGTCTCGAGCTTCCCCGGCGATCACGAGGTGGTCGTGAGCATCGGTGACCGCACACTGCGCTTGGGAGACGACTTCCGAGTGTCGGGCTGCAACGCCTGCCGCGCGGACCTCGAGGCACTGGCCGGAGCGGCGCTGGTAGCCGTGTAGATCGGCATTGGTGCGGGTCGCGACGGATCGCGCGGCACGCCGTCGGGCGGCGCCGCGAGGCTAGACTTTGCCAGTGCCCGACGCCGCTCAGACCCGCCCGGTCGTCAACGAGTGTCGGCAGTGCTGTTCGTTCTGCGACCGGATACTGCACCCGTCGGGGTGCATCCAATCCGGGTGCCGCTTTCTCTACTCCTACGACGACGAAGAGAGCGGCCGCCGTTTCATGGGGTGCCTCAACAAGATCTTCAAGGTGGAGATCGACGTCGGGGTGTTCGAGGAGGCCCAGCGCACGCGGCTCGGCTATGGCGGGGTCAAGCTCGCCGGCAGTCCGATACCCCAATGTCAGGTGTCGGTGGAGAGCGCCTACGGGGGCGACGGCGAGGCCTTCCAGTGCGTCAACCCAGGTTTCTTCGATGTCGAGGACGAGTTGACGAGCTTCGATCTGCGGGACAGCCTCTAGCCGCCAGCCCCTCCGCGCGCAGCTTCCTGGCCATCCGGGTCTGGGACGCATCGAGACCCTTGCCGTCTGAGCCCGGCACCTCGAGCAGAGCCGGCAGCCCCTCGAACCGCGGCTCCGACAGGAAGGCCGCGAGGCCCTCGCGCCCCAGCTCACCATCGGGCAGGTTCTCGTGGCGATCGCGGTTCGATCCGAGTGGCGTCTTGGAGTCGTTCACGTGCAGGCAGCGCAGCCGATCGAGGCCCACCGCGCGGTCGAAGTCGTCGATCACCGCGGCGAGGCCGGCGTAGGTCCGGATGTCGAAGCCGCTAGCCAGCATGTGACAGCAGTCGAGGCAGACGCCCAGGCGCGGATGGCCCCCGGAGCGCTCGAGCAGATCGGAGAGCTCCCCGAAGGAGCGGCCGAGCGTGCCTCCCGCACCTGCGGTGTTCTCGAACAGCAGCGGACAGCTCTCGGACTCGGCGAGGGCCTCGCGTACCGCGGCGCCCACGCGCCCCAGCGCCTCCTCGAGCGGCTCGCCGACGGCCGAGCCAGGGTGCAGGACCACGCCGTGTGCGCCGATGGCGTCGCCGGTGCGAAGGGCGTTCACGAGCGCGGCCAGCGACTTTTCACGGATCTCGGGATCCTTCGAGGCGCAGTTGATCAGGTAGACCGCGTGGATCACCACCACCCGGATCGGTCCCGCGGCGAGGCGCTCGCGGAAGGTGGCCACGTCCCTCTCCGGGTGCTGATGGGCGCGCCACGCGCGCGGCGACTGGTTGAAGATCTGGATCGCGTCGCACTCGCGTTCGATCCCGCGGTCGAGCGCCTTGGGCAGACCGCCGGCCGGCGAGACATGACCGCCAACTAGCATCGCGATGTGGCTGGAACCGAGACCATGAGGCTGCGCTTCGCTCCCTCTCCAACGGGTGCACTGCACATCGGGGGCGCGCGCACGGCACTGTACAACTGGCTCCTCGCGCGGGGTTCGGCCGGCGGCACCCTGATCCTGCGCATCGAGGACACCGACCGTGAGCGCTCGACGCCCGAGAACGTCGATCAGATCCTCGACGCTCTGAGCTGGCTCGAGCTCGACTGGGACGAGGGGCCGCTCTCCCAGGCCGACCGGGGCAGCCGGCATCGTGAGGAGATCGCCCGCATGGTGGATGAGGGGCACGCATACGAGGACGACGGCGCGGTGCGGCTCCGCGTTCCCGACGAAGGCGCGACCACGGTGAGCGACGCGATCCGCGGCGAGATCACCTTCCAGCACGCAGACATCGCCGACTTCGTGATCGCCCGCTCGGACGGCAGCCCGCTTTACAACCTCGCCGTCGCAGTCGACGATCGCGACATGGACGTGACCCACGTGGTGCGCGGCGACGATCACCTGTCGAACACGCCTCGCCAGGCCCTCGTGTTCAAGGCGCTCGGCGCGCCGCCGCCGGCCTACGCCCATCTGCCGCTCCTCCACGGACCGGACGGCAAGAAGCTCTCCAAGCGGCACGGCGCGGCCTCGGTGCAGGAGCTCCGCGAGCGCGGCTTCCTTCCCGAGGCGGTGCGCAACTACGTGGCCCTGCTCGGGTGGGGCGCGGACGCGACGACGACGTTCTTCACCACCGACGAGCTGATCGAGCGCTTCTCGCTCGAGCGCGTCTCGCGTTCGCCCGCGGTCTTCGACGAGGTCAAGCTCCGCTGGATGAACGGGCGCTATCTGCGCGAGCTCGAGCCCGTGGAGCTCACGGGCCGCCTCAGGCGCTTCCTCGGCAGGGACGACATCCCCGAGGGCGCCGTGGCCATCGCCCAGGAGAAGATGCAGACGCTCGCCGACTTCTGGCCGCTGGCGGCCTTCCTCGTCGAGCCACAGGCCACTGACGAGGCCGCATGGGCGAAGGTGATGCGCGACGGAGCCCCCGAGGCGCTCGCGGGCGCACGTGAGGCGATGGCCGAGCTCGACCCCTTCGACGCGGCGGGGCTGGAGGTCGTGCTGCGCGGAGTTGTCGAGGCCCTCGAGGTGAAGCCGAAGGCCGTGTTTCAACCGATCCGCGTCGCGATCAGCGGCAAGACGATCTCCCCGGGCATCTTCGAGTCCCTCACGGTGCTCGGGCGCGAAGAGTCACTTGCCCGGATCGACGCCGCGCTCGAGCGCCTTCGCACCGCCGGCGACTCAACCTCGGAGCCCGCCGTGCCGATGTAGAGCCTCAGATCAACCATTGAGGCTGACGCGCCGGTGCGGCGTGCGGCAAGGAGAGCCGAGACCAATCTTGGAAGCAGCTACCAGGCCGGCGGCGGCCACATCGCCCACGAACGGGCGTCATAACGAGGGCCACGGACGGCGTCTGACCGCCGCCTTCGAAGCTCTGGAAGCCTTTCCGGCTCTCGCGGAATCCCGCAACCGGCTGCTGCGACTGGTTCGCGAGGAGCGCTCCTCGGCGGGCGACGTCGTGGCCGCGGTGGAGTCGGACGTGGCCCTTTGCATCGCCGTCCTGCGCATCGCCAACCGGATCCAATCGCCCAAGAAGGGCCGCATCGTCAGCGTGCCCCGTGCCGTGGAGCTGCTCACGCCCCAGGGCGTCGAGGCACTCGCCACCCGCACCGCCGTCTTCGACTTCTTCGAGCGCACCCCCGGCTGGGACGCCGCGCCCGAGCGTTTCCGCCTGCACGCGGTGGCCACCCAGCGGGCCGCGGAGCGCCTGGCACGCGAGGTCGGCTACGACGATCGCGACGAGCTGCTCGTGTCGGCGCTGCTGCACGACGTCGGCAAGCTCGTGCTGGTGCACGCCTATCCCGGCTACCCGAGTCAGGTCCACGGCGAGGCCCGCACCCCGGAGGCCCGCATCCACCGCGAGCGCAGGGAGCTTGGTGTCGACCACGCGCTGGTGGGCGGAGTACTCGCGCGCCGCTGGGGCCTCCCCAATCGCCTGGCATCGGTGATCGAGCGCCACCACACCGAGGACGAAGTCGACACCGAGACTGCGATCGTCCGCCTTGCCGACATGCTGGCTCACTATGGGCAGGACCAGCCGGTCGACCCAGGTCAGTTGCTCAAGGCCGCCCGGGCGATCGGCCTCGGCCCCGACTCCCTGCGGACCGTGATGTACGAACTGCCCTACCCGACGTCCGGTGCCCGCCGGCAGGTGGAGCCGTCCCCCCTCTCCTCACGCGAGACCGAGGTCCTGCGACGCCTCGCCGAGGGCAAGGTCTACAAGCAGATCGCCAGCGAGCTCAACCTGTCCACGAGCACGGTCCGCACCCACCTCCACAACACGTATGGGAAGCTGGGCGCCCTCGACCGGGCCCAAGCCGTGCTGCTCGCCACGGAGCGCGGCTGGCTATAGGCCGGCTCGTGTGATCTGCTGGCGCAAGGCGCCGCGGTTGCCGACGATCGACGCGTCCAGCACCGCCACGTAGCGCACCCGCTTGCCGCTGATCCCGAACGCGATCTTCTTTGCGGCCCCGGCGGCGAACAGGCCGGGGGCGACCTTGCGCAGCTTGCCGTAGTTCTTCTGCACCTGGCGCAGGGAAGAGCCCTTGCCGATCCCGTTGCGGCCCTTGCGATTCGGGGCCGTGGAGGAGATGAACACGACGCGGCCCTTGCGGATGCCCACGTCGATCCGCCCACCGCCGCGCACGCAGTAGCGCAGCGACTGCCCGCGGGCCTGGCGCGCACGCAGGTTCGTGCGGTCGAGCGTGGCCTGTCGGGTGGCTCCGGTACGGAAGGGGCCGAGACCGAGGCGGGTGAGCTTCGACTTCGGCGGGATGCAGCTCAGCCGAGGCGTGGCCTTCGGCGGGGTGGTGGGCACGACCGGGGCGAAGCCGGCTCCGGTGCCTGACAGCCGACCGCGCGGGGACGGAGGGGGCGGCAGCGTGACCTTGTAGACCTCGATCGCGTTGCGCCCGGCGACGCCCAGGCTGAAGTCGCCCGCGGTGCCGAAGTACGTGAAGCTGCCATCCGGGTTCGCCTGCACCTTGAACACGTGCGAGACCCACTCGTCGGCCGATGTCGGGATGAAGAAGCCCGCCTCTCGGAAATCGACCGTACCGTCGGCGTTCTCGGTGAAGTCGACCACCCTGGTGCCCTGCGAGTAGTAGCCCATGAAGATCCGGTTCTGGCCGGGTATCTGCTGGAAGACGTGCGCTGTGCAGAGGGTCTCCTGCGGCTGGGTGCGGATCTGCGCGCGGAAGATGGCCTTGCCGCCCTGGCTGTTGCGTGCATAGGTCGTTTGGGCATCCTTGGCATCGGCCGGGCGGCGGTTGAGGAAGCGGTCGACTGCGTATGCGTGCAGGCCGCCGTTGCCGGCGGTCACGTCTCCGGGCTGGCCTGGGCTGCCTCCGCACGACGCCCCTGGCGGCACGACGCCGCCGCCGCGCTCGTCGGAGGCAATCAGGAACTTGCCCGACGCCGTGAACTCGGCCTCGTGGTCGAAGTCGATGTCCTCGGTCGAGGGGAACTTGGGATTGGCCGCGCCGGCCGCGGCCTCTCGTCCGGCGTGGAAGGCGCTGCTCACGTACTCGACCCCGGTGAGGGACGGGCTGCCGAGCTTGATCCAGTTGGGTATGGCGAGGAAGTCCCCCTGCGTCATGCCCGCGCCCAGGTCTCCCGTCACGCAGTCGGTCACCTTGGCGCCGGTGGAGAACGTCGCTACCGAAGTGCTGGAGCGCAGCCGGCAGGGCAGCGGCGTTCCCCGGAGCTTGTCGTCGCGGAAGTTGGCGGGGGTGCCGGCGTCGTCGAATGCGCCCTTGAGGTCGAAGATGATGGCCGCCCCGCCGCTGCCGCAGGTCAGCCGGTCGTCGGGGTAGATCTCCGATTCGTGGCAGCCGAAGATGTTGGCCTTGTTCGTGTGGCCGAGGGCGATGTCGGCGGACGGGTAGCGGTAACGGAAGACCTGCGGCCGGCAGGCGTCGCGCTTCTGCTGGACGGTGGTGCCGGCCGGGAAGTCCATGCACGAGGACATGTCCACGATCTCGAAACCGTCGAGCGCGAAGCGGCTGGGGTTATCGACTTCCTGGCCCTCCTGGTTGGTCGTCTTCTGATCCTCGTTGCCCCGCTTGCCCTGCGGGTTCACCGGCACGCTGTCCGAGCTGATCACGAAGGCGATGTGTGGCCGCTTCGGATCGATGTTCACGGTGTGGGACTCGCCGCTGTGGCTCGTGAGGCCGATCACGGCCGGGTTCTTCGGGTCCGTGACGTCGATCAGCTCGAGGCCGCCCCGCGGCGCTCCGGACAGGCCGAGCGTGCCCTGGTCGTGGCAGCGTCCGCCCGCGTCGGTTGCATCGACCACGAGCTGGGCATCCTCACGCACGCCCGCCAGCACGTCGGCGTTGAGTGGCGCGCTGCCCTTTGGCGTCGCCTCGACGTCGTGCTGGAGGCCGAGGGCGGCGCTCGGGTTGCTCAGGCAGCCGGCCGAGGGATGGCTCGAGACAACACGCGGGTTCACGGTCTCGCCGTCGGTGAGCTGCACGATCGTCTGCCCCCCGGCGTTCGGCCCGATGCCGAGCGTGCCGACGGAGGCGAAGCTGTTGCCGCCGTTCGAGAAGAAGTCGAGGTCGGTGTGGGGGTTACCGGTGGGAAGGCTCGCGAGGAACTCCCACTGGGCTCCTTCGCCGCCGGACATGGCGGTCTTCGGTGCCTGCTGTCCGGGCACCGTCGGCACCGCATGATCGAGGTTCAGCCCGTCCGCCATCGCGGCGCCCGGCGCTACGAGAGCGGCCGCCAGTACGGCTGGCCCAACGGCGCGGCCAATAGCGCTGCCGACTCGATCTCCCATTTGCCCGAACCCCCCGACTCGAATGTGGACGCGGTACGCAGCAGACGCGCGCCCCTGAAGCGCCAGCAAAGCTAGCGCACCACCGAAGTCCGTGCGCCGGCAAAGCGCTATGTACCCACGGGCCGCGCGAGGGTCTGAGACCTGCTCTGACCAGGTTCACGTCGGCGAGTCTCGGCCGCTGACAGTCGCCGGGGGCGCGATTTTCCTGTTGATAGCGACCGCAGCCGCCGTCGCGCCGAGCGTGTCGATGGCCACGTCGAACGGCGAGCCGGCGCGGCCCTCGACCATCGTCTGGTGGTACTCGTCGGTGATGGAGTAGCCGACACTCACGGCAACAGCGGCCATGAGTGCCGGGGCAGTTGCGACACGGGTGCGCAACGCCCGCCACCAAAGCCCGCACAGCACCACGTACTCGAGAACGTGCACGAGCTTCCGACCGATCGTGTCGACGAGGCCGAGCCCCGACGACAGGTGGGGCTGGTCGGAGAGGTAGTAGATGACCGCCATCAGGAGTAGCGGCGGCAGCCACGGGTCGAGCCGTCGCAGGAAGGGCATACGTCCTTAACCTAGCCCCGTGCTGACCATCAGCAGCAAGGCGCCCAGCGCGGTCCGCGCGCTCACGGAGCTTGCCCGCAGGCAGGGGGACGGGCCGGTGCCGATCGGCGACATCGCCAGGCACCGCGGCATCCCGGTGCAGTTCCTCGAGAGCGTCTTCGGCGCCCTGCGGCGGGCGGGCGTGCTTCAGAGCCAGCGCGGTGTGAAAGGCGGCTACTCGTTCGCGCGTGCGCCTGCGGACTTGACGGTGCTCGAGGTGGTGGAGGTGTTGGACGGTCCGGTCGGCGTGGAGGCCTCCGGGTTCGATGCCATCTGGCCCGAGGCGGTGGAGGCCGTAAGGGCGGTGCTCGGCGGCGTCACGATCGCCGAGCTGGCCGAGCGCGAGGCTCGGGAGGCCGGGGCGGCGATGTACTACATCTGATGTAAATCCCGCTATGCCGCTGCTTGACACCGTCACCGCCACGGTCGACTCCGAGTCGCTCGACCGGTCGCTCGCCATCCTCGGAGCCCTTCTGGTAGTCGGCGCGCTGGTGGCCGGGCTGGCCAGGCGCAGCCTGCTCTCGCTGGCGGCGGTGTTCGTGGTCGCCGGCTTCGCGCTCGGCGAGGGCGGCCTCGGCGTGGTTGGCTTCGATCCCCGCTCCGGATTCGTGGCCACCCTCGCGGTCGTGGCCCTCATCCTCATCCTGTTCCGCGACGGGCTCGAGGTCGAGGCCGAGATGCTGCAGAGGGCCTGGCGCCTCCCGCTCCGCAAGCTCGTCTTGGCCATGCCGATCACCGCGGCGCTGATCGCCTGCGTGACCAAGGCCGTGACCGACCTGACCTGGACCGAGAGCTTCCTGCTCGGGGCCCTGCTCTCGCCGACGGACCCCGTGCTCTCCTCCGGCGTGGTCACGAACCCGCGCGTGCCGCGCCTCGTGAGGCACTCGCTCAACCTCGAGTCGGGCATGAACGACGGGCTGGCGCTCCCCGCGGTCCTGGCGCTCACGGCGGCCCTCGCCACGAGCGAGGGAGAGTTCGTGTGGTGGAAGTTCGTGCTCCAGGACGTGTCGCTCGGGATCGTGACCGGCCTGGTAGTCGGCTACGGCGCGTCGCTGCTGATGCCGCGCGCCCGCAGCCTCGGCCACGACATCAACCCTCACCAGAAGGCGCTGTACGGGCTGGGCGTGGCGTTCGCCACCTACGGGATCGCGGTCCTTCAGCCCGAGGGCAACGGGTTCATCGCGGTCTTCGTGTGCGCCATCACGCTCGGTATCCGTCGCTCCGACATCCGGACCTGCTTCGAACGGCGGTCGGAGGACGTGATCGAGGTGGTGAAGCTCGGAATCTTCGTGGTCTTCGGATCGCTCCTGACTCTCGACGGCCTGTTCGCCGACGGCTGGCAGGCCGTCGGCATCGCCGCCTTCACGCTGCTGCTCGCGCGACCGATCGCGATCTTCGTCTCGCTCGCCGTGACGCGCACCGATACGGCCACGAAGGCGTTCATGGCCTGGTTCGGGCCGAAGGGAGTCGCCACGATGACGTTCGCCTTGATCGTGCTGGCCGAGGGGCTCGACGCCGGCTCGCGCATATTCAACTTTGCCGCGCTCACCGTGTTCTGCTCGATCATCGCGCATGGACTCACCGACCACGCCGGGTCCGAGTGGATGGCGCGGAGGGCGGAGCGTCAAGAGAGCGACGCGTCGCCGGGCACGTCGCCCGCGCATCTCGCGGGTCGCGCATCGTGACGCCGGCGCCGGGATCACAGGGTCAAGCCAAGCCGACCCTCCTCATGATGGCCAGCGTATGCGCGGCCGGTTGCGCGCCAGGCGGCCGTCGAGGCCCCAGACCAGCCCGGCGGGAACGAGAGCGAGGATCAGCGGCGGGACCCACTCATGGGGCTGCTCGAAGGCGAAACGGCCGCTGGAGAAGTACAGGAGCTGTAGGAAGAAGTGCTGGGCGAAGACGATCAGCGCGGCCCCGCGCGAGAACAGCCCGAGTATCAGCAGGGCGCCCGTGCCGATCTCGGTGAACGTCAACAGCCATTCAAAGAACCCGTAGTTGGACAGCAGCACGTCGTCGACCAGGCTCGGCAGCAGCGGTAGGTCGTTGCGGCCGGATTCGATCTCGAGGATCTTGCCCGCCTCCGGGCGGTCGATCAGTGTTCCAAAGTAGGGGCCGATATCGATCTCGCGGAACGAGAAGAGCTTGGCGAGGCCGTTGGAGAGCGCGATCACCCCGACGAAGATCCGCAGCGCAGCGAGGCCGCGCGCCAGCAGCTGGGGATCGGAGGTGGGCTGTGCGGCAGCTGCCGGGGGCTCTGGAGTGGCTTCGGTGTTCATGGCGACGCCTTCCTTTCGTTGAAGCTCGGCGCCCGACCGGGCGCCCGGGGGTCATGCTCAGCGGATGCCGAGCCGTGAGTCTGTGCCGCCTTCGCGCGCACCCGCGATCCGAGCCAGCGCTGAGGCCGGGACCGACAGCGGGGCGGTCGTGCGGGTCACGAGCAGATCGGTGTCGAGGCGTCCGCCGCGCACGGTCGGGCCGAACGGACTGGCGAAGGCCCCGTCGGCGGTGAGCGTCAGCTCGGGCTCGAGGTCCTCGAAGCCGGCCGATAGCCCGAGGTCGTTCGCCGCGGCGCGACCGCGGCGAACGATCGGACGCACCACGTGGTCCTCGTCATCCACTCCTAGCGAACGATGCAGCGCGCACAGCCGATCACGCTCCTCGGGGTCGTAGGCCGCCGGATCCTCGATCGTGGTGGCGATCCGTACGCCGATCCCGCGTTCGACCAGCTCCGGGATCGCGGCGACCACCTTGGCGAAGTTCTCCGGCCCGCGCATCGCGTCGTTGGGATCGGGGTCCGGCCGGTCGAGCGAGATCTGAATCTGGACCGGCAGCCCGGCGAGCGGCTCCAGAGCTGCCAGGCGCCGGCCGGTGAACAGGGTCGCGTTGGAGAGCACGACCACCGGCAGGATCGCGGCGAGCTCGGCGATCAGCTTGGGCATCCAGTCGAGTAGGAACGGCTCGCCCCCGGTCACGCCCAGAGCCGTGAAGCCGAGCTCGCGCGCCTCATGAGCCCGCTCGACCATCGCCTCGGGCGTGAGCAGTCGCCGTTCGACGTCGGGCGCGGACTCCGTCAGGCAGTAGGTGCAGCGTAGGTTGCAGTGATAGTTCGCATACAGCCACAGCCGCCCGCCAATGCGTCCCTCTCCGACCGCCTCGGCGACCGCGATCACAGCAGGCCCTCGGCGGCCAGGCGCTCCAACGTCGTCGGGCTCGTCGGGAGCTCGAGGGCCGTGCAGTAGCGGTTGAGCATCATCGTCGCGGCGCACAGCAACGTCAGCTCGACGATCTCCGCCTCGGAGTGATGCTTCCGCATCCGCTTGCCCACCGAGGCGGGGATGGCACCGCGGCCGCCGGCCACCGCGTCGACCCACGCCAGTAACGCGCGCTCCTCCCCGCGCTCGGTGAGCTCCGTCCCTGGGGTCGCCCCGCATAGCGCGCGGACCTCGGCGATCGTCACGCCGCTGTCGAGCGCCACGACCGAATGCGTCTGCACGCAGTACCGGCACTCCAGCAGCACCGAGGTGCGCACGATCACCAGCTCCTTGGTACGGGCGCCGATCGCCGATGGTCCGAGCACCACGGCGACGAAGGGCAGGGTGACGTCGAGCGCCTCCGGCACGTGCGCGAGTGAGGTCACGATCGGGCTCGTGCCCACGTCACGGTAATAAGGCTGCGCGAGCAGTGGCGCCTGCGAGCGCTCGACGGCGGCGACGAGTCCCGCGGGCATCACGCTCACGGAGGGGGGCGGCAGAGTCGTCCCTCGACGAGGGTGCGGTAGTCGGTCGGAGCCATGACGTGAGCTTGCACGGTCAGGCCGGCCCTGTCAGCCCTCGGCCGCCTTGTTCATCAGGGTGAAAGATATGGTTCCGGCCGCCAGCGCCGCGGCTACGCTCACTTCCTGTGAACGCGCTGCGCACCGCCGCGCCGACGGGCCGCTCGCCCCTCGCCATCCCAACGAACGTGGCGGACCTCGTCGGCAACACCCCGCTCATCCACCTCGCGCGCATCGCGCCCGACTGCGGCGCGGAGCTCGTCGGCAAGCTCGAGTCCTACAACCCCGGCGGGAGCGTCAAGGACCGCATCGGCGTGGCGATGATCGAGGCCGCCGAGCGCGACGGCCTCATCGAGCCGGGCCGCACCACGATCGTCGAGGCCACCTCCGGGAACACCGGAATCGCGCTCGCCTTCGTGTGCGCCGCCAAGGGCTACGAGCTCTCGCTGCACATGCCGCAGGGCATGAGCAGGGAGCGCGAGAGCCTCGTGCGGCTCTTCGGCGCCCGCGTCGAGATCACCGAGTCGATGGGGGGCATGAACGAGGCGGTCGACGCCGCGTGTGCCGCCGCCGCAAGCGGCGACTGCTTTCGCCCCGACCAGTTCTCCAATCCCGCCAATCCCGAGGTGCACCGACGCACGACCGCCGAGGAGATCTGGCGCGACAGCGGCGGGGAGATCGACGTGCTCGTGGCGGGCGTCGGCACCGGCGGCACGATCACCGGGGCCGGGGAGAGGCTCAAGGCGCTGAATCCCGAGCTGCACGTGGTGGCCGTGGAGCCGGCGTCGTCCCCGGTGCTGTCGGGTGGGTCGCCGGGGCCGCACAAGATCCAGGGCATCGGTGCGGGATTCGTGCCCGACGTGCTCAACCGCGAGGTGATCGACGAGATCGTCGCGGTCGCCGACGAGGATGCGATCGAGACGGCGCAGCGCGCGGCCCGCACCGAGGGCACGCTGATCGGGATCTCCTGCGGCGCAGCGCTGTGGGCCGCGATCGAGGTCGGGAGCCGGCCGGAGTGGGAGGGCCGCCGGATCGTGGTCGTGCTGCCGGACTCCGGCGAGCGCTACGTGTCGCTGCCCTTCTTCTCCCCGTGAGCGTTGTGAGCGAGCCGACGACGCTCGACCTCCGGGGCGTGATCTGCCCGCTCAACTGGGTCCGGGCGCGGCTTGCCCTAGAGCCGCTCGAGCCCGGGGACGCGATCAGGCTGCGGCTCGACCCCGGCGAGGCGCTCGAGAACGTGCCACGCTCGGCGCGCGAGGAAGGCCACCGCGCCGACGTGGCCGGCGACCTCGTGACCATCGTCAAGGGACGATGACCCTCTCCGAGGCCGAGCTCGAGCGCTACTCGCGGCAGCTCGTGCTCCCCGAATGGAGCGGAGGGGCCCAGGAGCGCCTGCGCGATGCGAGCGCGATCGTGATCGGCGCCGGGGCGCTCGGCTCGCCGGCGGCCACCTACCTGGTGGCGGCGGGTGTCGGGCGGGTGGGGGTGGTGGACTCCGACGTGGTCGAGCTCTCGAACCTCCATCGGCAGCCGCTCCACTACACGCCCGACATCGGCGCGAGCAAGGCAGGTAGCGCCGCCGCCAAGCTCGGCCTGCTGAACGCCGAGGTCACGGTGGAGCCCTACCCCGTCCGCCTGGAGCAGTTGAACGCCGCGGCGATCGTGGCGGGAGCCGACGTGGTGGTCGACTGCAGCGACTCCTTCGCTACCCGCTACCTGGTGAACGACGCCTGCTGCGCCGAGCGCGTGCCTCTCGTCGAGGCCGGGGTGCTCGGCTTCGCCGGGCTCGTCATGTCGATCCTCCCGGGCGAGTCCGCCTGCTACCGCTGCGCCTTCCCGACGCCGCCACCGGAAGGCTCGGTGCCGAGCTGTCGCGAAGCCGGGGTGCTCGGCGCAATGGCCGGAATCGTGGGATCAATACAGGCGCTCGAGGCGCTCAAGCTCCTGACCGGCGTGGGGGAGCCGCTGGTCGATCGGATCCTGCAGCTCGAGGGATATTCGATGGACCAGACGATCGTGACCACGCGCCGCCGCGAGGACTGCCCGGCCTGCTCGCGCGTGGCCGCCACCGTGGGAGCCTGACGCCGTGCTGGGGCTCGGCACCTTCACGCGGGTCGCGCGCGAGCTGCGGGAGGACCTGACCGCCGCGCAGGACCGCGATCCCGCCGCCCGCGGAATAGGCCGCCTCGAGATCCTCCTGACCTACGGCGGCGTGCACGCGCTGCTCGCCCATCGCGTGGCCCACGCCCTCCATGAGGCGGGCCTGCCCGTGGTGCCCCACGCGGTGGCCAACGCGAGCCGCACGCTCACGGGGGTGGAGATCCATCCCGCGGCGCGGGTCGGCAAGGCGCTCTTCATCGACCACGGGTCGGGCGTCGTGATTGGCGAGACCTCGCAGATCGGCGACAACGTGACGCTCTACCAGGGAGTGACACTGGGCGGCACGGGTTTCGCGCGCGGCAAGCGCCATCCCACGGTGGAGGACGACGTGGTGATCGGCTCGGGCGCCAAGCTGCTCGGCCCGATACGGGTGGGGCGAGCGTCCAAGGTAGGGGCAAACTCGGTGGTGATCCATGACGTGCCGGCCAACGCCACGGTGGTCGGCAATCCGGGGCACCCGGTGCGGGTGGACGGCAAGCGCCCGGAGGGGCCCGATGCCGACTGGGCTCACCTGCCGGATCCGGTGGCCGACGCCATTCGGTCTCTCGCCGATCGGGTGGAGGAGCTCGAGGGCATGCTCACCGAGGCCACCGGCAAGAAGCCGCGCCCGGCGAGCGCGCGGGCCCGGCCCGTGCGGCGGCGCGGGGGCTCGCACCCGGCGGGCGGCTGAGCGGGCGAAGGGACCGCCGGCGCGCGGCCACGGGCCCTTCACCGCCAGGTAACGCACGGCGCCGCGCGACCCGGCACACTGTTCGCCGTGGAGCAAGAGATGGATCGCCGCACCTTCGTTTCCGGCGCCGCCGCCGGTCTGGGCGCGGTGGCGCTGCTCGGCGATCCACTGGCTGCGTCCGCCGCCGCGCGTCGCCGTACCCGTTATGCGCGCGTGCCGCTTGCCAAGGGCGTGGAGTTTCGCCAGAGCGTCGCCTCCGGACAGGTGCGCGAGCGCGGGATCACACTGTGGACGCGCCTCGAGGGACTGCAGAAGACGGCGCGACTGCAGGTCGAGGTCTCGCCCGACGAGGACTTCAAGCGGATCGTCCACCGCGCCGACGTGGTGGCCGACGCCGCTCATGACTTCACCGCGCGCGTCGCGGTCAACTCCAAGGCCCTGAGCCCCGGCGAGCGCTACTTCTACCGCTTCTACACCTGCATGGACGAGAACTCACCGGTCGGTCGCTTCAAGACCGCCCGGCCCGCCGATTCAAACGAGCCCGTGCGCATCGGCTTCTTCTCGTGCCAGAAGTTCAACCGCGGCTTCTACACCGCCCACGCGGGCCTCGCCGAGGAGGACCTCGACCTGGTGCTCTGCCTGGGCGACTACATCTACGAGGAGCGGGCCGGCGAATCCTCGGTACCCGGGCGCGACGACCCCACCGGCAAGAACAGGGACGGGGAGGTCCAGACGCTCGACGAGTACCGCGAGAAGTACCGCTTCTACCAGACCGATCAGAACCTGTTGCGGGTGCGCCAGAACCATCCGATGATGGCCATCTGGGACGACCACGAGGCCGAGAACAACTACGCGGGCGACGAGCCGAGCAAGAACCCCGCCGAGGAGAACGTGACCAAGCCGCGCCGCGTGCCTTTCCTCGAGCGCCGCGCCAACGCCTACACCGCCTTCTTCGAGCAGATGCCGCGCATCCGCCCAAAGGCGATGCCCAACCGCATCTACGGCACCATTCCCCTCGGAGGCAACGCCGAGGTGTTCCTCCTCGACACGCGCCAGTTCCGCGACGACCAGCCGTGCGGCGACCGCGCCGGAGGCATGTGCCCGCGCGGTCCCGATACGGAGAACCCCGCACGCACCCACCTCGGCGCCCAGCAGAAGGGGTGGCTGAAGGACGGCCTGGCCCGCTCGCCGGCCGCCTGGAAGATCGTGGCCAACCAGGTGATGATCATGAGCTTCGAGCTGCCGCGCGGGAACGTGGCCAACCCCGATCAGTGGGATGGCTATTCCGCCGAGCGCCGCGAGATCCTCGAGCACGCGCGTGACCGCGGCGTGCAGGGGCTCACCTTCCTCACCGGCGACATCCACACCTTCTTCAGCGGCAACGTCACGCCGTCGGGGCGCCAGGGTCCGGGCGAGCCCGCTTCCGTGGCCACCGAGTTCGTGGGCGGCTCGATCAGCTCTCAGGGCCTGGCCGATCGCTTCGGCCTGTCCGGCGAGGCCGGAAGCGCGCCCACGAACGCCGCGATCCTTGCCAACAACCTGCACATCAAGTACTCGAACCAGACCTTCAAGGGCTACGGAGTGCTGGAGGCGCGGCCGGACGAGCTGCTCGTGGACTACCGCTCGCCGCGCAGCGTTACCCAGCCGCAGAGCGAGATCGTGACGATCGCCCGCCACCGCGTGCCGCGCGACCGGGCGGAGATAGAGGTCAGCCCGGTCGCGAACTTCGACGACCCGTAGGGGGTCCCGGAACCTGCCCGTCCCAAGGGCATGACGGGCAGGTTCGGGGCAACTCTGTGGTCGAGCGCTAGTGGACAACCAGCCTGCGTGTGGGGCTGCGGCCGACCGAGTGGTCGCCGTCGCCCGGGGACACCCGTACGCGATAGGTGCCGTTCCGACGGATCGTGAGGCGCCTGGAGTACCGCGAGCGCGTGACGCCGTTCACGGCCAGGGCCGGCTTGAGCGTTGCGCTCACCACGGTCTTCCACGTACCCGTTGCGGTGCGGCGCTGGATCTTGGCGATCTTGCCGTTGTGAGCGGGGATCACCAGGCCCGAGAACCTGACGCTCCGCCCACGGGCGGGCGTCTTGTCGCTCACTCGGAGCGTGACCTTCACCCGCACGTTCACCCTGACTTCCGTGCTCATGACCGGCGGCGAGGTCTTGGCGGACACCCGGTACCTGGTGCCGAGGGTCGGCTTGACCGTGAACGAGTAGTCGCCGTTCTTATCTGTGATCGCGTTCGCCGCGGCCTTGAACCCGCCCGTGAACGGGAAGGGGTTCTGCTCGAGCGTTACGGCAACGGCCCCACTGTTCGGCCCAGTCAGCCGGCCGGAGATCGCCGTCGAACCCCCGTGGATGATCGTGGGGGGAGCCGCAGCGATCGAGAGCGCGTTGCTCTGACCCGGACCCGGACCCGGACCCGGACCCGCGGCGGGAGTCGTGAAGGTCACGTTCGCGCCATTGCTGGTGCCCGCCGAGTTGGTGGCCACCAAGCGGTAGTTGTAGGTCGTCGAAGGTTGCAGGCCCGTCACGTCCTCCGAGACAGCCTTGCTGTTTGTCGGCTTTCCCTTCACCGGCCCCTGAGTGGGAGTCTTGGTCCCGTAATCGGTCGTCGTCCCGTACTCGAAGAAGTACGTGGTGTCGGCCTGGTTCGGCACCACATCCCCGTTGAGGGTTGCGGAGGTCGCGGTCACGTTCGTGGCCGGGGCCGTGGTGGCCGTCGGCGCGACCGCGAGGGCCGTGCTGGCCATCACGCCGCTCAACATCACGAGCGTGACGATGAATCCAAGAGTTGCTCGTTTCAAAAGAGATCTCCCTCTAAATTCGGCTTTGGGCAATGTGTGAGGGTTAAGACGCCGCAACTGGCCGGATGTTGGCGAGTTTGCCAGGAATCGTTCACACGGCGGCCAACGGCGAGCCTCGGGGAGTGGCGCGCGAGCGCTCACAAACGGCCGAGCGATCACCCCGGTCAGTAGAAGACCGTCCGCGTGCGGTGCCTCGGCACCGCTTTGTAGCGCGCCTCCTGACCGCGAGTCCACAGCCAGGTGTCGAGGATCCGCGGTGCCACGCCGAGCTGGGCGGCGATCCGCTCGCAGGCGTGCACGGCGCAGGCGCGAATCTCACGCTCCTCCTCACCCGGTGCGAGGAGCTCTCCGGTGTCGATCCTGTGCGCGAGGGCGTCGTCGTAGCGGAGCACGCCGTCGAGGCGCAGGACGTGAGGCACGAGGTTGTCGGCGAAGATCGTCAGGCGATCGAGGTCGTGGAACTCGGCGATGCCGGCGAGCGCAAGGTCGTTGGGCACGATCTGCGCGCGCTTGTAGAAGCCGCGGTCGTCGAAGAAGGGCATGGCGGTGGCTAGCGACTCGGCCAGGCGCTCGGCCGACCCTCCAACCGCGTCTATTACCTCGAGGGCCGTGCACTCCCCGAGGAAGGTGCCCAGGTCGTGGAGCGCTCGCGCGTAGAGGCCCATGAGCTCGTGCGCCGGGTTCTGGCCGAGCACGTCGGCGACGGTCCGCTGGTCGAGTATTTGCAGCTCCTCGGGCGCCCAGGGGCCGCTGGAGCGAAAGCGGTCCGTCAGCGCCGAGGCCACCGTGAAGTACCCGGAGCAGCCCGGCCGCTTACGCAGCGTCGGGAACCAGCCCGACCCGAAGTTGATCGCGTCGAGGGTGAGCAGGTAGGCGGCAACATCCTCTCGCGAGCCTTCTAGGAAGTGGCGCTCGGAGTCGAACTGCGGCGGCGGGCCGGGCGCGATGGAGCCGAGCCGGTCGAGGTCGATGCGGACCGAGCGGGCGTCGGCGGCGACCTCGGCACAGGTCCGTCGGACTTCGTCGCACAGGCCCATTGAGCGAGTGATGGTGCTACCTCTTGCGGCGTCAGGCTCGCGGTTGGACCAAGAGGCCCCGAACCGTCTCCCGACCCCCCGCCGCGACCGACGCCCGGTCTATCCTCGATCGGTGGCCATCGACACCGCTGCGGACGCGCTCCTTGACGGGTTGAACGAGCCCCAGCGCGAGGCCGTTCTGCATCCCGGCGGGCCGCTGCTGATCCTCGCCGGGGCCGGTTCTGGCAAGACCCGCGTGCTCACCCGACGCATCGCCCACCTGGTCGGCGAAGGCTACGTCCAGCCGGGCGAGATCCTCGCCATCACCTTCACCAACAAGGCCGCGCAAGAGATGCGCGAGCGCGTCGAGCTGCTCGTCGGGCACCAGGCCCGTGCCATGTGGGTCATGACCTTCCACTCGGCGTGCGCGCGGATGCTGCGCGCCGACGCCGAGCGCCTGGGTTACACGCGCGGCTTCACGATCTACGACGCCGCGGACTCGCTGCGGTTGATCAAGCGGTGCACCGAGGAGCTCGACATCGACCCCAAGCGGTTCGCCCCACGGGCTATCCAGCGGCAGATCTCGGATGCCAAGAACAACCTGCTGGACGCCGGGGCGTACCGCGAGAAGGTCTCCTCCTTCTTCGAGCAAACGGCTGCCGACGTGTACGAGCTCTACGAGCAGCGCATCCACGGTATGAACGCCATGGACTTCGACGACCTGCTGCTGCGCAGCGTGAACCTGTTCGAGCTCTTCCCCGAGGTGGCCGAGCGCTACCAGCGCAACTTCCAGCAGATCCTGGTCGACGAGTACCAGGACACCAATCGCGCCCAGTACCGCTGGCTGCAGATTCTGGCCGCCAAGCACCGCAATTTGGCGGTAGTCGGCGATGATGATCAGAGCGTCTTCGCCTTCCGCGGCGCCGACATCCGCAACATCCTCGACTTCGAGGACGACTTCCCGGACGCCCTCGTGGTCAAGCTCGAGCAGAACTATCGCTCGACCCAGACCGTTCTCTCGGCGGCGAACGCCGTCGTGGCCAACAACCGCGAGCGCAAGGCCAAGGCGCTGTGGACGGACTCCGGGGAGGGTGAGCCGATCCACTTGCGCGAGCTCGACGACGAGCACGCCGAGGCCCGCTTCGTGGCCGGTGAGGTCGAGCGAATCGTCGACGAGGGCGGCTCGCGGGACGAGATCGCCGTCTTCTACCGGGCAAACGCCCAGAGCCGCGTGCTCGAGGACACGCTCGTGCGCTTCGGCGTTGGCTATCAGGTGATCGGGGGCACGAAGTTCTACGAGCGTGCCGAGATCCGCGACGCCCTCGCCTACCTGACCCTGCTCGCCAACCCCCAGGACGTTGTGTCCTTCGGTCGCGCCGTCAACTCGCCGAGGAGGGGAATAGGGGACACCACGCAGGCACGGATCGCCGGCCACGCCAACACGCTCGGCGAGTCGATCTGGGACGTCGCCCTCGAGCCCGAGACCGTGCCCGGGCTGGGCGCCGCGGCGATCAAGTCGGTGAGTCGCTTCATGTCGACGATGGAGCGGCTACGCGAGCGCGCAGACACCGCGTCGGTCGGCGATCTGCTCCAGGAGCTGCTCGACGAGACGGGCTACACCGACGCCCTGCGCGTCGAGCGCACGATCGAGGCCCAGGGCCGGCTCGAGAACCTCGAGGAGCTGGTGGGCGTCGCGCGCGAGTACGACGCCTCGGCCGAGGAGCCGGCGCTCGAGGAGTTCCTGCAGCAGATCTCGCTCTTCTCCGACCAGGACGGGCTGCGCGACGACGAGGGCACGGTCACCCTGATGACCCTGCACAACGCCAAGGGCCTCGAGTTCCCGGTCGTATTCATGATCGGGATGGAGGACGGCATCTTCCCGCACATGCGCTCGATCGAGGCGGGCGACATCGAGGAGGAGCGGCGGCTCTGCTACGTCGGGATCACGCGTGCCATGCGCGAGCTCTACCTGACCTGCACGCGTACGCGCAACCTCTACGGCTCGCGCGATCACAACGTGCCGAGCCGCTTCCTCGGTGAGATCCCGGAGGATCTGACCGATCGCGCCGCGCAGCCCGTCCGCAGCTTCGGCTCGACGTCTTGGCACCGCGGCGGAATGGTTGCGGCGCCCGTGGCCCCACAGCCCACATCCGGGGTGTCCTTCTCGCTCGGCGAGGACGTGATTCATGCCACCCTGGGCGATGGAGTGGTCACGGCCGTCGAGCGCGACGGGGTGGTGGTCGTGCGCTTCGCATCTGACCACTCGGAGCGCAAGATGATGGTGGACTACGCGCCGCTGAAGAAGCGCTAGTGGCGGTCAGGGGAGCCACCGTGATCGACGGGAAGGCCGTGGCCGCGGGCGTTCGCGAGCGCGTGGCAGGGGAAGTCGCGGAGCTCGTTGCCGAGCACGGGGTCAAGCCCGGCCTCGCCACCGTCCTCGTGGGAGACGACCCGGCCTCGGCGATCTACGTGCGGCGCAAGCGGGAGGCGTGCGCGGAGGCGGGCATCGAGTCGTTCCACCACGAGCCGCCCGCGGACGTAGCCGAGAACGAGCTGGCGTCGCTGCTCGCGCGACTCAACGCCGACGACGCGGTGCACGGGATCCTGCTGCAGCTCCCGGTGCCACGCCACATCGACGCGGACGCGATGACCCTGACCATCGACCCAGACAAGGACGTCGACGGGCTGCACCCGGTGAATGCCGGGCGCCTGATGCAGGGCCGCGACGGGATGGTGCCGTGCACCCCCGCCGGGGTGATCGAGCTGCTCGACGCCTCGGAAACCGAGCTGGCCGGCGCCCACGCGGTGGTGATCGGGCGCTCGAACCTGGTTGGCAAGCCGCTGGTACAGCTCCTGCTCGCGCGCAACGCGACCGTTACCACCTGCCATTCGCGCACGCGCGACCTGGCCGAGGTCTGCCGCCAGGCCGACGTGCTCGTGGCGGCAGTGGGTATGCCGGGACTGGTCGGCGTCGAGATGGTGCGCGAGGGCGCCACTGTGATCGACGTCGGCACCAACCGGACCGACGCGGGACTGGTGGGAGATGTCGACTTCGAAGCGGTACGCCACCACGCCCGGGCGTTGACGCCGGTACCGGGCGGCGTCGGGCCGATGACGATCGCCATGCTGCTTGCCAATACGGTCAAGGCGGCGCGGCGGCAGCTCGAGCGACGGTAACCTGAGACGGGTGGACCTGAGGCGACCCGGCCTGGGAGAGGTGATCGCCGGCGTCTCGAGCGTGGTGCTGCTCGTGTCGCTGTTCCTGCCGTGGTACGACGCACCCTCGGGCGGGGTGAGCGCCTGGCAGGCCTTCTCCGTGCTCGACGCCCTTCTGTTCCTGACCGCCCTCATGGGCATCGCCGTCTTCGTTATGGCAATCACCCAGCGCGTGCCCGCCGTTCCGGTGGCCACGGCGGCGCTCACCGCATCGGTCGGGATCATCGCCTCGGTGTGGGTGCTTGTGCGCGTGCTGTTCGTGCCGGGCCCCGACGAGATGCTCGACCGGGAGCTCGTATGGCTCGGGCTGCTGGCGACGGTCGTTCTGACCACCGGAGCGTGGCTGAGCATGCGCGACGAGGGCTTCGGCCTGCGCCCCGCCGGGGACATCGATGCAACGCTCGGCGGGCGGGACCCGAGCGCCGAGGTACCGGTGCTCCAGGTGCCGCCACCGGCGGGCCAGACCCCAGGGCGTTGAGCGCAGGACGCTTCACGAAGGGCGACGCGCTCGCCGTGCTGGCCGCAGTCGCGCTGCTCTTCGTCATGGCCACCGATTGGTACAGCTCGCCTGAGGGGGACGAGCTGCGCCGGATCGAGCGGCTGGCCGAGCCAGACGATTCGCTTGGTCCGGAGGCACGCGACCTGGGCCGGCAACAACAGGAGGAGGCCAGCCAGTCGGCCGAGGCCGAGGAGCGGAACGCTTGGACCGCTGACGGACTGATCGACCGCGTGATCCTGGTGGCGCTGCTGGGCGCCGTGGCCACCGCAGTCGCTCTCGCGATCTCGCGTCTGAGAGGTCGCTCGGTCGGGGTGCCGGGAGGCGTGCGCGGGCTGGTGCTGACCGTGGCCACGGTCGCGGCCGTGTTGGTGATCTATCGCATGGTGCAGGAGCCTGGCATCGACGCGGTGACGACGATTCGCGGGGGTCCCTTCCTGGCGCTCGTCACGCTCGGGCTGATGTCTCTGGGGGCGATCCTGACGTTGCGCGCGGGAGTTGACGCGGAGAGCGACGGGGCGCTGGCGGAGGGGAAGCCCGAGCAGAAGTTCGCGACAGCGGATGCTGCCAAGCGGAACGCAGAGGCTCCAAGCCCGGTCGAGCCTGCCGCCGCCTCCGAGCCGTTGGCCGCGACGCCGGCGGCGTCGGCTGCTGCCGATGCCGAGGTGCCGCCGGCTACCGCCACTCCGGAGGTCGAGACGCCGCCCGCTCCGGATCCCGTTGAGGCCGAAGTGGGCCGGCCGTCGGGGCTTCCGGACGCCGAGAGGCAAACGGCCGCGCCCGCCGACACCCTGAACGGCGCCGCTCCGGTCTCCTATCGCCGCCGGTTCTCAGCCGACCAGCGAGCGCGCATCGCCGAGATCGCCCGCTCGGCTCCTAGCGAGGCGGGCAAGCCCTACGCCCGGTGGACCCATGCCCGGCTGGCCACCCATCTCGTCGAGGAGGGCGTCGTGGACTCCATCTCTCCCGGTACCGTCGGCCGCATCCTCAGGCAGGAGGGTGCCGGCGGCGACCCCGCGACGCCGCGGTAGGCGGGCACCCCCGACAGGCGAGCGGCGGGTCGCGGTCCGCTTGCGGAGGCGCGCGAAGGCCGATTCCCGGGGGGTTGGGCGATTTCCGGGACACCTAGTCCCGAAAGCCGCCCACCCCCCTTGAGCGAGTGTGCGCATCGTTCGGTAATCACCGCGCATCGATAACTGCCCCTCACTACGATCCTCCGGTGATCGAGCGCGAGCAGGTTCTGCACGTGGCCCGCTTGGCCCGCCTGCGGCTGAATGACGAGGAGGTCGAGCGCATGCGCGCCGAGCTGTCGGGCGTCCTCGAGCACATCGAGAAGATCGGTGAGCTCAACCTCGAGGGTGTCGAGCCCACCTCACACGTGATCGCACTGGAGAACGTGCTCCGGCCTGACGAGCCGCGGCCCAGCCTCCCGCGCGAGACGGCCCTGTCCATGGCGCCAAAGCCGGGAAACACCGGCTTCGGCGTCCCTAGCCCCGGCTCGTGACCGACCTACTCGACTTGACCGGGGCCCAGGCGGCCGCCCGTCTCCAGGCGGGCGAGGCCTCTCCGGGGGAGCTCTTTGAGGCCTGTCGCCAAAAGGCGGCCGAGGAGGATCTTGGGGCCTTCCTCTGGGTGGCCGAGGGAGCACCGCCGCAGCCCCCCGCCGACGCTCCGCTCGCCGGTGTCCCGCTGGCGGTCAAGGACCTCTTCTGCGTCGAGGGCGTGCCCAGCACCTCGGCCTCGCGCATCCTCGAGGGCTACCGGCCGCCCTACACGGCCACGGTGGTCGAACGCCTGGCCGCAGCGGGGGCGCCGATGATCGGCAAGACCAACATGGACGAGTTCGCGATGGGCTCGTCCAACGAGAACTCCGCCTACGGACCGGTGCGCAACCCGTGGGACCGCGATCGCGTGCCCGGTGGCTCTTCGGGGGGCTCGGCGGCCGCCGTGGCGGCCGGCATCACCCCCTGGGCCATCGGCACCGACACCGGCGGCTCGATCCGCCAGCCTGCCTCGCTGTGCGGCCTGGTGGGGCTCAAGCCCACCTACGGCAGCGTCTCCCGCTACGGGATGATCGCATTCGCATCCTCGCTCGACCAGGCCGGGCCGATCACCCGCGACGTGACCGATGCCGCGCTCCTCTTCAGCCACATGGTGGGTCGCGACCCGTGCGACTCGACCTCGCTCGAGCACCCCGAGACGATCGTGCTGCCGGAGAACGACCGGCTGGACGGGCTCCGCTTCGGCGTCCCGCCGGAGCTCTCGGGTGACGGGATCGAACCGGGGGTCCTTGCGGTGTTGAAGGACGTGCTCGGCAGGGTGGAGCATCTCGGAGGGACCGTCGACGAGACCAAGCTGCCGCACTCGCCCCACGGGCTGTCGGCCTACTACGTGCTGGCCCCCGCCGAGGCAAGCGCCAACCTGGCGCGCTTCGACGGTGTGCGCTACGGCCTCCGCGCCGGCAACGGCGACCTGCTGTCGATGTACGAGGAGACGCGTGCCGAGGGCTTCGGGGACGAGGTCAAACGCCGCATCATGCTCGGCACCTACGCCCTCTCCTCGGGGTACTACGACGCCTACTACGGCCGCGCCCAGCGCGTTCGCACGAAGATCGTCGCCGACTTCGCGAGCGCCTTCGAACGCTGCGACTTCGTGATCACCCCGACCTCCCCGTCGGTGGCCTTCCGCATCGGTGAGCGCACCGACGATCCGCTGTCGATGTACCTGTCGGACTTCTGCGCGGTACCCGCGTCGCTCGCCGGGCTGCCGGCGATCTCCATTCCGGGAGGGCTGTCGGAGGGCCTGCCGGTGGGCATACAGCTCGTGGGCCCGGCGTTCAGCGAGAACCGCCTGCTCGCGGCCGCCCACGCGCTCGAGGGGGCCATCGCCTTCCCGAAGGAGCCGCGCCCGTGAGCGTGGCCGACCGCGCCTACGAGCCGGTGATCGGCCTCGAGATCCACGTGCAGCTGAGCACGCGGACGAAGATGTTCTGCGGCTGCGCCCTGTCCTTCGGCGAGGAGCCCAACACGCGCACCTGCCCCGTCTGCCTCGGCCACCCGGGGACGCTGCCGGTGGTGAACGCCGAGGCCGTGCACTACGGGTTGATGATCGGCCTGGCGCTCGAGTGCGAGCCGGCGCCGCGGTCGATCTTCCACCGCAAGAACTACTTCTATCCCGATCTACCCAAGGGCTACCAGGTGTCGCAGTACGACATCCCGCTGGCCGCGGGCGGCCGGCTCGGGGACGTGCGCATCCATCGCGTGCACCTCGAGGAGGACGCCGCGAAGCTCGTGCACAGTGGCGCGTCGGGGCGCATACATGGGGCGGAGGGCTCGGTCGTCGACTTCAACCGCGGCGGCACGCCGCTCGTGGAGATCGTGTGCGAGCCCGACATCGGCTCGGCGTCGGAGGCAGCGGACTGGCTGCGCCTGCTGCGCGCCACGCTGCGCCGCCTCGGGGTCTCCGACGTGAACATGGAGGAGGGTTCCCTGCGCTGCGACGCAAACGTGTCGATCCGGCCCGCGGGAGAGGCGACCCTGGGCACCAAGGCCGAGCTCAAGAACATGAACTCGTTCCGCTTCATCGAGCGCGGCATCGACGCGGAGATCGCCCGCCAGGAGGAGATCGTGCGCTCGAGCGGGGCGGTCGTACAGGAGACGCTGCACTTCGACCCTGTAAGCGGCGCGATCACCCCGCTGCGATCCAAGGAAGAGGCCCACGACTACCGCTACTTCCCCGAGCCGGACCTGGTGCCCGTGGCACCGACCGACGCGATGCTCGCCCGCGCGCGGAATGCCCTTCCAGAGCTGCCCGCTGCGCGCGCCGAGCGCTTCGAGCGCGAGCTCGGACTGAGCATCGATACCGCCCGGCTGCTGTCCTTCAGGGGCGAGCTCGGCGACTACTACGAGGAGGCGCTCGAAGCCGCCCAGGCGAACGGCGGCGCCGATCCCGGCGCGTTGGCGAGCTGGGTCACCGTGGAACTGGTGCCGCGCCTCCCCGATGGCGACCCGTCCACCTCCCGGGTGCGCCCGGACGCGCTCGCTCGGCTCGTGAGCATGGTCGGCGCCAAGCGGGTGTCGGGCTCGGCCGCCAAGGAGGTGCTCGACGCGATGGCAACCGACGGCGGTGACCCGGAGACCATCGTGGCCGAGCGCGGTCTGGGCATGACCGACACCGCTGAACTCGGCGGTGTCGTCGACCGGGCCCTGGAGGCCAACGCCGACGCCGTGGAGCAGTACCGCGGCGGCAAGGAGAAGGCGCTGGGGGCCATCGTCGGGGCCGTCATGCGCGAGACCAAGGGGCGCGCCGACGGCGGTGCGGTCCGCGGGCTGATCCTCGACCGCCTGAAGCAGTAGGCCGGCAGTGGGCCGGCGTCGGCTCCCTATCATTCGGCGTCGACCACGGCCCAGGGAGACACGATGGCGCGACTCATCCGCATGGACTCGACCGGCCACTCGACGCTTGCCGAGTGGAGCACCCAGGACGACACCGCGTTCGCGGACGCCGTTGAGGCTTTCCGCAAGGAGCTCGACGGCGGCTACATCGGCGTCCAGCACGAGGGCGAAGGGCGCGCTACCCAGATCACCGAGCTGCCGGCGGATGCCGATCTCGTGATCCTGCGCCGTCCGATCGCCGGCGGCTAGCGGACCCGACGGAGCTCCCGTGAGCACCTCGGCGACGGCCTCTCCGTCGTCGCCGGCGCCGGTCCTGCCGGAGCTCGGTGCGGTTCCGTGGCGCGGACGCGAGAGCACGGCCTCCCTGCTGAGGTGGGGGCGGCTGTGGACGCTCTCGACGGTCGCCCACACGGTGCCCTTCATCGTCGCGGGCCTGGTGCTCATGGCGCTCGAGCCGTTGACCGCGCCCGTGGCGCTCGCGAGCTTCGCTCACGCCTGGATCATCCCCGAGCTCTACGCCTCTCGTGGCGTGGGCGTGATCCGCCCCAAGGGTGCCCGGCACGCTCGCTCCGAGCCGGTGGCCCAAGGACTTCTCGCTGATCTGTTGTCCCACGACCCCCGAGAGCTCCAGCGTTCGAGCGGCCTTGCACTGGAGCACGGGACGCTTGGCGTCTGGCTCGTGGGGGAGGCCGGAGCCCTGCTCGTGGCTCCCGGCGGCCGGCGCGTTCACTGCCTCTGCGTGCGCGCAACCGACGCCGAGCTGCCGCCGTCGGATCGGATCGCGCACCTGCTGCTCGCCCTGCGTACCGACGAGGCAGGCTTCGCCACCGTCGCCAACCACGCGTTCGCCGGAGCGCCGTGGCGTGTGCGCCGGCGGATGTCCGAGCGAGCGCGGCCGGCGCTGACCGCGGCCGTCGACGCGGCGCGCGCGTAGCGTTCCCCGAGACGGCGAGGCCGGTAGCCTGCCGCGCTTCGTGGCTCGCACGATCGTCATCGCCGGAGGCGGCTTCGGGGGCCTCTACGCCGCCCGGCGCCTGGAGCGGCTGCTCCACACGGGCAGCGCGCACATCGTCCTGATCAGCGATGCCAATTTCCTGCTCTACACCCCGCTGCTGCCCGGAGCGGCCGCCGGGACCCTCGAGCCGCGGCACGTGGTGGTCCCCCTGCGCGAGGAGCTCCAACGCACCGATATCCGCCTCGGCCGGGTGACAGGCGCGGATCCGGCGGCTCGACGGCTCGCCTACACCCGCGGCGACGGGCGCGAAGAGACGATCGAGTACGACCAGCTCGTGGTCGCGCTCGGATCGGTTTCGCGAGTGCTGCCGATACCCGGCCTCGCCGACCATGGCCTCGGCTTCAAGACCATTGCGGAGGCGATTGCGCTCCGAAACCGGGCGCTCCTCAACCTCGAGATCGCCGAGTCGATCGACGACGCCGAGGAGCGTCGCGGCTACCTCACCTTCGTCTTCGTGGGCGCGGGCTATGCGGGACTCGAGGGCATCGCCGAGTTGCAGGACTACGTGACCGACGTGATCGAGCGCTATCCGCGTTGCCGGCTCGACGGGACGCGCTGGATTCTCGTCGAGGCTCAGGAGCGGGTGATGCCGGAGATCCAGGAGAGCCTGGCGCGCTTCGCGACCGCGGAGCTGCGGGCCCGCGGGGTGGAGATCTTGACGTCCACCCGAATCGAATCGGTCGACGATCGTTCGACGACGCTGTCCACCGGGGAGACGGTGCCCACCCGCACACTGTGCTGGACCGCCGGAGTCAGGCCGCCCGCCATGCTCGCGGAGCTCGGACTGCCGCTCGACGAGGGTGGCCGGATCGTGGCCGACAGCCGGCTCAGGGTTGCGGGGCGCGACGGAGTGTGGGCGATCGGCGACGCCGCGGCGGTGCCCGACCCGGCCAAGGGTGGCCGGACGCCCTGTCCGCCCACCGCGCAGCATGCCCTGCGGCAGGGTCGGCTGGTGGCCGGCAACGTGGCAGCCACGCTCGGGCGGGGCCGCGTCAGGCCCTTTCGCTATCGCACGTTGGGAGTCTTCGTGGACCTCGGGCGGTTTCAGGCGGTGGCCAGCCTGATGGGACTGCGGGTGCGTGGCTTCCCGGCCTGGTTCGCGGCTCGCACCTATCACCTGGCCCTCATGCCGGGCGGGACGCGCAGGCTGCGCCTCGTGGTGGATTGGACCGTCGAGCTGCTGTTCGGGCGCAGCTCCTCCGAGCTCGGGCAGCTCGGCCATCCGCCGTCGTTGGGCGGATTCTTGGGGCCGCTGGAGCCGGACGGGACGCCGTCGGTGGCCGGCGACGTGCCGTCCACGCCCGACCAGAGGCCCACCTTGTCCGCACCCCCCTAAACTCCCGCCGCTTGTCGACCGCCGCACTCACCTTTAGGGAAGGCTCCGTAGCCGACCTGTCGACCACCTTCGCGCTCAGTGAGCGCGCCCTTCATCACTCCGCTGCGCGCCAAGGGCTCGTACCGGCCGCGCCGGGCCCGAGCAACGAGCAGATAGCCGCCGACTGGCGCCGCGAGCGCGGCCTGATCGAGTTCATAGCCGCCCAGCCCGGAGGCTCGTACCGGGTATGCACAGACGGTGACGGGATCGTGGCCTACGCACGCGTCGTGCGCTTCGGCGAGATGGAGGAGCTGACCGAGCTGATGGTCGAGCCGGCGCAGCAGGGGAGGGGCATCGGCCGCGCGCTGCTCGCACAGTGCTGGCCGGGCGACCCGACCCCGGAGCTCGGGAGAGTTGTGATCGCGGCCGGAGCCCCGGCCGACCTCAGCCTCTACACGACATTCGGCGTGATGCCGGTCACCGGCCATTGGCACCTGCGCCAGCGGACCGACGCCTATATCGAGCGCCGCGCCCGGGAGATCGACGCCAACGAACCGTCGGTGCACGTGCTCGAGGCCGGCCGCGCCGCGGCGGAGTGGCAGCGGCTCGAGCCGCCCGCGATCGCCCACCACCGTCCGCTGCTGCACGAGTTCTTCGGGCGCGACCGCACGTGTCTGGCCTTCATGGACGCGAGCGGCGAGCACGCCGCCGGCCTCTGCTGGGTGGGATCGGAGGGGGAGATCGGCCCGGCCGTCGGAGCCACACCAGAAGATCTGGTGCCGGTCGTGCTCGCGGCCCTCGACCGCCTCGCCCGTGTTCAGGCCCCAACCGAGCTCAGCGTCTTCTCGACGACGATCAGCTGGTGGCTGCTGCGCCGCCTGCGCGGGCTCGGCTTCAGGGTCTGGTGGCCGAGCTGGATCATGTGCTCGGTGCCGCTGCCGGGGCTCGACCGGTATATGCCGACGCGCCCGCCGCACCTCCTGTAGGGCAGAGCACCGATCATCCGGCCTGCGAGAATGCGGGTGTGACCGAGGCCCTCTCCACCATCGGCAGGCGAGGCGTCGCCGTGCTGGTGCTCGCGGCCGTTGCCTTCCTGCTCTTCAAGGTCGTGATCGGCGCTCTGCTCGGCCTGTTGTGGATCGTGGTGGCGATAGCCGCCGTCGCCGCCGTGATCTGGGCCGTCCGCGCCCTTTAGGAGGGTTTCGCAGCGTGGAGTTCCTCGTGCTCCTCTTCTTCTTCGGGCTATCCGCCGGAACGGTCGGGAAGATCAAGGGCAGCTCGTTCGTCATCTGGTTTCTGATCGGGTTCAGCCTGCCCGCGATCGGCACGCTCGCCGCCGTGCTGCACCGGCGCGAGCGGACCGTGCTGCGCAGGCGTTGCGAGCACTGCGACAACGTCGTGCCACTCACCGACCAGGTGTGCATGCGCTGCGGAAGCGACCTGGACTTTCCCGACGAGGCGCTCGCTCCCCAGGGCACCGCTTGGGGCCTCTGAGCAGGCCAAAGCGGCGGCTGGTCGTTGCTAGACTCGGCCGCTCGCGGCCGGGGCACGAGCAGCTCGCTCCGGCGCCGTAGACGCAAAGGAGACCCGCCGCATGAGAGCCGTCGATGCCGTCATGGAGTGCCTCAAGGCCGAGGGCGTCGACGCCGTATTCGGAATACCGGGTGGGGCCAACCTGCCCACCTACGACGCTCTCTACGACGGCGGCATTCGCCACGTGCTCTGCCGCCACGAGGCCGGCGCCGGCCACGCGGCCGAGGGCTACGCCAAGGCCTCCGGCCGGGTTGGAGTCGCCCTCGCCACCTCTGGGCCGGGTGCCACCAACCTGATCACCCCGATCGCGGACGCGATCATGGACTCGGTGCCCACCGTCTTCATCACCGGACAGGTGCGCACCGACCTCCTCGGCACCGACGGCTTCCAGGAGGCCGACATCACGGGCATGACCATGCCCGTGGTCAAGCACTCGATCATGATCCAGGACCCGCGGGAGATACCGAAGTCGATCCACGAGGCCTTCCACATCGCCCGCACCGGCCGACCCGGGCCGGTCCTCGTGGACCTCCCGCAGGATCTCTCGCGCGCCGACATCGCCTACGAACCCGATGATCGGATCGCCCTGCCCGGGTACAAGCCCACCACCGAGGGCAACGTCAAGCAGATCCGGCTGGCCGCGAAGGCGATGGCCAACTCCCGACGTCCGGTGATCTACGCCGGTGGAGGCGTGGTGAACGCCAACGCGGCCGCCGAGCTGACAGAGCTGGCGCTGGCCGACCGCTTCCCGGTGACCCTGACCCTCATGGGCCTCGGGGCCTTTCCGGCTCCGCACGAGCAGTGGCTCGGGTGGCTCGGAATGCACGGCACGCGCACCGCCAACTACGCGATGGACGAGGCCGACCTGATCATCGCCATCGGCGCCCGCTTCGACGACCGCGTGACCGGCAAGCTGTCCGAGTTCGCTCCGCACGCCAAGTTCATCCACATCGACATCGACCCGGCGGAGATCTCGAAGAACGTGCCCGCGCACATCCCGATCGTCGGCGACGCCAAGAGCATTCTGCCGAAGCTCACGCGCGAGTACCGGGCACTGGAGACCGACTCTGCGCGCCTCGACGCGTGGTGGGAGCGGATCCACGGCTGGCAGGATCGCCACCCACTCGCCTACGAGGACTCGGTCGACTCCGAGATCAAGCCGCAGTACATGATCGAGGCACTCTACGAGGCCACGAAGGGCGACGCGATCATCACCTCCGACGTCGGCCAGCACCAGATGTGGGCCGCGCAGTACTACCACTTCGGGAAGCCCCGCCGTTGGATCAACTCGGGCGGTCTCGGCACGATGGGCTTCGGGCTGCCCTCGGCGCTCGGCGCACAGGTGGCGTGCCCCGATCAGACCGTGGTGTGCGTCGCCGGAGACGGCTCGCTGCAGATGAACTCGCAGGAGCTCGCCACGTGCGTGCAGGAGGGAGTGCCGGTCAAGGTCTTCCTCATGAACAACGGCTACCTGGGCATGGTCCGCCAGTGGCAGGAGCTCTTTTGGGACCGTCGCTACTCGGCCGTGGACATGAAGATGACGCCGGACTGGGTGAAGCTCGCCGAGGCCTACGGGGCCACCGGCCTCCGGGCGACCGAGAAGGAGACGCTGGTCGACACCATGAGGACGGCGCTCGAGACGCCCGGGCCGGTGGTGCTGGACGTGCACGTGACCAAGGAGGAGAACACCTATCCGATGATTCCTGCCGGCCAGGCCGCCCGCGACATGGTGGGTTGATCCTGCAAACCTTCGTCATACGGCGTCCTCGGGGCTCGCTTTGCCCCGGCAAAGCTTCGCCCCTGCGTCCTTGTCTGACTCGGTTTTCGGATCCCCCAATCGATCGATCGGCTCGATCTCGTGGGTGAGGAACCAGCCACTCAGGATGTGCTGTCGCTGGCCGACCTCGAACTGCCGGGAGCTCAGGCCGGGCGACGCCACATCCTGTCGATCCTCGTTGAGAACAAGCCCGGCGTGCTCGCGCGCGTGGCGGGGCTCTTCGCGAGGCGGGGGTTCAACATCGAGACGCTCGCCGTGGGCCCGACCGACGATCCCACCACGTCGCGCATCACGCTCACGCTCGACGGGGCGCGGCACCCGATCGACCAGGTCACGAAGCAGCTCCACAAGCTGATCAACGTGCTGAAGATCCGGGATCTCGAGCCCGAGGAGACGGTGGCGCGGGAGCTGGCGCTGTTCAAGGTGTCGACCGACGAGGACACGCGCGTCCAGCTGCTCCAGTTCGCCGAGATCTTCCGCGGTCGCGTGATCGACGTGTCCAAGCGTTCAACGACGGTCGAGGTCACCGGCACCGACGACAAGATCGAGGCTTTCGAGCGCATGGTGCGCCCACTCGGCTTGATCGAGATGGTGCGCACGGGCGAGATCGCCGTCGCGCGCGGTCGCGCCGCGACCTGACCGGACCCCGCGCGTAGATGGCCTCCAGCGCCGCCCCGACGCGGCCGCCGCTCTCGCTGGGAGTGGCCGGCGAGGAGACTCTCGAGCGTCGCCTGGGTGAAGCGCGCACGATTGCGCGAAGGGAAGGTCGCGGGGTGGTGGCTTCGGTATCGGTGGCCGTGCCCGCGACCGTCGACGTCTCAGCCGCGGTGCTCGGCGCCCGGCGCGCGGACGACCACCACTTCTGCCTCGAACAGCCCGATCGCGAGGGATTCGCCCTGGCCGGCCTCGGCGAGGCGGCGCGAGTGGAGGCCAGCGGCCCAGAGCGATTCGCGCAGGTGGCGGCGGCCTGCCGAGCTGTCGCTCGGGGGGCCCAGACGGGCGACGCCGCCGAGGATGCCGCAGCCCCGTCGGCCGCCGGGCCGGTCTGGGTGGGGGGCTTCGCCTTCGCCGACGAGGGCGGAGCCACGCCGGAGTGGGCGTCGCTCGCGCCCGCTCAGCTCCTGCTCCCCGAGGTCACGCTGGCCCGTCGCGGGGACCAAGCCCGTTTGACGGCCACCGCACTCGTGGGCCCCGAAGACGAGCTCGAAGTCGTGCTTGAGCGGCTGCGCCGGAGGGTCGACGCCCTGAGCGCTGCCCCGATGCCGCTCCTCGACCCTGACCCGGTCGGGCGCCCGCGAGTGTCCGGGGCCGCTTCTCCGTCCCACTACGAGGCCGCGGTTGCGCGTGCCGTGGAGCGCATCGCGGCGGGCGAGCTCGACAAGGTCGTGCTCGCCCGCGAGGTTCGTGTGCACGTGCCCCGGCCGATCGACGCCGCGGCGGTCTTCGACGCCCTGCGTGCGGCCTTTCCGGCCTGCTACTGCTATTTGGTGGGCACACCGGAGCTCGCGTTTGTGGGCGCGAGCCCCGAGCTGCTGATCAGACGCGAGGGCGCCCGCGCTCAGACGGTGGCGCTGGCCGGGACCACCCGACGGAGCGCCGACCCATCCGTCGACTCGCACCTGGGCGAACAGCTCCTGCGCAGCGCGAAGAATCTGGAGGAGCACGCGATCGTCGCGCGGCGAATCGAGCGGACGCTGCGACCTCTGAGCGTGTGGGTGGCGGCGGCCGACGAGCCTTCGCTCGTGCGGGTGCAGAACGTGCAGCACCTGGCCACGCCCATTCGCGCCCAGCTCGCCGAGCCACTGTCGACGATCGAGCTCGCCGGAATGCTGCACCCGACTCCCGCGGTGGGCGGCGAGCCCTGGGAGCGCGCGGAGCCGCTGATCCCCGCTCTCGAGGGCCTCGACCGCGGCTGGTACGCGGGTCCGGTCGGCTGGACCGATCTCGGCGAGGACGGCGAGTTCTGCGTCGCGCTGCGCTGCGCCCTCCTACGCGGCGCGGTCGCCCACCTCTACGCGGGCGACGGGATCGTGCGCGACTCGGTGCCCGCGGAGGAGCTCGCCGAGACCGAGGTCAAGCTCCAGGCGCTGCTGCCGCTGCTGATCTGACGCTCGCGGCGGCGCGCCGCCGCGAGCGGGCACTCAGCCGCCGGAGTCGGCGATCTTCCACTCCTCGTCGACCTTCTCGAGCTTGGCCTGGCTCTCCTGGCCCTCGCTCTTGGTCTTGACGCTGGCCTTGTCGCCGTCGACCTTGACCTCGGTGATCTCGAAGTCCTTCTCCGCTTCCTTGGCGCGCTGGTCGGCGCTCTGCTTGATGAAGTCGGCACACCGCTTACGGGCCTCGTCACCCTTCTGACGAAAGGCATCCTCGAGGGCCTTGTCGGTGAAGCTCTGGCATACGGCCTCGGAGTCCTTTTCCCTGACAGCGGTCCTGAAATCGTTCACCGCGGCGCGGACGTCGTCCTCGTCGCTTCCCCCGCAGGCGGCGAGGCCGAGCGCTGCGGTCGCCACCACGAGGGTGCCCGCGGTGCACGTGGCCAGCCGGCCGAAGAGGCCATCGTTCATCGGTGAGAGATCCTTTCGAGGGTCGGGTCGCGCGGCAGTCTAGATGACAGGCGTGGCGCCCGGGCCCGGCCCGAGAGCCGCCCCGACCGCCTCATAGAGGTCACGGCGGGCGGCAACGTTGAGACGCCGGTCGGTCTGGACCTCGACCAGTCCGGGCCGCCGGACGGCCTCTCCGAGCTCGTCGGCCTCGTGCACGAGGCTGTAGGGCAGGCGGGCAGCGGCAGCGAGCGCGCTCAGGTCCGCACCGGTCGGGGTGAGGATGTGCTCGGCATAGGGGCCCGCGTCCGCCTCCCGGGCCAGCGGAAGGAAGTCGAAGATGCCGCCACCGTTGTTGTTCAGGCACACGATCGTGAGCTCCGCCGCCCGGCGGCCGGCGGCCAAGAGGCCCCCGGCATCGTGCACGAGCGCCACCTCCCCGATCAGGAGAACGCAGGGACCCTCGGCGGTGACGCTCGCTCCCAGGGCCGAGGACACGACCCCGTCGATGCCGTTGGCCCCGCGGTTGGCCAGGAAGCGCAGCGCCTCGGAACGCTGTGGAAAGAAGGCCTCGACGTCGCGGACCGGCATCGACGAGCTGACCCACAGGGTTGCGCCCGGGGGCAGCGCCCGGGCGAGGGCGGCGGCGAAGCGCGGCTCGAACCCGGCCGGCGTCGCCGCGAGGGCGGGGGGGACCAGGGCGTCGGCAGCCCGCCACGACTCGATCCAGCCTTCGGCACGTGAAAGCCCGGCGTCCTCGACGCCCTCGGCCAGAGCGGCACTCGCGTGAGCGGCGTCCGCCACGACCATCGTCTCCGCGGTCCGCGTGGGTTCGTGCCACACGGCGTGTGGATCGACGACGATCTGCGACGACCCGTGCAGCCACGCTCTCAGCGACTTGGACGTCGGGGTATCGCCGAGCCGCACGACCACCTCGGGCACGTGCTCGGTGGCGAAGCGAGCGTCGCGTAGGAGCACGTCGTAGTGGGCGATCACGTGCGAGCGGTCGTGGCTTCCGCACCGCGCCCCCGACGTCGGCTCGGCGAGCAGCGGCCAGCCGGTGGCGTGCGCGAGACGGGCCGCCGGGGCCGCGATGTCCTCGGCCGTCGGCCCGCAGACGATCGCCCCCCGCCGCCCGACGAGCCGCGCCGCGAGCTCGTGTATCTGCTGGGCCGGGAGGGGCCGCGGCGCCGGCGCGATCTCCACCCACGGCCGACCGTCGGTCCGGCCCTGCCAGACAGGCGCGTCGAGATCTTCCCGCACGGGCGCAAGCGGCTCCCGCAGGGGGAAGTTGAGATGCACCGGTCCTGGTCGGCCTCCGCTGGCGGTATGGAACGCCCGGCACGCCAGGGCGCGATGGTGCACGGCGCTGTCGCGCCCGGGATCGTGATTGCCGACCTCGACGAACCACTTCACGAAGCCGCCGTACAGCTTGATCTGATCGATCGCCTGCCCGGCTCCCGTATCGCGCAGCTCGGGCGGGCGGTCCGCCGTGAGCGCGATCAACGGCACCCGCGCCTCGTGTGCCTCCACGAGCGCCGGGAGCAGGTTGGCGCAGGCGGTGCCCGACGTGCAGGTGACGGCCACCGGGCGCCCGCTCTCCTTGGCCATGCCGAGGGCCACGAAGCCTGCGGACCGCTCGTCGATCACCGAGACGGCCTCGATCCCGTCCTGGGCGGCGAGCGTCAGCACGAGCGGTGCGTTGCGCGATCCGGGGCTCGTGACCGCATGGCGCACTCCACAGCGGCCGAGCTCCTCGACAAAGGCCTGCAGCGGCGCGTAGGTGCGGTTGATCGGCTCCATGGCTGTGACGCTATCGAGGACGTACGTCGCGCAGTCCCGGGCACGTACTGGCATAGCTGATACGAAACATGGGTGCGCCAACCACCGCTCGTATTCGTGCCCGGCTTCATGCAGCGAGGAGCCGCGTGGTCGCCTATCGCTGAACGCCTTGCCGCACGGCACTCGACACTGTGCCTCGATCTCGAGAGCGACACACTCGAAGGACGCATCGCCGAGGTTGCGGCCTCCGTCCCGACCGGCGGCGTGGTGGTCGGCTACTCGATGGGCGGCCGGTTGGCCCTCCATGCGGCACTCCACGAGCCGCGGGGGCTGTCCGCACTCGTGACGGTCGGGGCCAGCGCAGGGATCGAGGATCCCAAGGAGCGCGCCGCCCGCCGGAGAAGCGACGGCGAGCTTGCCCGTTGGATCGAAACCCACACGATCGAGGAAGTGGTCGCGCGTTGGGAGGCCCAGCCGGTGTTCGCAACGCAGCCGTTCGAGCTCGTGGCGGCGCAGCGTGCCGCCCGGCTCACGCATGACCCACGCCGCTTGGCGGCGCTGTTACGAGGTGCGGGCCAAGGCGCCTCGGCGCCTGTTTGGCAACGGCTGGACGAGCTCAGAATGCCGGTCCTGGCCGTCTCCGGGGAACTGGACGCGCTCTACGCGAGCGCCGCCCGGCGACTGGCCGAGTCGACGCCCAGGGGTCGCTTCGCCATCGTCCCGGGCGCCGGCCATGCCGCCCATCTCGAGGCCCCTGAAGCCTTCACCGAGCTACTGCTCGACTTCCTCGACGAGCACTTCGGCGAGGGCCTCGTCGCTCACCCTGACCCCTAGGCCGGGGCCCGGCGGCACGGCCATCAGCCCAGCGTGCGGCGACGGCAGCACGCGCGCGAGCTCGGCGTCGAAGAGCTCCAGCGTGGCAAGGCCGCAGGCCAGCGACACCCGCTCCGAGGCAGCGAGCTGGAGTGCCGCGGCGATCCCCCACGGTCCGTCGAGCGTGCTCGACAGATAGGCGTCGAGGCCCTCCTCGGAAGCGGCCCTGAGCGCCCGGCGGGCCGCTGCGAAGCCGCCGCTCGCCGCGAGCTTCACACTCACGGCGTCGCAGGCTCCGGCCGCTGCGGCGTCGTACACGTCGTCTGCTGTGGAGATGGCCTCGTCGGCGGCCACCGGAATGTCGAGCTCCTGCCTCACGAGCGCCAGCTCCTGCAGTGTTCTGCACGGCTGCTCGACGAGCTCGAGGTCGAGCGGCATCAGCGCGGTCAGGATGTCGACCGCCTCCTCCGCGCTCCAGGCGCCGTTCGCGTCCACCCGCAGCGCTGGCCAGGAGCCGATCGCCCCGCGAACCGCGGCCACGCGTTCAACGTCGTCTGGCATCCCGACCTTCAGCTTGAAGCACTGGTACCCGGCCCGCAGACCCTCTGTTGCGTACCGCGCCACCTCCTCGGGAGGGCCGCCGGGCAGCGTCATGTTCACCGGAATCACCTCGGCGCCCGGCTCGCCCACGGGCCGCCCGGCGCGGGCGCTCTCCAGGTCGAGGCGGGCCATCTCCTCGGCGGCTCGGGCCTGGGGCGGTCCCTCCGCGCCCGGGCCGGCGCTGAGCGCCGCCGCCACGCGTTCGATCGACACGCCGTCGTAGCTCTCGAGTGGCGCAGCCTCCCCGTAGCCGACGGCACCGTCCTCGTCCTCCAGCCGCAGCAGCACGAGCTCCCGCGCGGCCACAACGCCCCCGGCTGTTGCGAACGGCTGCTTGAGCGGTATCGACAGCCGGCTGAGGGTGCGCTTCACGACAGCAGTGTGCCAAGTGCGAGCAGGGCAGAGAACACGGCCAGCAGCCGCCCGGTGCCCGCAAGAGCCCCGTTCAATGACGGGCCGTCGGACCTCGTCGAGACCACGCGCACAAGTCCCACGGCGAGCGGAGCTGAGAGCAGGGGCAGCAGCAGCCATGCCGACAGCCCGCCCGCGAGCCACACCACCGGCGGCACGATCAGGCTGAGCGCCAGCATGGCGGTGAACAGCCGCTTCGCGCGCGCGCGGCCGACCTTCACGGCCAGCGTGCGCTTGCCCGCCCGCCGATCGGTGTCGATGTCGCGCACGTTGTTCACCACGAGTATCGCGGCGGCCAGCAGGCCGATCGGCACCGACAGGGCGAGTGCCTCCCAGCGCAGATTCTCCGTATGCACGTAGTACGAGCCGCCGACGGCCACGACGCCGAAGAACAGGAAGACGAAAACCTCGCCGAGGCCCTCGTATCCATAGGGCCGCGGGCCGCCTGTATAGAGCACGCCGGCCAGGATCGAGAGCAGGCCGACCGCGAGCAGCAGCGGCCCCGCGAGGTACACGAGGTAGGCCCCGGCGACAAGCGCCACGGCGAAGGCCGCGTAGGTGCCGATGAGCACCTGCCGCGGGGGCATCAGCCCGCCGGCCGTGACCCTCACCGGGCCGAGTCGGTCGTCGGTGTCGGCGCCCCGGCGCGCGTCGGAGTAGTCGTTCGAGAGGTTCGTCCCGATCTGAATGAACAGGCTTCCGATCAAGGTGCACACGAAGGCGAGCGGCCGAAACGAGCCCTCCGATGCAGCCAGGGCGGTACCCACGAGGACGGGCGCCACAGCGGCCGGCAGCGTCCGCGGCCGGGCGGCGGTGATCCAGACGGCCATGGGGCCCGGGGGCCCGCCGGCCCGTCCGGCCTGGGCATTCACGGTCGCTTCGGGAACTTCCCGAAGTCGGGCGCTCGCCGCTCCACGTAGGCGTTACGCCCCTCCTGGGCCTCCTCGCTTCCGTAGAAGAGCAGGTTGGTGTCGTGGGCAAGCTGCTGGATGCCCGCCAGGCCGTCCTCCGCGGCGTGGAAGCTCGCCTTCATGAGTCGCAGGGCGAACGGCGACAGTGCCAGCATCTCGCGGCACCACGACACCGTCTCCTCCTCCAGGCGCTCGAGCGGAACCACGGTGTTCACGAGCCCCATCGCCAGCGCCTCCGAGGCGTCGTACTGGCGGCAGAGGAACCAGATCTCCTTCGCCTTCTTCGGTCCCACCAGGTTGGCGAGGAGGCCGGCGCCGAAGCCGCCGTCGAAGCTGCCCACGCGCGGCCCGGTCTGCCCGAAGCGCGCATTGTCGGCGGCGATGGTCAGGTCGCATACAAGGTGAAGCACGTGGCCGCCGCCCACGGCGTATCCGGCCACCATCGCCACGATCGGCTTGGGCAGGCGCCGCACCTGCACCTGCAGGTCGGTCACGTGGAAGCGACCGACGCCGTGGCCCGCCCGTGCATCATCGGTTAGGTACCCCGAGTCCCCACGCACGCGCTGATCGCCGCCCGAGCAGAAGGCCAGGGGCCCCTCTCCGGTCAGGATGATCACCCCGATCTCGAGATCCTCGCGCGCCTGCTCGAGGGCCTGCGACAGCTCG
>JAABUN010001802.1_pt1 | contig 43365 bp, 42 predicted proteins | sample 5559311 | NCBI WGS metagenome assembly JAABUN01 (sample SAMN10711877, study PRJNA513370) | rock metagenome | isolation source: Antarctica rocks | place: Antarctica: Victoria Land, Siegfried Peak sud
GACCCTGTGGAGAGCCGGATGCTCAGGAATGGGCACGTCCGGTTCGGAGGGCGGGCAGCAGAAACCCACCAGCCGCGAGACTGGCAGGGCGCTGCTGTCCGACCCCTACACCGAACATCCCACCGCCGAGGGCAAGGTGTACCTGTGCGCGGTCAAGGACTGCTACTCCACCACGATCGTCGGCTACTCGATCGACTCGAGGATGAAGGCCTCACTCGCGGTGTCAGCGATCCGCAACGCCATCGCACTGCGGGCACCGGTCGGCGCGGTCCTGCACTCGGACCGGGGTAGTCAGACCAGATTCAATCGGTTGTTGCACCACCGGCTTGTTGGAGTGATGGTAGTTGCTCGTCGAGTGCTTCGGCTGGTGTCTTCCAGTCGAGGGTTTTGCGGGGTCTGGCGTTGAGCACGTTGGCGACGGCTTGGATCTCGTCGTTGCTCCACCGGGCGAGGTCGGTGCCCTTCGGGTGCCTCTGTGTTTGTCAAGCGGCTGGTTTGGCCGTCGTAGCATCGTGGTTGGCGGGTCCGGGAAGTGACTTGTCCGAAGAGCTGGCCGTTGGGGTTGGGCCAGCCACGCTGGATTGCAGAGTCGTCCCCACAGGTCACCACCAGCCCCCGCACGAAGGAGCAGAAGGAAGCCCTCTACCGCTTGTTGGTGGACCACCTGGGGCGGGACGCGGGCATCGGCCCCCATGATGTCATGGTCTCGGTGGTTGAGAACGCCCCCGAGGACTGGTCCTTCGGGCGCGGGCGCGCTCAGTACCTCACCGGCGAGCTATGACGGCGGCTCCGGGAGCGGTACCGGAACGAGTGGAGCGGAGGTCGGTGATGACCTGCGCGGGCGTGTCAGCGAGCCGGTCGAGCACGCGCATGACGCCTCGCGGGACGTGCTCGGTGCGCCGCACCCGGCCGGAGTGCCGTGGCCCGCAAGCCGGAACAAGTGGTCGCGCTCATCGAGCGTCAGTTGCAGCCCACGTAGCGACGGTGACCGCATGCGAGGACTGGCGCTGAGCTGAGGTAAGCAGCAAGGAGGCTGTCATGCAGCATGCCCCAAACGCGACCTGACCACCCTGACTCCGGTCGCGCCCAACGGGCTCACCGCCGGTTTGGACTGGGCCAGCGACGACCACGGCAGCTGCGTGGTCGACGCCACCAGTGCCGTTCACGACATGTTCGACCTCACCCATACCGACGCAGGCCAGACGACGCTGACCGTCGGCTGAACAAGCTCGGCTGCACCGAAGTGCGATCGAACGACCAGACGGACCCGTCGTGGAGGGCGCTGCTGGCGACCTCGATGGCCGTCGTCGTGGTCAGCCCGCACCAGGTCAAGAACCTGCGCTCGCGCTACGTCAGCGCCCGTCCATCACGTCTACGAGGCGAGGTACCGGTGGAGTGCCGCGGAGGCCGGCGCCACGGCTCGGGTGCGCTGTGCCCAGAGCCCTGGCGTCCGCGGGACGTCAGTGGCGCTCGAGCTGGGCTAGCACGAGGTTCGGGTCCACGCGGGTCGCTCGGGCCGATCCGTCCACGTAGACGGTTTGGTGCCGGAAGGCAACAGCAGTGGGGTTCTGCAGCCCGTCGCCGGCACCCAGAACGGTGCGATACGTGCCGTTCTCGTTAACCAGGACGACCTGGTTGGGGCCGAACAGGGCCGCCAGCACCTGGTCGCCGCGTCCGGTGAAGGCGAAATCATCGACGTTGGTCAGCCCGGTAGCACGCACCTGGGGCTGTTCGGACGCCCCGTGCCGGCCGATCGGGAGGCGGAGCAGGGTGCCGGCGTCGGTGTTGGTCGTCCAGACGGCGCCGTCGTGCACCTTCAGGCCGTTGCTGCCGGCGAAAGAGGTCCGGGCCAGTCTGCTGCTCTTGGCCCAGGCTGTCGGGGTGCCGCCGTAAATCGGGACGCGCCAGACCGTGGCTAGGTTGGAGTCGGCGATGTAGAGCTTCTCGCCGTGGGCGTCCAGTGCGAGGCCGTTGGGGAAACTGTCGGCGGGCAGGGGGCGATGCGCTGCAGGTGACCTCCGGGGCGAAGCCGCCATATGCCGGTCAGGGTGCTGTCGCCGGCGGCGTAGGCGACGTACAGGGTTCCGTCGTGGGTGCGGACGATCCCGGTGGGCGTGGCGGCGCCGGTGATCGGGGTGTGGGTGCCCCCGTCGTGCGGCACGGGAAGCGTCGCCAGGAGGTCTGTGCGCCCGCCGAGGGCGACGCGCGCTATTTGACGGGAGCCGACGAAGGTCACGGCGATGGAGCCGTTCGGTTCGACGACAAAGTTTTCCGGGGTCTGCCCGGCGGCGAGGTCGAAGTGGACGGCGGTGCGGGCCCCGAACAGCGGCGGGTTCGCCGCCGACGCGGGGCCGGCGCTCACGACGGAGGTCACGACGGAGGTCACCGCTGCAGCGGCAGCGGCGATAATCAGGGTGGTGCGCATGGAGGGCTCCTTCGAGCGGGATGGGGGCGGATCTGAATCGGGAATAGGCCCAGGTGTGGGCGGGGCAGATTCGTCAGGCCATGGGAGACTGCGGTGTCGGGACTGCGCGCGTGATGACGGCCTTCGCCGTGTCCATGAGAGTGAGCACGCGCGGGCCGATCTCGGCGGTCCACTGCTGGTCCTCGTAGACTGCGGCGTACTGGGTGACGCGGTCGGCCTCGCTGTCGAACCGGCGGATCCAGAGGTACCCGTCGGGGTCCTGTTCGTCGTTGAAGGAGCCGGTCACGCTCATGCCGCGGGAGCGCACGAAGGGCAGGACGACGTCCTCCATGCAGCGCACCAGGTCGTCGCGGCGTCCGGGGTGCGCCTGGTATCGGCGGATCTCGTAGAAGGCGGTCGTGCGATCGACGTCGGCGTCAGCAGCCTGCGTGGGTGTCAGGTCCAGGACGAGCTTGCCGCGGGTGTGGCCTGCCTCGCCGTCCCGGTGGGCCCTGGCGACCTGGTCCAGCGGGTAGCTTTTGGCTTCGACGTGCACCACAGCAGCGTCGATGAGCCGGGCGATCTCGCTCAGTGCCGTGCCGTCGGGCTCGACAAGGAATCCCGTGACTCGCACGTCGCTCTGCCGGCCCGCGGCCATCAGTTCCGGCGCAGCACCGGAGGGGATGGCGAGCAGTACACCGCCGGGGCGCAGTACTGACAGCGACCGGGTGCTGGTGGAGTCCTGGCCGTCACCGACCAGGTCCACTACCACATCCACGGCCGCGACGACGTCCTCGAAGCGGGTGGTGGTGTAGTCAACGACCTCGTCGGCCCCGAGTTCGAGGAGCCAGCTGTGGTTCCGGGCGCTCGCGGTGGCGATCACGTGGGCGCCCAGGTGCTTGGCGAACTGCACCGCGAAGTGCCCGACACCGCCGGCCGCGGCATGGACGAGCACGCGCTGGCCAGCGCGCAGATCGGCGGTGTCGACCAAGGCCTGCCACGCGGTCAGCGCCGCCAGCGGGACGGCTGCCGCCTGAGCGTGTGTCACGCTGCTGGGCTTGCGGGCGAACTGACGCGAAGGAGCCGTGACGTACTCCGCGTAGCCGCCTGCGGCCCGGGGGAACCACGGCATGCCGTAGACCTCGTCGCCGACAGCCAGGGTCGTGACGCCCGCACCGATGGCCTCGATGACCCCGGACACGTCCCAGCCCAGGACGAACGGAGGCGCGCCGAGCACCCCTGCCATACCGCTACCAGCCCGGGTCTTCCAGTCCACTGGGTTGATGCCCGCCGCATGCACCCGGACTAAGACCTCGGTCGGGAGCGGTACCGGGCGTGGAACCCGGGTTACCTCCAGGACGTCGGGGTCGCCCAGGGTGTGCTGCACCACGGCGCGCATGTTGTCGTTTGCCATCTCAAGGTCCGTCCTGCTGGGGCGGACACGCTGTCCGCCGCTGACGACAACGTACGACCAAGAGGGTAGTTACCCGCAAGGGTAACTAGTTACCAGAAGGAAGTTTTACGGCGAGATCCAGTTGAGGGCTCGGCGGGCACCCCGCCGAGCCGCACCGACCCCGCCCACCGACCCAGGTGCTGCCGCAGGCCGCCTGCTACCCTTTGGAAAGTGCGTGGACGAGCCGAGCAGGGGAGTATCGATGATCCGGCAGCATGACACGGTAGAGGTCGAGCACGACGTCTACCTAGCGATGTGTCCCTGCCGGTCGCTGCTGGACCTGCTGGCCAACAAGTGGTCCACCTTGGCCATCGGCGCTCTAGAGGACGGTCCCCGCCGCTTCGGAGAGCTACAGCGCAAGTTGGAAGGTATCAGCCCCAAGGTGCTGACCCAGACACTCCGGCGCCTTGAAGCAGCCGGGTTCGTCGACCGTACGATCATCCCAGCCGTGCCTCTCCACGTGGACTACCAGCTCACCGCCCTCGGGTGCAGCGCCTCCGTCCCCCTAGCGCAGGTGCGTTTCTGGGCGGTGCAGAACATCGAGGCAGCCACCGCCGCCCAGCGCACTGACCGAGCCAGCGAGGAATCTACGCGGTAGAGGTTCCCGGGTTGCGTCGGTCGTCGCCCGGCAGCCCTAACCTTGCGCACCACCAGCCGTGGACGCCACGCTGTAGCAAGCTGGGCCCCGTGGACACGACAAGCCGATCATGCTGGTCAGCCCCGAGGCATTGGCCAATATTAGATTAAAGGTCGCTTCAGACGCAGGTGTCAGCCGCGACGGGTCGGGGCTCGTCCGAATCGCCGGCCAGGTCTCGCAGGACGCTAACGGCGGCAAGGCCGACGGGCGTCATCACGCGGTTCACGTCGTGATCGCCGGTTCACATCGGCGCGGCCCTAGCAGCTGGCGACGGGCGTGCAGACCGGCCGGGTATTGTCTCCCGGGTCCGTTCGGCCGTGGGCCAGCGGGCAGTTCACGGTGCGGGCGGACTCGGAAGTTGTACTCCCGGGCGGTGCCGTCCACCGCCGCCAAGCTCGCCGGGCGGTTCTCCGTCACGGTCAGGCAGGACAAGCGGAGCTAGGCGGCGATCGCGCAGATCCCGGAGACGGTGTGGACGCCGATCCCATAACTAATGGTGTTGCTATCACCGCTTGAACCCGGTGGTCGGCTTGCGGAACACGATGACGGACACGCCCAGGATCGACTCGGCTCCGTAGGCCTCTGAGCCGTCGGGGACCGACGCACCAGCGCGGTACTATCAGACCTGCCACCACCTCGACCGCCACCCACGACGTACCGGCCTGAGCCGCACGAGCCGGCGGCGACCGGCTGCGGTTGTCGCTGCGCGATGCCTCGGGTCTGTCGCGCCTGGACCGGTACGAGGGGCGAGCTGTCGAGGGACAGCGGTGTCAGGCGGGTGACTTCGATGCACCGGCGTCGATGACCCAGTTCGAGCCCACCACGCTCCCGGTCGTCGGGGACGACAGGTAGAGGATGACGCGGGCGACTTCCTCGGCTTCGATGAGACGGCCGGTCAACATCCCGTTGCGTCCCGGGACCGCCTGGAGAAGTTCGTCCACGGTCACTCCCATTGAGGATGCGAGGCCTGCGCCGAAGCTTCCTTCGCCTTCCCATAGTGAGGTGCGGGTGGCGGCGGGGGTGACGGTGTTGACCCGCACACCCTGCGGGCCAAGTTTCTCCGACAGGCCCTTGCTGTGCGCGTTGAGCGCGGCCTTAGCGGCGGCGTAGGGAAGGGGCGCGGTGTGCGGCCGGCGCGCGCTGTCGGAGGAGACGTTGACGATGGCTCCTCGTGAGGCCAACAGCGCGGGGAGGGCGGCCCGGGTGGTCCGGACGGCGGCGAAGAGGTTCAGCTCGAACATCGACCTCCAGGCGTCGTCGTCCCCATCCAGCGGGTCCTGGGCGAGGTCACCGTCCGGCATGCCGCCGCCCACGTTGTTGACCAGGATGTCGATTCCTTCGCCTGACGTGGTGACGGCAGCGATCGCGGCGTCGCATCCCGCTTCGGTGGAGAGGTCGGCGGTGATGCACGTGGCTCCCGTGGCCTTGAGGGCAGCGGTGGCGGTCCTTGATATCGCGTACACCCGGGCGCCCTCGCGTGAGAAAGCTTCGACGGTAGCGAGTCCGATGCCTCGGCTCGCGCCCGTGACGACGACCGCCTTGTTGTTGAGTTCGAGATCCATGTCAACCTCTCCGATCGATCAGTGGTGGTGTGGTGGTGGTGTCGGGACATCGGGGTGCGCGATACGGGTGGAGTCCCGGGTCTAGGTCCCAGGGTCCGGCCCTCACGAAGGGGCTAGCCGTCGCGCCGGGTGGGGTGGTTGGCTCAGAGGTGGTCGTGGAACCACGCGAGCGCGGTGTCGGTGGCGATGCCAACTCCAACGGTAGACGTAGCAGTTGTTACGCGAAATAATGGGGCATGGGAAGACGACCGCAACCCGACATCAAGCAGAAGCTGCTCGACGCCTGCGTCCATCATGCGCTGGCGTACGGCTTGCCCGACCGGCTGAGCCTCTGGTCACCGCGACCGGCACCTCGGCCCGGAGGCTGATCTACCACTTCGGCACCCGTGACACCACGTGGCCGGGACGTGCGAAAGAGTGCGGGCTGCCGCGGTATCGGCCCAGCTTTGCTGGCCTTGGATCGGGGGCATTTTGATGCGGCCGAGCCGATGGAGGTGCCTCCAGTGACCTCCTTTCGTGGCAGTATGCAGGACCGCAGCGCGTCGCTCAGCATCAGGGGCTGGGTTGGAGCGACCGAGCGCTCACGGCCCTGGTGTCGCCTGTGGTACTCGTGCTAGGCGGGTGAAATAGGGGCGATCTCGCTCGGGGAGCGTGGCTCCGGGGGCCCTAGAGGAACTCGCTGCGGAGACGCCCTGACCCTGACGGCAGTCACCGTCCAGCTCGTAAGGTGACCGGCGACCGGCTGGCGACGCAGCGCTACACGCCTGACGCCGTCTTGGTGGAGGTCGTGCTGCTACTCGCGTCGTCCCGGGAGCGGTGTGCCATTGAGCGGCCGACGCAGGACAGGTGCCCGACTGCGGTGAGGAAGTCCTGGAAGGCGCGGTCGATACGGGTGGTGTTGGCGGTGGCGTCGAGGTGTAAGAGGAGGCCGCGGATGACGGCGAGAACGAATGTCGCTAGCTCCGGCCGGTCGATGCTGCGCAGGCCGTCCTCGAGCGGTCGGAGCCAGTCGGTGGTCGCGGCGCGCTGGAAGTCGGGCCACAGCTCCTGGCCTGCGCTCTCGCGCAGCTGAGTGAACATGTGTCGGCCTCGAGCCGTCAGACCGCCTCGCGTACCGGCACGAGAGGACGCCGAGCCGCGACGACCTGTCCGTGCCCTCCTCACAGTTTGGGCCGCCGCCTACGAATGAGGCGTGGACACCTTCAGGGTTGCCGCCAAGGTACCTAGCTAGGAGCCGTATTTTGTCGGCGCTGGCGGAACCGACAGGGGCGCGATAGGTGATCAGCTGCTGACCCGGCGCGCTTCTGACGTCGAACACGTCGTACTCCAGGGTCAGCTCACCGACAGCACTGTGGTGGAATGCTTTGGCTTCGTGCGTTTTGCCTCGGGCGTCGGGGTTGCGCCAGAGCCGTCGGAACACAGCGCTGGCCGAATGCAGCTCTTGAACGAGTGCTTGTACGGCTGGCTGCTGGTTGGCGAACCCGAGAGCAGCCAGCCGGAGGCTGGCCACGCACGACTGGCAGGCGCGGTCCCAGTCGGTGAAGAACCGGGATCCGCGTGACAACGACCGACCGTCAGCGACGGGGACGAGCCAGTCTCCCTCTGATCAGCCACCTTGTAATCAGGGGACAAACGTCGTCGCGGGGTCATTCAGCGGGGACTCCGCCGGCCATCAGGTTGTGTTCGGCCTGCGCCAGCCGGTCCAGCAGCTCCTTTCTTTGCCTATCACTCATCCCGGCGGTCGTGATGGACTCGAGGTCGGCCCACAGATTCTCGATGAGAGGCCGCAGTCGCCGGCCAGCCTCAGTGCTCTGGACCCTGGTTGCTCGACCGTCTGTCGGATCAACTTCCCGAGTCACGAGGCCAGCTCGCTCCAGTCGTTGAACGCTTCGTGTCATCGACCCCGAGTCGGCGTCGAACACCTTCATCAAGTCCGTCTGGCGTTGAGGGCCGGCTTCCCACAGGTGCATCAACAGCAGCTCCTGACCAGGGTGCAGTCCCACCTTGCGGAGTAGCTGCTGCGCCCGCGCCCGGTGTAGTCGGGTGACACGGATGATGGCGTTGCTCACGGGCCCGGACGCCGCCGCAGCGGCAGCGGGTGGCCGCAGGACGGCACGCTCGTCGGTCACCGACCGAGAATAGGCCGCGCCGGGCTGGAGGGGTCAGCTCAACACCGCTGAGTCGGCACGGAGACGAAGGAGAACAGCAGCGGGGTGCTGTGCCAGTGCTCCGCTGGTCAGCAGACCCGGTGTTCTATCCCGACACCGGAGCACCACAACTCCTAGCTCGCGGCACCTGGCAGGGGCCAATTCGTAGGACCTCGGAAGGACACCCCCGCGACAAGGGCCTTTTTGCCGGGGATCCGGCACGACTGTCCCACAAGCGAAACTGAGCGGAGCGAGCATGAGGCTTGGGTTCGAACCTGGAGCGTCTTGCAAGCATGCTGTTCCCGCCTACGTCTCGCCCGCAGCGACGCGAAGGTCCCGGCTGCAGTGTCGGCCACCGGGTGGTCCTGCCTACGGCCGAGGGCCGGCCGCGGCCACCGCGCTGGATGGGGTTGACGTCGCCTTCTCCCGCGGCGTCTCCCAGGCCATCTGAACCCGCAGCACGCCCGAAGGCGACGCCCCCGCGGGAATAACTGCACTCGCCCACTCCGTTACCTACCTCGAACAGGTAGTTGTCGACGGGCAGCGAAAGGAGCCCCCTCGGTGTCAACCGCATCTGCGGCACACGCTCCGCCACCACTCACCACCGACCAGCCCGAGGACTCCCCCGGTCCGCGATCCGACCGCCCAACGAAAGTAAACGACATGCCCACCACCAAAATCAGCATCATCTACTACTCCCAGACCGGCACCGTCGACACCATGGCGCACCGCCTCACCGCCACAGCCGAAAAGCTGGGCGCCGAAGTCCGGCTACGCTCCGTCGGACGAGACGGAGCAGAGGACGCCCCCAACGGCGACCACCCCACCCGACCGACCGCCGACGACGTGACCTGGGCCGACGTCGTCCTCTTCGGCACCCCCACCCGCTTCGGCAACATCGCCGGACGGCTGAAAACCTTCATCGACAGCCTCGGCGGACCCTGGGCGCGAGGCGAACTCTCCGACAAGGTCTACGCCGGCTTCACCTCCAGCCAAACCCTGCACGGCGGCCAAGAGTCAACGCTGCTGAACCTGTACACCACGTTCCACCACTTCGGCGGCATCATCGTCTCCCCCGGCTACACCGACGGCTCCAAGTCCGTCGACGGCAACCCCTACGGCGTCAGCCACGTCACCGGCCCCGCCAACGACGCACCCGTCGACGACACCACCAACACCGCCCTCGACCACCTCATCACCCGGACCATCTCCATCAGCGAACGACTGAACCATTGACAAGCCAGGACCTGACCACGGTCAGCGTTTTTCGAGACCGCACTGCTCCCCGTGTCCCGGTGAATCGGGAGCACAGCAGCCGAACCGACCACCAAACAGATCACATCAACGAGAAGGAGAGAATCATGAAGGCGATCCAGATGACCGAGCAGGGCGGACCCGAGGTCTTGACCTTGGTCGATGTTCCTGACCCGGTGGTCGGCCCAGGCCAAATCCTGATCCGCGTCGCGGCCGCATCGGTGAACTTCTCCGACGTCATGCGGCGTCGCGGCGACGACTACCCGGTCCCCACCACATTCCCGTTCATCCCCGGCGGGGAGGTGTCGGGCACGGTGGCCGCGTTGGGCGAAGGCGTGGAGGGGCCTGCCGTCGGCACTGAGGTGTTCGCCATGGTGGGCGCCGACGGCTCGGGCGGGTACGCCGATCTCGCGCTCGCCTACGCGCCCAACGTGATTCCGGTCCCTGCCGGTCTGGACAGTGACACGGCGGCCGGGATTGTGATCGCCGGGCTGGCAGCGACCCTCCTGCTCACCGAATCGCTCGGCGTCAAGGCTGGGCAGAGCGTCTTCGTCCCGGCCGCAGCCGGGGGCGTCGGCGGCTATGCGGTCCAGATCGCCAAGCTGCTGGGCGCAGCACCCGTGATCGCGGGCGCGAGCACGGCCGCCAAGCGCGAGATCGCCGCCGGCCTGGGAGCAGACCACGTCATCGACTACACCGCTGCCGACTGGGCTGATCAGGTTCGGGTTCTTACCGACGGCCGGGGCGTCGACGCTGCCCTGGAGATGGCCGGCGGTGTGCGCCTCGCGCAGACGCTCCAAACGCTGGCGCCGTTCGGGAAGATGGTTGTGTTCGGGTCGGTCAGCGGTGACGTCGGCACACTCGACCAGAAGGCGATCACGCCCTGGCTCTACAACCCAGCACCCAACCAGTCGATCCTCGGGTTCAACCTCGGCCCCTGGTTCGAGTCGCGGCTGCCGGTCGCCATCGCAGCGCTGCAGCAGCTCGTCGGCTGGGTGGCGTCCGGAGAGCTGAAGGTTCCCGTGTCGAGGAGGCTCCCGCTTGCCGCTGCAGCCGAGGCACACCGACTTCTGGAGACCGGCGCGACCACCGGGAAGCTGATCCTCAAGCCGTGACCTCCAGGCCCGGACGTCGCCCGCGCCCAGTCGACGTCCGGGCACGGGCAGCGCGAGCCCAGGACCACAACCCGGCGTGACCAGTGCCCGCGGCCCGGCCACCATTCCCGGGCTTGCGGCGTAACTCGTACCGCTTCGGCGTGCGGCATCGGCCCTCGGCAGTCCTTTAGACCAGCCAGCCCTGCCACCACGACCGCAGCGGCAGCCGCAGCCGCATCCAGGCCAGCAACCGACCACCGCAGCTCAGCCCCAACCACGAGAAGGAGTCCGGCGGCGGCGGGGCCTGCGGCGGTGACGACGAGGAGCCGCCGAACCCGATGGGCCAGCCAGGCGGGCCGTGGGCGTCGCACCACCGCCGCCGCCGCCGCGACCCCGGAGTGAAGCCGTCTCCGACCGGCGTGGCACCAGGTACCAGCCCGAACAGGACGCAGACGATCACCGCGACCGGCCGGGCCGCCTTCATCCTGGGCAGCGCGGCCACCACCAGCCCGAGGATGGCCGCCGCCCCGATCACTTTCACGCCGCCACCCCCACGACGAGCGGCCCAGCGGACAGTCCGGGCGGGTTGGGTCTCGGGGAGCAGCGCCACCACCAACGCCACCATGCGCTGGTCGCAACCCGACAACCCGATTAGCTGGGCGAGGGTTGGGGTCGAGCCATGACCAGCCCAGCTGGCCATACGCCCGCACCCACAGATACGAGCCGGTCAAGAGGCCGCTACGGGCCACCCAGGGCCGGCAACTCCGCAGCCGCCGCATCCGACACCGAGCCTGCCGCCCACCGCCGCAGCCCCACCCCCGCCGCAGTCACCGCGAGGGGCTGATACAGGAGTAGGTGACAGGTTGGGTCAGGCGGCATCAGCGAGTCCTGCCTGCGCAACTGGCTTTCCAAGGCCGACGTCGACGACGGCCACCGGCATCAGGCTCGACTCCTGCAGTGCTGAAGCCGAACCAACCCGCACGCTTCCTCGGGCTGGTGCCGGTGCCCCTGTGGCGATGAACGCTCGGGTAGGCACTGCTCAGCGTGTAGGCGTCCGGGTGCTCCATGCGCTGGCGATCGCATTGAGGTCGGCGGGGACGTGAAACCGCTCCCATCACCTCCGGCGCGTGAGGCTCACTGCTGAGTCTTGAACTGCTCGGGGCGGGTCACCACTGTCCCCACCCTCGGCGAGGAGATCAGGTGATGCGGCTTCCTGCTGCCGCCCTGCGTCCGGCCCCCGCTTATCAATCCAAGATGGCGGTGGCTTCGATCTCGACAAGCAGGTCAGGGCCGGCCAGTACGGACACGCCGATCCCGGTGAACGGCGGCACCGGCGTGGTCCCAAGCTTCACCTCCGACAGGCCACCGGGGAAGGAGATGCGCGACCACAGGTTGCCCGAGGTCGCCACCACGACGGCGGCCGCCGCAAGGCGGTTGCCCTCCTCCGTCACCACCTCCACCGCACGCCCGTCGTCGGCCACCGTGACGACGGGTTCACCCAGCCGGACGACCGCACCCGAGTCGGCGATCACGCGGTCGATGAGGGTTTTGATGCCGCCCACGAGCCGGAAGCGGCCGCTCACCTCGAGCATCCGCGGCCACCGCTGCTCGGCGAGCGCAAAGATGTGGGCCAGCCAGGTGAAGGAGCCGGTGCCGAGGGAACCGCCGGTGCGCATGGCCAGCCAAGGGCGCAACCACCGTGCTTGGTCCTCCGGCAGATCCAGACCAGCCAAGCGGTCCGCGATCGACCAGGAGTCGATCTGCGAGAGCGCTGCGGCGTCGTACGTGGGGTCGTACGGCCGGGGGAACGTCGCCCCGAAAGACCCGAAGAACGCGTCGAAGGCCTGACCGAGCTGAGCGCTGGCCTCACGGGGAGCGAACTGCCGAAGACCGTCGCTGGCCGCGATGCCCCAGGAGTCGAACGCCGGTACTTCGGCGATCGGAAGTCCGTAGCGGGTGATCTCGGACCAGATGAACGGCTCGGCCCAATGGACGTTCTGCCCGCCCATCTCGATGGGGGCACCCATCCACTGGTCGGTCCAGGCGCGTCCGCCCAGTCGCTCGCGGGCTTCGAGCACCATCGTGGTCAGCCCTCGATGTGACAGTTCGCGTGCGGCTATCGCACCGGCCAGTCCGCCGCCGATGACGATGACGTCCAGATGTTCCCTCATGGCTGTGTTCCTTCTTTGTCGAGGTGGCGCGGGATGGTGGGCGATAGCGGCGCGGCCGTGCCGTCGGCCCGTACGACGTACTGCTCGCCGATCAGGGCCGTCTCGTTCGTGTCCGGGTCGAGCACCGAGGCGTGCAGGGTGAGGCAGGTCCCTTCGCTGACGAGGTTGTCGTCCCCGGCGGTGACGGCGATGCCCTCGTCGGCCGAGAGCCCCAGTCCGTGGCCGAAACGGCCCCAGGGCTCGAGGCCAGCCCGCCGCACGGGAGCGGTGCCGGCCCGGTACAGGTCGTCGCCGGTGGCGCCGGTCTGCAGGTGGTCGACCATCGCCGCCACGCTGTCGCGGGCCACCTCGAGCAAGGTCTGCTGGGCCGCGGACGGGGAACCGACGGTAGTGGCGCGAGCGTACTGGGCGACGTAGCCGCGGTAGCGGGCGTTGGTCTCCAGCGTGAGGACGCGGTCGCGACGGACCACCCGCTCGCCTTGGTCGTGCCACCACATCCACGGGTCGGCGCCGCAGTTCATGATCGTGAGCTGGTCCTCGGCACCGGCGCGAACAGCAGCCAGGTGTGCCTCGGCGGACGCCTCGGTGAGCCGCCGTCCCGGTACGGCGGCCGACAGGAACGCGTGCATCCCAGCCTCGGCACACCGCTGCGCGTGCGTGAGAGCGGTCACCTCCCAGGCCGACTTGCGAGCACGGACCCGTTCCAGGAGGTCGCGCCGCGTGCCGCCGCCGTCACGGACGGCGGTGTCGACGACGACGGAGCCGGGCAGGCGGCCGGCGAGGGCCTCCGCCCACCCGGGAAAGATGCCACTGAGCCCGAGCCGGGCCCGACCACCGACTGAAGCCCGCGCTGCCGTCAGCACGTCCTCGAGCAGGTTGCCGGCCAGGCCGCCCGCCGGGTCGCTCTGCACCTCGGCGCCCCGCGCGGACTGCCGCGCCCACGCGGCGAACCCGCCGCGAGGACCTTGCGGGACGACCAGCACCGGTGGCCCGGCCGCGGGGACGACGACCGCTGTCCCCTCGACGACACCGGCCATGGGGCCAAGAGCGAAATCGGTGAGATAGCGCGTCGCGCCGCTCGGCTGGAACCACCCGCCCCCGTCGGCGCAGACCAGGGCGTCGTAGCCCGCCTCCGCCATCGCCGAGCGCACCGCAGCAAGCCGCCGCTTCAGCTCCTGCTCGAGGTCGCGGTCTAGGTCGCCGGTGTTGCTGCCGCCATCGGTCAGGTCGATCGCCGAGATGCTCATGGCCCGACGCTAGGCCGACGCCGGCGCCCTAGCCACGGTCGGTCCGACCCTAGGTTCGACAGGGCCAGGCTGGCGCTGCGACGACCACCTAGCGTCGTTGCAACGTGACCGACAGCACACCAACCGGAGGAGAAACCATGACGATGAAGCAGGTTCAGGTGGTCCAGCAGCTGTTCGCAACGGCGGCCCGTGGTGACATCGACGGGATCGCAGCATGCCTGCACCCCGATTTCTCCATCGACCAGGCCCACGGCACCCCCTACGCCGGCACCCATCGCGGCCTGGACGGTTTCCTGCAGATGTTCGAGACCCTGATGTCCCACTTCGCCATCGCGCAGCGCGACCTGGTGTTTCACGACACCGGTGAGGCCGAGGTGGGGGTGATCGTCACCTTCAACGTCGACTTCACCTCTCGAGCCACCGGCGCCCAGGCGACCAGTAGCAATGTCGAGCTCTACCGCTTCACCGACGGCCGCATCCGCCACATCGACGTGTACTACAAGGACGCCGCCGCCGTCGCCGCCCTGGCGGCTGTGTCGGCCCCGGACTTCGCGATGACGTCCTCGGCACGCTAGTCCGAGCAGGCGGGTAGGTGACGTCAGCAGGCGGAGGACGCCGCGGTGCCCAGAGGGTGTACCAGCGTTCTCGGGCGTCGCCGGCTGGTGCCCGCCTCCCCGCGCGTTCACCAGGGGCAGTGGAGAGTCGGCCGGGCCCACCCTCGGGCCGCGTCAGTCCCACCGGACGTCCTCGGTGTTGCGAGGGCCGGAGGGGCCGGCTCCAACCGCCTCGGCGATGGCGTCCCGCTCCCCCGGCGTGAGGATCAGGTCGGCGGCCGCGATGTTCTCCTCGACCCGCCGGGGGTCACGGCTGCCGGGGATGGGGACGATGTGCTCGCCCTGGCCGAGCAGCCACGCGAGGGCGAGCTGGGACAGGGTGATGCCCTTGGCGGCGGCGAGACCGGCGAGCCTCTCGACCACCGCCTGGTTGTGCTCGTAGTGGCGGGGCTGCCACCACGGGAAGATGTCCCCGTTGCTGCGGCTGTCGGTGGGGTCGTACTGGTCGGCCGGCTTCGCGGTGCCGGTGAGGAAACCGCGGGCCAGCGGTGAGTAGGGGACGAGGCCGATGTCCAGCTCGTCCAGGGTCGGGACGAGCTCCTCGACCTGCCGGGCGAACAGCGAGTACTCGGTCTGCAGCACGGAGACGGGCTGGACGGCGTGCGCCCGGCGGATGGTCTGGGGACCGGCCTCGCTGAGCCCGAAGTAGCTGACCTTGCCGGCGTCGACATACTCCTTCACGGCACCGGCCACCTCCTCGACGGGGACGTCGGGGTCGACGCGGTGCTGGTAAAAGAGGTCGATGTGGTCGACCCCGAGGTTGCCCAGGCTGGCGTCGATCACCCGGCGGATGTGCTCGGGCCGGGAGTTGAGGCTGAAGTCGGGCATGAAGCCGAACTTGGAGGCGATCACCACGTCGTCCCTGAAACCCTGGACGGCACGGCCGAGCACCTTCTCGTTCTCGCCCCAGCCGTAGAGCTCGGCGGTGTCGAAGAAGGTGACGCCGAGGTCGTGGGCGCGCTGGATGGCGGTGATGCCCTGCTGGTCGTCGCTGGGCCCGTAGCCGAGGTTGATGCCCATGGAGCCGTAGCCGAGGGCGGAGACGCTGAGGCCCTGCTGGCCGAGGGTGCGTTGGTGCACGGAAGTCCTCTCCCGAGTTGGTCGTGGGGTGGTTGGCCGCGAGTCGGCTCAGGCCGTCCGGTCCAGCGCCGCAGGATCTCCACGCTGCGCTGCCGGGTGCCGCGCCCGCTGGAGGCCAGGGTGTAGGTGACGTCGAGCAGGAGCAGCACGCGGTCGCCTGCGTCGACCACCTCCGCGTCGGCGACCTCCAGGGTGAACAGCCGGTTGAGCTCGCTGAGGGCCTCGAGGTAGGCGGCCAGGCCGTGGTGGTCGCCGCCGAACGGGAGGCTCGGGGCGTAGTGGGCGACCACGTCGGGCGCGAACATGGCCATGGCCGCCTCGGCCTCCCCTTGCGCGCCGGCGGCGAGAGCCCGCTCCACGATCCCGGTCAGATCCGCGGTCATGCTCAGACCACCGCGGTCTGGCCGCCGTCGACGACCAGGTTGGTCCCGTTGACGAACGAGGCGTCGTCGGAGGCGAGGAAGGCGATGGCCGCACCCACCTCTGACTCCAGCCCGAGCCGCCCCGCCGGGATCATCGGCACGATGCCCTCGGCCTGCACACGGCTCATCCCGGCGGTCTCGTAGGCGGGGGTGTAGACGACGCCCGGGCTGATCGCGTTCACCCGGATGCGACGCTCACGGAGCTCGTTGGCCCAGGTGCGGGCCATCGACTGCTGGGCCGCCTTCATGGCGCCGTACGCCCCGAGGCCGGCGGTGCCACGCCCGCCCTCGATCGAGCTCACCAGCACGACCGCCCCACCGGACTGCATCAGGGCCAGGCCCTTCTGCACGGTGAACGTCAGGCCGCGCAGGTTGAGGGCGAACGACTCGTCGAGCTCGTCGCCGGTGTAGCTGCCGATGATGCCGAACGACGGGCGACCCGCGTTGGCGACGATGACGTCCACCCGGCCGCTGCCCTCGGCCACCGTGGCGTAGAGCCGGTCGAGGTCCTCGTTCTGGGTCACGTCGGCCTGGACGGTGGTCACCGCGGTGCCCAGCCGTTCCGCGGCCGCGGCCAGCTCGGGCTCGCGGCGGCCGGCGAGGTATACGGTGGCGCCCTCGGCGACGAAGCGCTCGGCGGCGCCGAACCCCAGTCCGGTGGCTCCCCCGGTGATGACGACGGTGCGACCGTCGAAGCGGTTGGTCATGACAAGTTCCTCTCGGGTGTGTGTGGAGACGGGCACGTGCGGGGCGGGGCGGGTCACGGGGTCAGGACGATCCGGCCGCGGAGCCCGCCGGCGGCCAGCGCCTCGTGGGCCTGGACGACGTCCTCGAGCGGATAGGTCCGGTCGACGCGCAGGCTGATCAGACCGGCACCGGCGTACGCCGCGAGCTTGGCCAGCCGCTCGCCGTCGCTGTGCCAGGCCAGGTTGGTCATCCGCACCTCGCGACGAGCCTGGGGCGCGGAGTTGAGCAGGGAGACGAACGCACCGCCGTGTCGGACGGCGTCCGCGGTCCCGGCGGCCAGGTTGGCCGCGTCCACCGCACCGTCGACGCCACCGGGCACCAGCCGGCGCACGGTCGGCACCAGGTCCTCGTCGCGGGTGACCAGGACCTCTGCGCCCGCGGCGCGGACGAGCTCCTCGTCGCCCGCTCCGGCCTGGGCGATCACCCGCAACCCGCGGAGGCGGGCCAGCTCGACGGCGAAGAGTCCGATGCCGCCGGCGGCGCCGGAGACCAGCAGCCACTGACCGGGCTGCAGGTCCAGCGCGTCCAGGGCCTGGTCGGCGGTCGTCGCGTTGAGGCCGAGGGTCGCAGCGTGCACCAGGTCGTGGCCCACGGGTGCCGGGGCGAGGGCCCATGCCTCCAGCACGACGTACTCGGCCTGGGGGCCCAGCGGCCGGTCGAGACGCTCCTGGGTGCCGACGACGGCGTCCCCGACGGCGAACGCGGTCACCCCGTCGCCCAGGGCGGCGACCGTCCCGGCGACATCGGCACCGAGACCGAACTGGGCACGCGGAGCGGTGGCGCCGTACTGGACGCTGAGCCCCTTCCGCACCATGACGTCGGCGAAGTTGACCGAAGCGCCGAGGACCTTCACCAGCACCTCGCCGGGGCCCGCCTCGGGGGTCGGAACGTCGACGACCTGGACCACCTCGGGCCCGCCGAACTCCTGGACTACTGCTGCACGCATCTTGTTGCCTTCCTCGGGGTGCGCCCCGTCCAGGGCTGCGTGTTCCACCGTGCGCGGCCCCCGGGTCCTGAGGTAGGCCCGCTCCTACCTGGTTCCAGTAGGGCCACCCTGGCCGTCTGGGCCCGAGGTAGCGTCGTCAGCGTGGAGACGACGATCGGTGAGTTCCTGCGCACCCGGCGGGACCGGATCACCCCCGACGAGGTCGGCCTCCCTCGTGGGGTCACGGGCCGGCGGGTGCCCGGGCTGCGGCGGGAGGAGGTGGCGCTGATCGCCGGCGTCAGCCCCGACTACTACATCCGCCTGGAGCAGGGTCGCACCGCGCACGTGTCCGACCAGGTGCTTGACGCGGTCGCCCGCGCCCTCTCGTTCTCCGACGTGGAGACCGAGCACCTGCGCAACCTGGCGCGGCCGAAGAGCGGGGCGGCGGTGGCGAGGACCGGTCGGGCGCCGGTCGCGGCCGCTGACGAGCCGCTGGCCCGGCTGCTGGAGGCCATGGCGACCGCGCCCGCCCTGCTGCTCGACACCCGGCTGGACATCCTGGCCGCGAATGCGGCCGCCGAAGCCGTCTTCGAGGTCAGTCGGATGTCCCCACCGCGCAACGCGGCCCGACAGCTCTTCCTGCACCCCGAGGCCCGGGCGCTGTACGGCAACTGGGAGGAGATCGCCGCCGAGACCGTCGCCCAACTGCGGCTGTCGACCGGGCGCAGCCTCGGCGACGCCCGGTTGACCTCCCTGGTCGGCGAGCTGGCCATCCGCAGCGAGCCGTTCCGGCAGCTGTGGTCGCAGGGCGACGTGCGCGAGAAGCGGATGGGCGCTGTCCGCCTGGCACACCCGGTCGTCGGGCCGATGACCTTCGAGTACCACCTGCTGACCGTCCCGGCGCGCCCGGACCGCTCCCTGATGACCTACCTGGCCGAGCCCGGATCCACCACGGCGGAGGCTCTCGGGGTTCTGCTCAGCTGGGTCGCCGACCGGCCCGCAGCCGCACTCTCCACCGTCTGACGCAGCCTTCCCCCCGTCCCGACCTGGGGCAGGTGGTGGACGCCCATCACCGAGACGGGCCGGCTCTGCCCGTCCACGTCCGCGGTGCCGGCGAGCCGGTAGCGGACGGCTACCCGGGACCGGCGCGGTGCGTCGTCGAGCCAGTACAGCTCGTCGATCTGCGCACCGCCCTAGGCCTTGATCCCGCGGCCTGGCCCGCCGCCCGTGCCACCGCAGGTACGGCTGATAGCCCGCTCGCGCGAATTGACTCGAAGTGACCGCGGTGGCGCCGGTTCGCGCGCCGAGCTTCGGCATCATGACCGCCCCCTCCCAGGTCGACTACGACGACCTGCGGCGGGTCTGGCTCGAGGCGGACGACGTGAAGCAGATCGAGCACGTGCGGCTGTTCGACCATCTGCTGCCCATCTCCGGCGACCCAGATGGGCCGGCGTTCGAAGGGTGGACGCTGCTGTCAGCCCTCGCCGCGCAGACCCGACGCATCCGTCTCGGAGTGCTGGTGACGAGCAACAGGTTCCGTCCCCCAGCGATGGCCAAGATCGCCGCCGGCGTCGACGTGGTCTCAGGCGGGCGGCTCGAGCTCGGCATTGGCGCCGGCTCGAACCCGACCGTGCTTATGGCGCGGCACGAGTACGAGGCTCACGGTCTGCCCTTCCACGACGCCCACCACGCGGTGCGCAGCCTCGCCGAGGCGTGCACGATCATCCGCCGCCTCTGGACCGAGAGCGAAGGCTTCGACTTCGACGGCACCTACCACCAGCTCACCGGCGCGTTCTGCTCGCCCAAGCCCTCCAGCAACCCCACCCGCCCATCACGATCGGAGGCCGCGCCACACCCACCCTGCGCGTCGTCGCCGAGCACGCCGACCGCTGGAACATGCCCGGAGGCAGCATCAGCGACGCGATCGCCCGCAGCGCCGCGCTGGACCGGCTGTGCAGCTCGATCGGCCGCGACCCCGCCGAGATCAGCCGCTCCATCGTGCTGCCAGGCAGCCCCGAACCCCACGAGACGAAAGCCGCTGTCGACGCCGCACTCGACGCCGGATTCGACCACATCGTGCTCAGCCTCGGCGCGCCCTACCCACCCGACCTCGCCCAATGGGTCGGGGGCACCCTCCCCTCGGGCTGAACCTGCGAAGGCAGACTCGCCGCACCCTCGTTCGCCAAATTCAGATGGTCGGTTACACACCCGCCGGCACCGCCGAAGCCCCAATGGTACGAGCGCTGTTGCCCAGGCGCGCTTCTACAATCAGCGCCGCCCCTGTTGTCGGACCACACTGATCGGCGTCGCCCGATGGCCTCCGTGATAAGGCAGCGGGCGTTACTCCTCGACGCGGCCGCTTCGCCACTCCCACACCATCCGGTCGGTCCAGCGGGATCGCGCATTACGCGTCGCGGGACTCCAGGAGCTGGGTTGGTCAACGGCTCGGCGACTGCCTTAACCTGCAGCACGCCGCCGGTGTCGTCAGCCCCTGCCGCCCGGGGATCGAGGGGGACTACCCCCACCGCTACCGTCGCCGCACGACGGCGTAGTGCGGGTCGAGTCGAGCTGGGACGCTTACGGTCGACCAGCATCACCGCCACAGCCTCGACGTCAACACCGCCAGCTTTACCGTCGGCGGTTCCCCCTCAGCTCATCGCGCAGGCTGCGCGCAACTCGACCCATGCATGCGTCGGCTTGGGGCTGGGACGCAGCTGCGACGCGCGACTCTGTAAGGGCTGCGACGGCGTAACGGTCGCCGTCGGAGTGTTCCACTACCCCGATCTCGTGGCGCAGGTTGAGCAACGTGCCCGTCTTGGAGGCCCACCGGGCGGTGTCGGAGCTGAAGTCAGGGGCCAGCCGCTGCCGCATCACGGTCTCGGCCATCAGATTCCGTAGCCGGGCTGCCACTTCTGTTGCGACAGGGTTTGGCGTCCAAACCGCCTGCAGCAGGTCGACGAAGGCCCGCGCGGACCCAGTATTGGCGCGGGTGACGTCGAGCTGATGTACAGGGTGGCCCCTACCGGTGGTCTGGGCGCTGATCGCCAGCGAGTGTGCGAGATGCGCTTCCTCGGGAGCGAGGCGCTCAGCCGGGGTCTCGGTGAGGGGTGTCATCGGATGCCGGACGGAGAGGCCGGTAATGGCGAAGCTGTTCAGGATGGCGGTCACCCGTGCGGGCGGGGTGAGGGTGAAGAGTGCGTCAGCGGCGGTGTTGTCGCTCATCGATGTGCTCAGATACACGAGGTCGTCCAACGCGACGACCGCCGGGTACTGAAACTTGCTGAGTCCAGCCGGTCCGGAGGCCTTCAGCAGGCCGGGCTGCACCGTCATCGGTGTGGCGCCATTCAGCTCGCCACGGTGGATGCGGTCCAACGTTGCCAGGGCGAGCGGCACCTTGACCAAAGACGCGGCTGCGAACTCAAGGTCGGGCTCCAAGCTCAGTTCCTCGCCGGTGTCCAGGTCGCGGACCACGAAGCTGCCCCGCAGGCCTGTCTCGTCCAGATCCTGCTGGAGCTTCCGGAGTAGTCGTTGGGTGCTCACGCTGCTCCGGTCGGCGCGCCCAGGCAACGGCTGAGCGCTGGCTTGAGAGACGTCAGGATTAGCTGAACGAGGTCATCGGCTCCAACCACCGTGTAGTGACGGGTCAACGTGATCTCGCCGAGAGGTCGCCAGTGCAGGTTCAGCTCGTCGGCCTGCTGCGGTGAGCACAGGAGTAGATCTGCGGAGCCGAGGACATGGCCGGCCCCGCTGGCCAGGGACGTCGCGACCGCGACTTGCGAGGGTGAGAGCCCGGTGGCGTCGCTCAGACGCTTCAGATAGTCGGCGATGTACGGTACGTCATCCTCGGGTTGGACCCACATCCGCACCCGGTCCACCGGGCGTTGGGCTCGGCCCGGCCGCAGCGTCTCCACGTAGAGCGTGGACTTAGCCACCTCTCGGCCCGCCAATCCCAGCGGGATCGTCCAACTCCCCGCCGTCCCCGCCGTCCCCGCCGTCCCCGCCGTCACGACTATCGCCGCCTCCACCTGATGCAGCCGTGCGAGCTCGGTCCGCACTGCTGGCGGTGCGGTCTGGAGCTCCAGGTTGACACCGGCCACCGCAGCTTCGGCGACGAGGACAGCTAGGTTTCGGACGCTGCAGACGTCGGGCACCGCTAGTCGTACCGGGCCGAGTCGTGCCATCTCCGCTTCATATTCCATGGCGTCGACGAGACGGACCAGCCGCTCGGCCGACGGCACCATGGCCCGGCCGAACGCGGTCAGAGTCACCCGTTGACCGGATCGGTCAAGGAGCTTCTCCCCCAGCTGCTTTTCGAGGGCGGCGACCCGACGGCTGGCGACCGGCTGCGGTATCCGGGCTGCGGCTGCGCCGAGGGTGAAGCTTCCCCGCTCGCTGACGTGCAAGAAGGCCCGATAGGCCGCTATGGTGTCCACCTGGCCACGCTATGCCAAAAGTGCATGACGGTGACCACTTCCGTCTTGGACGGCATAGTCGGCCTCCCCCACACTGGCTCCATGGGTAATCTCCTCGGCTGCTCGCCGCCAGCCTCCACCACAAAGCCGGGGTGCAGCGCCGGGGCCGGGCGCGCGCAGCACCGTATCGCCGTGGCCAGCCTGACTCTCGCCCTCCTGGTCGGAGGATGCACCTCCCCCAGCCAAACCGACGGAGCCAATCCTCCCCCGACCGGCGCCCCGGCAGCCTCGACGAGCTCCGGCACCCCAAGACCACCCACGACAGAACCGTCCAAATCCGTGTCGGCCACCGACTTCACTGAGCTGGAGGACCGCTACGACGCCCGCCTGGGCGTCTTTGCGCTCGACACCGGTTCAGGCCAGACGGTTCAGCACCGAGACGACGAACGGTTCGCATACGCGTCGACGATCAAAGCGCTCGCCGCGGCGGCGGTCTTAGAGAAAACCTCGAGCCGTGAGTTGGACCAGGTGCTGCGGTACGACCAGTCCGACCTGGTGCCCTACTCCCCAATCACAGAGAAGCATGTCGACGAGGGGATGACCCTGCGGGCCGTGTGCGACGCCGCCCTCCGCTACAGCGACAACACCGCTGGGAACCTCCTCTTCCGCGAACTCGGCGGCCCGGCCGCGCTGGACCGTCAGCTCGAGGCGATCGGTGACCGCACCACTAGGGTCGTCAGGAACGAACCCTCACTCAACGAAGCCACCCCCGATGACCGGCGAGACACCAGCACCCCCGCCGCGCTAGGCGCCGACCTCCGCCGCTACGTCCTCGGCGACGTCCTCACCTCCGCTGACCGAAGGCTCCTGACCCACTGGCTTCGTCGGAACACCACTGGAGACAGCCTGGTCAGAGCCGGTGTCCCAGACGGGTGGACGGTCGGCGACAAGAGCGGAGCGGGCGGCTTCGGCACCCGTAACGACATCGCGGTCGTCTGGCCGCCCGACAAAGCACCCATTGTTCTCACAGTCATGTCCAGCCGCGACACGCCCGATGCCGAGTACGACGACGCCCTGATCGCCGACGCCACCCGCGCCGCCCTCCGCCAACTAAACCGGTAACCGATCCGACTTCCCGAAGCCGGCCTCCCTGCACCAAGTAGGGGGTCGCCGCCGCCCGCTGAGAGCTCGGGCTGTCGGACAGATCTGGGGTGCCGGCTTGGACCCGGACCGCGACCGGGGGCAGCGGCGGAGCCAGCAACTTCAACCACATCATCGAAGCCTGAATTACCAGACCAGTGCTGCGGTTGCGGCGCCTGGCCCCCCGTCGGAAGGACTACTCATGGCTCACCTATTGTTCGTCGCCACCCCGATCTACGGTCACTTCGCCCCGTTGCGGTCAATTGCTGCAGACCTCATCGGCCGCGGCCACCAGGCCACCTTTATCACCGGCACCTCGTCCGAGGACGCCGCCCGATCCACCGGCGCACACTTTGTACCGTTCCACGGAGCCGCCGACATCAACATCGAGAAATTCATCGCCCAACGCGCCGACATGCCCCCAGGCCCAGGCCAGATCAACCACGACATGATGAACGTCTTCATCGACCCGATGCCGGTACAGCACGAGCTGATCCAACGCGAACTGGCCGCGGCCGCCGGCGAACCAGTAGTCCTGATCACCGACTCCTGGGCTACCGGGGGGTGGCCGGTGGCGTTGGGAGCCCCAGGGATGCGGCCAGCGGCAACGATCGGGATCGGGGTCAGCGTGCTCACCGCCCTCAGCACCGACGCCGCTCCCTTCGGGTTAGGTCTTCCGCCGGACGCGACACCGGCCGGCCGGGCACGCAACGCCGAGGTCAACGCCGGCTACCGGGAGGCGATGGCTCCCACCCAGTCCCACCTGCAGCAGACGCTGACCACCCTAGGCGTCACCGGACGTGTGCCGTTCTTCTTCGACTGCCTGGCCGGCAGCCCTGACCGCACACTTCAGCTGTGCCCGGAAGGCTTCGAGTACCCCCGCCCAGACGCCCCCTCCGGGGTGCGCTTCATCGGTCCGCTCCCCGCCGACCCGCCGGCGGCCGACGTCCAGCTGCCGGCGTGGTGGGCTGACGTGGAGAACGCTGAACAAGTGATCGTAGTCTCCCAAGGCACCGTCGCCAACCAAGACACCACCGCCCTATTCGAACCGGCGCTGCGGGCCTTGGCCAATCTCGACGCCCTCGTGGTGCTCACCACCGGCCATGACGGCCCAGTCCTGATTGACGTGCCGGACAATGCCCGAGTGGCCGGGTTCGTGCCCTTCGACCTACTGCTGCCCCACACGAACGTGCTGGTCACCAACGCCGGATACGGCGGCGTCTTGAAAGCCCTGTCCCACGGCGTCCCGATGGTGGTCGCCGGCGACACCGAAGACAAACCCGAAGTCACCGCCCGCGTCGCCTGGTCCGGCACCGGCATCAACCTCGGAACCGGCCACCCCGACGACGACACCATCGGCCACGCAGTCCGCACCATCCTCACCGACCCCTCCTACACCCAGGCCGCCCAACGGCTGCAGACCGAAATCGGTGACCACCACCCCTTCGATGAAATCGCCGCACAGATCGACGAACTGCTCACTTCAACCCGAACTGCTCAGTGACGTTGGATCCTGGCCGACCAGGGCTGGAGACGTTCCGATCCGTGGCTGACCTCGTTCGTCGACGCCGACCCCACCCGGTGCGGTCCGCTGCTCGGCTTGGCCCCGGGCCGCACCGGCGGCTGTGTCCGGGACTGGCTGAGCGAGCAGACCGAGGAGTTCCGCAACAGGATCGAGCTGGTGGTGATCGACCCGTCCGCGCCGTATGCCTCCGGCGTCCGGGCGGCGTTGCCCCGGGCGCGGATCGCGGTGAACAAGTGGCACCTCGTCGCATTGGCCAACCAGATGGTCACCGAGGTCCGACAGCGCGTCACCCGGGAGCTGCTCGGCCGCCGCGGCACCACCGCTGACCCGGCATGGGTGAACCGGCGGCTGCTGCTCACCGGCGCGAACCACCTCACCGATAATCAATGGCGCCGCCTCGAAGCAACCCTCGCCGCCAGCGACCCGAGCAACGAGATCGGCGCCGCCTGGGCCGTCAAGGAACGGCTCCGGCTGCTGCTGGGCGAGCACGAACCGTCGAGGATCCGGTGGCGGCTGGCCGACTTCTACGACGCCGCGATCGACGCCAACATGTTCGAGACCACCCGGCTCGCCAAGACCATCCAGACCTGGTGGCCGGCGATCCTGGTCGCCCTCACCGAGCAGGTCAGCAACGCCCGAACCGAAGGCTTCAACCGGATCATCAAGCAAACCAAGAGAGTCGGCTGCGGCTTCCGCAACATGACCAACTACCAGCGCCGTATCCTCACCCACATCGCCGTCACCAGACCGCGACGAGCAGGCAGCATGAAGAAGCCACACCCCGCTCAAAGTCGAAGAGCCCCCAATCGGTCCCTTGTCAAGGGCCATGAGATTCTGCCCACCGGCGGTCATGAAACCTGCCCGCTGGTGGCCATCAGAAGTGCCCGGTGATGGCCAACGGATCTGCCCACCTGGTGGCGGGGTTGGCCATCGAGGGCTTCAGCTCAGGGGGTTGACTCCTTTCCCGGTGAGGGCTTGGGTGAGGCGGACCGAGTCACCGCTGGTTTGGCAGACGTGGGCGTGGTGGAGGAGCCGGTCGACGGTGGCGGTGGCCAACGTTTTTGGCATCAGCTCGTCGAAGCCGGAGGGGTGCAGGTTCGACGAGTGCGCGATCGAGCGTTTCTCGTAGGCGGCGTCGACGATCCGGTAGAGCCCTTCGGCGGCGTCGTGGGACACCGGCGGCAGGCCAATGTCGTCGATCACCACGAGGTCGGCGCGGAGGATTCGGGCGACGGCTTTGGTGACGGTGTCGTCGGTGCGGTGGGCGCGGACGAGGACGCCGAGGTGCTCGAAGGTGAACCAGGCAACCCGGCGGCCGGTCTCGACCACGGCTTGGCCGAGGGCTTCGAGGAAGAACGTCTTCCCGGTCCCGGACGGTCCGCAGACGACGAGGTTCTCCCGGCGGTGGACCACCATTCCAGGGTCCGTAACGCCTGCTGGGTCGGGGCGGGGATGGAGGAGGCGTCGGGGTCCCAGACCTGGAAGGTCTTCCCGGTGGGGAACCCGGCCGCTTTGCGGCGGGTGGCGAGCATGGACCGGCCCCGGCCGGCGACCTCCTCGACGAACAGGGCCTTGATCACCTCGACGGGGTCCCAGCGTTGCGCTTTCGCGGTCGCGATCAGCTCCGGGGCCAACGCGCGGGCATACGGCATTTTCAGCTGCCGCTCAGCTGCTCCACTTCGACCGGCAGCGGCGGCGCGGCGCTCACTCGCTCACCCCCGACACCTCGGTGGCCCCAAGGTGGCCCGTTGAGTGGATCCGGGCCCAGCCGCTGGTGCCTTGGGCCAGTGAGCGGGACTCTCCGGCTTGGCGGGTGGTGGCCGGCGGATGCACGTTGAGGATGGAGGCGAGGTCCTTGTGCCCGAACCGGCCGTGCACCGCAGCATGGCCCAGCGCCCAGTCGACCCCGGTGTTCCCGGCGACCTTGGCCATCGTGACCGCCGCCTCCATCTTCGCGCGGATCTTCTGCGTCCCGGCCGCCGCAGCCTCGGACAGCCACACGTGGCGCCGTCGCCGATGGCCAGGAACTCCCTTTCGGCGTCGTTGCGGGGCCGGACGGTGTACTGGCCGGGTTGTTTCGTCGGCGGCCCGCCGAAATGGTCGTCATCAAGGCGGGGACTGCCTGGGGTGGCCCGGAGATGGCGGGCGACCTTGACCGGACCCCGACCGTCCAGGTGCACCACGATCACCTGCTCCGCAGCGCCGGTGCCGTGGGCCCGGACCCACACCTGAGCACCCAACAGGTGCTGGGGGACGGAGTACTGGCCGTGCTCGAACGTCACCATCGGCGTGTTCGCCGGCACCTGACGGGCCAACCCGAACACCACCGTGTGCGGATCGTCCGGGACCCGATGCAGCCGCAGCCTCTCCTGAGCGAGCATCTCTACCGGCACCCGGCGGGTGACCCGATGCACCCGGGCGTTGACGGCGGCCATGAACTCGGCGCAGGCCTGCTCAAGCTCAGCGAACGTGGCGTACTCATCGAGCAGGTTGGTGTCGGTGGGCACCAGGTCAGCCTTCGCGACCTTCACCGACGCCTCCACACCGCCTTTCGATGCGGGGTCGGCCGGCGCACACGTCAACACACTGACCCCGTAGTGCCGGCCGAACGACACCGTCTCCCGGTTCCTCACCGGGACCCCGGCCACATGCTCCACGGTGACGGTATTCTCGTTGTCGGTCAGCACAAACGTCGGCACCCCACCCAGCAGGCGGAAGGTGCGGTCCAGGGCGGCGATCACCGACGGCTGCGTCCGGTCCCGCAACGCGATCACCACCCGAAACCTCGACCACGCCAACCAGGCCACGAACAGCACCGTCTTCCTGCCACCAATGACCGGGCCGTCGCCGAAGTCGTACTGCAGCCACATCCCCGGCTCCGTCACCCACGGCCGGTGCACCCGGGCATGGCCTAACCGGTACGCCTGTTTCACCTCCGCGACCGCCCGGCGGGTCGACCGATCCGACCCCGCGAACCCGAGCGCCAACAGCTTCTTGTGGGCGACATCGGAGCGGATCTTGCCCTTCGAAGCCTCCACCCACTCCTCGACCTTCTCCATGAACTCGTCCATACTTCGAGCCCGGCGGGCCGGCACCCCGACCGGACAGCCCGCGTCCCGGGCGGCGACATGCGCCGCCACCGTGTGATGAGAACAACCGACCAGTACGGCCGCTGTCCGCAGCGACCCGGTCAGGTCAAAAGCAGCAAGAATTTCCATGATCTCTCCGTCAGACTTCACGTGGCCTCTCCTCGGCAGGTAGACGTTCGACTCGACACCCAACATCCAAACCGAGGAGAGACCCCCAACCCACACAAACGCAGGTCAGAACCAATAGATGAAGTGGGCAGATCTCACGGCCACCACCGGGCACTTTTCATGGCCGCCAGTGGGCAGTTACGTGACCGCCTACGGGCACTCTTCCATGGCCGCCGACAGTCCCTTCTACCAGCCTTTGCGCCCAGGCTCTGGGGAAGCACCTCCGGTCGCGCTCAGCCGCCACGTGACCGTCCATCACGCCGACCGCGTTCACTACACCAAGACGAACGCAACTATCGCTGTGCTACTCGCTACTTCTGTCCTGAGGGGGCTGCAGGAGTACCGATAGCTTCTCGCTGCCGCCCGCGAGCGACGAAGGTAGCGCCACTGAGACCGTGCGACGCATCTGTCAGTCCGTATGTGACGGAGTCGCCGTTGGAGCTTTGGTCGAGACTTTCTTTCGTGCTGCCCGGGGCACCTTTTTGGCTCCGGACACGTACGCCTTGAGCTCCGCGCCGGCCCGGAAAGTCGGTATTGAAGCGCCCTGGGTCTGATGGAGACTCGCGCTATTTGATTCCCACCAGCTGAGTGTGGTCGGTTTGGTCAGCATAGAACGTCTGCTCGAACTCGACGGGCGGGACGTCGCCGCGGTAGCCGTGGAGACGCTGGGTGTTGTGCCAATGCACCCATCCGAGGGTCGCGAGCTCGAGGTCTTCGACCGTTCTCCACGGGCCGGGGCGGGCCGGGCCGCGGACGAGTTCGCTCTTGTAGTACCCGTTGACCGTCTCGGCCAGAGCATTATCGTAACTATCGCCAACGGTCCCGATCGACGGTGTTGCGCCGATCTCGGCGAGACGTTCGCCGGGTCGAGGCCACGGACGTGGTGGATGAAGACGTCTCCGTGTGATCCTGTGGTCGCACTCTAGGCGGTGAGTGCTGCGGGTGTCATGACCTCGCTTTCGGTGTCGGTGTTGATCATGGTGAGGCGGGCCCGGTTGAGGACGTCGAGGCCGAGGTAGCGGCGGCCTTCGGCCCATTCGTCGTGTTGCTCAGCGAGGACGGCGCCGATCAGGCGGATCGCGGAGGTGCGGTCGGGGAAGATGCCGACGACGTCGGTGCGGCGGCGGATTTCTCGGTTCAGCCGCTCGTTCGGGTTGTTCGACCAGATCTGGCGCCACAGCTCTTTCGGGTAGGCGGTGAAGGCGAGGATGTCGGTTCGGGCGTCGTCGAGATGCGCAGCAACCGCGGGGAGCTTGTCGGTGAGGGCGTCGACGATCCGGTCGAACTGGGCGTGCACTGCGGCCGCGTCGGGCTGGTCGTAGACCGAGTGCAGCAACGCTTTCACCCATCCCCAGCTGGATTTGGGGGTGACGCTCATCAGGTTCGCCGCGTAGTGGGTGCGGCACCGTTGCCAGGCCGCGCCGGGCAGGGTTGCCCCGACGGCGGCGACCAGACCGGTGTGGGCGTCGGAGGTGACCAGGCTGACCCCGGACAGGCCGCGGGCCACCAGGTTGCGGAAGAAGGTCAGCCAGCCGGCGGCCGACTCCGTGGAGCACACGTCCAGGCCGAGGATCTCGCGTTGCCCGTCGGCGTTCACACCCGTGGCGACCAGGCAGGCGACCTTCACCACCCGGCCGCCCTCCCTCACTTTCATTGTCAACGCGTCCGCGGCGACGAACGTGTACGGGCCGGCGTCGAGGGGCCGGGTCCTAAACGCTTCGACCTGGACGTCGAGGTCCTTCGCCATCACCGACACCTGCGACTTCGACAACCGGGTGACCCCGAGGGTCTCGACGAGCTTCTCCATCCGCCGGGTCGACACCCCCAGCAGGTAGCAGGTCGCGACCACGCTGGTCAGGGCCTGCTCGGCCCGTTTGCGGCGCTCCAGCAGCCAGTCGGGGAAGTAGGAACCCTCCCGCAGCTTCGGGATCGCCAACTCGACGGTGCCGGTACGGGTATCCCAGTCCCGGGCCCGGTAGCCGTTGCGGGAGTTGGTCCGGTCCGGGCTGCGGACGCCGTAACCGGCGCCGCACACCGCGTCAGCCTCGGCCGACATCAACGCCTGGGCGAAGCTGGTCAACATCTCGCGGAGCAGGTCCGGCTCGGCGCGCTGCAGATGAGCTTCGAGCAGGCCCGACAGGTCAATAGGGTTGGGGTTGGCGGTCATCGTGGTGATCTCCTTCAGGTGGACTTTGAGCGGTCTTCTGAAGGATCACGCGGTGGCCGTCTTCAGCCACTACGACACGCTGTAAGTCAGCGGCTCGTACACCACGCCCCTGGACTCAACTCGTTCGCCGTAGCGAATCGAGGTGAATTGACTGCCCGCATCGCTGTGACAGCGCAGATCCTCGTGATGAGTGCCGCGGCTCCACCTGGCCATCTCGATCGCGTCGAGAACCATCTCGGTCCGCATGTGTGACGCGCATCGCCAGCCCACGATCATCCGACTGAACACGTCGATGATGAAGCAGACGTAAGCCACACCTGCCCACGTGGCCACGAAGGTCAGATCAGTCACCCAGAGCCGGTTCGGCGCCGTTGCGGTGAACTCCCGCTTCACCAGATCCGGATGCCTCGCCGCGCCCGGATCAGACCTGGTCGTGATGACGCGCTTACTCCTGGTCGCACCCTCGATCCCTGCCGCCCGCATCAGCCGGCCGGTCTGGTCCCGGCCGATGTCGATCCCGGCCCGGCCTGCGGCCTTCCAGAGCTTGCGGACCCCGTAGACGCTGTAGTTGTCCTTCCACAGTGTGACCAGCGCGGGGATCACGACCGCGTCGCTGAGCGTCCGCGCGGACGGGGCACGGTCTCTCGCGGCGTAATAAGTGCTCGGAGCCACCTGCAACAGGCTGCAGATGGGCTCGACTCCGAACGGGCGACCCTCGACGACGTCGTTCTTGTTCGCGTCGATGAACGCGACTACTTCCGGTGTTGGCGGTCGAGCTCCGCCCCGAAGAAACTCGCTGCTCGCTTCAAGATCTCGTTGGCCCGGCGAAGCTCCCGATTCTCCTGCTCGAGCTCTCTCACCCGACGCGCCTCGTCCGTGCTCACCCCGGCGACGTGGCCGTCGTCGATGTCGGCCCGCTTGACCCACGACCGAACCGACTCGACGCCGTATCCGAGCTGCGACGCCACTCGCTGCACCGTGCCGTGCTCGGTACCCAACTCCGCTCGTAACGTCCGCACCATCCGGACCGCAGCAGCCTTCTCCTCCGGAGAGTACCGACGTGACGTCGGCCTCCCAGATCCCTGAATCGTTGCCATGACACCATCCTCGTTTCCAAGGTCAGGAGTCTCCAACAAACTCAGGGCGCTTCAGGTCGGAACAAGCCGCACCGCGGCGACCGCGGTTGGGTGACGGCGTGGAGTCCTGAGCAGATCGCCAACCGGCTCAAGGTCGAGTTCGCCGATGATAAGTCCATGCAGATCAGCCATGAGGCGATCTACCAGGCCCTCTACGTCGAAGGCCGTGGTGCGCTCAGGCGTGAACTGGTCACCTGCCTGCGCACCGGCCGGGCGCTGCGTGTCCCCCGGGCCCGGAACCGGCAGAAGGCGTGGGGCCACGTCACCGCGGAGGTGCTGATCAGCGAACGGCCGGCCGAGGCCGAGGACCGCGCCGTTCCCGGGCACTGGGAGGGTGACCTGATCATCGGGCTGCAACGCTCAGCGATCGGCACCCTGGTTGATCGGACCACCCGCTTCACGATGCTGGTCCACCTACCCCGCGAACACGGCTACGGCACCGTCCCCGTGGTCAAGAACGGGCCGGCGTTGGCCGGCTACGGCGCGATCACGATGAAGAACGCCCTCGCGGCGACGATGACCACCCTGCCCGAACAGCTGCGCCGCTCGCTCACCTGGGACCGCGGCAAAGAGCTGTCGGCACACGCAGCCTTCAAGGTCGAGACCGGCATCCCGGTGTTCTTCGCCGACCCGCAAAGCCCCTGGCAGCGCGGCAGCAACGAAAACACAAATGGCCTGCTGCGCCAGTACTTCCGACTTGTATGACATGCAGCGAGTGTCGTGATCGGGTTAGCTGCCCGTAGCGTCTCGTAGGACACCAGGCGGGGCTGACTCGAGTACTTCCTGCTGCCCCTTGGGCTGGCTCTCTTTGGGTGTGTCGACCCGCCCGGTGTCCGTTCGCGGCTTGACTCAACAGAGGCGTGACCACGAGGCACTACCGAGGTATCTCGAAGTCGGGTTGTCAGCCGCGGATCTTCAATCCACCGACCGAAGGAGGTCCCCATGATGATGATCGGTATCGACCCGCACAAGACCACCCACACCGCTGCCGCGGTCGAACCCGGCACCCACCAGGAGGTCGCGTCGATCCGTCTCGACGCGACGCTGAGTGAGTATCGCCGGTTGCTGACCTGGGCGGCGCGATGGCCCGAACGTCGGTGGGCAATCGAGAACGCCGAGGGGCTCGGCCGGCACTTGACGTCGTGGCTGCTGGCCCGCGGCGAAGAGGTCGTGGACGTCCCCACGACCGCTACTGCACGGGTTCGGCAACTGTCTCGCGGCGGCGGCCGTAAGAACGATCGCATCGACGCCGGCGCAGCCGCCTGTGTTGCCGCCCTTCGAGGCGACGCCCGTCCGATGGAGGCCGAAGGCCACGCCGACGCGCTTGCCGTGCTTGATGAGCGGCGGGTCAACCTGGCGCAGTCTCGAGTCCGTGCGGTCAACCAGCTCCACGCCCTGCTCCGCGCTCTCATCGCAGGCGGGGCGCCCACCGACTTGTCCGCGGCCACAGCCGCCGAGCTGCTGCGGACGGTCCGGCCCAGCGGAGCGGTCGAGCAGGCTCGCAAGACGGTTGCCAAGGACCTGGTGGCCGAGATCCGCGCCCTCGACACCCAGCTCAAGACGAACGCCAAAGTCATCGCCGGTCTCGTCGCCGAGTCGGGCAGCACGCTGACCCAGACAGTCGGAGTCGGGCCCATCATGGCCGGCCGGTTGATCAGCCGGACCGGCCGCGCCAGCCGCTTCCCCACGTCATCAGCGTTCGCGAACTACGCCGGCGCAGCGCCGGTCGAGGTCGCCAGCGCCGACAAGTCCCGACACCGGCTGTCCCGCCACGGAGACAGACAACTCAACTCCGCCCTCCACACCATCGCCATCACCCAGATCCGCATACCCAGCAGCCGTGGCCACCGCTACTACAAGACCAAGCTCGAGGAAGGAAAGACCCCGCGCGAAGCGGCCCGATGCCTGAAGAGACGCCTGGCCGACCACCTCTGGCGGACCATGATCAACGACGAACGGCGCACGGAGGGCCCGGGAGGACACATGGGGACGACTCTGCAATCCAGCGTGGCTGGCCCAACCCCAACGGCCAGCTCTTCGGACAAGTCACTCACCGGACCCGCCAACCACGATGCTACGACGGCCAAACCAGCCGCTTGACAAACACAGAGGCACCCGAAGGGCACCGACCTCGCCCGGTGGAGTAACGACGAGATCCAAGCCGTCGCCAACGTGCTCAACGCCAGACCCCGCAAGACCCTCGACTGGAAGACACCAGCCGAAGCACTCATCGAGCAGCTACAGTCACTTCAACAAGCCGGTGGTGCAACGACCGATTGAATCTGGTCAATACACCTCCAAGTAGATCGCCAACGCCTGCACCGATCTGCCCGTGCTGCGCTCGATGGGACGCACCGGCGTGTGCTGGGACAACGCCGCCGCAGAATCGTTCTGGTCCACCCTGAAGACGGAGTTCTACAACCGCCGCCTCTGGCCGACCAAGGCCGAAGCCCGGCTCGCCGTCGGCGCCTGGATCGAAGACCGCTACAACCGACGCCGACGTCATTCCGCGATCGGCATGATCAGCCCCGTACGGTTCGAAGAGCTCCACACCCAAGTGGCAGAAGCCGCTTGACCGCGTGTCCGTCAGATGGGGTGATCCCCAGTGTGGCGCTCGGGATGGTTGGTTGGGTGTGTCGCGGACTGCGTCGTTGAGTGATCTCCAGCGGGAGCGAATCGAGCCGTTGCTGCCGTCGTCGGTGGGCCAGCGGCGTCGCCCGTTCCGGGTCATCGGGCAGGTGGTCGAGGGCATCGTCTACCGCTGCCGGGCGGGCATCGCCTGGCGGGATCTGCCGGTGCCGTTGGTTCATGGCCGACGGTGTGGAAACGGCATCGGCGGTTCTCCGCCGACGGCACGTGGGACCGGATTTACGCCCGGCTGCTGGTGCAGGCCGACACCGCGGGGAAACTCGTGTGGGACGTGTCGATCGTCTACACCATCAATCAGGCGCACCAGCACGCGACGAACCTGTCCCGGGCCCCAGGGGATCTGTCGAGTTACACGAATCTGCGGCTGGAACCTGTTGACCATGCGTTGGGGAGGTCTCAAGGCGGTCTGAGCACCAAGATCCACTCGCTGACTGACGGCAAGGGCCGGCGGCTGGTGATGCTGGTCGGCCCGGGTCAGGGCGGGAACTCCCCGATGTTCGCACACCTGCTCAGCGCGTTGTCGGTGCCCCGTGCCGGTTCCGGTCGGCCACGGACCCCGGCCCGATCGGGAACTGGGCAACAAGGCGTACTCTTCGCGGGCGAACCGGCAACTGCTTCGCAGCCACCACATCACCGCCGTCATCCCTGAGCCGGATGACCAGCTCGGGCACCGTCGCCGACGGGGATCACGGGGCGGGCGGCCAGTGAAGTTCGATCCCGACCTCTACAAGGACCCCAACGTCGTCGAACGATCTTTCCACATCTTCAAGCAGGGGGGGCCTGGCCACCCGGTACGACAAGCTGGCCATCACCTACCGGAGCGGTGTTGTCCTTCGCGCCATCACCATCTGGCTACGGTAATAGGGAGACACGCTCTAGGGGCGCCGGGCAGCCTGGCGGTCGTGCGCGACCGGATTTGCCCGCCCCTGGCGTCCGGGCGACTGGTCACGGGGTCGGACCGGGGCGCGGCGGCCTTGCTGGGGGCGAGCGCAGCAGGTCTGCCGCGCAGGTCGCGAGCTGGTCCAGGACGGCGACGACCATCGACCCGTGGTCCTCGCGCGCGAGCATCAGGGCACGCCGCCCGGGCCAGGCCGGGTCGGCGACGGCCACGACCTCGACGCCGGCGGGGGCGGAGTGGGTCGCCAGCGACGGGATGAGGGCGACGCCAAGCCCAGCGGCCACCAATCCGAGGCGGGTGGCCAAGCTGGGAGCGGAGTGGGCGATGAGCGGGTCGCGCAGGGTGGGCCAGGCTCCGAAGTGGGGGTCCGAGCGCAACCCCTCTCCCACGATCCAGACCTCGGCAATCAGGTCCGTGACCGCGACCTCCGCGCGGCCGACGAGACGGTGGTCCGCCGGAACTGCCAACCGCACACCCTCTCCAGGAAGCGCCCGCGCCGCCAAGCCGGCCAAGTCGTAGTCGGGCAGGCCGTCGCCGACCGCCACCACGGCCACGTCCACCCCTCCGGCCCGCAGCTGTCGCAGGATCGTCGGCGTCGACCCCTCCCGGAGCTCGACCTGGAGCGCCGGGTGCGCCTGGAGCAGCCGGCGAATCGTCCGGGGGACGAGGACCGCGGCCGCGGTGGGGAACGCCCCGATCACCACCCGGCCGCTCAGCCCGTCGTCCAGACCGGCCAGGTCCCGGGCGGTCGCCGAAAGTTCGGCGAGGATGATGTTCGCCCGGCGGACGACGAGAGCCCCGGCCGGCGTGGCGACCACGCCGCGCGCCTCCCGCCGGAACAGGGCAGTGCCGGCAGCCGCCTCCATCGCCGCCACCTGGCGGGACACCGCCGACTGTGTGTAGCCGGTGAGCCCCGCGGCAGCGGTGAAGGACCCGCTGTCCGCCACGGCCCGCACGACCCGCAGCCCGGTCAGGCTGAAATCCGCCATCCCGGGATGCTCTCACATTCGATTGGTTCATACCTGGCAGTTCGAACTGTCGTTTGTGGAATGGTTGTGGCCGAAGCAGCCTGGACACATGGACAACGACGCAGCACCGACGACCCGCACTTCCACAGCCCCGGACCGGCACCCGCGCACCTGGTTCGTCACCGGCAGCTCCCGCGGGTTCGGTTACGAGTGGGCCGACGCCGCCCTGAGCCGGGGAGACCGCGTGGCCGCTACGGCGCGCGACCTCGAACGGCTCGGACCACTGGTGCAGCGCTACCACGACGCGGTCCTGCCGCTGCGCCTGGAGGTGACTGACCGGGACGCGGTCTTCGCCGCCGTCCAGCAGGCCGCCGACCACTTCGGATCGGTCGACGTGCTGGTGAACAACGCCGGGTACGGCCACTTCGGCATGGTCGAAGAACTGTCCGAGAGAGACATCCGCAACCAGCTGGAGACCAACTTCTTCGGCGCCCTGTGGGTCACCCAGGCCGTCCTGCCCCTCATGCGGGCGCAGCGGTCCGGTCGGATCCTGCAGGTCACCAGCGAGGGCGGCGTCCGCGCCTACCCGGGGATCGGGGCCTACCACGCGTCGAAGTGGGCCCTCGAGGGCCTGTCCGAGTCGCTCTGGCAGGAGGTCGAGGAGTTCGGCATCCACGTGACCAACGTCGAGCCCGGCCCGTACGCGACTGACTGGCTCGGGCGCGGGGCCCGGCGCAGCGAGGAGCTCGACGCCTACGGCGGCCAGCGCGAGAACGCGTCGCAGGAGTGGCAGGTGGGCGACCCTCAGCACACGCGCGCGGCGATCCTGGAGCTAGTCGACGCGGACCAGCCTCCCCACCGCCTCATCCTCGGTCGCCCCTACGACGAGGTGGCCGCGATCTACGCCGAGCGGCTGGAGACCTGGCAAGCGTGGCAGCCCGTGGCGCTGGCCGCCTTCTGAGCAGCGCGACCGCGCGACGCGGGCCGCCGAGCGCCCCTCGGTCGGGCGTCGAGCAGGACGCCACCTGTGCCGGCCCCCAAGGAGTTCCTCACGCTTAGCTAGCTGTCATTCCTGGCGTTCCCGATCTCGCTCACTGAGCGGCGACCGGCGATCCGCCCAACAAGGACCGCTCAAACCGAGCAGCCCCCGGTATACCCGCTGTGGACGCACGCGTTGGTTGCAACGAGACGACCACTACCTTGGTCAATCTGGGATTCGACCCTGGGCACTGGTGATTGTGTCGTCGATTAACTAACAGTTCGGGCGACGACCTCCTGACCGACCTGATGGGCCGTCAACCACATCTTCCGACCGCCAGGGCTTGCCGGGCGTCGATTAGTGGTGAGGAGGCGCGGTGGAGCTGCGAACCACCAGCTCGGGCTGGAGGAGTAGGTGTGGACTCGGCGGATGTTGGCCGTCGAGAACCTCGAGCAGCAGGGTGGCGGCGTCGACACCCATCTGGTGATGGGGCCGGGATACCGAGGTCAGGGGGACCGAGAGCTGGGCGGCGAAGGGGGACGTCGTCGTAGCCGACGAGGGAGAGGTCGTCCGGCACCCGGATCTGAGCGGCGAGCAGGCTCTGCAGCAGACCGATCGCCAGCAGGTCGACAGCGGTGGCGACTGCGGTCGGGCGACGTGCTGGTTCCCGCGCCGCCAGGTGGCGGCCGACCTCAAGCCCGCCGTCGACGGTAAGGGGGGCGGTGACGACTTCGATCTCCACGTCTCCAGCGGCTTGACTCAGCCGTTGTCGGAAGCCGGCGAAGCGGGCCTGGACCGGCAGCGCCGCGTCGGGGTCGCCGACGAACGCGATCCGGCGGTGCCCGAGGGCCAGGAGATGGTCGGCCTGCAGGCGGCCGCCAGCAACGTCGTCGACTGCGACTGACAGGCTGTCGGTCCCGGACTGGGCGCGGTCGACGACCACTGGTGCAGAAGGTCAAGGAAGGCGCGGTGCCGGACGGCGGCGGGTTGCTGCTGGTGAACGGCTCCCCAACCGACGCGGCCGCCGGGCGATCGAGCTTGCTGCCTCAGCAGCAAGACGGGCACGCTGATATGCGTCGCCGTCACCGCTTCCGATCAGCGGCCGAGATACGAGAGCTCGACGAACGGGCACCACCAGATCTGCGCGCAGAGGGGGTCGCCTCCGATGGGCTGCGCCAGCGACGGGTTGCTGTCAGGGCTGGCGTGGTTGCACGATCGCTCCTGCCTCGGGCCGGTCAGGGTTCGAGGACCAGGGACGGCGGGTCAGGCTGGGTACGCGCTGGGCGGCGCGCCCTGGAGCTGGGCGTGGAGTGCCAGCTCGTCGAGCTCAGCCCACTCGGCGACGACCAGCTCTCCGCGAACGTGCATATGGTGGACGCCCATCACCGAGACGGGCCTGGCCCGTCCGTCCACCGCGGCGGTGCCCCTCAGCCGGTAGCGCACGGCCACCCGCGAGCGGCCGGGCGCGTCGTCGAGCCAGTACAGCTCGTCGATCCTCAGCGACAGGTCGGGCAGCAGGTCGAGGCGTCGGGCCACCTCTGAGCGCACCCCGTCGTGACCGACGTTCCAGCGTGACGCGCCGAAGACGTAGGGCGCACCGGCTGCGTACCGGCGCTCCACCAACGACAGGTCGCGCTGGTTGTACAGCCCGTCGAGCAGATCTTGGACGAACTCCCCGGCACCATCCACCCGCTCTGGGATCGCCGGAACAGTCGCGCCCTGCTGCAGCGCCGAGCGATAGCCCGGGCCGGGCTCGCTCACCGGCCGGTACAGCAGACGGACGGCCGTGTCCGCGTCCAGCCCAAGCTGCTCGGCGGAATACTCCGGGTTCGTTGCGTTCCACTCCTCCAGGTACTGGTCGCCCAGCACCACACAATTGGCGATGCAGGTGTCATGAACGACTCGGCCCGTAGCCGCGCCGGAAGGACTCGGACCGGTGTTGGTGCCTCTCGACTGCCACCGCATCGAGGTCCGGTACCCACTGCTGTCATCACCAGTCCAGATGGTGTCGGGGATGACCCCACGCAAGTCCGGGTAGCACGCCTGCTTGCGTTCGGAATCGACGGTGACCTGGTGCCCGGCGCTGCTGGCGCTCTCCTCCCAGATGACGCTGTCGGGGCCGTAATGGGCGGGGATCAGATCGATGCGCCGGTCGTTCCAGATGGCGTACGTGGTTCGCTCGACGAAATCGACGATGTCACCGTACGGGTCCCGGGAGCGGGACCGACCCGGGACAACGGGCTCGGAATCCGGTGTGGACATTCAGTTCTCCTCAACAGGCGGGCTGGCGGTGCATGAATAGCGGGGGCGACAGGTACTCGGCCGGGGGAAGGCTCGAGGAGTGCGCCGGTGGGGCCGTCGGCGAGGTGCACCTTAGGGGTGCTGGACACCCCTCCTTTCTAGCTGGTACGCGCGCCACGCCAGCCATAGGCCCGTCCCCACCCGCAGGGCCTGGCGCTCCGAGGAGAGCTGCGCTCTCCATGGATGCTCGGCGTCGGCGTTCCGGCCCTGCCTGAGCCAGTCGCGGACGGCGGGATCGAGCTGGGCGGACTCGGGTGGGTCGGTGCGTCGCGGCCGGTGTTGGAGGGCGAGGAGCAGGCCTCCCAGCAGGCCGACGGCGAGCTGGTACTCCCAGCGGTCGGGAAGGGGAGGGCGGCTGGTCGTCATGGGTGCGGCTCCTTCTGGTCAGCACGAGGGCATCTCGTGTCATTGGGGCTGGTGCGGGTAGCGGGGTCCTGCGGCCGCCGACTCGCTCTGGAAGGTGTCAGACCAGCCCCCGTTCGTAGGCGTAGATGACGATGTGGACGCGGTCGCGCAGCCCGAGCTTGGCCAGGACGCGACCGATGTGGGTCTTCACGGTCGACTCGCTCAGGAACAGCTGCTGCGCGATCTCGGCGTTGCTGAGTCCGGCGGCCACCGCGATGAGGACCTCGTGTTCTCGTGGGGTGATGCCGCTGAGCCGCTGCGAGTCGCCGTCGGGAGCGGGCGGGAGGCGGCGACCGAAGAGCTCGATCATGCGTCGGGTGACCCGGGGGGCCAGCATCGCGTCCCCGGCGGCCACGGCGCGGATGGCGGCGAACAGCTCCTCCGGTTGCGCATCCTTGAGCAGGAACCCGGCGGCGCCGGCCCGCAACGCCCCGAACGCGTACTCGTCGAGGTCGAACGTCGTCAGGGCCAGGACCTTCGTCGCCGGGAACTGGCTGGTCATGGCCGCGGTGGCGTCGATACCGTTCATCCTCGGCATCCTGATGTCCATCAGCACCACGTCGACCTCGTGTCTGCAAGCCTGGTCGAGGGCAGCCCGGCCATCGGCGGCCTCGGCGGCGACCAGCAAGTCCGGCTGGGCGTTGACGGCCATCCGGAGCCCGAACCGGACCAGGTCCTGGTCGTCGACGAGCAGCAGACGGATGGGTGCCGGCTCTGCTCGACGCCTCACCGGCTGTTCCCGGCCGTCCTCGGCCGCCAGCTCGCCGGCGGGGCTCACGCGGAGGCCTTCGCGGCCGGAGTGTGGGGCAGCTCAGCCCAGACCCGCCAGCCGCCCTCGGGCAGAGGTCCGATCTGCAGCGATCCCCGGTAGAGGGCGACCCGCTCCTGCATGCCGACGATCCCGCGTCCGCCGCTGGTCGAGGACGGTGGCGTGGGGAGGCCGTCGTTCTCCACCGCCACCGTGGTGGCGTCGGGCCCGCAGTCGATCGACACGTGAGCCGTCTGGGTCCCGTTGCCGTAGCGCATCGCGTTGGTGAGTCCCTCCTGCACGATCCGGTAAACGGTGAGCTGCTGCCCTAGATCCTCAGGCGGCACACCAGTCACCCGCACGGTGACCTGGAAGGTCGAGCTGCTGATCGACTCGACCAAGTCGGGGACGTCCGCGATCGTGGGCTGGGGTCCGGTCTCCGCCGAACCGGTCGTGTCCAGCACCCCGAGGGTGCGTCGCATGTCAGCCAGCGCGCGACGAGCGGTCACTGCTGCCTGCTTCATCGCGATCACGGCGTCGTCCGGCGCCGCGGGCACGGCCGCAGCGGCACCGTCGGCCAGGGTCACCACGACGGTCAGGCTGTGGGAGACGATGTCGTGCATCTCCCGGGCGATCCGGGCCCGCTCGGCCGCCTGCGCCAGCCGGGCCTGCTGGTCGCGTTCCCAGGCGAGCAGCCCGGCGTGGCGCTGCAGCGCCCCGACGTAGCGCCGCCGAGTGCCCACCGGAAGTCCGATGAGCACCCCGACCAGCAGGGTGGCCACCTCCACGACCGCGTAGATCGGGGCGTCGTGGCCCAGTCCCGTGCTCTCTGCTCCCAGCACTGCCGCGCTCGCCACCAGCACCGCGGCCCAGGCGGCACGGTTGGAGCGGTACACCGCGATGCTGTAGGCGGCGACCGCCGTGGGCAACGGCAGGATCTCCAGGTAGCGAAGTGTGGCGAGAAGGACGATCGCCGACAGGGTGAACGCCAGCACCGGCCGGGTCCGGCGCAGGACCAGAGGTGCGGTGACGAGAAGGGTGAACCCCAACAGACGGGCCCCCGAACCGACCTGGCCGTTGCTCATCTGCACAATCCCGTCGACCACCCCTGACATGGCCAGCACCACCACCAGCAGAACCGCCTCGCCGGCCAGCGGATGCCGCAGCCCGAACCGGCGCACCAGTCCCGGCGTCCGCAGCAGCCGAGGATCCACGGCCGGCGGACGATCCACCCGCGACGCTGAAACGCTCACCCGACACACCCGGGCGGCACCCTACGAACCAGGGACAGCGTCTCGCCACGAGCGGTACGGCCGTCGACGTGGATCATGAGTCTCACGCTACGCGCGCCAGACGGCGCCCGCGTCCGCCCAACAGCCCGAGTCCTCCACCGGGGGGTGGCACCCCGGTACCACGTCATGGCGACCGGGGACCTTTTGGCAGAAGGCGATCCCACAAATGATGTCCGATCACTCTGATCCTTCCTGTTCTGACTGACCTGAGCGACGAGCCCGCAAGCGCGGACGACCTGCGCGAAGCGACGTACGCGACACTGCGGCCCCCCGAAGTTCTCGCTGTAGCGGCTGCTGATCGCACTACTCAGCCGACCTTTCGCCGGTATGGGCGGCGACGAATTCTCTGAGCGTGCCGGGCGGTCTTCCGGTGAGCCGTTGGATGGTGTCGGTGACGCGATCCTCGCTGCCGCGGCTGATCGGGCCGTCCAGGCTGGCCAGGAATGGGGCGTAGGCGGCGGGCACGCCTGCTCCGACGAGGTGGTCGGTGTACTCCTGGGCGGAGACGCTGCGGTGGCGGATCGGGTGCCCCCGCCGGGCCGCGACCAGGGCGCAGAGCTCGGTGTAGCTGTGCGCACTGGGGCCGGTGAGGACGAGGTCGGTGTTCAGGGACGGCTCCACCAGCAGGGCCTGCACCGCCACGGCCGCGATGTCGTCAGGGTCGACGAAGGCAACTCGACCCTCACCGGTGGCGGTGACCACCTCACCGGCCGCCAGAGCCGCTGCGAGCGGGGTGGGACCCAAGATGTTGGTCATGAACCACGACGGCTGCAGCACCGCCCATTGCGGCACTGCGTCCCGCACGAGCCCGGGTAGCGCCCCGGGCCCGGACGACGACGACTCCAGGGCGGACGAGCTCAGCAGCACCACCCGCTGCAGACCGGCGTCTGCAGCCACGGTCAGGAACGGACCGACGACCAGTGCCGGGTCCGAGCCGTCGGTGGGAGGGACGAGGTAGAGGCGCTGCATCCCGTCCAAGGCCGGACACCAGGTGGCCCGGTCGTGCCAGTCGAAGCGGTCCGTGCCGGGACGCGAGCGGCTCACCACGCGTGGCACGATGCCGCGCTCTCGCAGACCTTGAGCGACGCGTGACCCGGTGGTCCCCGTGGCCCCGAGCACGAGCACGGTGGTACTCATGCCACTCCCGCTGCGAGCCGGTCAGCCGGGACGAAGGCGTCGGCGGCGAGAGCAAGGTTCCAGTAGTCCCGGTAGCTGCGGATGCCGTCGGGACCGACGGTGATGACGGCAATGTAGGGCAGCCGATACTTCCTACCGGTGGTGGCGACGAGCCCGCTGGCCTCCCACTCCACCACGAGTGTGTCCGGGTCTCCGGTGCTGTGAATCTTGTGGACGCGGACGTCGCGGACGTCGACCATCGCGGTGTAGTCGCTCAAGTACTCCACGACGGCCTCGCGTCCCTGCAGGTGGGACGGCTGGTCAGCCACGGCGAACGGGAAGTCCATCGTCCCGTCCGGAGCCCACAGACGAGCGAACTTCATCATGTCGTGGCCGAGCAGGAGCTCGACGGCGCGGTCGAACGTCCGATGGGCACGAAGACGGCGGACGTCATCATTCTCGGTTACAGGAGCACTCACAGGGTTAACCTTTGGTGGGAACGGAACGGTATGGTCTCGACCATACCCCTACCAATGGAGGAGCAACCAAAGTGAGCCTTGACCGAACCCGTACTGCGACCGGTGCGGCCGTACTGCGCCAGGTGATCACGGACGC
>JAABUN010001803.1_pt1 | contig 43361 bp, 46 predicted proteins | sample 5559311 | NCBI WGS metagenome assembly JAABUN01 (sample SAMN10711877, study PRJNA513370) | rock metagenome | isolation source: Antarctica rocks | place: Antarctica: Victoria Land, Siegfried Peak sud
GCCGCGCTGCTCGGTGCACTCACCTGACCACCGCGGCGGGCGGCCGCTTCTAGATGGTTGATTCCACGGGTTCGCCGCCGCGGCTCGACGTCCTGGACGGCACCCGGAGCCACCCGACGCCTCGACAAGCTAGAAGGCTTGCCTTCGGCATCGCGCGGCCCCGGCCATCCGCCCAGACCGCCGATCCACGGGACCGCCTCGTGGAATCAACCATCTAGCGGATGCCGATCGCGGTCGTCTGCAGCTGCAGATCGCCCTCGCGCTTGGAGCCCGCGACGATCGTCTTGATCTTATCGAGGTACGGCTTGGCCTTCGCGTAGCCGGGCTGAGCGCCCGCGCCCAGGCCGATGAGCCCGCTGATCTTCGGGAAGTCGAGGAAGAACGTCGGCTTGAGGCCGTCGCCGAGCTGGCCTGCCGCGGCCTTGTAGCCGTCGTCGTCGGCCAGCTTCTTGGCCGGGTCGATCGCCTCGTCGAGCGCCGGACGGCTGACCGCGAGCACGAAGCGGTCCCCGGCCAGCGCGGCGAAGAGCTCTACCGGGGTGTTGGCGGGCCGGACGGAGAACCCGTCGTCGATCCCCTTGCCCGTGAGGTCCTGCGCCTGCAGGCCGCCGCCGGCCAGGACCGTCCGGGCCTTCGAGAGCGCGGCCTTCGTCGCCGCCGGGTCCTTGCTCTGCACGACGAGCGCACCGCCGATGTCCGTCAGCGAGGAGCCCCGCACGAACAGGCCGGACTGCCCCATCCAGGAGAGCAGGTCCTTCTGGACGTCGATGCCCGCCTGGGCCTTGAGCTGGTCGAGCCCGCTCTGCACGTCGAAGCCCGCACCCGAGAGCGAGCTGATGCTGTCGAGCGCGTCGGACAGGCTCTTGCCGAGGTCGCCGAGCCCGAGCGCCGCCCACGACCCGGCGGGCAGCTCAGCCAGCGTCTTGGCGGCGGCCTCACCCTGGCCGTCGTCCTTGATGGCGGAGGCGAAGCGGAGCTTGACCGACGTGTCCGTGGCCGTGAGCGCGGCGCCGAAGGTCTTGAGGCCCTGGCGGTCGAGCAGCTCACGCGCGCCCTCGAGCTGCTTGGCGTCGACGCCCGGCGAGCCCTTGGCCAGCTCGAGCGCGCGGCGCACGTCGCCGAAGGCGAAGCCGAGCGCGTCCTTGTCGACCGCGCCGACGACCTTGGCGTACTCGGCGTTCTTGTCGAGGCCGTCGCCCTTGGAGGTGTCCACGACCGCCTTGAACGCCGGCTCGGTGGCGCCGACCAGCTCGCCGTCGATGATCGCGGTGGCGCTCTTGTCGGCCGCGTCGAAGCTGTACTTGACGCCCCCGTAGGAGCGGTCCTCCAGCTTGCCCTTGGCGCCCTTGCGCACGGCGGCCAGGGCCTTGTCGGCGTCCTTGGTCTCGACGATGGCGGCGACGTCCGGGTAGCTGCCGCCACGAGCCGGCAGACCGGTCACCGCGATCGCCGCGCGCTCGCCGAGCCACGGCTTGACGTCACGCGCGTAGTCGACCTTGTCCGACGAGCTCTTGAACAACCTGGCGAGGAGCTTCTCGGCATCCTGCCCCGGTGTGAACTTCGCAATCAACCCGTCGAGCTCGGCCTTCCGGTCGCCTTCGGGACGGATGGCCGCTTCGACGTAGAACGGCGAGGACGCGGGCGCGAGGCGGGCGAGGCTCGCCCCGGAGCCGGCACCGGCCCCCTCGTCGCCGCCGCAGCCGGCCAGGGGGATCAGAACCAGCGCGAGAGCGGCGGCGGCGCGGCGGGACGTGCGAGGGAGGGCGAGGATCACGAGGAGGCTGCTCCTGCCGGCGTCGTGCCGGCCGTCGGGGGAGGGGGGCGGTGGCGGTGGCGGGAATGTTACGCGCGCGCACCCAAGGCGGCGACCTGAATGCGCGAAGATCGCCTGTGAACGCCGTCTAAGCGGCTATGCGACTGCCGGCGTCCCACCGGCTTGCCCACGCTCACCCACCGAGCACGCCGAGCGGACGGAACGCCGCCGCCGACGGCCCGATCGCGTTGCAGAACGCCGATCTGCAACCCCGCTTGCGTGCCGGAGGGCCTCCACGGGTCACCGCCTCTCACCACGAAAGCCCTGCTCGAGGTGCAGTTTGAGGCTTGGGAAGCTCGCCGCGTGGACGTTTGTGGGAGGTGCTGTGCAAGGCGGGTTGCTTTGTGGGGGAAAGTGGGGGTACAGTGCCGACGCGGGCCGGGGTGGAGGGGCTCCTCCCACTCCTCCACTCCGGCCCGCCCAACCTTCTGATGGCCTTCAGCGGCACCTTCGACTACACGCTCGACGCGAAGAACCGCCTCACGGTTCCGGCGCGGATGCGCTCCCAGCTGACCGAGTCCGTCGTCCTCTCGCGCGGGACCCAGAAGTGCGTCACGATCTGGCTGAAGGGCGAGTTCGACGCGTTCGTCGCCGAAGCGCTCGACGGCACCGGGCCGTTGGACCCCCGCCGCGACGCGATCAAGCGCTTCTTCTTCCCGAACTCCTTCGAGGTCGAGCTCGACTCGGCGGGCCGCGTGATGGTCCCGACGAAGCTCATGGACTACGGCGAGCTGGCCAAGGACGTCGTGGTCAACGGCATCGGCGATCGGATCGAGATCTGGGATCGGACACGCTGGAACGCCTACAACGACGCCCAGGACATCGAGGATCTCTCGGCTCTCTTCGCGGACTCCTCAACGCCGTGAGGAGCATCCTGCTCGACATGACCGCCGCCCACGTCCCCGTCCTCGCCGGCGAGCTCATCGAGCTGTGCGATCCGCAGCCGGGCGAGACCGCGATCGACTGCACCTTCGGCGCCGGCGGCCACGCCCGCCTCGTCGCCGACCGCCTCGGCCCGGACGGGACGCTCATCGCCATCGATCGCGACCCGGAGGCCGAGCACCGCTTCAACCTCTTCGCCGCGGATGCCGCCTGCCACACGCGCTTCCTACGCGCGGGGTTCGCCGAGGGGCTCGAGCAGCTCGCCGACGAGGGGCTGCAGGCGGACACCGTCTACATGGACCTGGGGATGTCGTCCATGCAGGTGGACACCTTCGAGCGTGGCTTCTCCTACTCCTTCGACGCGCCGCTGGACATGCGCATGGACTCAAGCCAGCAGCTCACCGCGGCCGAGCTCGTGAACACCTGGGAGCCCAAGCAGCTCACCCGCCTGTTCCGCGACTACGGCGAGGAGCGCTATGCCCCGCAGATCACCCGAGCGCTCGTGCGCGAGCGTCAGCGCAGGCCGTTGGAGCGCACGACCGAGCTCGTCGAGCTGATCACCAGCGCGATCCCGACTCCGGCGCGCTTCGCCGGCGGCCACCCGGCCAAGCGCGTCTTCCAGGCGATCCGCATCGCGGTCAACGACGAGCTCGGGCAGCTCGACCGCGCGCTCCCGCTCGCCTGGGGCGCGACGCGGGTGAACGGGCGCTTTGCCGCTATCTCCTTCCACTCGCTCGAGGACCGGCGCGTCAAGCGCTTCCTCGTCGCCCGTGCGCAGGGCTGCATCTGCCCGCCCGAGCTGCCCGTCTGCGGCTGCGGGCGCACCCCGGAGGCCGAGCTCGTCGCGCGGCGCGCGATCGCGCCGAGCCCCGGCGAGGTCGCCGCGAACCCCCGTTCGAAGTCGGCGCGCATGCGCGTCGCCCGCAAGCTCCAAGAGGACCCAGAGGCATGACGCCACCCGCAGCCACCGCCGCCGCCCGCACCCCGGTGCGGCGCCCGGCCCGCACCGCCGCAGCGCACGCACCCCGCCGAGTGAGCGGGCCCGCGCGTGGACGCGGCGGCTCTGGGGCTGCGCCCCAGGTCGCCGGCACCAAGCGCGCCGCCCTCCCGCTGCCGCTCGGGCTGCGCCTAGCGCGCCGCGCCGCGACGCTCCCGGACGCGCGCCTGCTCGACCGCCTCGTGCGCGGCCGCCTCTGGATCGCCGTTCTCGCCGTCGGCCTCGTCGGGATCGTCTTCCTGCAGATCTCACTGCTCAAGCTCGACACGGGGATCTCGCGCGCGGTGGAGACCACCCAGACGCTCGAGCGCCAGAACACCGAGCTCAAGCTCGACCTCTCGCGCCTGGCGGGCGGGGAGCGCATCCAGGACTCCGCCGCCGCGAAGGGCTTCGTGACTCCGGCGACCGGCCAGCCGGAGTTCCTCGACGCGAGACGGGCGGGAGCCCGACGTGCCGCCGCGAGCATCTCGACGCCCGCGCCTGTCCAGCAGCTTCCGCTCGGGATGATCCCGGCGGCAGAAGGTGGTACGGCCGGCATGAATCCAGATCCGGTGGCAGCGACGGCGGCTACGGCACAGGCCGCCACGCCGGCCACCACGCCGGCCGCCGCCGCGTCGACCCCGACCGTGTCGACGCCTGCGCCGGTTGCCGCGGCCCCGGTCGCGCCTGCGACCTCTGCCGCGCCTGAGGCCCCCGTCGCTCCGGCGGCCCCCGTCGCTCCCGCGGCCTCCGTCGCGCCCGCGCCCGCGCCCGCGCCCGCGTCCGCTGCATCTCCCCCGGTCGCTTCCGGCGGCGTGACCGCTGGACAGGGCTGACGCCGTGAGCCTGGTCGACCGCCGCATCGGCCTCCTCTTCGCCGGCTTCCTCCTGCTGCTCTCGCTCGCGTTCGCCCGGGCGCTCTACCTCGGGACGATCAAGGGCGACAACCTCGCCCGCGCGGCCAACGTCCAGCAGACGGCGACGGAGATCGTCCCGCCTCGGCGCGGTGCGATCCTCGATCGCCGGGGCATCGAGCTCGCGGTCTCCGAGCCCGCGAGCGACGTCTCCGCTACGCCGTACCTCGTCAAGGATCCCGTGGGCGCCGCCAAGCGGCTGGCGCCGCTGCTCGGCCGCTCCGTGCCTGACCTCACGACGGCGATCGCCCGCCGCGACACGGGCTTCGTCTACCTCGCGCGTGAGCTGCCGGCCGACCGGGCCGAGAGGGTGCGTCGGCTTGGCATCGACGGCATCGCGCTGGCCCCTTCCGAGCACCGCCAGTACCCCCGCAAGTGGCTTGCCGCTCAGGTGTTGGGCCTCGTCGGGACCGACGGCAAGGGGCTCTCGGGCGTCGAGCTCGAGCGCAACCGCCGGCTCACGGGCGCCGCCGGCCTGCGGCGCTCCGTCCGCGACGCGCTCGGCCAAGACCTGCGGGTCCGCGATGTCGAGGCTGCGCGGCCCGGGCAGGATCTCACGCTGACGCTGGACGCCCAGATACAGGATCGCGTCGAAGCCGTGCTCCATGACCTTGGATCTAAGTTCTCGCCGCGCGGTGCGAGCGCAGTCGTGCTCGATCCGCGCTCCAACGAGGTGCTGGCGATGGCCAACTGGCCGCAGGTCGACGCGAACGCCCCGGCAAGCGCGCCCGAGGCGGCGCAGCGCAACCTCGCGACGAACTTCACCTACGAGCCCGGCTCCACGTTCAAGGCCTTCACCGTCGCCGGCGCGGTTGAGGACCGCACGGTGACACCGGATCAGGAGTTCGATCTCGCGCCGACGATCCAGGTCGCCGACCGCGTGATCGGCGAGTCGCACGACCGTGGCCCGGTCACGCTCACCACGCGGCAGATCCTCGCGCAGTCCTCCAACGTCGGCGCGGTGACCATCGGGCAGGAGATGGGCGCCAAGCGCTTCGACGCCTGGACGCGCCGCTTCGGCTTCGGCAAGGCCACCGGCGTGGACCTGCCGGGGGAGGAGCGGGGGCTGTCGCTACCCGTCGCGAAGTACTCGGGCTCGACGATGGGCAACCTCCCGATCGGCCAGGGCCAGGGCGTCACCCAGATGCAGATCTCGACGGCCTACGCGGCGCTGGCCAACGGCGGGGTGCTGCGGCCGGCACGGGTCGTCAAGGCGATCGACGGGAAGCCCCTGCCGAGGCCGAGGGGTCATCGCGTGGTCTCCGAGCGCACCGCGCGCGAGGTCCGCAGCATGCTCGAGGGAGTCTTCGCCCCCGGCGGCACGGCGCAGGAGGTCACGATCCCGGGCTACTCGCTTGCCGGCAAGACCGGCACGGCGAACAAGTTCGACACCAAGCTCGGGGAGTACTCCAAGGCGAAGTACGTCGCCTCGTTCGTCGGCTTCGCCCCCGCGCGCGGCCCGCGGCTGCTGATCTCGGTGATGGTCGACGAGCCCAAGGGCCAGATCTACGGGGCGCAGGTCGCCGCGCCGGCGTTCGGCAAGATCGCCTCGTTCGCCCTGCCGTATCTCAAGATCGCGCCCCGCTGAGCCTGGATCCACCGATTCTCGCGGCGCGACCCGTCCATATGCCAGTGCCATACGCGTCCGGACCAGCCGCGGAGGGGTCACCCTGCGAGTGCTGGTCCGGACACGTCTGACCCGGCCTATGAACGGCTCGCACTCACGATCGATCGGTGGATCCAGGCTGAGGCGCCCGGGCCGCCGATCCAAGCGCTCGGACGACCCGTAGACTCGCCGCCGATGACGCTCCGCGACCTGTTCGGCGCCGGGCAGCCGCCGGTGCCCGTATCCCAGCTGGCCTTCGACGCTCGGGTGGTCGCCCCGGGGACCGTCTTCTTCTGCGTCCCGGGCTTCACCCGGGACGGGCACGACTTCGCGGGCCAGGCGGTGGGGCGGGGCGCCGCGGCGCTCGTCGTGGAGCGCCCGCTCGACGACCCGGCGCTCGCGGGCGTGCCGCAGATCCTCGTCGCCGACGTGCGGGCCGCGATGGCCCCGGCTGCCGCCGCGCTGCATGGCGACCCGACATCCCGGCTCGTCACGACCGGGATCACCGGAACTAACGGGAAGACCACGAGCGCCTACCTCTTGCGCGCGCTGCTCGAGGCCGGCGGCCACCGCACCGGGCTGCTGGGAACCGTCTCGAGCGTAGTCGGCGGGGTGGAGGAGCCCACCCAGCGCACGACCCCCGAGGCGATTGACCTGCAGCGGACCTTCGCGGCGATGGAGGCTGCGGGCGACACGCACTGCGTCATGGAGGTCTCCTCGCACGCGCTCGAGCTGCGCCGCGCCGACGCGATCCACTGGGCGGTCGCCCTCTTCACGAACCTCTCGCAGGACCACCTCGACTTCCACCCCGACATGGAGAGCTACTTCGCGGCCAAGCGCCGCCTCTTCGAGGCCGCGGAGGGGCCGGCGGTCGTCAACGTCGACGACCCGCATGGACGCCGCCTTGCGGCTGAGCTCGAACGCGCGGGAACGATCGTCACGGTCGGCCTGCAGGAGGGCGCCGCGGTCCGGGCGACCGACGTCTCCTTCGGCCTCAGCGGCTCGGACTTCACCCTCGACGGCGCCCGGCTGCACGCGCCGCTGCCCGGGCGCTTCAACGTGGTCAACGTCCTCGGGGCGATCGCGGCGGCGCGCGTGCTCGGCGTGAGCGACGCGACGATCGCCGCGGCGCTCCCGGAGGCAGGGCGCGTCCCCGGCCGCTTCGAGCCGGTCGACGAGGGGCAGCCTTTTGCGGTGCTCGTGGACTACGCCCACACGCCCGACGGCCTGGAGAACGTCCTGCGCGCCGCACGTGAGCTCGCGCGCGCGGGCCGGGTCATCGCGGTCCTCGGAGCGGGCGGCGACCGCGACCGCGGCAAGCGGCCGCTCATGGGTGCCGTCGCGGCGGCCCTCGCGGACGTCGCGATCGTGACGAGTGACAATCCGCGCTCGGAGGACCCCGAGGCGATCGTGGCCGAGGTGCTGGCGGGCGCCGGGCCAGGAACGACCGCGCTGGTCGACCGGCGGGAGGCGATCAGGCACGCGGTCGGGGCGGCTCGGCCGGGCGACGTGGTCGTCATCGCGGGCAAGGGCCACGAGCAGGGCCAGGAGCTCGCCCACGGCCGCAAGGAGCCCTTCGACGACGTCGCCGTGGCCCGTGACGCGCTGCGCGAGCGGCACGTCGCCTGATGCGCCGCGACGTGCCGAGCGCCCGCATGGGGCGCGGCGACCGAGCCCGCCTGATGGGCGACGAGGCGCCGGACGCGCACGCGGACGTCGCCCCGGGGAGGCCCACCTGATGCGCGGCTGGTCACCGCAGCAGCTCGCAGATGCAGCCGGCGCCGCGCTGGCCTCGCAGCCGCACGGGGTTGCGCAGGGCTCGCCGTCCGGCGGGGCCGTGGCCGCTGCCCCCGGCGACGCCGAGCGGCTTCGAGGCCCGGTCCGCGCCACGATCGACTCGCGCGACGTCGGGCCGGGCGATCTCTTCGTCGGCCTGCCCGGCGAGCGCGTCGACGGGGGGCGCTTCGCCGCCAGCGCGCTGGCTCAGGGTGCCTGGGGCGTGCTCGTCGCGCCGCAGCACGCCGCCTCCGCGGTGGTCGTCGCCCCGGCCGACGCGGTGGTCTTGTCCGCCGCGGATCCGCTCGCCTGCATCCAGCGCCTGGCCACCGCCTGGCGTCGTGAGCTCGGGGCGCTGGTCGTCGGGATCACGGGCTCGACGGGGAAGACCTCGACGAAGGACGTTCTGGCCGCGATGCTCCTGGCGCACCGGCGCACGGTCGCGACGCGGGAGAACCTCAACACGGAGATCGGCCTGCCGCTCACCGTGCTCGCCGCGCCGCCGGGAACGGAGGTGCTGGTCCTCGAGATGGCGATGCGCGGTGCCGGGCAGATCGCCGAGCTCGCCCGGATCGCCGAGCCCGACGTCGGGCTGATCACGAACGTCGGCCCCGTGCACGTCGAGCTGCTCGGCTCCGTCGCGGCGGTCGCGGCGGCCAAGGCGGAGCTGCTCGCCGGCCTGCGCCCGGGCGCGACGGCCGTGCTTCCGGCCGCCGAGCCGCTGCTCGACCCCTACCTGCGCGACGACGTGACCACGGTGCGCTTCGGGCCGGGTGGAGACGTCACCGAGGCCGATCTCGCCGGCGTGGAGCTTGGTTTCGATTCGGCGCACATGCGCCTGAACGCCACGGCAGCCATGGCCGCGGCGCGCGCCGTCGGCGTGGAGCCCTCCGGTCGGGTCGACGTCGCGCTGAGCGCCATGCGCGGCCAGCTGCGGCAGCTCCCGGGCGACATCACCGTCGTGGAGGACTGCTACAACGCCAACCCGATGTCGATGCGCGCCGCTCTCGACGACCTGCAGCGCTCGGCTCCCGGGCGCCGCGTCGCCGTGCTCGGTGACATGCTCGAGCTCGGCCCCGACGCCGAGGCCCACCACGTCGCCGTCGGCGAGCACGCCCGCGCCGCCGGGGTCGCGCTGCTGGTTGCCGTCGGCCCGCACGCCGCGGCGATGGCGGGCGACCACGCCGTCTCGAGCGCCGCGGAGGCGGCGGCCCTGCTGCCGGGGCTGCTCGAAGCGGGCGACACCGTCCTGGTGAAGGCGTCGCGCGGGGTCGGCCTGGAGGCCGTCGTCGCCGCGCTGGCCGCCGCGGAGCGCTGACGGCCGTGGGCGAGATCCTCATCGGCGGCACCGCATCGCTGCTCATCTGCATCTTCCTGAGCCCCAAGTTCATCGCGTTCCTGCGCGCCCGCGAGTTCGGTCAGCAGATCCGCGACGAGGGCCCGGCGGGCCACCACGCCAAGGCGGGCACGCCCACGATGGGCGGGATCATCATCTTCGCGGCGATCTCGATCCCCTTCCTGATCCTCGTCGACTACGACGACCCCCGGGCGGTCGCGGTCTACGTCGCCGCGGTGGCGCTTGCGGGCGTCGGTCTGCTCGACGACGCGCAGAAGGTGTTCAAGCGGCGCTCGCTCGGACTGCGCGGGCGCTGGAAGCTCATCGCCACCGTCGTCATCTCCGTCTTCCTCTGGTACGTCGCCACCGAGCAGGCCGGCCTGGACACGACGCTGCGCCTGCGCACGATCGACGCGACGATCGATCTCGGGCCGTTCTACATCGTGCTCATCTACCTCGTGGTGGCCGGCACCTCCAACGCGGTCAACCTCACCGACGGGCTCGACGGCCTGGCCGCGGGCTGCGCGGCGATCGTGCTGCTGGCCTACCTCGGGATCACCTTCATCACGGGCGGCCAGCAGGAGCTCGCTCTGCTCTGCGGCTGCCTGGTCGGCGCCTGCATCGGCTTCCTCTGGTTCAACGCGTTCCCGGCGACGATCTTCATGGGGGACACAGGCTCGCTGGGCCTCGGCGGTGCCGTGGGCGGCCTGGCGGTCATGACCAAGACCGAGGAGCTGCTGGTCCTGCTCGGCGGCATCTTCGTCGTCGAGGCGCTCAGCGTCATCATCCAGGTCTTCTCCTTCCAGACGTTCCGCAAGCGCGTCTTCCTGATGGCCCCGATCCACCACCACTTCGAGATCTCGGGCTGGTCGGAGACGAAGATCATCCTGCGCTTCTGGATCGTGGCGACCGTCTGCGCGGCGGTGGGCTTCACGCTCTACCAGAAGTCGATCTCCTGACCCGAAGCGATCCGCTGCCGCGGCCGCCGCTCCCGCCCGGGCCGTACCTCGTCGTCGGCCTCGCCCGATCGGGGCTGGCGGCAGGTCGGCTGCTGGCGGCGCGCGGGGAGGAGGTCGTGGGCGTCGACGCCCGCGTCGAGGTCGCCGACGCCGGCTTCGCGACGCAGGTCGGCGACGGGCTGGCGCTGTTGGACGGCGTGGGCGCGGTCGTCAAGTCGCCCGGCGTCCCACCGCGGGCGCCGGTCGTGGCCGCGGCCCGCGCACGCGGCATCCCGGTCCTCGGGGAGCTCGAGCTCGGCTGGCGGCTGATCGAGCGGCCGTTCGTCGCGGTGACCGGCACGAACGGCAAGACGACGGTGACCGAGTGGATCGCCCACACGCTGCGAATCGCGGGCTGCGACGCGGTGGCCGCGGGGAACGTCGGGACGCCGCTGAGCTCGTTGGTGGCCACGCCGCCCGCGCTCGTGGTCTGCGAGTGCTCGAGCTACCAGCTGGCCGACACGCTCGCCTTCGCCCCGGACGTCGCGGTGCTGCTCAACCTCGGCTCAGACCACCTCGACTGGCACGGGACGCTCGACCACTACGCGCAGTCCAAGCTGCAGGCGTTCGCGCGGCAGGGATCCGAGCAGGTGGCGATCGCGCCCGCGCGCATCGCGGTCCCGGGCGCGGCGCGGCGCGTCGACCTGGTCGCCGACTGGCGCGCGGCACTGCCCGGCGAGCACAACGCCGTCAACGCGGGCGCGGTCGCGGAGGTCTGCCGCGCGCTGGGCATTGCGGAGGCCGCGATCGCGGAGGGCCTTGAGACGTTCGCCGGGGTCGAGCACCGGCTGCAGTTGCTGCGCGAGGTCCGCGGCGTGCGCTGGGTGGACGACTCGAAGGCCACGAACGTCGCCTCGACGCTCACGGCGCTCGCCGCCACGCCTGCGCCCGTGCACCTGATCCTCGGCGGCGACGACGCCAAGGGCGAGGACTTCTCCGCGCTCGCGGGGCGCGCGGCGCACGTCTACCTGATCGGCGCGGCGGCGCCCCGCCTGGCGGCCGTGGTGGGTGGCGCGCCCTGCGAGGACCTCGAGACGGCGGTCGCCCAGGCCGCGGCGGCGGCGCGGGCGGGGGAGACGGTGCTGCTCTCCCCGGCCTGCGCGAGCTTCGACCAGTTCACCGATTACGAAGAGCGGGGAAGGCGCTTCGCGGCGCTCGTCGAAGCACTGGCCTGATGGCCACAGCACCCCGCCGCGCCCAGCCGCTCGAGTACAACATCCTGCTGACGGCGGTCCTCTGCCTCCTGGCCGCAGGAACGGTGATGGTCTACTCCGCCTCGAGCTCGCGGATCCTGCTCGAGGGCCAGGGCAACGGCTCCACGTTCCTGCTCAAGTACCTCGCCTACGGCGGCGTCGGGCTCGTGATGATGCAGGTGCTGGCCCGCCACGGGATGGCGCTCGTCCTGCGCTGGACCAACGCCCTGCTGGCCGGGGCGTTCGTGCTGCTCGTGCTGGTCAAGACGCCCCTGGGCGTCGAGATCAACGGCGCGCAGCGCTGGCTCGGCTTCGGTCCGCTGCAGTTCCAGCCCTCCGAGCTGATGAAGCTCGCCCTGGTCCTCTACGCGGTCAGGCTGCTGGCGACCAAGCCGACCCTGGTCATGGCGCCGCGGCTGCTCGTGCCGCTGGCGATCGTCGCGGGCTCCGCGTGCCTGCTCATCGCCTCCCAGCCCGATCTCGGGACCGCACTGGTGATCTGCTTCACGCTCGTCGCGCTGCTGGTCGTCGCGGGCATCCCGATCCGCTACCTCGCGGTCGCCGTGGGCTGCCTGGCGCTCTTGGTGCTGCTCTTCGCGCTCGTCGAGCCGTACCGCCGCGCGCGGCTGACGAGCTTCGTCAACCCTTGGGCCGATGCGGGCGGCAGCGGCTTCCAGTCCGTGCAGGGGCAGATCGCGCTCGGCTCGGGTGGCCTGTCAGGCCGCGGGGTCGGCCAGTCCGTGCAGAAGGCGTTCTTCTTGCCCGAGGCCCACACGGACTTCATCCTCGCGATCATCGGCGAGGAGCTCGGAGTGCTCGGCATCACCGTGCTCCTCTTCCTCTACGGGTTGATCGCCTACGCCGGGCTGCGCATCGCGAAGGCCGCCACGAGCGCCTACGCCAAGCTCCTGGCCGCCGGCTTGACGGCGATGGTGCTCTGCCAGGCCTGCCTGAACGTCTTCACCGTGCTCGGCCTCGCGCCGCTGACCGGCGTGCCGCTGCCGTTCATCTCCTACGGCTCGACGAACCTCGTCGTCCTGCTCGGCGCGATGGGCCTGCTGCTGAACGTCGCGTCGGGGGGCGCCGCCCATCTGCGCCTCGTTGCGACACCATCCCGACCGCATGCGCATCGTGATCGCAGCGGGAGGGACGGCGGGGCACGTGGTACCGGCGCTGGCGGTAGCCGACGCGCTGCGGGCTGACGGCGCGCAAGTCAGCTGGGTCGGGGGGGAGCGCGCGGAGGCGCGGCTGGTCGGTGACGCGGGATACGAGCTCGACGCGATCCGCGTCGAGGGCATCTCGCGCTCGAACCCGCTCAAGGCCGCGCGCGCCGTGGCGCGCGCGGGCGCAGCGCTGGCGACGGCGCGGCGGATCCTGCTGCGGCGCAGGCCGGACGTCGTGCTCGGCGGTGGGGGCTACGTCGCCGGACCGGTCGGCGCAGCCGCGCTCGCCCTGCGCATCCCGCTGGTGCTCACGGAAGCCGACTCGCACCTCGGGCTGACCAACCGGCTGCTGGCGCCGCGTGCCGCACGCGTCTGCCTCGCCTTCCCGATCCCCGGGCGCACCGGCGAGCGCTACCTCGTGACGGGTCGCCCCGTCCCGCCGCCGGCAACTGACCGCGCCGCCGCGCGCGCCCGCTTCGGCCTGGAGGACTCAGAGACCTGCGTGCTCGTGTTCGGCGGCTCGCTCGGGGCGCGCTCGATCAACGAGGCGGCGGTCGCGGGGCTCCTCGGCGGGCCGTTCTCCGTGCTTCACGCGGCGGGGACGCGCGACTACCCGGCGCTTCGCTCGCGGCTGGAGGCGGCGGAGGGCGACGCGGCGGCGCACGACTCCGCGTCCGAGGGTGCGGCGGCGCACGACTCCGCGTCCGAGGGTGCGGCGGCGCACGGCTCCGCACCCGAGGGCCGTTATGACCTGCGGCCTTACATCGACGGCTTCGGCGAGGCGCTTGCCGCCTGCGACCTCTGCGTCGCCCGCGCGGGCGGCTCGATCTTCGAGGTCGCGGCGGCCGGCAAGCCGGCGCTCCTCGTGCCCTACCCCTTCGCGGCTGCCGACCACCAGACGGGCAACGCGCGCTGGATGGCCGACGGCGGCGCGGCGGTCGTGGTGCCCGACGCGGAGCTCACGCCGCAGCGGCTGCGCGCGGAGCTGGACGCGCTGCTCGGCGACCACGAGCGCCTCCGGGCGATGGGCGCGGCGGCGCGCGGGCTCGCGCGCCCCGACGCCGCGGCGCGGATCGCGGCCGAGGTCCGGGCGGCTGCGGCGCGCTGAGGCGCGCCCGCGGCGCCCCGGGGACCGGGGCTTGGCAGCGCACGACCCACCCGGTGGGTCACGAGCTGCCAAACCCCCCATCTGGGCCTGGGCGTGCACCGCACCGCCGGCCGCCCCGCCGCCTCACCCGCGAAGATGGCGACATGAGCCTCTGGGGGCGCCTCTTCGCCACGCTCTACGAGCCCGCTCTGCGGGCATCGGAGCGCAACGGCCTCTCCGCGCTCCGCGCCGGGCTCCTCGCCGACGCGCGCGGGCGCACGCTCGAGCTCGGCGCGGGCACGGGCCTGAACCTCGGCCACTACCCCGCCGCGGTCACCGAGCTCGTGCTCGCCGAGCCCGAGGCGCCGATGGCCGCAAAGCTCGAGCGGCGTGTGGGCGCGCACGGCGTCGCGGCGCGGGTCGTGCGCGCCCCGGCGGAGGAGCTTCCGTTCCCGGACGCGAGCTTCGACACCGTCGTCGCCACGCTCGTCTTCTGCACCGTCGCACAGCTCGAGGGCTCGCTCGGCGAGGTCCGCCGCGTCCTGACTCCCGGCGGCCAGCTGCTCTTCCTGGAGCACGTCCGCCACCCGGACGCTGCGCGCGCCCGCCGCCAGGAGCTCCTCACGCCGATCCAGCGGCGCATCGCCTGCGGCTGCCACCTCGACCGCGCGACCCCGGCGGCGATCGCCGCGGCCGGCTTCACCGTCACCGAGGAGCGCCACGAGCACTTCCCGAAGGCCGCGAAGGTCCTCCAGCCGCTCGCGATCGGGCGGGCGACGCGGTGAGCGGCGCGTGGGCGGGACGCCGGCTGCACTTCGTCGGCATCGGCGGCGCCGGGATGAGCGGCTGGGCGCGGGTGGCGCGCCAGCTCGGCGCGAGCGTCTCGGGAACCGACCGCGCGGACGGCCCGGCGCTCGCGGGGCTGCGCGCGCTCGGCGTCGGCGTCCACGTCGGCCACGGCGCCGAGCACGTCCCCGAGGGCGCGGAGGTCGTCTACTCGAGCGCCGTTCCCGCCGACAACCCCGAGCGCGCGCACGCCCGCGCCCACGGGTGGCCCGAACGCCCGCGTGCGGAGCTGCTGCGCGAGCTCACGGCCCTCAAGCGCACGATCGCCGTCGCCGGCGCACACGGCAAGACGACCACCACCTCGATGCTCGCCCACGCGCTGCTCGAGCTCGGCGCGCAGCCCGGCTACCTGATCGGCGGCAAGCTCTCCACCACGGGCCAGAACGCCGACTGGGGCGCAGGGGACTGGCTCGTCGTCGAGGCCGACGAGTCCGATCGCTCCATGCTCGCCCTCGAGGTGGACATCGCGGTGGTCACCAACGTCGAGCTCGACCACCACGCGACCTTCGGCTCGCTGCAGGAGGTCGAGGAGGTGTTCCGCCGCTTCCTCGCCGGTGCGCCGCAGGCGGTGCTCGCCGACGAGCCCGCGGTCCGCGCGCTGCGGGCCGACGGCCAGCCGAGCGTCACCTTCGCGGCTCCGCGCCCGCCGCTTGCCCTGCGCGTTCCCGGCGAGCACAACCAGCGCAACGCCGCCGCCGCGCTCGAGGCGCTTGCGCTGGCCGGCTTCGACCGCACGCGGGCCGCGGCTGCGCTGTTTGGCTTCGGCGGCGCGGGCCGTCGCTTCGAGGAGCTCGGGCAGACCGCCGCCGGCGTCCGCGTCGTCGACGACTACGCCCACCACCCGACCGAGGTCGCCGCCGCGATCGCCGCGGCGCGCGGAGTCGCGGCCGGCCGGGTCATCGCCGTCTTCCAGCCGCACCTCTTCTCGCGCACCGAGGCGCTGGCAGCGGAGTTCGGCGCCGCGCTCGCCGCCGCAGAGCTCCCGGTCGTTCTCGACGTCTACCCCGCCCGGGAGCGCGCTGTCGACTTCCCCGGGGTGACCGGCCGCCTGGTCGCCGCCGCCGTTGCGGACGCACGCCCCGGCCACGAGGTGCTCTGGCTGCCGCGATTCTCAGACGTGCTCGCTGCGCTGCCGCCGCGCCTGCGCCACGACGACCTCGTGCTCGTGCTGGGGGCCGGGGACGTCGACGCGCTCGGACGCTCGCTGGTCGGGGCCTGACGCCCGGCAGGACCACGCGTGCGGGCGTCGAAGGGCGCCAGCGATGCCTCTCCGGCGCCCTGCCAACCTCCGCCTGATCGCCGCGTTCGCCGCAGGGGCCGTCGTGCTCGCCGTGAGCTGGTTCGCCCTCCGCGACTCCGGGCTGGTCGCAGTCCGCGACGTCGAGGTCACCGGAGCGTCTGGGCCGCAGGCGCAGGCCGTCCGCAACGCGCTGGCCACCGCCGGCCGCGACATGACGACCCTGCATCTTCGGACCGATGTGCTGGATGCGGCTGTCGCGCCCTACGCGGCGGTCAAGCGGGTCACCGCCGAGACGGACTTCCCGCACCGTCTGCGCGTCAACGTGATCGCGCACGTCCCAGTCGCCTCGATCGTGACCCCGCAGGGCGCGGTGCCCGTCGCCGCTGACGGCACCGTCCTGCGCGGCACCACCGCCGACGCCGTCCCGGCGCTCAAGCTCCGGCTGCCACCGGCGGGCGACCGGGTCACCGACCGCCGGACCCGCACGACGATCGCCCTGGTCGCGCGCGCACCCGTACCGCTGCGACCCAAGCTCGCCACCGCCTTTCTCGGGCCGCGCGGCTTGACGGTGCAGCTTGCCGCAGGCCCGTCCGTGCACTTCGGATCGAGCCGGCGGATGACGGCGAAGTGGGCGTCTTTGACCGCGGTGCTCGCCAGCCCGGCCTCGAAGGGGGCGACCTCGATCGACGTTCGCGTCCCGGAGCACCCGGCGGCTTCCGGCCTCGAGCAGGAGGCGACGCAGCGGGGTCAACCCTCAAGCGGCGCCTGAGGGTGGCTGGCCGGTCGAACCTCATGCGCGTATCGAGGGTTCGCGGATCTGCAACGGACGTTGCGGACTAGACTCCGCGTTGACACAGCTCGACGCGCCCCCGTACCGTGCAGCCGCCCGGGGGTCTGCCCCTGCCAAAACTCTTGACTGTATGTCGAGGGTAGGACGGAACGCTCAACACCATGGAATCAAGCGGAAGCTACCTCGCAGTCATCAAGGTCGTCGGAGTCGGCGGCGGCGGGACCAACGCCGTCAACCGGATGGTCGACGCAGGGCTGCGCGGCGTGGAGTTCATCGCCGCGAACACCGACGCCCAGGCGCTGCAGATGTGCGACGCCGACATCAAGCTCAACATCGGCCACGACCTGACGAAGGGGCTCGGTGCCGGGGCCAACCCCGAGACGGGCTTCGGCGCGGCAGCCGAGTCGCGTGACGACATCAAGGAGGCGCTGAAGGGCGCCGACATGGTCTTCGTCACCGCGGGCGAGGGCGGCGGCACCGGCACGGGCGCCGCGCCCGTCATCGCCGAGATCGCCAAGAACGAGATCGGCGCGCTCACCGTCGGGGTGGTCACCAAGCCCTTCGAGTTCGAGGGCACGACGCGCATGCGTCAAGCCGACGAGGGCATCCAACGCCTGCGCGAGGTCGTCGACACGCTGATCGTCATCCCGAACGAGAAGCTCCTGGCGATCGTCGAGCGCCGCACGACGATCCTCGAGGCCTTCCGCGAGGCCGACAACGTCCTGCGCCAGGGCGTCCAGGGCATCACGGACCTCATCACGATCCCCGGCCTGATCAACCTCGACTTCGCCGACGTGCGCACGATCATGAGCGACGCGGGCTCGGCGCTCATGGGCATCGGCACCTCCAACGGCGAGAACCGCGCGGCCGACGCCGCGAAGCACGCGATCTCCTCGCCGCTGCTCGAGGAGTCCGTCGAGGGCGCCACGGGCGTGCTGCTCAACATCACCGGCGGCCGTGACCTCGGGCTCTTCGAGGTAAACGAGGCCGCGGAGATCGTCCAAGGGGCCACGGACCCCAACGCCAACATCATCTTCGGCTCGGTCATCGACGAGCAGATGGGCGACGACGTCCGCGTGACGGTCATCGCCACGGGCTTCGACCACGGCCGCGCCCGCCCGCGCGGCGCGCGCGAGGACACGCGCCGCACCGCGGAGCGCAACACCCGCGACCGCTCCCCGCGCGTCGATCGCGAGTCGCTGGAGATCCGCGACGACGACATCGACATCCCGCCGTTCCTGCGCTGAGGGCTACTCCAGCGCGGACTTGATCGCGCGCTCGAAGGCGTTGAAGCCGAAGGAGCCCTCCAGGCGCGCCGTGATGCGGCCCTCGGCGTTCACCGCGAAGAGCCACGGCTCCGTGCGCAGGTTAAACGCCTCCAGCGGCGGGCGCAGGCCCTTCGCCACGACGTTGTCCACGTAGACCTCCTGGTGGATGAACTGCACCCGGTCTGAGTAGGTCCGCTTGAGCTGCTCGGCGATGTCGACGACGGGGCCGCAGACGCGCGACTGGCACAGCTGCGGCGTGGCGAACAAGAGGATCGTGGGCCTCTTGGCAAGCGCGTCCTCGAAGGACACGTCGTGCATGGTCCCGGGCGGCCGGCGCGTGTCGATCGCCTTGACGTCGCCGCCCGCGGAGGCCAGCGTGTCGGTCGCGACCGCCGGTGGGCGCTCGCCGACGTCCGGGATCTTGTCCTCGGCGGGCCGGACGACCTTGACCTGCGCGCCCGCGGCGACGTCCTTGCCTTCGACCTTCGCGACGGCGAGCACGTCGTAGCTGCCGGGCGCGTCGAAGGGCACGGTCGCCTCGTACACCGCGGCGAACAGAGAGTCCTCACTCGCGGCGGTCTTCGAGCGGAACGGCGCGTCGGTGACCAGCAGGTCGGCCGGGGCCGCGAACGGCCCGAGCGCCTTGCCCTTGCCGCCGCTGCGCGCGAGGTAGAGCGCGGTAGGCGCGTAGAGGAAGCGCTGCCCCTGGTCGATCAGGCCGAACGCGAGGCGCTCGTGCTCGCCCGTGGTCAGCACGGAGCTCGCGAAGGCGAGCTGCGGACCGGTCGAGGTGATCGTGTCTGCAACCTGCTGAAGCGTGCGCCCCTTCGCGGCTGGGAAGGCACCGGGCGCGACCGCGGTCGCCTTGGCGAGCTCGGCGCGCAGGCGGACGTCCTCGGGGCCGCGCGGGGCGGGCGCGGCCGACGTCGAGGCGCCGCCGTCCTGACCGCCGCACCCGGCGGCCATGAGGATCGCGGCGAGCGGCGCGAGCCGGGGGAAGCGGCGCAAGGCGGGGCGGCTACCTGACGCGGAGGGTCAGGTTCATGCCCGGGTGGATCGTGCAGGTGAGCTTGTACGTGCCGGCCCGCGTGAGCTTCTTCTCATAGCTGCCGGACGTCTTCGTCGATGAGTGGAACTTCACCGGGCCCTTGACCACCGTCACGTTGTGCGGCGCGCGGCCCGCCCAGCGGAAGGTGACCGTGGAGCCCTTGCTGACCGTCGCCGACTTCGGGGAGAAGAAGTCGTCCTTGAGCTTGATCGTGTTCGTGGCGCCTGCGGGGACCACGGCGACGCCGAGGGCAGCCGCGACGGCGACGGGGAGGACGAGCAGGCGCTTGGTCACGGCTTGAAGCCTACGCGGCGGCCTGGCGACACGGCGCAGATCGGGACGGATGGCCGCTGGGGCGGTTGGTAGCGTGCCCGCCCTCATGGACCCCGCCCTGCTCCGGACGCCGCTTCACGACCGCCATGTCGCGGCCGGCGCGCGGATCGTCGGCTTCGCGGGATGGGCGATGCCCGTCCAGTACACGGGCGTGCTCGAGGAGCACCGGCTCGTGCGCGAGGCCGCCGGCGTGTTCGACGTCTCGCACATGGGCGAGGTCGAGACCACGGGGCCGGGCGCCGAGGCGTTCCTGCAGCGCGTGCTCTCCAACGACGTCTCCAAGCTCGCGCTCGGCGGCGCCCAGTACTCGCTGCTCTGCCGCGAGGACGGCGGGGTGCTCGACGACCTCTTCACCTACCGCCTCGGCCCGGAGCGCTACCTGACGGTGACCAACGCGGCCAACCACGCCAAGGACCTCGCGTGGCTGCGGGAGCAGGCGGCGGGCTTTGACTGCGAGGTGGCCGACCGCGCGGGCGAGTACGCGATGCTGGCCGTCCAGGGGCCGCTCGCGCGAGAGACGGTGCAGGCGCTGAGCGATCGGCCGCTGCCGGCGAGGTTCACCGCCGAGCCGCGCATCGTGGCCGGGCACGAGGTGCTCGTGTGCGGCACGGGCTACACGGGCGAGGACGGCGTCGAGCTGCTCACGCGCCCGGAGGACGCCGTCGCCGTGTGGGACGCGCTCATGGCCCGCGGCGCCTCGCCGATCGGCCTGGCCGCGCGCGACACCCTGCGCCTCGAGGTCTGCTTCCACCTCTACGGCAACGACCTCTCCGAGGCGCGCGGGCCGATCGAGGCCGGCCTCGGCTGGGCCTGCAAGGAGGAGACGAACTTCATCGGCTCCGAGGCGGTGCGCGCGGTGCGCGCGGCCGGCCCGGCCGAGAAGCTCGTCCCGTTCGTGATGACGGCGGGCGGCCTGGCCCGCCAGGGCAACCCGGTGGTCGGCGGCGGCGAGGTCACCTCGGGAACGATCGGCCCGTCGCTGGGCGTCGGCATCGGCATGGCCTACGTGCCGACCGAGCGCGCTGCGCTGGGCACCCCCTTCGAGATCGACGTGCGCGGAAAGCAGCGCCCCGCCACGGTCCACGCCAAGCCCCTGTACACCAAGGAGAAGACCACCTGATGGCCGACGCCAGCTACCCCGCTGACCTGCTCTACCACGCCGAGCACGACTGGGCGCGCATCGACGGCGACGTCGCCACGCTCGGGATCACCTGGTACGCGCAGGACGCTCTGGGCGAGGTCGTGTTCTTCGACCCGCCTGCGGTCGGCGCCACCGTCACGAAGGACGAGCCGTACGCCGAGGTGGAGTCGGTGAAGGCCGTCTCGGACGTGGTCGCGCCGCTCTCGGGTGAGATCGTCGAGGTCAACTCCGCGCTCTCCGACGATCCAGAGACGATCAACGACGACGCCTACGGCGAGGGCTGGCTCGTGAAGGTCCGCATGACCGATCCCTCCGAACGCGACGGGCTCCTGAGTCAGGCCGACTACGTGGCTACGCTCGCTCGGTGAGCCGCTACACGACGACGACCGAGGCCGATCTGGCCGCGATGCTGGAGACGATCGGGGTCGCCTCGCTGGACGAGCTCTTCGACCGCCAGATCCCCGAGGGCGTCCGCCTGCGCGAGCGACTCGACCTCCCCGACGGCAAGTCCGAGCAGGACGTCTACGCCCACCTGCGCGACCTGGCGGCGAAGAACACGAGCGCCGAGGACGAGATCACCTTCCTCGGAGCCGGGATGTACGACCACTACGTCCCCGCGGTCGTCGACATGCTGATGTCGCGCTCGGAGTTCCTCACCCCTTACACGCCCTACCAGCCCGAGATCTCCCAGGGCGGGCTGCAGGTCATGTTCGAGTACCAGACCGCGATCTCCGAGCTCACGGGGCTGGCCGTCTCCAACGCGTCGGTCTACGAGGGTCCGAGCGCCGTCGCCGCTGCGGGCTACCTGGCGAAGCTGACGAACGGCAAGGGCCGCTTCGTCGCCTCCGCCGGCCTGCACCCGCACTCGCTGGAGACCCTGCGCACCTACGCGCACGGCTACGACATCGAGGTCGTCGAGGTGCCGCTGCGCGACGGGGTCACCGACGCCGACGCGTGGGCCGCCGCGATCGACGACGACACCTCCGCCGTCTTCTTCGCCCAGCCGAACTTCCTGGGAGCCGTCGAGGACGCCGAGGCGCTCAGCGCTGCCGCGAAGAACTCCCCCGCCGTGGTGGTCGCCCAGGTCGACCCGGTCACGCTCGGCGTGCTCAAGCCCCCGGGTGAGTGCGGGGTCGACGTCGCCGTCGGCGAGGGGCAGTCGCTCGGCCAGCGCCTGGACTTCGGCGGGCCGTCGTTCGGCTTCTTCGCCGCCACAGAGGCCTACCTGCGTCGGATGCCGGGCCGCATCGCGGGAGAGACCACCGACGTCGACGGGCGCCGCGGCTTCGTGCTCACGCTGCAGACGCGCGAGCAGCACATCCGCCGCGAGAAGGCCACCTCGAACATCTGCACCGCGCAGGCGCTCAACGCGCTCGGCGGCGTCGTGTACCTCAGCTGGCTCGGCAAGGAGGGGCTCGTGGAGCTCGGCGAGCTGCTCGTCCAGCGCACGCACTACGCGCGGGAGACCCTCAGCGCCCTCGAGGGCGTCGAGAAGACCCACGACCAGCCCGTCGTGCGCGAGTTCGCGCTCACCCTCGACGTCGAGGACCTCGACGCGGTCGTCCGCTCCTGCCAGGAGCAGGGCGTCAACCCCGGCCTCGCGCTGGACGACCGCACGCTGCTGGTCGCGCTGACCGAGCAGCGCACGAAGGCTGACATCGACCGCCTCGCCGAGGTCCTCGGCGCCGCGGTGGCCGCGCAGCGAACCGGCACCCGGCAGGAGCTCGCGGCATGACGCTCCTCAACGAGAACCGCCTGCACGGCGACCCCGGCGTGGAGCACGAGCCACTGCGCCACGACGTGCCCGCCGGGCCGACGCTGCAGAGCCCGCTGCAGCGCGAGCACGCGACGACGATCTTCGAGAAGGGCGCGTCCGGGCGCCGCGCCTTCCAGTGCCCCGACATGGACGTCCCGGTGGTCGAGGGCCTGCTGCCCGAGGCCTTCCGCCGCGAGCAGCCCGCGCGCCTGCCCGAGGTCTCCGAGCCCGAGCTCGTGCGCCACTACGTGCGTCTCAGCAAGCGCAACTACGACCTCGACTCGGGCTTCTACCCGCTCGGCTCCTGCACGATGAAGCACAACCCGCGCCTGCACGAACGCGTCGCGGCGCTGCCGGGCCACGCCCGCCTGCACCCGCTGCAGCGTCCCGCGCACGCCCAGGGCGCGCTCGAGCTGATGCACAAGCTCGAGCACGCGCTCGGGGAGGTCGCCGGGCTGCCGCACGTCTCGCTGCAGCCCAGCGCCGGCTCCCATGGCGAGCTGCTCGGCGTGCTGCTGACCCGCGCCTACCACGAGGCCCGCGGGGAGCGGCGAGTGAAGGTCCTCACCCCCGACACCGCGCACGGCACCAACCCGGCGACCGTGACCATGGCCGGCTTCGAGGTCGTCCGCGTGGCCACGAACGAGCAAGGGGGCGTCGACGTCGACGACCTCCGGGCGAAGGCCGACGACCAGGTCGCCTGCCTGATGCTCACGAACCCGAACACGCTGGGGATCTTCGACGCGAACATCGAGGAGATCGCGAAGATCGTCCACGACGTCGGCGGCACGCTCTACTACGACGGGGCGAACCTGAACGCCGTCATGGGCATCTCGCGCCCAGGAGACATGGGCTTCGACATCGTCCACTACAACCTGCACAAGTCCTTCACCCAGCCCCACGGCGGCGGCGGCCCGGGCTCCGGCCCGATCGCGGTGTCCGACCGCCTCGCGCCGTACCTGCCCAAGCCGATCGTGGTGAAGGGGGAAGGGGGTCGGTTCGACCTCGACTACGACCGCCCGGACTCCGTCGGGCGCCTGCGCGGCTTCCAGGGCAACTACGGCTGCTTCGTGCGCGCCTACGCCTACATCTGCTCGCTCGGGGCGGAGGGCCTGAAGGACGCGTCGGAGACGGCGGTCCTGAACGCGAACTACCTGCTGGCCAAGCTGCGCGAGCTCGACACGGAGAAGCGCATCCCGCTGGCCTTCGGCAAGCTGTGCATGCACGAGTTCGTCCTCTCGGGGGCGCCGATGAAGCGCGAGCTCGGCATCCGCACGCTCGACCTGGCCAAGCGCCTGCTCGACCACGGCTACCACCCGCCGACGGTCTACTTCCCGCTCCTGGTCGACGAGGCGCTGCTGCTGGAGCCGACCGAGACCGAGACCAAAGAGACGCTCGACGCCTTCGCGGAGTCGATGATCGCGATCCTCGCCGAGGCCGCCGAGGACCCGACGATCGCGCAGAACGCGCCGTACACGACCCCGGTGCGCCGCCTCGACGAGGCGGGCGCCGCCAAGCGGCCGGTGATCCGCCAGCCGCTGTGAGGGTCGGGGCCCGCGGACGCCTTCGCCGTCGGTGAGAGATCTCATCCGGCCCGACCGCGCACTCCTCGTGTTCCTCGGGCTTGCCGCGTGACGACCGGTCGTGAACGCCGTTGCCATCGGGAGATCGAACCGGCGCGCAAGTCTGCTCCCCACGCCGCAGGGCCTCTGACCGCAGGTCGGCTCAGCGCGCGTCTCGGGTAGACGCGGCAGATGGTGGAATGGGCAGTGCTGCTCCCCGCGTCGGTGGTCGTCGCTGCGACTCCGGGCGCCAATCAGCTGCTCGCGCTGCGCAACGGCGTGCGGGCCGGGATGAGGGCAGCGGTCGTCGCATCGCTGGGGCGCTTCGCCGCGTTCGCCCTCATGGTCGTCGCCGTAGCGGTCGGCGTGGGTGCCCTTCTCGCGACGTCGCAGGTCCTCTTCGGGTTGCTGAAGTGGGCGGGCGTCGCCTACCTCGCGTGGCTCGGTCTGCGCGCGCTCCGGGACGGGTTCCGTGCTCGTCCTGACCAGGCCGAGGCCTGCGAGCGATTCGAGTGCGGCCGACCGACGCAGCTCGCGCGGCAGGAGTTCGTGGTGGCGCTGGCCAACCCGAAGGCGCTGATCCTCTTCACCGTCTTCCTGCCGCAGTTCGTCTCGGGCGGCGCCCACGGCGAGGCTCCCGCGCTCCTGGCCGCGGGGATGGCGTACATCGCGATCGAGTTCGTCTGCGCCTGGGGCTACGCCGCGCTCGGGGGCCGCATCGGCGCGTGCGGGCTGACCGGCCGCACGCGCCGCCTCACGGATCGCGTCACCGGCGCAGCGATGCTCGGCCTCGCCGGCTGGCTCGCCCGCGAAAGCAGCACTTGACGCTCCACAGGTCCACCCACCTCCTCTGCGGATAGGTCAGCCGGCTCGGATGGTCCCCGCTCGCTAGCTTGCGGGCCAGCCCATGCGGATCTTCAGCGGCATCCAGCCCACCGGCTCCAAGCACCTGGGCAACTACCTCGGCGCGATCCGCCAGTACGTCGAGGGCCAGGACCGCGGGGACCCGGCGATCTACTGCGTCGTCAACCTGCACGCGGTCACCGTGCCCTACGAGCCCGCGCAGCTGCGCGAGCGCGTCCTCGACACCACGGCGATCCTGCTCGCGGCGGGGCTCGACCCTGACCGCTGCGTGCTCTTCCGCCAGGGCGACGTGCCCGAGCACGCCGAGCTCAGCTGGCTGTTGACGAGCGTCACCGCCGTCGGAGAGCTCAACCGCATGCACCAGTTCCGCGACAAGTCGGCCGCCCAGCGCGAGCTCGTCAGCGCTGGCCTGCTGTTCTACCCCGTTCTGCAGGCAGCCGACGTGCTCGCCTACCGCGCCGACGAGGTGCCCGTGGGGGAGGATCAGCGCGAGCACCTCGAGCTCATGCGCGACGTCGCACGCCGCTTCAACGCGCGCTTCGGCGAGGGGCTGCTCGTCGTCCCGGAGCACCGCGTCCCGGCGGTTGGCGCGCGGATCATGGACCTGCAGGAGCCGACGCGGAAGATGTCGACCACGGGCGGCTCGGTCGAGGGCACCGTGTACGTCCTCGACGAGCCGAAGGTCATCGAGAAGAAGCTCAAGCGCGCGGTGACCGACTCCGAGGAACCGTTCACGATCCGCCGCGACCCCGCGGCCAAGCCGGGCGTCACCAACCTGGTCGACATCACGGCGGCGGCGCGCGGCATCGCGCCCCAGGAGGTCGTCGCGGCGCTGCAGGACGCGCGGGGCTACGGCGACCTGAAGCTCACCGCCGCCGCCGCGATCACCGAGCTGCTGGCGCCGGTGCGTGAGCGCTACGCCGAGCTGCGCGCCGACGAGGCGCGCCTCGAGGACGTCCTCGAGGCGGGCGCCGCGAAGGCTCGCGCGCTCGCCGCGCCCGTGCTGGCCGACGTGCGCGCGGCGATGGGCGTCGGGCCGACGCGGTAGCCGTCGGTCGGTCGAACGCGTCACGGCGGCGCACAAGACCGACCGGTCGAGGCCGTGAGCTGTCGGCGATCGAGCAGGATGGTCAGGAGCATCCGGCCCGAGCCCCCGCGCATTCGCGCCCTCGCGGGGACGACCGGGGGCGCCGTTACGGTTTGCGGCGTGAGCGCGGTGATCGAGGAGCTGGAGCTGGACCTCGAGGTCTTCACGGGTCCCTTCGATCTGCTGCTGACGCTCGTCCTGCGCGAGGACGTCGACCTGCTCGAGGTCGAGCTCGCCGACGTGGTCGTCTCCTACCTCGACGTCCTCGAGGCCCGGGGCGAGCTCGACCTCGACGTCGCCACGGAGTTCCTCGTGCTGATCGCCGCGCTGCTCGAGCTCAAGTCGCAGCTGATGCTCCCGCGCGAGGCGGAGGAGCTCTTCGAGGAGCTCGCGCCGGGCGAGGCCGCCGAGGAGCTGCTGGCGCGGATGCTCGAGGCGCGGCGCTACCGCCGCGCGGCCGAGCACCTCGCCGAGCGCCTGGCGGGCGAGCACGGCTACCGCTACCGGGCTGCCTCGCCGCCGGCGTTCCTCAAGCGGGTCGTCCTGCCCGACGCCGAGACCGCGCCGGCGGTCTACGACCCCGCTCAGCTCGGCGCCGCGGTCGGCGGCCTGCTGCGGATGCCCGCGCCGATCGCCCTCGAGCACCTCACCCTGGTCCGCGTGACGGTCGCCGAGCGGCTGACGCACCTGCGCGCGCTGCTGCGGCGCGGCGCCTGCACCTTCACCGAGGCCGTCGTCGACGCAGACCGCGTGACCGTCGCCGTCACGCTCTTCAGCCTGCTCGAGCTCTACAAGCAGGGCGAGGCGACCTGGACGCAGGACGGCGCCTTCGCCGAGATCCACATCGCGCCGTGCGTGCCCGCGCTAGAGAGGGTCGGCGCGTGACCGGCGCGCTGACGCGGCAGCTCGAGGCGCTGCTGTTCGTCTCGCCCGAGCCTGTCGCGGGGGCCGAGCTGCTCGAAGCGCTCGAGTGCGAGCCGAGCGAGCTGGACGTCTCCCTTGCCGAGCTGCGCGACGCCTACGCGCCCGGCCGGCGCGGAATCGAGCTCAAGGAGGTCGCGGGCGGGTTGACCTTCGCGACGGCGCCGGAGGCCGAGGACGCCGCGCGGCGCCTGCTGGCCAAGCCGCGCACGCCGCCGCTCACGCCGGCGCAGGCCGAGACGCTCTCGATCGTCGCCTACCTGCAGCCCGTCTCGCGTCCGGAGATCACGCGCATCCGCGGCGTCTCTGCGGACTCCGCGTCCTCGACGTTGCTCGAGCGCGGGCTCGTCGAGGAGGCCGGCCGCTCGCAGTTCGGCGCGGTGCTCTACCGCACGACGCCGCTGTTCCTGCGGCTCTTCGGACTTGCTGCGCTCTCCGACCTTCCCGAGGTCACGCAGTGGGATCCGTCGCCCGAGGAGGCCGCCGACCTCCGCGATCGCCTGCTCAAGGCCGGCGAGGCGCGAGCGGGCGGGCCGGTAGGTGCCGATCCAGGGTGATCATCGGTCAGGGCCTTCCGCGGCGCGTGCCGGGCGTCGCCTCGAAGCGGCGGCGGTCGCGCTTGGTCGGCCGCGGGCCCGGCTCCCCGATCGGGACGTGGGTGAACCTCTGCAGCTCCTCGAGGCGTACGCGATCGGCCTTGCTCGCCTCGGTCTCCGCGTAGAGGAGCACTGCCTCAACCGCCGGCCGGCGGTGCTCGCTGAGCGCCCGCACCGCGACCGTGAAGCGCCCGTGCTCGGTCTGGATGCGCAGCAGATCCCCGATCACGACGGCCCTGCTCGGCTTGGCGCGCTGCTCGGCCGCGCCGTGGCGCACGAACCCGCCTTTCACGGACTCCGCCGCGACGGCGCGCGTCTTGTAGAAGCGCGCGGCCCAGAGCCACTTGTCGAGGCGGACGCCGTCGCTCACGACGCCGGGGCTGCCGCCTTGGCCGCGAGCTGCCCGCAGGCCGCGTCGATGTCGCGCCCCATCGTCAGGCGGACGGTCGCGCGAAGGCCGTGCTCCTCGAGCACCGCTCGGAAGCGCTCGATCGTCGCCCGCGGGGAGCCGTCGTACATCCCGGTCGGGTTGTACGGGATCAGGTTCACCTTGTAGATCGAGGGGTCGAGCACGTCGGCGAGCTGGCGGGCGTGCAGCGCCGAGTCGTTGACTTCGCGCAGCATCACGTACTCCACGAACACCTGCCGGCGCTTGGCGGCGTAGAAGCGCTCGCACGCGGCGAGCACCTCGGCCAGCGGGTAGCGGTCGTTGACCGGCATGAGCTGCGAGCGCAGCTGGTCGTCGGCGGCGTGAAGCGAGAGCGCCAGGCGGATCGGCATCTCCTCGGCGGTGAGCGCATCGATGCCCGGGATCCAGCCGACCGTGGAGATCGCCGTGCGCCGGTGGGTCACGCCGACCGACGGCAGCCGCCGGCAGGCCTTTAGGACGTTGGCCAGGTTCATCATCGGCTCGCCCATGCCCATGAAGACGACGTGGTTGAGCTCGTGCTCGCGGCGGAAGTGCAGCGCCTGGTCGAGGATCTCGCCCGCCGTGAGGTTGCGCCCGAACCTCATCGCGCCCGTCGCGCAGAAGGAGCACGTCAGCGGGCAGCCCGACTGCGAGGAGAGGCACAGCGACTTGCGCCCGTCGCGGTACTGCATGAGAACCGCCTCGACCGAGCGCCCGTCGTGCGTGCGAAACAGCGCCTTGACGGTGCCGTCGGTCGAGAACGCCTCCTGCACGAGCTCCAGCGAGGAGAACGGCACGGCTGCGGCGAGCTCGCTGCGCAGCGCGGCCGGGACGTTCGACATCTCCTCATAGCCCTGGGCGCCGCGCGCGGCCCACTCCCACACCTGCTTGGCGCGGAAGGCGGGCTGGCCGCGGTCGGCCAGGGCGCTCTCGAGCAGGACTGGATCCACCCGCCCATGGTGACAACCTGAGCTGACCGTGCGCGAGAGCGATGCTCGAGCCTGGCGGCGAACCCCGCGCGCTCGGCGAGCGCCGGGCCGCCTGCGCCCGTCGTCTGGGAGGCTCGGGGGTAGATGCGGCTCGTCAAGCACCTCGCGCACTCCGGCGTCGCCTCGCGGCGCGCCTCCGAGCAGCTCATCTTCGACGGCCGTGTCGAGATCGACGGCGAGGTGGTCACCGATCCCGCGCGTGACGTCACCGGAGAGGAGCACGTCCGGGTCGACGGCAAGACGCTGCGTCAGCACGAGCGCGGCGCCGACCGCGTCGTCTACCTGCTCAACAAGCCTGCCGGGGTCGTCTCCACGGCGAAGGACACCCACGGCCGCAAGACCGTCGTGGAGTACGTGCGCTCGCCCGGCACCCGGCTGTACCCCGTCGGCCGCCTCGACGCCGACACCACCGGGCTGATCCTGCTCACCGACGACGGCGATCTCGCCCACCGCCTCACGCACCCGAGCTTCGAGGTCGGCAAGGTCTACCTGGCCGAGGTCGAGAAGGGCCCGGTCCGCGAGCCCGAGCTGCGACGCCTGCGCGAGGGCGTGAGGCTCGAGGACGGCATGACCTCGCCGGCCAAGGTCCGCCAGCTGCGTCAAGGGATCCTCGAGCTGACGATCCACGAGGGTCGCAAGCGCCAGGTCAAGCGCATGTGCGCCGAGGTCGGCCATCCCGTGAAGAGCCTCCAGCGCGTCGCCTACGGGCCGCTGCGCCTCGGCGACCTCGCGCTGGGCGGCGTGCGCAAGCTCAGCCGCGCCGAGGTCGAGCGCCTGCGCAGCGTCGGGACCGAGCCCGGCACCGCCATGGGGCGCGACGGGCGGCGCGCCTGAGCGAGCGGTGGCCAGGCGAGCCCGCCCAGGGGCGCGACGGGCGGCGCGCCTGGCATCATCGCGGCGGTGCGCCTGTTCGCCCTCCGCGGAGCCAGCTCGGTCGAAGCCAACGACGCCGACTCGATCCTCGGCGCCACCGAGGCGCTCATGCGCGCGATCATGGAGCGCAACCAGATCGGTCCCGACGACGTCGTCTCCTGCATCTTCACGCTGACTGAGGACCTCGACGCCGAGTTTCCCGCGGTCGCCGCGCGCAAGCTGGGCTTCGGCAGGGTGCCGCTGCTCTGCGCGCGCGAGATCCCCGTCCCGGGCGCCCTGGCCTCGGTCATCCGCGTGCTGATCCACTACCACGCCGGCGACGGTCACGAGGCGCGTCACGTCTACCTCGGCGAGGCGCGCGCTCTGCGCCAGGACCTCGAGGGCGCGCAGTAGGCTCCCGCGCCAGCACCCCAACTCGAGGAGGCCGAAGTGGACCGCAAGTCCTGGACGGTGGACGTCGACGGTGCTCAGCACGCCGTCGTCCTGAACTGGACCTACTGGGGCGGCGACCGCCAGGTGACGGTCGACGGCCAGGTGGTCGACGAGAGCACGCAGGCGATGCGCTGGCGCTCCGAGCAGGCCTTCGCCTTGAACGGCCACCCGGCCGTGGTGCGCACGAAGCCGGTCAGGCGGGTGTCGCCGTACTTCACGATCTCGCTGGAAGTCGACGGCCGGGTCGTCGCTCCTGACGCCGGCAGCCAGTCGCGCTGGGAGCGGTGAGCGCTCAGCCGCGCCTATCCTGCGACTCCATGGCCATCGAGTACTCCGCGCGGGTCGCCCGCATCCCGACCTACCCGGCGGCCAAGGGCTACGCGCTGCCCGAGGACGTCGCGCTCCTGGCCTCCAACGAGTCGCCCGACCCGCCGCTGCCGCGGGTCATCGAGGCCGTCACCCGCGTGCTCGGCGGGCTCAACCGCTACCCCGACCCGACGAACGCCGGGCTGCGCCGGGCGCTCTCCGACCGCTTCTCCGTCCCGACGAACCGCATCGCGATCGGCAACGGCTCCTGCGACATCCTGCTGGCCGCGGGTGAGGCGCTGCTCGAGCCGGGCGCCGAGCTCGTGTACTCCTGGCCGAGCTTCTCGGTCTACCCGCAGCTCGAGGCCGCCAGCGGAGCCACCGGCATCCGGGTTCCGTTGAACGAGCGCCACGAGCACGACCTCGACGCGATGGCCGCGGAGATCACCGCCGCGACGCGCCTGGTCATCGTCTGCAACCCGAACAACCCGACCTCCACCGCGATACCGCTCGCCCACATCGAGGCGTTCCTCGAGAAGGTGCCGCGGCACGTCGCGGTGCTGCTCGACGAGGCCTACTGCGAGTTCAACCTCCTCGAGGATCCCGACGCGAGCGTCGGCCTGCTCCCCAAGCACGCGAACCTGATCCTGCTGCGGACGTTCTCGAAGATCTACGGCCTCTGCGGCCTGCGCGTCGGCTACGCGCTGTGCGGCGACGAGCGCTTCGTCTCCGCGGTCGACCAGGTGCGCCAGCCGTTCTTCTGCAACGCCGCCGCGCAGGCCGCGGCGATCGAGGCGCTCAAGCACCAGGACGCCGTCGCCGAACGCGTCGAGCGTGCGATCCACGCGCGCGTCGAGCTCGAGGCCGGGCTCGAGGAGCTCGGAATCGAGCCCGCCGCGTCGCAGGCGAACTTCTGCTGGTTCGACCTGCCCGAGGATGCCGTGGAGGCCGACGTCGTCAGCGGCCTGCGCGATCGCGGCGTGCTCGTCCGCGCGGGCACGGCCCTCGGCCGGGAAGGCGCGCTGCGGGTCACCTACGGCACCCCGCAGCAGAACGACCGCTTCCTCGCGGCCCTGCGCGCCGTCCTCGGCCAGTAGGAACCGCTTAGAACCGGTTTCGAAGAGGCGCGGCCGTGAGGAAACCGTCTCGCGGCGACAGTCGCCACCCGACACCACGACCGATCCAACCAGGATTGGTCGAGGTATCGCGCGGCGCCTGTCATCCACGATCCGGCTCCCTCACGACGGCGCCTCATTTCGAAACCGGTTCTAGGAGGCCAGCGAGGCCTCGAGGGTCATCTCCGGGACGCCCGTCAGCGCCTTGGAGACGGGGCAGTTCTCCTTCGCGTCCTGCGCGGCCGCCTGGAAGGCCGCGTCGTCAACTCCCGGGACCGTGCCGACGGTCGTGAGCTCGATCTTGGTGATCGTCGGCGCGCCGTCGACGACGCGCAGCGTCACCACGGAGGTCGTCTCCACGGAGCCGACGGGCGTGCCGGCCTCGGCGAGCGCGTTGGACAGCGCCATCGAGAAGCAGGCGGCGTGCGCGGCGCCGATGAGCTGCTCGGGGTTCGCGCCGTCGCCGTCCTCGAAGCGCGACTTGAACGAGTAGCTGCCCTTGATGGCGTCGCCGGCGGCGAACGTGCCGCTGCCGCCCTTGAGGTCGCCCTGCCACTGCGCGGTGCCCTTGGAGGCCATGCTGTGCTCCTGTCTTCGCTGTGCTTGAAGTGGGTTTCCTGCCCGTCGATCAGCTGGGTCACGCCTCGACGACCGCGACCGCGCCAGGCCCGCGGCGGATGATGTGAGACGTTGCCGCGATGCCCTTCTCCCGCCCCAGCGCCCTGCGCGAGGAGCTCCGTCGCACGTTCCCGGAGCGCCCCTTTGGCGTCCGCCTCTGGGACGGCTCCGAGCTGCCGCCCACCACCAGCGGCCGCGTCGTCCCCACGTTCACCGTCCGCTCCCCGCGCGCGATCACCCACCTCCTGCGTGCTCCGGGCCAGCTCGGGCTCGCGCGGGCCTACGTCTCGGGCGAGCTCGAGCTCGAGGACCTCGATGCGGTCGCCGTGCTGCTCAAGAGCTGGTCGCCGCCGCCGCTCGACCGCGCCGCCAAGCGCCGCTTGGCCGCCGCCGCCGTGAAGGCTGCGGGCCTGAGCGCCCTGCCGCCGATCCCGGAGGCCGAGCTGCGCCCGGAGGGCCTGCGCCACTCCCTGCGCCGCGACGACCGGGCGGTGCGCCACCACTACGACCTCTCCAACGCCTTCTTCGCGCTGTTCCTCGACGACTCGATGACGTACTCGTGCGCGATCTTCGAGACGCCCGAGCAGTCGCTCCAGGAGGCGCAGGCCAACAAGCTCGAGACGGTCTGCTCCAAGCTCGAGCTGCAGCCCGGGATGCGCGTGCTCGACGTGGGCTGCGGCTGGGGCGCCTTCGCGCTCCACGCCGCGACGCATCACGACGTCCACGTCACGGGGATCACCCTCTCGCCCGAGCAGGCCGCCGAGGCCTCATCCCGCGTGGCCGCCGCCGGGCTCGCCGACCGGATCGAGCTCCGCGTGCAGGACTACCGCGAGCTGCAGGGGGAGACCTTCGACGCGGTCGCGTCCATCGGCATGGTCGAGCACGTCGGCGAGGTGAACATCGACGCCTACGCCGCCACGCTGGCCGCGGCGCTAGAGCCGGGCGGATGGCTGCTCAACCACGGCATCGCGCGCCTGCGCCACGGCGACCCCGAGGCCGGCCCGTTCTCCGAGCGCTACGTCTTCGCCGACGCCGCGCCGCTGCACCTCTCGCGGATCCTCTTCGCGCTCGAGGCCGCCGGCCTGGCCGTGCGCCACGCCGAGGGCTATCCCGAGCACTACGCGCGGACGCTGACGCGCTGGTTGGAGAACCTGGAGGCGGACCTGCCCGAAGCCGAGCGGCTCGTCGGGGCCGAGCGGCTGCGCGTCTGGCGGCTGTACCTGCGCGGTGCGCGCAACGGCTTCGAGACCGGCTTCATGTCGGTCTTCCAGGTTCGGGCTCGCAAACCGGGGTGACCGTGTGCCATCATCCCCGGCGACGTGACGCGCCAGTCGGACATCACCCGTACCACTGGCACGTATCCGTCCTGCGCCACCTGGCGATTTAGCTAGGCGCTCGGCCGGCTTGCAGCGCGCCGTCTGACTCTCTCGGAGGACCTTCGGGTCGAGCGCCGTCCCATGGCCCACACGGCCGCAGGTTCTCTAGAGCTCTCCCAGGCAGTCGCGAAAGGAATGACCACCGCATGATGATCGTCATGAAGCAGGACGCCCACCCCGAGCAGGTCGACCGCGTCATCGCCCGCATCGAGCAGGTCGGTGCTCGCGCCCACCGCTCCGCCGGCGAGGCGGTCACCGTCATCGGCGCCATCGGCGACCTCGAGCACATCTCGGGCCTGCAGCTCGAGTCCGACCCGGGCGTCGACCGCGTCGTGCCGATCACCAAGCCCTACAAGCTGGCTTCCAACCAGTTCTCCCACGGCGAGCGCTCCGTCTTCGAGATCGGCGGCCGCAGGGTCGGCGGGGAGCACTTCGCGCTGATCGCCGGGCCGTGCACCGTCGAGAGCCGCGAGCAGCTGCTGCTCGCGGCCGACCAGGTGCTCGAGGGCGGCGCGACGATGCTCCGCGGCGGCGCCTACAAGCCGCGCACGAGCCCGTACGCCTTCCACGGCCTCGGGGTCGAGGGCCTCAAGCTGCTGCAGGAGGCCAAGGACCGCACGGGCCTGCCGATCGTCACGGAGTGCATGGATGCCCGCGACATCGAGGCGGTCGCCGAGGTCGCCGACCTGATCCAGCTCGGCGCCCGCAACATGCAGAACTACACGCTGCTGACCGAGATCGGCCGCTCCGGCGTTCCCGTGATGATCAAGCGCGGCTTCTCCTCCACGCTGGAGGAGCTCCTGATGGCGGCGGAGTACGTCCTCAAGGAGGGCAACGAGAAGGTGCTGCTCTGCGAGCGCGGCATCCGCACCTTCGAGACCGCCTACCGCTTCACGCTCGACCTGACCGCGGTCCCCGTCCTCAAGGAGCTCTCGCACCTGCCGGTGATCGTCGACCCGTCACACGCCGCCGGCCGCCGCGATCTCGTCGAGCCGCTCTCGCTCGCGGCGGCCGCGGTCGGAGCCGACGGCATCGTCGTCGAGGTCCACCCGCAGCCCGAGGAGGCCGTCTGCGACGGCCCGCAGCAGCTGCGCGGCGAGGACTTCGCCGCGTACGCGCGCAAGGTCGAGCAGGCCACCGCGCTGGCGGGCAAGGCGCTCAGCGCCGCCGCGGCCTGATCAGCCCGCGAGCGAGAGCCAGCCGGCGCGAGCGGTCCTCAACTCGCGCTCGCTCGACGGGAGCGCACAGCGCGCAGCGCCGCGGCGACGCGCATCCGCGGACGGTCACGCTCCAGCGACGCCCAGATCAGCGTGTTCGTCCGTGTCGAGAGGTCCCGCTTGTAACGCGATGCGGGCGCCAGGAAGTCGTAGGCGCTCAGGCCGTGCTCCGCGCAGGCGCGCATCGCGCACATGTGCACCGCGAGCCCCACGTTGAGCTTGTTGTCCGCGTTGCGGCGCAGGCCGCTCTGGTAGAAGAGCACCTCGCCGTCCTCTACCTGCCCGTAGACGCAGCCCACCGTCTCGCCTTCGCGGCGCACCCGCACGAGGACCACGCCACGGCCTGGACCGAGCCGATCGATCAGCGCCCGGTGGAAGGCGGCGAAGCGAGCGCCGGCGAACGCGCCCGGCTCGCCCACCTCGGTCCAGCGGCGCTGGTGGAGCTCGATGAGCTCGTCGATGATGTCGTGGGCGTGGGGTGCGGTCCGCGCCCACTCGGTCTCCAGCGGTGCGAGCCCGTCGAGAGAGCGACGCACGCGGCGGCGCGGCTTTGCGGAGAGCGCCTGGAGGGGATCGTCGGCTCCGTCGAGGTGGAGCTCGGCGACCGGGCTCTCCTCGGCGACGAACACGAACCGCGGGTCGGCACGCTTGAACGCGTCGGCGTCGCGGACGTGCAGCCCCGGGATCACCAGGCGGTCCCAACGCCGATCACGGCAGAGGTTGGCCAGGAGGGCAGCGGCGAACGCGTCGCGATCGGGCTCTGACACGAGCAGCCGGTTGCGCTCGACGTAGACGCTCTCCTCCCGGGGCTCACCGGCGGTGCCGACATGCGCCTCCCGCGGCCCGACCAGCCGGGGACGGTGACCGGCGGACTCCGTGACGAGCGCGATCGCCCGGTCCTCCCCGCCGACCACGCCTACGACGAACCGGTGTGGGACCACATCGCCGAAGTGCATCAGCCATGTCTCCGTCCACGCCCAGGAGCAGGTCAATCCCACCGGTGCCGTCCGCCGCTCCAATGCCAGCCAAGCGCGTTGGGCTTCGGGACGCCGGCTCGCCGTGATGTTCCGCGTCAGCATGGACCGACGCTGGTCATCGCCTGGGGGCTGCGTCCTGGGTCCCGCGTCTCATGACGCCGGGATGATCGCATCTGCCGGCACCACGGAGGACCGCAAGGCTCGCTGGTCACGAGACGGTGAACTCCACCCGCGCCTGCTTCCTCGGGTACCGTGCGCGCATGGCCGACGAGGTGAGTGCGCCGGTGCGCGCGGTCTGTGCCCTGCGCCGCCACGGACCCGGCGGGATCGCGCGGCTCGCGACCGACCGCGTCAGATCGCAGTTGCGACTTGACGAGGAGCACGTCTGGTGCGAGCTCGAGCTGTCGTCGGCGACCCGAACGCCGTTCGGCGCCGCCGACGACGGGCTGCGCCTCACCGAGCCGAGCACGGCGGAGGAGCTCGCGCCCTTCGACGGCCTGCCCACGATCACGTCTGCGGCTGCGTGGGCTCGAGTGGGGGAGGGCGGACGTCCGTGGCTCGTCCTCGACGGCTCGCTCCCCGCCTTTGCCTGCTGGACGTTCACCGCGCGCGCGCCGATGATCGCCGCGCGTGGCGGCTGGCTCGCGCTGCCCGAGGGCGCCGTCGTGCTCGAGGACTCCGTCGCCGCGCCGATCGCCCGGGGCCGCGGCATCGCCCCGCGCACCTGGAGCCACATCGCCGGAGTGCTCGCGACCGACGGGGTTGCGCGGATGCTCACGAAGGTGGAGACGGCGAACGCCCCGTCACGACGTGCGGTGACCAAGGCGGGGTTCACCGAGGTCGCCGTCATGCGCCTGCGCCGCCGCGGGCCGTTCACTCGCGTCGCCGTCAAGGTGATCGGCGCGAACGCGACGGGTGCGGAGCTCGCCCGCCGGCTGCATCGCCGCTCCTGAGCCCTGCGCGAGGGGTAGTTGTCGACGCAACTACTTGCTAGGCTTCCGGGGATGGAGCTCGGACTCGCGACCTTCGCCGACCTCGCCGCCGGCGTCTCCCCGCAGCAGCGCATGGCCGAGCTCATCGAGGAGGCGGTCCTGGCCGATCAGCTCGGCCTCGACGTCTTCGCGATCGGCGAGCACCACCGCGCGGACTTCCTGATCTCCTCGCCGGCGATCGCGCTCGCGGCGGCGGCGGTCAAGACGGAGCGCATCCGCCTGTCGAGCGCCGTGACGGTTCTCAGCTCCGACGACCCGGTACGCGTCTTCGAGGACTTCGCCCAGGTCGACCTGCTCTCGGGCGGGCGGGCGGAGATCATGGCCGGGCGCGGCTCGTTCGTCGAGTCCTTCCCGCTCTTCGGCCTTGACCTCGACGACTACGACGCGCTCTACGCCGAGAACCTCGACCTGCTGCTCAGGCTGCGTGAGGCGACCTACGTCACCTGGTCTGAGCCGTCACCGCGCACCGCTCGACCACGCCGGCGTCTTCCCGCGGCCGGTGCAGGAACGCCTGCCCGTGTGGGTCGCCGTGGGCGGCTCGCCGCAGTCCGTGGTCCGCGCCGGGACCCTCGGCCTCCCGCTCACCGTCGCGATCATCGGCGGCCAGCCCGCGCGCTTCGCGCCGCTCGTGGAGCTCTACCGCGAGGCCCCCGCGCACGCGGGCCACGCGCCGGAAGTCGGAAGGGTCGCGATCAACACCCACGGCTTCGTGGGCGCGACGAGCTCCCGCGCCGACGCAGCCTTCGCCGCGCCCTACCGGGGGATGATGAACCGCATCGGGCGCGAGCGCGGGTGGCCGCCGTCCGGCCGGCGCGAGTACGACGCGCTGCGCTCCCCGCACGGCGCGGTCGCGGCCGGCTCGCCGGAGCAGGTGGCCGAGAAGCTGCTCTACGAGCACGCGCTCTTCGGCCACGACCGCTTTCTCATGCAGATGAGCGTCGGCGCGGTCGCGCACGCCGACGTCCTGCGCTCGATCGAGCTGTTCGCCACGCAGGTGGCGCCCGTCGTGCGCGAAGAGGTCGCTCGACGCGCGACTCCCGCGCCCGTCTGACCGGTCAGCCCGCGGTCACGAGGCGTGCGCCCAGCCGATCGAGCACCGGCTTGATCGGGGTGAAGCACATCTGGTCACGGCGGCCGACGATGAGGTCGGTGATGCCGAGCGCCCGAACGGTCCCGTCGGCGCGCGGGGCGGTGTAGACCGGGCCGCCGCTGTCGCCCTCGGCGGCCGCCACGGTCGTGCAGCGCACGACGACCCCGGCGCGCAGGGCGAGGTAGCGCTCGACGGCGCGCGCGCTCGTGCCGCGCAGCCTGCCGCAGCGGTCGATGCCGCTCGTGCGCCCCGAGAAGCAGACGCGCCGGCCGGCGGTGGTCCTCGCCACGCCCGCGACGATCCACGGGGGCCGCGAGACACCGCGGTCGACGACCGCGGTGGCCGTGCGCCGCGCGCCCTGCGGGACGGGGAGCAGGAGCGCGTCGAGCGGCGCCGAGCGGGCGACCACCCGCTGCACGCGCCCGAGGACCACCCCGGGTGCGGGCGGACGACGCAGCGCCGCGTTGCGCCGTTGCGTCGTGCCGTCGGAGCGCAAGCCGGCGCAGTGCGCCGCGCTCAGGCCGCCGAGCGAGCCGCTGCGCAGGCGCACGAGGAAGGCCGACGTGCACAGCGCCGCGCCGTTCGGGATCGGCGCGCCGCCGACGATCGTCGGGCGGGCGAAGACGAGCTCGCGCCCGGCGGCGAAGCCGTCGAGGTCGGGTGCCTCGCCGTCACGGCGCAACCGCAGCGCGGCGGTCCCGCGCAGCGCGACGAGGTCGAACTCGCCACCGCCGGCCTCCAGCGCGCGGTACGGCCGCCAGCCCCGCGCCGTCAGGACGCCCGCGGCCTCGTCGTCCGGGACGGCGGCTGCGGCGGTGGCCACGGAGGCGACCGCGGCGCAGGACACGCGCGCGGCGTCCACCACCGACGCGCCCGGCACGGCTGGGCAGTGGGTGTAGGAGCGGTCGGCCGAGGCCACCGACGGCGCGGCCAGGGCGAGGAGGAGCGCGATGCCGACGACGCGGCCACGGCGGGGGAGGGAGTGCTGCATCGACGCAGTGTGAACGGGCTTCCTAAGGAGGGCCTGGGGATCGGGTGGCGTCGAGGCGCTCGACGCGGGCCGCAGGACGCTAGTTGCGCGAGCCGAGCGACGTCGTCACCGAGCGAGCAGGCGGCGCGGTGGGCGCTCCCGACAGGCCGGCGGTGTCCGAGTGGGCGTGGCGCCGGTCGTCGTCACGCGCGAGCGGATCGACGTACAGCGCGCGCACCAGGATCATCGTCGCGGAGATCAGCGGGACGGCGACGAGCAGCCCGACGAAGCCGATGACGCGGCCGACGACCACGACCCCGATGACGATGACGGCGGGGTGCAGCGCCACTTGGCGGCTCATGACCACGGGGATGATCACGTTGCCCTCGATCTGCTGGACGAGGATGTACAGCCCGAAGACGACTGCGGCCTTGCCGGGCGAGTCGGCCAGGGCGAAGAGGACCGGCGGGATCCCGCCCGCGACCGCGCCGAAGTAGGGGATCAACACGAAGAGGGCGCCGATCACTGCGAAGACGAGCGCGAAGTCCAGCCCCACGACCATCAACCCGATGTAGAGCAGCACCCCCGTGACCAGCATGTCGATGCCGACGCCGCGCAGCCACCCCATCCACGCCGTGCGGACCTCGTGCAGCACTCGCTCGACGTCTGGTCGACGGCGCTGGGGGAAGAGCGAGAGCAGCCCCTCCACGAGCGGCTGGGGGCGCAGCGCCATGTAGAACGCCGTCAGCAGGACGACGACGACCGTGCCGAGCAGGCCGACCACGCCGAGCCCGACCTGCGCGGCCGGCCCGATCAGCCGGACGGGCTTGTCGGCGTAGCCCTGGATGTACTCCTGGATGCGGCGACCGACCTCGTTCTCCTGGGCGCCCGTCGCGTCGGAGATGCGCAGGCGGACCGTGTCGAACGTCGCCGGGATCGCGTCGATGAAGCGCTGGCCCTGTTCGACGAAGGCCGGGATCACGAGCGCAAGCACCCCGGCCATCGCGGCGAGGCCGAGCAGGAGCGCGAGCAGGGCGCCGAGCACGCGCGGCAGCCCGCGCCGCTCGAAGATGTCGGCCATGAGCGCGAGCGGGATCGCGATGATCAACGTGATCACCAGGGTGACCAGCAGCGTCACCAGCTCGTGGAACGCGAGGTAGACGACAGCGATGGCCGCCGCCAGGAAGACCGCCCGAACCGGCTCGGAGGCACGACGCACCTCGGCTCGCTACCCGCCGGTTCGGCGCGCCAACCGCCGCCGGACGGACGTCCGACTAGCCCGCGAGGGCCGCGCGCGGCTCTCGCCGCTCCGCGGTCGGGGCCTCCCCGATGAGCAGCAGGCGCCCGCCGTCGCGCGTGATCTGGTTCTGGCGCTCGAGCTGCTGGAGGCTGAGGGTGACCGATGGCCGCTGGGCGGCGACGAGGTCGGCGAGCAGCTCATGGGTGAGCCGCAGCGGCAGCGAGACGCCGTGGGGCGTGACCCGGCCCCACCGATCTGCGAGCTGCCAGAGCAGGTGCAGCAGCCGGGCGTCCACGCGCGGGTGGTGCGCGATCGCCATGTGGACGAGCACGTGGCTCGCGCGGTTGACGGCACGGCCGATCAGCTCACCGGCGATCTCCGGGTAGGGCGCCAGGCGCATCAGGAAGCGCTGGTCGAGGACCGCGACGCGCAGCGGCTCGATGACCCTCCACGACGTCTGGAAGATCGACTCGGCGCCGCCGTCGCTGGCGGCGGGTCGCAGCAGGTCGCCCGGCCCGAGCAGCTCGGCGCCCGACCGGCGCTGCGTGCCGACGCGGCGGGCGAGCACCCCGTCGATGACAAGCAGGCCGATGCCCCCGCGCAGGCTCGGCGCGTGTCCGTCGGGATCCCAGTGGCCGCCGGGAACGTTGAAGGCGGCGGCGCGGAGATCGCGCGTCGCACTGGCCAGACGCTGACCGTCCAGCTCCGCTGCGAGGTCGGGATCTTCGTCCAGGACGGCAACAATCTCCGGCGTCACGCATGTCGGCTACCCGCTGGGTACAGCTTTCAAGCGATGGCCGCAGGCCACGGGGCTGCGCCGCCGCTACACTGCGCGCCGCGCGGTGGGCGTAGCTCAGTTGGTAGAGCTCTCGGTTGTGGTCCGAGTGGTCGCGGGTTCGAGTCCCGTCGCTCACCCCTCGCACGCAGTCCAGGCGGGCACGTACGGCCGCGCCGCGGGCAAGCCGGCGGCCTTCAGGCCCGGCTTCCATCTGCGGTTGCGCCAGTTCGACCAGTCACTCTTATGCCACGGCTGGCCGTCGGCCGCGGGGAAGACAGACGCGGTCGCCTGAGGACGACCTGACTGTAGCCGCCATTCGGCGAGATCCGCTGCCAAGGGCACGAGCAGCCGGACACTGCGATGGCTGCCCGTCTTCGTTGTCTTGAGCTCCCGGGCGTCCAAGTCGGCCGAGCGGGCGATCAGCAGGGTCCGCTGCTGCACGTCTCGCCACTGCAGCCCGAGCAGTTCGCCGGGTCGCAGTCCGGCGTAGGCGAGCACCGAGACGAGCGCGGAGTCGTACGCGTCCATCTGCGCACGAAGCTCCTCGCCGGTAGCGCCCGCAGCGGCTCCCCCGCGCCGAACTCGCCGATCGTGCCCGCGCCGCGCCGTCGCGGTCGGAGACCCCGACGCTGAACGCGTCGAGGAACTGCTGGGCCTCAAGCATCGAGGCGGCCCTGACGGTCCGCCACCAACGCCCGCCGATGAACTTGACCGCGGCCTCAACCACGCCCTTGCGCTGCGGCCGATGCGCCGGGCAGACCGCGACGTCGGCGCCGTAGTGCTTGGCCAATTGAGCGAACTGCGGGTTCAACCGGCCGGTCCCCGGGATCACCGAGGTGGCCATCCGATCCACGCGCCAGACGTGGCGTGCCGCCCAGGCCGATGAGGACCCCATGCAGCGCGCCGGCCAGGTGCTCGAAGGTCATCTGCTCGCAGAACACCCCGCGCCAACGCCCGGAGTGCGAGAGCGCCCCGACCAGCGGGTAGGCCGGCCGGCCCCAGGGAGCGTCCGAGAACTCGAGCCAGTTCTACTGGACTCCTCCCCCCGCGGGGTGGTCGATCTCGACCGTGGGCGCGGCCGCGGCGCTGCTGGCAGACCAGACACACGGGCCTGAGCTGCAGGCGGCGCAGCTCACGGACCAGCGTCGGGTAGGAACGCTCGAACCCCGCCCCCGCCAGCTCCTCGTGCAGCGTGACCGCGGGCAGATGCGGATCCTGTGGCTTGTAGAAGGTCACAGCGGAAACGGGAGGCCCGTCGGGGATGCCACACAGCCTCGCGGGACAGGAGGCCCCCTCGACACGCACGCCCGGCCTGTCAAGGCCGGTTGAAAAGTGGGCCACTTCCGCCGGGTGAAAAGTGGGCCACTCGAGAGACCTTGGCGCCGGTCGAAAACTGACCCCCCTTGGTGGTCGCGGCGGGCGTTGCGGAGGTGAGCCCGTAGATCCCCGACCAGCGTGCTCGGCAGGGTCCGAGCTGCCAGAGGCAGCGGCGGATCCCAGCGAGCAAATCCTGGGTCTGCTTGCTGAACACCAGCGCCCCGGCGCCGCGTCCTCGCGTGACTTCGGGGCTGGCAGGCGCGGCAAGCACGCCCGATCACCGAACCTGAGCTCCCGCGGAGTCACGGATTGCGTCGGTGCCGGGAGTAACGTCCGAGCCATGGACACGACGAACGGGCGAGTGTTGACGGTGCTGGGTGTGGGTCACGTGGTGTGGGCACTCATCGCCCACCGTGAGGGCCTCGCAGCGGTCGCGGCGGATGGCGTGATCGACACGGTCGGTGACGGCGTCTTCGTTCAGGAGCACGCGCGCGACGATCGCGCCGCGGCGTTCTGGTTCGTCGTGGTCGGTCCGCTCCTGAGCGCCATCGGCATGCTCATGCGCGACGCGGAACGCCGCGGCGATCAGACGAGTGTGAGGCGCGCGTCCCGCCTGCTACTGGGGGTGAGTACGGTGGGTGCGCTCGTGATCCCGCGGTCGGGCTTCCCGGCCGGCATTGCGATCTCGCTGCGAGGCTCGCTCGCGGGTGGCAGGGCTCGGTCGTAGGCCATGCTGAATCCCCGCCTTCGCATCGACGCGATGCGGCCTTGCGCGTGCCCCGTCATCGCCTCCGCATGACTGCAGAACCGGCCGGAGCCGATCGCCTCGGGCTGTCGGCCGTGGAGCTCCTCTCGACGACGCGCGCGGTTCGAAGGAGGCTCGACCTCGAGCGCCCCGTGGACGACGCTGCCGTAGAGGCGTGCGTTCGTCTCGCACAGCAGGCTCCCACGGGGTCAAACACCCAGGCCGCGCACTTCGTGGTCGTCCGTGAGCCCCGGCTCAAGCGCGGGCTCGCCGAGCTCTACCGACGCGGGCGCAGCGTCTACCGCGAGCTGCCCTACGCGATCCCGAACTTCGCGTATGCCGGCGAGCAAGAAGCGGCGATCACGAAGCTGCTGGCGGACGGCGCGCACCTCGCCGACGTCCTCGAGCGGGTCCCGGTCCTCGTGGTCCCGTGCGTCGCCTACCGGCCGGCGACGAGGACGTGCTCGCCCAGGCGCTCGTGTGGGGCGCGGTCCTCCCGGCGGTCTGGAGCTTCTGCCTGGCGGCCCGCGAGCACGGGCTCGGCACCTGCTGGACGACGATGCACCTCGCGCACGAGGTCGAAGCCGCGGAGCTGCTAGTACCTCGTCTCGGAAGTACGGTCAGGCGGCTGTGGCGAGGCGGCCGTCGGCTTGGAGGCGGCGGGTGAGGTCGAGCAGCTTGGCTCTGGTGAAGGTCCACTCGAAGGGCTTGGCGCTTTGCT
>JAABUN010001804.1_pt1 | contig 43338 bp, 38 predicted proteins | sample 5559311 | NCBI WGS metagenome assembly JAABUN01 (sample SAMN10711877, study PRJNA513370) | rock metagenome | isolation source: Antarctica rocks | place: Antarctica: Victoria Land, Siegfried Peak sud
TATAAGACTAGTAGATATAATACTTAGGTATATTTTATAGCTTTAATATATAAAATAATATAAAATAATAGAATAACTATTAGTATAAACCCCTAATATTTAAGCGACTTAAGATTAGGATATTTTAGAATAAGAAGTAGAAAAACTAAATAAAATATAAAAGTAAAAACTTTAAGTAAGAATAAAGAAATAAGGCCTTATAAGATACTTACTATTTTATAATAATTATATAAATAGGTTATGTTACTTAATAAGGGTAGGTTTCTTATATTTCTTATATATATTATAAATTTAGGCTACTTTATAACTTATCTTTATAAGCTTCTTTATAATCTTAAATTTAATAATAAGCTCTTTATTAGTAATATAATCTATAAACTAATAGTATTATAATATTAGAGGTGGTAATTATATATAAATTATAAGCTTATAATCCCTTTAGTTATATTATAAGGCTTAATATAAAGAAATATATCTAAGTAATTATTAAGTAGAGTTAATTACTAATAATTAATAGATTATTAAAGGCCTTATTTTAAATTAATTAAATATTATATTTTAGCCTTATAAATAAGTAAAATAGTTTATTAATAATATTACTACCTAATAGATATTATTAATAGGTATTAACCCTAATTTTATTTTATACTTAAAGGTATTTATTACTTAAAGTATTTATATTATCCTAAAATTATACTTAATAATAATTTATATATTAGCTATTCTTCTATTAAACTTTCTCTTTTATATATTTAGGTAGTTTATATATAGTAATATAATAAATTTTATATACTTATAAGCTTTATTATTAAATAGATCTAGAACTTACTACCCTTAGAATACTTAATATAACTAGTCTTATATATTAGAAGTTTATAATATTATTAAATTATTTACCTTTCCCTTAAATAGGTTATATAATATATTAATTAGATTATTTAAGTATATTACCCCTAATTATATTATATTATATACCTTTTTATATATAAAGTAAGAGAACCTTTAATCTTCCTTTAATTAATAGAAGTACTAAAATGTTTTATTAATAAACCCTTAAATTATAGACCTCTTATATATTTTACTTATATATTTAATTACCCTTATATACCTCTAGATCCTATTATATTTAAGAATAGGATACTAATATAAGATAGAATTATAATAATTATATAAGTACTTAAAGATATTATTAATTATAATAAAAATAAAAGAGGGAAACTAGTTAAATATTATTAATCACTTATATAAAGGATATAAATATAAGAATTTTATTAAAATAAGATATAAAGTAAGCTTTAAGCTAGGCTAATAATTATATTATTAATTAATACTTTTAAGGTTAAAATAAATAAGTAATTAATATATCTTATTTTTAATAAATCTAAATATCTACTTTATTTACTTAGGTAGGAAATTATTAAGACTCTACTCCTTACTCTAATACTTAATTAGTAGGATATAGGCGTAGCGTAGGACTTAACTAATATAATATAAATTAAGGATAAAGAGGATTAAAGTAGTTATATATATAAGTTCTTTATTAAAATTAATATTTATAATATATTATTATTAATAATATAAATAAATAGATAATTTTCAAAAGGGATTTTATAAGTAAATCCTAGATAGGTAGGGCTAAGTAGTAATAACTTATATTTAAGTAAATTTAGATTAGGGTTAATATATAACTAGACCTATATAAATTATTAAATAAACGTCAAATAATCTTACTATAAAACCTGTCTAATAAATTAAAGGTGATTTTGATCGAGCTTTTGAGGAAGTGGGACTTTCGGGTGGCCGATCCGGCGAAGACGAATACCTAGCCTCTGCTAGAAATGCGAGAGCTTGTTCTAGTCGCGCCCAAACATGCAGAGATTGAGCTGAGGCGAAGGAAGATGTGAGAATCTAGAGAGGGTTTTGGCCGGCCATGGTACTGTCTTATGACTATTACCTTTTCGATGAAGGGTTCTGACGGTTCTAATTTCAACAATTTATGTTCCACGATGGGATCAGGCTTCTGATAGAATTATGAAGAATTGATTGGTTTTTCAGGAAGCATCTGCAGAGTTTTACATGACTGCCAAGACGCTAATATGACTGTGACGAACAACTTTCTCATTGTGTTGCTCCTATGATTTGTACAAATGATGCTAGATAATTTCTTCCGCTATAATAAGGAACAGATCATGACAAATTGTCTGAAGCACTCTATACTCCCGTCACTGATTCTACGAAACTTCAGAAGATCTCCATTGGTCGCTCTTCACGTAGATCCAGATATCATCAAGACCTGCCTTCGATCCATTACCCTATCTCAGAGCACTGGCGTATGATCACGATCGCGAGGCCGAGAGTGTGCTTGGCCTTGAAAGACAGATCCGAAGAAAACGCGCGGGACAAGGAGTCTGTCGACACAGTATCTCTACTAAGGTCAATTGCAGAGACTGAGCATGTGTTTCATACCCAAAGACTGAGCTGTGGAAGTGTTTCCCAAAATTCTATCTCATCACAGTGCTTATCATAAAATATACAATCTTGGTCGTCAAAGTCTATATCGCCATAGTTATGCTGTCTAACCCTCATACCCCAGAATCATCAAATCTCTAACCTTTTGAAATTTCCTTCTTCTTTCTCAAATCCTTCCATCCCATTCCCCACGCGAAGACGAAGCAGCCAACTCCCATCCCTGCTGCCATATAGAAAACGCGATCAACACTCTTGCCGTAAGCGATTAATACACCCGCAAGATCTTTTCCGGACACGATTTTTCGAAACCCGGTAGCGCCAGCAGCAATGATACTTTGACCATTGACAGAAGGTGCGTATTCGGGGATGAGTTTTCTAAAACTGTTGCTGAATATGGTTTCCGCGAAACTGAGGAATACCGCTGCTCCGAACGATTGGCTGAAAATGAGGATTGCCATGGCGACGGGTAGCTGTTGGGGTGGCACTGCGTTTTGAACAGCGATGAGTGGCTGCCAAGGAGACCAATGTTACTAGGTGGGAACTGGGATCTGTGATGGGTAATATCAAACATACCATTTGCAACCCAAGACCTCGACCAGCCCCGTAGAGGATCTGGTATCCAATACATTTGCCCGTTGAGGTACTAGCAGAGAAGGTAGCTAAAAGGCCACTCCCGACTGCTAACAAGACCGCACCAAAGAGAGCTACCGGTATGTAGTAGCCCAATTTATTGACTGTGAAAGCATTAGCAGTGCGTGCCATGGGAAACAACATCCTTACCAATGGGACCTGAGGATAGAGCTGCGAAGATGTGAGCTATAATCATCGGCAGAATATATACACCACTCATTGTTGGCGATGCGCCCTTGACCCCCTGGAAATATACTGGCACCCAGTAGGAAGCGGTATATAAGTTGCCCATGAATAATCCATAGACGACGCAACTCGTCCAAACGGCTCTCCGGCGGGCTATGGACAATGGAAGCATGGCCGCGTCGCCTTTATGGTAATCCCAAAGCAGAAAAAGGATGAACATGGCGCCAGCGCCGCAGAAGAGACCAATTATCCGAGAATTGTTCCAAGCGTATGTGGTACCACCCCATTGCAAAGCAAGGAGCAGCATGATGAGAGCAGGAGCGAAGATCGCAAAGCCCGCAAGATCGAGGTTTGAATGTAGCGAGCGAACGACAGACATAGGAGGAGGCCTGGGGTGTTGTTGGGGGATGCGAACCCACACTAGCATCACGGCAACAAGGCCACCGACAGGAAGATTGAGGTAAAAGCCTTGTACAATTAGCTTTACTAGAAGCCCAAAAGTAGCGAAGCGAGTTGGGTGACCTACACCATCTCCAAGTCGCGTACTCTGTCAATAATCCACCAAATAATGGACCGCTGGCTAGACCAAGCTGGGCAACTGGAGTAATGATCAGTATATGCCAGTCAGCTCAGATAGAGGTGGACTTACCACCCATGACAATGCCGATTAGAGCTGTAACGAGTGTCAGCTTCTGAACAGCCCAAGTTCAGGAAAGAATTAGCTCATACTTGGTCTCTTGTGCATAGGGGCGCATTCCGCGATGATGAGCATGGCCCCATTCAAGATGCCCGAAGTTCCGAAGCCTGCAATAAATCGTCCTCCGATCAACATTTTTGAGGAGTTCGCAACCCCACAGATTAAGGAACCGATTTCGAAGATGATGAAGAAGGTCAGAAATGTCCACTTAATTTAAGACTTAGTGAGCAGGGAACCAAGAAAGGGCAGCGAAACGAGGATCTGAAAAGTTGACTTACTTTGGGCTTGAACTTCATATATATCTTCCCGGTAAGTGGTTGAAAGACTGCACTGCAAGCATGTCAGTTTCGCGTTCACTCATTGTACCTGGCTCGTTTAAAATCTCGAATTCACGTACCTTCCCAGCTGATATGCAGCTCCGTACCATCCAATATCATTCAAAGAATTGAAATCATCGGTGATGCGAGGAACAGCTGCGACGACGATGGTCCCATCGAGGAGCATGAGGAAAGAAACGAACGTCACGGCGGTCAAGATATTGAAAAGCTGAAAGCCGTGAGCCCATTCGGGCTCTAAGTCTAGGGTAGAGGGGGGTATGCTTGAGGCTGCTTTTTTTTCTGGGCCTTGTTTACCATCAAGTTCACCGTCGGGTTCATGTTGAATGGAAGACGTGGTGGATGGGTCGCTTCTGCCGGCTCTCTTTTCCAGCTCTAGCGCATCAGAAGGCTCCTGTGGAGGAAATGGTTGCGATGCCATCTTACAAAAGTAAACAATCCTTAAATTGAGTTTGTTTGGGTTGATACTGAATTTGTTGCATGATATGTATCATTACCAGCGTAGACACAACGTGAACCTTGCCAAGAGCGACTACTTACTGCTGCTCAGCTGGTAGAAAGCACTGCCCTAGTCCCTGGCTTATACCAGAAGATAATCGGGACGGTCCCTTAGGCAACGGGATCGGGCGGCCGGGAATTCCGCTCTTGTCCTATGGACGCTCGGAAGTTCAACGCGACCGTTAGGCTTATTAATCTCCGGTGCCGTCGGAGAGCGATTGTACCGAACTTAGTCGCTATTCAGATTAAGTACCTGAATTACTATCTCATACTTATCTTGGCGACTTTGGCATGCGGGTTTTAGCATTTCGCCTAGAATAGATGCCTCGCTAAGATATAGGATTCGATAGTAAATAAGATAACTTATCCTTATCTTATATATACCTTATATTAATTTCATAAATTACTTAATTAGGAAAGCTATTAGTAATTACTTATATACTTACTTCTTAAAATATAAGTTATATTATCTTTAAGTTTATTTATATTACTACTTACTTATTTACTTTTTAGAGTATTAACCTGATTTTATAAATAGAATAAGTACTAATTAATAATTATAAGTGAAATATTATACTACTTATTAACCTTTTTAAATTTCAATTATATAATCTTATCCTTATTATTACATTGAAATTTACATGAACTACATAGTATAATATACTAGTTCAGCTACAGTAATTAAAGTAGAAGGTTATAGTTCAAAATGTCAATTTTATTAAATTTAATGGCGCAAATTACCTTAACATACAACTTCGTATCAACAGTCAAACGAAAAAGTCAACTGTGATTATACTACGAGCGAAAACTCCATCATGGCATCTCAATCTGACTTCAAGGTCTTTTCCTCTCCACATCAATCCACAGTGCGCGTCCGCATCATTGATACGACATCCTATATCGGAAATCTCCACGCCGCTGCATTCCTGACTCCCGAGTTCCCTGGGCTTCGAAAATGTCAGGCCCGAGTTTTTCCTTTTCGATTGAACACCCAACCTTACGCTCCCTGCTCTTCGATTTAGGTGTCAGAAAAGATTGGGAAAACTTGCCCCCAGTGATCACCAAAAGAATAGAAGCCATGAAGTGTACAGTGAAGGTCCAGAAAGGCGTCCGGGAACAGTTGGAAGAGCACGGGGTAGATGTGCAAACCATCGAGGGGATCATCTGGAGCCACTGGCACTGGGATCATACTGGAGACCCAAACAGCTTCGAGAAAAGCACGGCTCTCATTGTTGGGCCTGGCTTCACGAAGAATTTCATACCTGGGTACCCAGCTGACCAGAACGGACGGATACTAGAAAGTGACTACGAAGGACGGGAATTGAAAGAAATCGCTTTCGATCAAGGCCTGAAGATAGGCAGATTTGATGCCTTTGATTATTTTGGTGACGGATCCTTCTACCTCCTGGATAGTCCTGGACACGCATTGGGTCATATGTGCGGCCTCGCTAGAGTTACTTCATCCCCGAGTTCTTTCATTCTCATGGGCGGCGACATCTGTCATCACATTGGGCAGTATCGTCCTTCTTCGAAACATCCATTGCCTTCAATGATCTCTCCGCACCCCTTCAATCAACAGAGCTTGACAGAGTGTCCCGGAGAGCTTTTCGAGCTTCTCCTTTCCAACAAGGATAGCACCAAGCCGTTCTGTACTGTGGCAAGATCAGAGAATGGAATAAAGGTTGCAGATGATGCCGATGCGGCAGACGCTTCGATAAGCAAATTGCAGGACACTGATGCATTGGATGAGGTCCTGGTAGTCATAGCACATGACACTAGCCTGCTGTCTGTGGTAGACTTCTTTCCCAAGTACGCTGATAACTTTTTGGAGAAGAGGTGGGCGAAGGATAGTAAGTGGCTGTTCTTGAAGGATTTCGTGGACGCGGTGAAAGACCATATCACATATGATTGAGTTCGGTTCTATCTTGGATACTGGGCACGACTGTTCAGCCAATGTCCTAAGTTTGTAGCAATCAAGTTGGCGATCTGTCTCGCAAGCATGGATGGTTATCATTTGAGCCTTTCTCTAGCCTGTCATTGATTTCGTGTTTGAGGATGTTCTGATCTGGTCGAAATGTTCTAGCATAGCAAATGACGTAGACCTAGAACACTAAGTAGCTTATAATCCTCGAATGCTTACATCTAACTTATTTCCAACTATTTCTCAACTATCCTTTTATTATAATACTTGAAATACTATATTTACCTTATCGTCTAGATTAAAAAATATATGAAACCCTATTACATTATATATATTCTACTCTACTATATAGATAAATCAATTTATTAGTCTATAACTATTATAAATTAGATAACAGTTTATCAGAAAATATCTATAAATTAAACGTATTTACTTGATTAACGTACTGTAATTATTTTCGTTAAGATACCCTTTCAATTATTCGACTCGATATCGTGCTAGCAAACCCTGCGGCTTTGGTTCCGGCAACGACATCCCAGGTTGATTCATGAAGATTGATCGGCAGGGATCAACGACCAGGATCGGCACATGGCGTGATGGCGCGTGGCTTATTCTCCGAGGGCTATTTTGCAGACGTACGATCTGCATGGGCCATTTGCTTATCAAGCGACAAGCGGTAAAGCGTGCAGCGGGATGGCGTATCACAGGCCGGCCCGTCGCCCGGGATGCCAAACATTAGCCGCATTTTAAGGTTAATCCTTTAATGCAACGTCAAGGATGCGACAGGGCCGACAGAACCAAGGATTCGTGAATGCTTCATATAATCCTTTGATTCACCAAAGGCACTAGCTTGACCCTCGCCAACCGGTTTGTTGTCAGTGTGGTTTTCCGTTCGCAAGAGTTCAGGTTCATGCGTCGATCTTCATGCATGGAGAAGGTTTGTGATCTGTAGGTTCTCACTAGTAAGACTTCAGGATCAGGTTCATGCGCCGATCCTCATGCATGGAGAACATGAGTCAGGTTGCTAGTATAATGCGTATCGGAGTAATGAATTGTATTGCGAGATGGTGTCTACTGAAATTTTGTTCGTAATTTCAAGCCGAATCCTTAGCCAAGATTCCTATCAGTATTATTCGAAAGAATGGTTGCGTTTGCTAGAACCATATCCTAAGTTTCTTCTGCTTTGATTTACCGATCGGTTCACCACCATTCTTCCCGGGACTGGTCACCTCCCACCATGCCGTCTAGCAAACTCGAATCGTTTGATAGGGTCGACTTTGACTTCAAGACTGTCCACGGCCACGCCCTTCAAACAAGTATTTGGGTACCCAAACACTTACAATCAAGGCCTAGAGAGACATACCCTACCGTTGTGAACTGGCATGGTGGAGGATTTGTCGTAGGAGACCGGTTATATGAAGGATGGCTTCCTGTGTGGTGGGTTCAATCTTACATCCTGGTTTTATCATGAAGTTCACTTCGGAGCATCATTTCAAGCACCTTTGAATTGTGAACTGGACCTCAAACAATTATGGAAATATAATTATTGATTAAAGAGTGAGTTGCCAAAGGCTTCTCGACCTGTGTCTCACAAATTCGGCTATCTTCATAGCGCCCGACTATCGTCTTCTTCCGGAGGCCACGGCTGCCGAAGTTCTTGACGACGTCGAAGACTTTTGGCATTGGCTGCATGACGCACTCCCAACGCTCACCACAACCTGAAATGCTTTCCCAGACCTCACCCATCTAGCCTGCACCGGTCAATCCGCAGGTGGATACTTGGCAGTACAATCAGCCCTTCTCTTCCCCGAACTCTCACAAATCAAACTTGTGGCTTCCATGGGCGGCTCCTTGAATACGGATATTCCTTATTGCCGCATTCCGGGACCTAGGGTAATTCTGGGGAAGAGGCCCCCACCACCAGGGAAAGCAGAGAGTATTGTCCGGAAATACGTGAGGAATATTAAACCACAGACGGTCAGAACGAGCGGGAATGTTATCGAGATGTGGGACTTTTTGACTTGCGTGTTGCAACAGGCGTATCTGGCCCGTTGGTTAGGAGCAACGCGAAAACAGGAGCTGGACGTAATGAAGGTGTTGGAAAGAGCAAAGGCAATGCCACCGAGTAAGTACATGTTGGGAGTAATTCCAGAAAAGATCAGCAGTAACTTGCTAATCTGGAGCTGACTCATAAGCTGGACAATTTTTGGTCAAACTCAAAAAATGATGCCCGGGGATGATTTTTGTGCTCCTTTTGGGAGTGCAATCTTATCCATCTATTGTTCTTGATCTTTGAATGTTCTCAGAATGTATTGCTAACTTTCGCGCGTTTTCTATAGTATGGCTTATACATGGCGAGCAAGACTCCGTGGTAAGTGATGGATCAAAACTTCTTTTTCTGCGCTTAGGACATCCATATTCTTGTTGAATATAAAAGCTGATAATCTGGCAACAATGTCTAGGTTCCCCCATTGTGCTCAATAGGTTTTGTTGAGAAATTAAAGCAGACTCTCCGTGATGTTCCCTTCTTACTGAGTCTTCAGCCTGGAGATCATGGGTTCGAGGCCGTGTGTGATAGGAAGGAGGATTGGATCCAAGAAGGTGTTGAATTTATCGGGAGATATTGGCCTTAGAATTCTGGTGTTGCCCTTTCAATTTCTCAACGAGAGAAAACTTTGTAAAACACATTTGAAGAGAGACAATGTGAAATGCCAAGCGAAGAGGCGTAATCCATAAGCATGCCGCGGTATGGAGGCAGTAATATGGGTATGAAATTTGTAATAGTAAATAACGCTCTGTCAGTAAGACTGCAATATATCTTGGAAGATAGCTTCCTAGTTTACCACCGGTCTAGCGACGTCCTATGGTTTCCATGACGAGCAATGAAGAGCGAGAAGTCACGCCACGATTTGAATGCCATGTCGATACTCGCAATAGGCGATTTTTGTTGCTCATCTCGATCTCTCAATCCTAAACGAAGCTCGAGTTCGGGGAATTTTCCATTGGCGAAGTCGCTAGCTGTTATCTGCGAGCTACTGCAGATCTTCACATGCCCGCATGAGGTGAAGAAGCAGAATCCTAGCAGGCGGGATTTTGCGGTTTCTGCAGTTGCCAAAAAGATATTTCCGGGGCTTATGCATGCGAGTTCGAATCCTGTAGAATTTGAAGCCGAGACGGCACAGTAGTCCGTAGGAACGTGCGGAGATACTTGCCTAAACCCTGCTATCAGCTGTTGCTTACAGTCATTTAGGCCAAGATAGTGGGGAAAGTCGATATGGAAGGAGGAAAGCCATGCAGAGACGTAGCGTGAGGTTGTGGCATAGCATCATCTGGTAGTACGCTCTGCCCCCCACACGAACAGGACGTGAGGACAATATGGGAGAGACATGGATTGCGAGATAAGGGAGGAAGAACGTTATGTGAAGACAGGGCGTAAGGTCGTAGCTAGGCCTAACGTTAGATAACAATACGCTTCACGCCTTATACATATAGAACGGGAGAAAAGTATGGAACGAGTATTATATAAACTAGTAACAGGAATAGGACTGTTATTATAAATATTACTAGAGATGCAAATTAAATAAAGTAGTACAGTTAGAATAAGAATTATAAATCAAAAGATACTAGAAAACCTTGAAATACAAAACCTAATAACTTTAACCTATATAATACTTATATCTTAGATACTTTGTTTTGTATATATTAGAAATCTATGAAGTCCTATAAACAACTAGTACAACTAGTAGTAATGTAAATAAACTAAGTATCTCCTCTAAATACGTAATTTTTCAAATACATTTCTCACCTAAACATAGAATTCTACCATACAAACATCTCTTCTAAGCTTACATCCCTCAAATCCATCCAATATGTCTCTTAAGTTCTACTTACAGGAACTCTTAGCTTCCAGAAGTCCTCTTTCACTCATTCTCGTTGCCTCTTTCCTCACATCAATTGCAATTTTAGCAATACGGACAGTCGCAAAACGTTCAGATGAAGATCCATCTATTCCGTTATATACTCCAGAAACGGTGGCCGCGGGAAATTACAAGAAACGATGGTCATATGATAATCCCAATGCACTCCGAGAGGCATATCGGAACGTAAGATATCGGCTGCGATTCTTCCCTTCGTTTTCGAGGGTCGCTGACCATTGCATAGTTCCCCAATATCCTTTTTAAGATATGGACAAGCCAGGGGAACCAGCTTGCGCTCCCGGCGCGTTACCTTGATGAACTGAAGATGTTGCCGGACACTGAGTTCCCATTTTCATTGCGGAGTGTACGATAACTTCTTTATCTCTTCGACTGGAAATTATAGCTAAGTAACGAATGGTATTTCTTTCTTGGGCCATACCTATGGCCAGTCGAACAATGGAAATTAGACTACGTGCAAAAGGGTCTCCATAAAGATCTAAACAAGCATTTACGTGAGTCACACTGCGTCCTCTTCATGACCTTTGAAAATCAAAAGATTTAGATAACTGGCCTTGAGCTCTAGCATCCATGTTCTTGGACGCCAAAGAAGGTGCCGATAGTCTGATTCCTCTAGAACTTCCGAAATGCGAAGGTACGAACCCTTGAGTGCTCAGTCTTAGCGTAGTCTCATGAAGTTTGCAGATTGGTCTCCGGTCCAAGTGTATCCAAAGGTGTTAAGGCTCGTGAGTCGAATCAATACAAAGATCCTAGTCGGAAATGGCCTTCAAGAAAATGATGAATGGATCGATATAAGTGCCAGCGTACGTAACAGAATGGGACAGAAACGTATTGCATAATAGCTGCTAATGCAGATATCATAGTACACGAGAAACATCTTCCTATCCTCTGCAAAGCTTCGAATATTTCACCCAATTCTGCGTCCTTTGGCTCAATTTTTCATCCCCGAACTCCGCAGTGTCTGGCACTACAATCGTCGAGCACGAGACCTCCTAGCCCCCATCTTGGCCGACAGAGTCGAGCGTGAGAAGAGTCATGATCATAAAAAGCCACTCGACTCTATTGAATGGATCCGGGATGACGCGAACGATCCAAAAGATAAAAACGATCCACACCTGCATGCCATTGTGCAGCTCATCATGGGAGCCTTGAGTGTGAATACAACAAGCCAGTTGATCACGAATTCAATATTCAATCTTGCCACTTGGCCTGAATACGTGCCTACCTTAAGGCAGGAGATTGACGACACTTTGAGAGATGCTGGAGGCAAATGGACGATGGATAGTATGGCACAGCTGCAGAAATTGGACATTTTCATCAAAGAAACTCTGAGGCATAGTGGGCATTTGACTCGTGAGTAATGTCTTTGCCTCGCCGGTACAGGGCAATACGGTACTAAAGCAAACAGTCACCTTTCAACGAATAGCGCGGAAAACCATCACTCTTTCCGATGGAACGGAGATCCCCGAGGGCTACACGGTATTCTCGCCGGCCAACGCCATCAATTTCGACCCCGAACTCTATCCCAATCCCGAGACCTTTGATGGTTTGCGCTTCTATAAGCTTCGACAGGCTTCACCGGAGAACGAGAAGAAGTTCCAACTGACAAGCTTCACCAAGGAACAGATGCAATTTGGAATGGGCAGACACGCATGCCCGGGACGATCGATCGCCAGTCATCAAGTCAAACTCATGCTTGCACGTTTCCTTAACAAGTATGAATTCAAGCTGAAGAATGGCGACGGGCGGCCGAAGACCATTCCGTTTCAGACGAATCAGTTTCCAGATCCGCAAGGGGAGATATTGTTCAAGAATAGGAAGTAGCGGGATGCATATGGTAGACTGGTAGGGTCTGACAGTATTTAAAGGGATACTGACCTATCCTGCGGGGTGTTCAACCACCCAGTGTTGGCTTGGGCTATCTCCGAAACTATGATTGAGGTTGCGACCACTGCACATAGTTCCATCCGAGTTTGTACCATGGTGCTCGTGTTAATACAAGTATATGAATGATGTTAGAGGAGCCGTGAGTAGATTGGTTGCCTTTTGCCCCTCTGAGCCAGGGCTTGAACCGTAAAGCGGGCGGCACTTGACTCATAAACTGGCTGAAGTATTTTGGTCAGGATTTGGTGCTGTATCTCTTGTGGGATGGATTGCCTCAGACACGTTGTCTTCGTAGGCGTACATTTTGTTCAACATAACATATCATCGTTTAGCTGATCGGAAGCGGTTAGCGACGGATAACTAGAGCAACGCGGGTACTAAGCCGTATCAGGGTATTCTAGTGAACCGAGCCTGTAGATTTTTGACAGCTAAGAGAATATGCTACACACATCTCCCAGAAAATTCATCCTCCTCGCCGCTTCCAACAAGCGCCTACATTCAATCCCGCTCCAGTCCAGGAACCCTTTAACAGCCTGAGCACACGCTGTTGGAACTGGGCTTGAACCAGCCAGCTGATTATCCCTGACATTGAAGCAGAGTTAGTTATGCGTCGCTCAACCACGACATCGCGTTGCGAAGAAGCGAACCCCATATGATCAGTACAGAAATAATGGACCGACATGTATCCGCCATACAAATGCATAGAGGGATAATTCCATAAAACCTCAGCATACATAATCAGAAAAGACCACGCTAACCATACAACCCAACGAAATCTAAACGTCATCGAACCCCCATCTCCCTTCGCCACTTCCCTCTCCCACCACCCCCCTCACCCTAACAACCCGCCAAATGATGCCCCTCCGCCTCCCCTCCCGCCCCACCACCGCCCTCCTCGCCCTCTCCATCCCCGCCCTCCTCACCCTCCGCGCCACCATGTCCACCTCCACCCGCCCCGCACCCCCTACAACCGCACCCTCCACATCCACATCCCCACCCATACCCCCCACCTTCCCCACCCGCCCCCTCAAACCCCGCCACACCACCTCCCCCTACACCCCCCAAGACTTCCTCCGCGCAGACGAAAGCCCCGACGCGAATTTCTACGCCGAACCGCGCTTCGTGAACCATATCGACGATCATGCCATCGGGCTTTTGAAGGAGTATTATCGAGGGGTTTTGCCGAGGAGGGGGCGGGTGTTGGATCTGTGTTGTAGTTGGGTGAGTCATTTTCCGGAGGAGGTGGAGCGGGATATGGATGTTAGGGGGATGAAGAAGGATGAGAATGGAGTTGGGAAGGAGGAGGGGTTGGAGGTGTGGGGCTTAGGCATGAATGCCGCAGAACTGAACGCGAATCCGATACTCTCGCACTCCATCCTGCAGGATCTAAACGCCAACCCGGATATCCCCGAACGGATCGGCATGCTAGATACGAGCCTGTGTGTCGTCTCAATCGACTACCTCACGCGGTCGGTGGAGGTATTGCGGAGTCTTCTAGAGCGGACGAGGGTGGGCGGCAGTGTGCATTTGGTCGTGAGCAATCGGTGTTTTCCGAGCAAGGTTGTGGGGCGGTGGTTAAGGGTTGGAGAGGAGGAGCGGCTGGCGATGGTGGGGGATTTTTTGCATTTTGCGGGGTGGAGGGGGGTGGAGGTTGTGGTTGTTTGTGAGGGAGGGGGCGGGGGGTGGTTTGGGGGTGGGGGGGTGGATCCGTTGTGGGTTGTTAGAGGGGTTAAGGGGAGGGAGGGGGGTGGTGTGTGAGTGGTGTTGGAGGTGAAGGGAGGTTTGGAGGTGCTCTGGGTGGGTGAATGGGACGTAGTGCTGGGGCGACTGTACGATCCCTTGATTGAGCGCGCTTTACTGGCATCTCATTGCCATGTGATGTGAACCTGCTCTCCCTCATCACCTCCTTCCCTACCCTCTCTACCCTCCCCTTTCCTCTCCCTCCCTCTCCTCCCTCCCCTCCTTCTCTACCCTCCCCACTCGTCCACCTTCCCTCTCCCTCCTCCCTCTCCCTCTCCTCCTCACCACAAAACACAAAACATGAACTCCAAACCCACTCCCATACACCTCCCTAATCATAGATATCCCAATCATAAATATCCCAATCACAAATCATACTTGAAAAACCCCCGCAAACCTTAGAACCTCAGACCTCAAATCTCAAACCTCATATGATATTATGATATGTCATATCCTCTACTATATACGATATAATCTTCATTTCAACAAGCGTGACTATATTTGGAGGGATTTAGGGTAAGTGTAAGTGTAGGAAATACCGATAGCGCAGTTAGTATATTGGATCATAAGTGGACCGTACTGTACTAAAGTGTGAGAGGAGTAGAATGGAGTAGAACGCAATGGTTTTGGAGAGGTTTTGATATGGATAGGGGCGGAGATGCGTGGGGTCCGTATTGGAGTTTCTCCATCGTGATGGCGCTGTGTAAGAATAGTTTTAGTAATAGTGAAAGCGTTTGTATCAAGGCCGAGCCCGTCTGGTGTCGAATTGACGCAAATATACTGTTTGTTGAGTACCAAGGGAAAGAAGAAGTGGTGGTTTCTCAAGAGTAGGTCTGCCCCATTTCTCCAAGCTCTATTTAGCAAGGCCGGTTCAGCGCAGTGAGAAGTTTTCGTAGGATCATCATCAAAAATTAGAACCACTTTGTCAGAAAGTTATATATCACAAAGTAAGCATCGCTAAAACAGAAGAGGTATCATCACATCCAGACAGACGCTCATCAGTGCAAGCGATGTTCAAAAAATACAGGTCAGCCTCCCATCATCACGACGCTTCCCATGTATCGGTATCGTAGCGTGGAAGAGACAACGTCAAAATGTACCCTGCCATCACGTTCGAAAGTATGTAGTAGAAAAGAAGTCGGACCATCATCTCAGGAGTTCCCAGTCAGCGACCACCGCTCAATTCTCCATTCCCTTTCAAGAAATCCCTCGCATCTTTGTCGCCCCCATTGGCCGCAGCTTCCATCCAGTGAAAGACGACGGCGAAAGTATGGGGATCGAGAGCGCCTCTCTCCTTGTCACCAGCCCTCATATCGTTCGACATCACCGACCTGAAGACGTCCTTCTCCTTTGAGAGCGGCGTGGTCACCCTGGGCAGTAGCTCCGGATGCGTCAGATAGAAAAGCCCAAGCTCCCGAGCGGCGACCGGAGAACCTTCTTTAGCTGTGATGAGCCACAGCTTGGCAGCGTCACGAAGCGTTGTCGAAGCCAGAGCTTTATCAGCGGCTGGATCTAACGAGTTGCGCGGAGAGATGTGGTAGGCTGTGATAGTGTTGGCGCGAGTGATCAACGATTCGCAGAGATTCTCTTTTAGCGCTAGCGCTGCTAGACCCGCGTTCCAGAATGCTTTGCCCTGCGCCGTTCGATCCAAAGTCTCCGAGGGAATGAAAGCTGCTATGTATTGAAGATCTCGGAAAAGAGTTGTAGGCCGAAATCTCCGGTCTTTGAAGATGGAAAGCATGGCATTCACGATGCCATCGGTGTCAGGTGAATTGGGTTCTCCAGGGTCACTTGCTGCTCTAAAGGTAGAAGGAGCACTCAAGCCTGTGGATCTCAGTGTGCTTGCCCTTCGCTCGGTGCAATTGGCAATGGCTTCTTCTAGGCTTGTGGTCTTCGTCCTAGGTACGCCCCTGGTACGGAGGCTGGATCTGCCATTGCTGGTCCCCGAACGGACGTGGTCAGAGTTTTGATATCCTGTATGAGGTTCAAAGTCCATTGACTTTAGGATGAGGTCCTCAAGCTCGTGAAGGAGACGAAGCTTGGCATAAGGATCGTGGGTAAGCGACATCTTTCGGAGAAGCATTGTGTAGGCTTCGATGAAAGGGAATGAGTTGGTATGGTGATTATGTGTAGTTTCGTCATGGGGTTGTGGGCCCACCCCAGGTATACGCAAGCTAGTGGACGATCCGTTTGCAGAGAGCCCGTCTCGCTGGGAAGTATTCATGAATAGAGCTTCAGAACTTTCTTTTGGCAACATAGAGCCACGAGCGTTCGCAGTCTCGAGTTCGCATTGCTCCTGTGCAAAATCTGTGTTTATCCATGCGTCTGTCTCACTGCCTTGATTCCACAACAAATATCCAAGGTCACTAATCAGGAAGCTGAAAAGGGACTCTCTGATTCGTTCGGCAAAGGCTCTCTTGGCCGGTGGAGTAACCCTTTCTTGAGTCTCCTGCGAATGACGTGCGGAAACGAGAGGGCTGAAAGCTTGAGGAGGTCCGGTCGCATACAAAGATTGTGAAGAGGTGAAGGGATTACTCGACCAAGACGTTGGAGGGGACGTTGGTGTCGGTGGAAGAGTGGGTGGATACCCGTGCAGACCCAGGCCGCGTGATGGCTGATTGCCGCTCCAGAACCCACCGGAGCTGTTCGGTGGAGACCTGGCTTTGGCTCCAGCATAAAGCTGAGAAGACATGTCTGCAGAATTCAACCCCGGCGAATGTAAATTGCGATAGTCGTATTGAAATGCAGGAGCAGTCGCGGCGTTGAAAGATGATCCGAGAGTGCCAGGTCTCAACGGCTGGGTGTCAAATAATGTCCTTTCACGCTTGAATAGATTGCTAGACCACAAGACTGGGCTCTCAAGTAGGCTCGTTCCTGCAATCTTGCCAACTGACTTGTGCACCTCGTAGCAAAACCGGTGGATCCTCTCCTCACCTTTGCAAAAATTTTCGATACTGTTGCGGGTAAGCCATCTCGACGTCAAGTCAATCTGCTCGTCTGCTAACTTTGGCAGACCGCCATGATCTTTAGAAGCAACCATGGCTTCTAAGGTCTGACCTTCGGCCCGATCGTTGTAAGAACCCCTCAGTCGCTGACGTGCCCAGTTCTGGATACCGCCTGCCTGCTTGGGTTTCTTCGAGCTCCCCATACTCCGAAGAGCGCGAGTGACGTACAACGCTTCCTCATATGCCGCAGAGTGCCGGACATCTGATACATACCACATTTTGATCCGTAGACCGTTCCGTAGCTCTTCCATTCGAGCAAGGACGCTAGTGGTTTGCGTCTGTAATCTTTCCAACGATCTACATTGATCTTGACACTCCTTAGCTATATTGGCCGCAGATTCCACATTAGTCTGGAGGGTGTTTGAAAGATCTTGCAATAGCGTACGGAAAGGCTCGAAAGGATTAGAAGCTTGATAAAGCCGATAGTTTTGGAGGGTCTTCCACCAAGTGTGAGCTTCACCAAATTTCAGAGCGGTCTGCGCTCTATTTATGGCCATCTCAACAAGGATTTCTACCGGGTCCTCGCGGCTTCCTGGGTGCGCTGCATTCAAAGTGGTAGAATTTCGTAGCGGTATCCGTCTCAATTCCTCGTTTCCCAAGAGCAGTGGGATCAACGCTGTCTTCAAGACTTTTATAGTGTCGGTGCCTTCGTCTGTGCCGGATTGCTTGATATGCGGAGCAAGGGCCATCAATGATCCACCACGCTGCTTTGGTACCATAGAGAGCGTCGAGCCATCCTCGGAATAGTAGAAAAAGGTCCACACATCTGAAGACGATCCTGAACCGTGGACTCCATCGCGTGCTGCAGTGACCTTCAAACTTTGGCAGATCCCTCTAAGCTGGGCCTCGACATCTTCTTGGGCTGTCTCCAAGGACTTAGCCGACGCCATCTTCTTCTGACTTTCCCGGAAACCATGAGATCCGTCCGCTTCGGCTGGGGGTTCAGTCACAGAGAGTAGGACAGGGTTCCCGTTGCCTGTGCTATCTGTTGTGGTATAAGTGTCCACAGCACTGGAAAAACCGCTAGAGCCAGCAACCAAAGTGGACGAACCAGCTGTCGAAGGACGGTCAGATATCGGGCCCGTAGACGCTGGTTCGTTACTTGGAGGATTTCGATCCGGACATAATGCCTGGACAAGGCCAACGAAGTCTAGTGGAGTCAGCATAAGAAATTGACTGGATGCCTCGTTAGCTCCTTTAAGTGTCTTGAAGGCAGCTCCGGATTCGTCCTGAAGAGGTGGTTCGAAGAAGTCAAATATAGCTATGATTCTGTCTCGTATATCAGGCTTGACTAAGGCGTTGCTGTTCCTGAAGCACACCATGTCAGCCGAGTATGATGATACGTGATACAGCGATTGACGCACCATGGAAGGATCACATCAAAGACCCGTTCCTGCATTCGGACAACCAGCTTTTGCCAGATCAAACGCCTGGCAGACTCGCCAATATGCTGTGTTATCATGAGGCCGCATACCTAATTCAGTTGCGTTATAGATTTTCGTGGTCTCGATTATGAATGAGCTTACCTCAGGATAAACCACAATACTAGAGACAAAGGTCGCAAAATACCATCTGATGACAATGAATTGTTGTGCTCGAAGTCTGAGCTTTGGGTCTTCAATCTTTCGCAGAAGAGCATGCGCAAAAGCTAGAACGTCGGTAGGCACAGCTTGCTGGAAGTCTCCAGCAGACAGAAGCTCGAATAAATCTGTCAATGCATCTTCAAAGAAATTAGCTTCTGCTATCGCAGCCTTCGCATTGTGTGTCTCCATAGGCTCGTTGAAATTCACAGCCCGATTTGGAGGCGACTCCAATAGGAAAGATCCTTCGACCAGTAGCCTCATGAGATACGTCTCCATCCTGGGTTTTAGTGTCCAGTCCTGAGAGCTGGCAAATGCATCTAGGGAAGCTATGGCAAACTCATCAGTGCCCAGTCTGGATCCAGCGAAGCCCTCGACGATATTTCTGGCACAAACTGTAGACCAAATGTCCAGGCGTCGGGTATGCTCTCGAGACCCGGGGGGCGCGGAAGAGTCGAAGACGCCATACAGCAACGAGAAGAAGGGATCCTGATTATGGAAGCGATGCAGATTGTCCATTCTCCGGGAGAGTTTCATCATTTGGCTGTCCCGACTAAAGGCTTGGGATTTCCCATGGGAATGATTCTGTAGGATGGAAAAATCAATGCCGGCAGGATGATAAGTGGAGGTCAATGCCGTGAGCTCGGTGGGCGACATGCTAGATATCCTATCGGACAAAAAGTTTGGTTCGGTCCTAATTCGGGTGAGAAAGACAAGAACGGCTTCTTGCTCCTGAGGTTGCAGCATCTGGATACTTGATGGGCTCTCCAAGTCATCCTGAGCCATAGGTCTCTTCTTCAATTCATCTCCAGAGGAACCGATGGTCCGGCCAGCGATATCACAGGAAGCCTTCAGCTGTTCACATGCTTCGAACAGCCCCGCAAATCCAGCTTGATCATCAGTCTTGTACTGATCAATCATGTTTCCATAGGCTATCATGAAAGTGCTGATCATTCTTTTCCCCAGCCCACAAGTAAGCCTTAGCCGATCCAATTCAGCCTGAGCAGCGATGGCCCGGTGCTCTTGATACACTTCCAATTCCACCAGGTAAGCAAGGTCTTCCAAGGTCATGGCGGGTTCAGGCAACAATTCTGGCTTAGGTACTTCCGGACTGGCATCGTCGTGTACTCCAAGACCTGGGTCGGCGTGATGTGGATGCGTGTCCGTCTCCCCAGAGGCTTCCGCTTTCAAGGACTCCTCCTGGACTGACCTTTCCGCTGGGTGTTCCTTCTCTTCATTGTCTTCTGAACAGGCGCTCGAGGGGGGTAACGGGATTTTGAGTTCCATTGGGAGCTCATCTGCATCATGAGACTCCAAGGGAGATGCAGTAACAGAGGTGAAGGGGGAAGGGTCTGAAGCGACCGCCATGATGGTAGATGCCAAGGCTTTGGTGGTGTTAGTATTCGAGATTCGATAGATAGCAGTCTGACACCGCTGTCGTCTGGCTAGACCTTCATTGTACTTTCGCGGCAAGGATTGGATGAAAGGGTGTCAACATACAGGACAAGCTACGTGTGTGGCCATGCATGGAGTAGCTATGCTCCATGCCGTCCACCATGTCATCGAGAGGCTGTCGATGAGGGGGATGAGATGATGCCCGGACTCAATGGTCGCCGCTTCGACATTGAGTCCTCCGCATCTACTCAGCTGGTGAGAGCGGAGGCGGATAGTTGGAGGTGGTCGCTAAAGAGCAGAGACAGCCGCTGGTGTTGGAATGCGCGGTTGGTGGTGGCTCCAGCGCATAGCAATAATCCTGCTCTTCTTCACCGACAAGTCTGGGATGATGTTGTGGCGAGTAAGCAGGGAGTTGAGTTGGCGCAATGTATGTACAGGTCATGCAGATTCGTGCAGCGACGAAGGACTCAGGTGGTGTGGCCGGCCTCTGCAGCTTGCGACGAATCGACCAATCACAACACGAGGGGTTCGAGACCAGGTAGGGCCACCATCTGTCTAACCGTATATCGGATGGCTTACATTGACGCAAGTCTTTCTACTAGTACGGGAGTAGGGTACATGATCCTCCGTTCTACGGTCGTGATGGCTTCCAACGACTTTATCTGAAGTGCCAGCTGTTGCAGAGTACCCTACTTCAATCTGGCAGATCTGTGTGCAACACCCTTGGTCGTCGGTTGTTCAATTGTGGATGCACCCGTATCAAACAAGGGGCGGTACTCTAGAGCAGCTACCAACATTCCCACTCATCCAATGCCTCTGTCCACGACCAGGTTCTCACGTCGCAGGTACATCATTCCACTACAGTGCTAGACACTGGTGTCGACTGGGAGAGGCAGGACTCGAACATCTGTAAGTACCGATCGACACGCCCATTCGCCTAGTTTCCTAGTTGCATGAGGAAGTGCGGTTGATCTTCACGAGCCCCTCCGGACAGATTCTTCTGACGAATGGCAGAAGTCAGAGCGCAGAAGTGTGGCACCCAAAACAGGCGCCACCACACCACCCTGTACGATGCGGATTACTCCCTCCGGTAATGACAGGTCGACGATGATTTGGCAGGATGAATTGTAGAATTCGGACGAGGATGAACCTGAGTGGCGAATCCCGTGACCGTCAGGAGCCCGAAAATATCAATAGAGTGCGGGCGTTTGCATATGTCCATGCCGGCCAGGTATGCGTTGGCACTGCAGCTACCGCTGCACACGCCCTGTGTGTTTTCAAGTCTCATTTGACCCTCCGCTACACCAGATCAAGAGAGCTAGAGCCTTGGACGCGGGAATATTGAAAATTTCCGCGCATTGGCAAACCTTCGAAGAACAGACTACCGCATTCGGCAGGGCTATGAAAGGGACGAACGGCTCAGGCCACGCGACATCGTTGAATATTCCTAGGCTGAAAGCGTACTCCGTGACGCCTCTTGTCCGTACCTGGCATTGTCTTCGACTCAGTAATACCCTTTGTCTATACGAGCTAGCAGGTCTGAACAGAGTCTTCGAGGGATCATCCCAGGATGGGTACCCATGGCGCGGCATGCATGCATTTGCTGTTCGACAGCCTGATATTCCTTGTTAAATGGGCCGTCGGATTGCAGAGATTACGTGCCATCATGCCGTGGGCTCTGCAAAATCGTGAGGAAGCGGTGGTAGGTGCAGTGGTTATTATCAAGGGCATAAGAGGAGAACAACTCCTCGAATAGGAATGAAAGGAGACTTGGGCAACATCGATCATTCATCATAAGAATGATACATATCACCAATGAAAGGTCTTCAGCATATGGTAAAATGGTTCAGTAAGACCTCGCAGATTTATGTAGAAGTAGAAAGCGGGAGTATGGAATTACGGCGTCTTCAATTCGTGTGACCTCTAGCCTCATAGAGACTCTTTCCTAGATACAGATTACAGGGATACATATAAGTTTCTGCCAGATCCGTGATCGATGCTGATGGTCTGACGGTGAAAACTCGTAATTATTTGATAGGTACCTTATTCGACGGGTAAGAACGAAATCATTAAATCATTAATTCTTTGAAAATATGAGTCAGCCCTATGATAATTCTAGACCTCAGCCAGGACTCGCTGCGGGCTTCACTTTTTGAGCCGCGGCTGCCGCCAACATTTAAGCTCACCACACATCAATTTGTCTCACCAAACGACTTCCCCAAATTTCACAATCATTCACTTTAAACTTGATATTGCTCAACACCAGGTGTCATCATCTACAAATACCATACAGACTCCTGATGCACCAGGTTTCTTGTCCTCCATGAGCAACAAAGACCTGCTGCGCTTCCTATCCAAGCCTGCGAAGTGAGTTCTTTCGCCCCACACGACACACGTACAACCTCTCCGTGTAACGTCTAACACTGAGGGAGAGCGATGATTAACGTGATGAAAAGACCCAGATAACACCCCGCCACTACGGACTCACTGACATACCACAACACCATCAATCTTACACAGCACATCCTCGTTTGCTTGCCCAGCACGAGGATCCTTACGTAGCCAAAATTCCTTGGTACAAGGACTTCTTCATCCCTCTCTCGGCTCGACCTCCATAACGAATCGAAAGTCGGCAAACATCATACCCCTACTGCTGCTGGCTTAAGCCAGCCTCTACACCATCCCACCGAGCGTGGGCCTTCTCTTCTCAGGCGGACGCCGCACTGTTCGTCTGGGTGGAAGACTGTGCTCACGGTCCTTCTGAGCGATTAAGATTAGTCGATACCGCCATAGCGTGACGCCTCGTGCACGTACCGGAGAGGGAAAGCCACTTGTCAATAGCGCTCAGACCCACAAGATCACCGGCAGCTGACAAAGGTCACTGACCAAGCTACCGCTCGGATATGGTCAATATTGGTATTCCCGAACACTACACAGCATCTCCATCGTCCATTAGTGGGACACCGTATCTGACAATCAATCGCGATGTTACCATTGATCTTGACTCTACCAACGCATTTGAAGGTAAGCCCTCCGAAGTCGAAGCTCCACATATTTCACTGACATCCAAAAGGGCCAGAGAAGCTTCTAGAAGTATGGTTCAGCTCCTCTTCGGCCTCCTTGCCCGAGGCCACCGCGCCGGCAGGGCTCAAAGCTGTCCCCTCGCAGATATGGAAGGATATGCTGGAGCTGGTCAACTGCAAGGTCCTCTCAGTCGTTGAGTCCGAGCATGTCGATGCCTATCTACTATCTGAGTCGAGCATGTTCGTCTTCCCTCATAAGCTCATACTCAAGACATGTGGCACCACCACGCTTCTTGCCGGTCTGCCCAGGATTCTTGAGATAGCTGCACTCTTCGCGAAATTCCCTCACCGAGTTGCAAATCAAAAACTCGGTACTGGTACTGCTGCAATTCCATATCGGGTCTTCTATAGTCGAAAGAACTTCCTATTTCCAGACCGCCAGCATGGTCCACATCGCTGCTGGAGGGACGAAGTCAACTCACTTGATCGTCTCTTCTTGGGCGGCAGCGCATACATGATAGGAAAGATGAATGGCGAACATTGGTATCTTTACCTGACGGAGCCCAATACCATCTTGACGCCGCCATCTACACCCAAGAGGCAGGAGACCGAGACGAAGTATTTGAATCTTCCATTGTCAAAGGTAGCTCTCACAGCCAGTGATAATTATGACGACGATCAGGATGAGACTCTGGAACTGCTCATGACGGACCTCGATCAAGACAAGGCCAAGCAGTATTACCTCGACCACGCGAGTGCGGTCGCGGAAGGTCAGTACTACGAACAGGCCCACAAGGCGCGCTTGGATGCGGAGGAGCACCTCGGTGACATTGCTAACCTGCCGTCCAAACCAATCAACATCGTCAAGTCGGCACCAAAACGTCCCCTTAAGACCATAGACGAGAATGTGGACGTCTTCAGCAATACTTCTTCTGACCCTGGCGATCTAATGTCCTCAGATTCCGATCTCCTTGACTATCCCGAAGAGTTGAGCACAGAGGGACATGCACTTGGTACTGTAGTTTCTGAGGCTTCGGGTCTCGCCGATGTTTATCCCACATCCAAGTATCCCGACGCCCGCATCGATGCGTACCTATTCACCCCATGCGGGTTTTCTGCCAATGGTGTCATCCCAGCCCCCAACGGTCGAGACGCCACCCATTACTTCACCGTTCACGTCACACCCGAGGCAAACTGCTCGTACGCGTCCTTCGAAACCAACGTTCCCAGCAAGCAGACCGGACGCGAGACAGCGGATGTTATCGAGCATGTGGTCAGCATCTTCAAACCCGGACGCTTCTCCGTGACCCTATTCGAGGGAACGAAGACTCTAGACGACGAAGACAATGCCGATGGCAATGAGAGTGGGACGGCCGACACGATTAGGGCGCTCCAGAAGCAGGTCGCTAGGAAGAGCAGCCGCTTGGATCAGATCAGGGGCTACAGACGCGTCGATCGCATCGTACATGATCTGGAGGGGTACGAGTTGGTCTTCAAATACTACGAGAGGTTCGACTGGGAGGGCGGAGCGCCCCGGTTGGGAGAGGTGAGCTTCTGACTACATGGCAGAACGCCGACGAGCGACGACTTGCATGCTGGATGTGGTAATGGGTTGATGGATTGGGGACGGAGTGACAGGGGCATGGAAATGATATGCACGGCATAACGATCTTTACAGCTTCCAGCTGCAGCAGCAGCATCTACTCTTGCCATCACTTGGACATCTGCACCTGGCGATGGAGCTTTGCACTGGAGCTAATCTCAAATGGTGACACTCTCTTTTTGATAATGGCATAGTTACCGTGGCAGCTATTTTTACAGAATTCAAACACTCTCTTCTAGCATTCTTACTAGAAAGCGTAGTAGTCCCGATCATTAGCATGACTTAGAAGGTCTGACCGAGTGAAACGATTGCCGGATCAGAGCATTTTCCATCCTGTTCGGCCATGAGTTCTCTGAAGAAGTATCATTATTTGACTATCAACGCCAAATTGTGGCTGTATGCTCCAGCTGCGGGTTCCTTCCGGAATATATTGTACAATGTAGAGGAAGTCATGCATGCCAATCTCCCTATCAGAAAAAAAGGATGTGTCTACATGATCCTCAATTTTGCTCCCAATTTGATTACTTGGTAGATGGCATAAATAACATAACTCTACAACATACATAAATCGTATTTTGTATAGATCTGCGGTAATGGAGTCGAGAAAATCATGGTTTGACCGGCTCTATAGGTCGTAGAGGTTTGGCAATGTTCGTGATGCTGTACCTAATCCGGATTCCCGTTTCGAACCTTTTGGATTTTTTTATGATGGGACTTTTATTGGAGAGGGAAGGATCATTCGGTATATTCGGGCATGAGGATTGGGTGCGGTGTTTTTGCGTAGGATTGATGTTGGTTAGTGCTTTGAGCACTCTTGGACCTAAGCAGGGAGGAGGGGGGAGGGGTTGAGAGGTTTTGGAGGGTTGATCGGGGGTTTTTGGATTTATGTTGGTCGTGGGAACTTTTCTCATTATGGTAGACTTCTGAGGTTTCTGAATGAGTGAATATAGGTCCTCGGGAGAAGCTTTGATGAGTTGAAGGGTGGATAGTTGTGAGCGTTGTGACTGGAGTTTTCTTTGGTGGTCTTATAGGGATTAAGTAAGAGCCTGAGGATGATCCGGGAGTACGTTGATTGATGAAGTTGCGTTCCCTATGCTATTGTTGTCGCTAGGTTCTTGGGTGGACTGGGTGGGATTTGAAGAGTCGTAGTCTACTTGGAATCGCTTTTTGGTATATCGAAGATGATGAATCAAGGGAGAATAATACGGCTCGTTACGCGGCAGGAGTCTCAACAGTAAGCATGATCTTCTCCTTGCAGGCGAGAAGCTAAGAGTGTACCCCGAAGTTTCAGGGATGCCCTTATGTTTGTGTATGAACAGCGATGCCGTGGCGCCTGCTCGGATTTGGTATCAGAGGCAGATCAGAATATTGAGGAATGGGCAAGGGGCGATGAGTCCAAATCTAGGCCTGGTAAGGTAGGAGATTTCTTTGCATTGTGAACATCGAGGGAATTGGCACAGTTGCTCGACTGTGTGATGGCGCTAATCTGGAAACGCATGGCAGCTGTATGGCGAAAACAGCGCCTCCAGGAATGCTTTGGTGCTGTACCTTATGTTGCCAGACCCAGCTTAAGAGTCAAGGTCCCCAATAGGAACGGTAAAGCTTAGCCTAGACGGTATTTCGGCCGGCTACGTTGCCTGTCATGATCGTATGCTGTCAGTATTGTTCAGCATGTGTCGAAGGCTGTTTTCGACTTTGATATCTCTATCGGAGGTGCTTGCAGCTTCGCTTCCTGGAATTGACTGGCGCAGCCAAGCCAACACCTGTGACAGCAACGGAGTAGTCGCTACCTCTGCCGAGGTATTATCCCTCGTCGGTTTCGTAATCTTGGCTTGGGCCTGAGATGTCACCCTTGAAGTTGCGGCTGTGGCATTGCCAGATATCACTTCTCTATCAGGAAAAGCCCCTACCAGACCCAGACCTCTCGTCTTCGACCGAGTGTGAGGTCTGACCGAGGTACCTTACACTACGGGTTCCAGGTGCGTGGATGGTATGGACTCTGCAGGGCCATCGCCCGTAGTTTCAACCTGTAAATGAGGAGGACGATGGCTGCTATGTTCGTCTGCTAAGCTCATCTTGCTTCGACCGCAAATTTCAGCAATGGCATCGATTGACGATTCGGCTTCGGGCCCAATGGAATTCAATATGTCTTGAATTGAGAAGCTCTCCAGCGGTGGCAATTGTGGGGATTCAGTCGGAACTCTGGTTTTGGTCTTTCTCCCCATTTCTATCTTATTTGACGATGCGCGCACGAGGACTGGCTTGGTAATGCCGGCGGACGAAGACTCTGGTGGGATGGCTTGAGCAGACTTCTTGGCTTTCACCTCAGACCGTCTGATTACCGCTTGATGCGCGAGGTTTGTATCTTTAGAATTTGTTCTATGATACTTACGTTGTGCGCTGATTGACGAAGCAGTGTGGACATCTCTCCTAGTTATTTCTGGCACGGCAGTAGCGAGTTGGCTGTCCGAGGCCTTCTGCCCTGGAGCTATATTCATATTATATGCATTTTGTACAACGACATCATGCATATTCGACACCGCAGTAGCAGCAGCCGCATCTGCACTTTGACGATCTGGCGCCATGGCGACTAATCTAAAATCTTCGATTGGATGAAACAAGATTCTGCAGATGTTCTAGGAGATAGTTTGCGCAATGACAGCTGTTCTTCTGCACTTTTCCTGGCAAAGCAAAGGGGCAGTGCTAGCGGTAGGAATGCGCGGACTCGAGTGGTTGTGATGGGGAAGTGCAAGCGAAGAGTGTATGCAAGCGTGCGTTGGCAGGAGGGGGGGGCTGCATAGACTACAGCACGGGCACGGATGGTGAAAGTTGAAGATCTGTTTCGCTTCAATGATATTCGGGATAGTGAGTAGTCGAAGACGAAGAGGATGATGTGAATATAGAGTAGAGAAGAAGCGAAGATGTTAAGCAAAAGAGACAGAAGGAACGCGCGCTTGACCGAATGCATTGCTGCCCAATGTCCTGTGTCTAAGGAGTGTCCTGTTATCAGATGACTTCTGTCCTATATCGAAGATATTCTAGAATATGTAATCGCGGCTGCACTTTCGGTTCACTCCGCCACACGATGTATTCTACAAGGCTGGCAAGGCATATTCTACCTTCGGTGTTGCCTGTCATTGAGTGGATTCATGAATACTAGATATTCAACGGCACACAACCATTGCTCCTACTGTCCTACCAGCGCGTATATCTTAAGCTGATCCTTCCTGCTCAGAAAGCTTGGTGTATCCTACGGCCCCCGTCGTGTCACCGATTCCGTCTTGATAGCCTTGTTTTTGGAATCTCAGCTATAGCCTTTGCTCTTATAGTGCTCTCACAAACTCATATAGACGCTGTGCTGAACAAAGCTTCACAACTAAGCAGCTCGTTATGTCCTTTGGCTTCTCGGTCGGAGACGCCTTCCTCCTCACTCAATTGGCGTGGAGAACATTACAAAACTCTCGAAAAGCATGCGGTGAACACGACGAGCTCACATGCCAGCTATCGACCCTACACACAGTGCTCCGGCGCTTGGTTCAAGAGATAGAGAAAGAGGAGAGTCCCATCAACAGCCCAGGCTACACATCCCGAGAAGAACTTGAAGGTATGGTGCGAGACTGTGCAAGTGTACTTAACATACTCGACAAGATACTGGAAAAGTACGTTGCATTGAGTGAAGAGGAGCGGAGCGCCCGCAAGCTTTGGAAGGCCGTCAAATTTGGCAATGGAGAGATGGCCGATCTGGGAGAGTTGAGAAGTAAAGTCACGTTTTATACATCGGCCATCACGCTCTACCTAAATCTAGTATCTATGGGCGCGACGGGGAGGATAGAGCGGTGTATGACTGAATCTGGAGGCATCATCAGAGATATTCAACGTGCTGTCAACACGATCTCTGCCCATATGATGTCATCCGGCACCCACGAGGGCTCAGTGCTCACATCGCATTCAGACGATGATCGAGCAGTTTGGAGGGAATTCCGGAGAGACCTGATTGGAGAAGGATTCAACAGCTCCGTGATTCACAAACACAAATCTCTCATTCAGGCATATGTCCGGGAGCTAGGAAGCCGAGGCGTTTGGGATGTTGGCTTACACGATGATGTTGAGGGGCACTCAGAGGCACGCGCCTCGGATAATGTAGCACGGGAAGCCATCCAAAAGTCCTTGGAGAATTACAGCTCGGTCTACGAGATACGGCCAGACATCGTAGAGCGTTCGGAGGAACGTAGGTCCAGGAGCGCCGAGACACTGAATCTAGATGAATCAAGCCCTGGCCCACGAGCTGCAGGAGCTCCTAGAACTGAGCGTTCGACCGAAAGATTTGGAGAAAGATCGGTGGTTACCAACGTTCGTCCAAGTGTGTGCCCGCACCCTGCAGAGAACGAGGTGACTCCTGTTGCTGCAGCTACAAAGGCCGTTCGCAGCCGCACAGAGCCAGCTAGCGATGTCCAACATAGCCCACTGAACAATGTAGTGGAGCTCGACAGGTTATCTCAACTATATTACGACCAGCTTTTGAGACAGTATCGCCACTGGGATTCTGCTAAGTCGCATGTCAAGCCGGATCAGGAGGGTGAATCCTTGATCAGGGAATTGCATCTTATCAAAGCCAGGGTAGACTCGCTAGACGCAGAGAACCTGCCCGACGAAGACTTTTACAGGCTACAGGATTTGATACTCAAAATTGGCTTGATGCTATGCACCATGGCAAAGTATATATCGCAGCCTGGAAAATGGAAGAAAAGATGGTGGCTTTCTAGATTCTCCGAGTCCCTAGCACAAACATTTTCCACGGAAGGGGAGCTTCCCTTGTACGAATCTATCTCAAAATCCATACTTGTCCGTCATTCGACATCCCTGGCGCAGCAGCAAACCACCCCTTGGTCCCGGGATGGCAGGTTACGACCACGGAGTCCGATGCGTGTTCCTCCTTACAGCTGAAGAAATTCCCAACTATTTCCAATGAATGTCCTGCCTTATTCATAAGATCATCTCTATGGAACGGAAAAGAAACCCACCAAGGTCAAGCAAGCAGCCAGCACATTCCTCACTAGAGACCTTGCTCGTCGAGCGGCAATTCATGCAGAGTCGGATTCTGAGAATAGTACGCCCTGGTGATAAGTATCTAGCATCCGGTAAGACCGGAACATGTAGCAACCCACAAGGCTAAACGTTCTTCCGTGTATGATTCGAGGGGTGGATGTTAGGTCTTGATCGGATGCATGACATAAACTGCATTATTCTGTCGTCGAACTCCGTTTTAGGCGTAGGAGGAGTGTTACAAAGCCTTCCTCACATCTCTACATCACTGTACCAGCTCGCTGACAGAAATCGTCCGCTCTTCATTTGGGCTCGTGGTATATGCCGCTTTACTACATGATAGGAAAGATACATCGAAAATGCTAATTCATATATATAGATTTCACATCAAAGATTACTTACGTACTTCGACGTACTGCACAAGACAATATTAATCTCTGAAAGTTACGAAGACCCCGACCAGCACTGATCGAAATGAAATATGAAGGCGAAAAGGAGGAGTCTCAAGAAAGTTACCAGCTGAGAAAGAACAGCGCCACCGACTCCTCACATATCCTCGAACAAGTCTCAGGCTTCGACACCCGCCATGGCGGCCATCATAGCGCGTACCCACTCGTGTAGTTCCAGACCGAAGTTCTCTCGCGATAGGATATCTACAGCCTTACCAAATCTAAGAAACGTCGTTTCATATAGTCGAAAGGGGGTTTTTGGAGACGGTGATGGTTTAGGTTTGGAGGGGAAGTTTGGATATTTGAGGATTTGGGTTGGGAGTGGTTGGAATTTTGGTTTAGTGGCTGTATAGTTGTAGCCTTTGTGGGATTAGGAGAGTAGAATGGAAGGGAATGATGATGGGTAAGCATTGGAGACCGTGGTTTTGGGGAGCGTGATGCGTCGCGATTGTGTGGGCTGCTGTGGAGTAGAGTAGACTAATCTCGGTTCGCGTCTATGATCTGCAAAAGAAACGCCTGGTCGAGCATCTGCAACCTAAGGCTATTGTCGATACAGCAATTATACAAGCCCCGTCGTTAGCTGTTGAAGCTACTCATGTTATTGTCACAGTCCGTTCACGAGACCCTGATTAATTTTCGGCATCGGCGGAGCATTATCTTCAGCTTCGTCCATCGCTTCCAGCTCTTCCGCTGAATGCCTATGGGAACCGTCAGTCAGACGACAGTTTCATCAATTAGGAAGAAAGAGAGAGTGGGACATACCCAAGCAGCCCCTTAACATCCTTCATCTCATAATGCTTCTTCCGCATCTCCTCGAAATCCCTATGCCGAATCACGCCATCATGGCCCTTCCCATCCGGCGCCTCGTCATCAACAACAACCTGCTTCTCCCCCTTCACACTCCCACTCCTCCCCAACCCCAGCCCCACTCCACTCTCGCTCCTCTCAATCCGCCCACTCTCATCCCTAACATCGACATCCTCTTCCGGCTCCCCGATATCCAACCCCGGTATCTCCGCCTCTCTCGTCCGCTGCGCACTCCTCCCTTCCCTCGCTCTATCCAGCTCATCAACCATGAGTTCCTGCGCGTCGAGCGTGCGCATCTCCTCCGCATCCTCATCCGGTTCATACCGCTTGGCGTAGGGCGTCTTCGGCTCTTCGATCTTCATCGTGCTGCTCTTTTCCTGCTCGGTCAGGTAGAGGTTCGCCTCGTCCCATTTCAAGCGCATGTTGTCGCTCGCTTCTTGGCTGTCGTGGCCTGGGTTCCCGGATTGGCGGCGGGAGACGGAGGCGCGGGGTTGGGAGGAGGTGCGGCGGTGGCCGGCGTTTTGTTGGGTGTTTTGGAGGGTTAGGTCGTTGGCGGCGTCTTGGGGGGTTGAGGAGGTGGGGGGTTTGGTTGGGGAGGTGGAGACTGCGTTTTCGGAGATGGGGGTGGTGGGGTTGGGGATGGTGGGGCGGGATGGTGGGGAGTGGTGGAAGGAGTTTTTCAGTATGCCTGAGGTAGAGGAGATGTGTGAGTGATGGGGTAGCGAGGAACAGTATAGATGGCTGCTCACCTTTAGGTCGGGTCTGGGGAGAGAGGGACTGCATGCTAGTCGAGAGTCTCGGTCACTTTATTCTGGGTGAACAGCACGAGGAGTGGAGCGTGAAAGGCGTATTAGTATCAGGTCGATCAGAGTCTAGGAAGCTTGAATGTAGTTTGTCAAGAGGTCTTTGTCCTTTAATTATAAAAATATATTGTGGTTTTCGCAAAGCTTGACATTGGTTGATGATGGAGGGTGGATTGCTACTTTAAGTAGGTAGAACCCTGTCAGGTGGGGGTTCCGTCATCCGCCTCGGGCCTTCCGGAGCTAGTCCTGCACTAACCTTCTTGAGAAATGGCGGAAGATTCCTCCGAGCGTCGCTTGTTCCAGGCTAGCGCTCATACGATTTTATATCACATACTGTATGGACGAATCTCAGCCGGTGGTCCGGTTTATTCACAGCTTCATGCATAGTCGAAAAGCCTGTATGGGTTCAAATTCATCGCTGTACTCCGAGGCCTCGCGCCAATACAGCATACTGGCACTGGGACATGATGGAAAGTACAGTGCTCAAACCAATTTGTCCATGTCTTGGGATAAGGACATGAGGATCATGAGAAGATCCGCCATCAAAGACTATCTTGTAAGCTATGCATCGTCTAGTATCACTGCAGGCCGTTCATGAACAGGACAAAGTTCCTGATCATAAGACGCATTTCCCCACTTCCAGCTCTATGCGTCTACTTCCCCTTCTCCGTCTTGGATTCCTCCTTCTTCTTCGCCTCCGCAGTGGCCCCTTTGATAGCTTGCACCTGCGCATCAGTGAAATGCTGGATGGGTCGCAACATCGGGAAGTCACGAGCATCGTAAGTGATGGGCGTGAAGGGTACGCGAGGGTATGCGGGAGCAGGTGCTTTCTTATCGAGGGTAGTATCGCGCCATATATTGGGCAGCTTCAATCCTTTCGAGGCTGCGTGAGGGTTGCAAAAGGCTGGGGCAGGTCTGCTGGTGAGAACGTTTCTGGTGGAATCATGAGTAATTCTGTGATTTGTTCCAGCTGCTGCCGGGGATGTCCAGGGCGCCATCTGTGCGGCAACGTCAGTCCAATTGGTTTCTTGGGTGCCATCCATTGCTTACTAGATCAGAAGCCGTCATCTGACGATTGTGAGCGCTGCTTGAAGTGTTTGGACCGTGGGCTAAGTTCTTGACGGCTGTCTTGTTACTACTCTCATTAGCGGAGTGCAAAGTGACACTTCGTCCAAACCTACGCCTCCCTCAACGCACTCCACCAGACATCAATAATGAACCCAGCAGTCGTCTCTTCGGAAGAGTTTGTCTCCTCAGAATCCGCTTCCAGAGGAGATGTCGTTTGTGAGGCGTTGGGACTGTAATCGGCTCGTCAGTACGGGTGAAGATAAGGCTTGCGAATTTGAATTCACATCGCGGTAAGTGAAACTGATTCATCATCAGCATGATCCTCTTCTTTATCTTTGGCTTCATTTAGTGCCGCGATCATCGTTTTCTTCATCCTGTATACGATCTCACGAGTCTGGTCGACGTAAGGCATATTCAAAGTCCTCACGCTTTCGATAACACTCATGGCTTCCAGGAAGAGGACGTCTTCCGTCAAATACGTATTTTCCTTCAGTTCCGGTTGGGCTTTGAACATGGTATCGCAAAGTAGCTTTGCGAACCTACGGTCATCATCACCGAGGCCATCTTTGTTTCCGTCGAATTTTATCATAGGTTCTTCAGGGCCAACTAGGATGTGTTGGGGTGGGTTGTCTTCGGGATTGACGACGTTAACTTTTCTTCTCACTTCCCCCACTCTTGGTCCTTCCAAATATTCACCATCACTCGCTTGGCCAGCTGCCTGCGGCCCTGTTGGAGCGCTCCACGAGCCAGGCTGAGTTGGGTCATTGAGACGCCCGTTTTGCAATCCTGGTGATGTCGGGTGGAATTTCGGCTTGGCTTTCCCACTTTTCTTCCCTGGAGCCATCGCGAGCGGTTAGCCGGGAGGGGTGAATGTCTGTAATTCACTACCTTCTCAAGATCAGGTCCAATGCGAAAGGGAGGTTTATCACTAACAACGAGGCATGCGAACATCTCAGCAGCTCCTTCCCGCTCTATCAAACTCATCGTTTGGGCAAGTGTTAATCGAGAGTGTTGTCTAGGAAAGTGCAAGCCAACTTATTGCAGCTGGTGTTCACCGACGTCAACACTTGATGGGTGGGGTCTTAGTCGGCTCGCATCTGGAGTCTACGAAGCTGCATTGACCTACAGCATGTTAGTCACATGTGGGCTTATACTGTCTCAATAATCTCTGTTTCCATCTATATCATGTTCTTTCTTTTCTCTTTCTCGGCCTCTTTCAGATGATGGTTCTCAGATCATGGTTCTGCTAAGGTACTCGACATTTGTGCGCCTGCCGATCGCCATTCACTTCTATAGTCCCCCGCAGTTGTTATCGACTGTTGCTCGATATACGATTCCAACATGCGCAGATACCCCTTAAGCTTCACTTCCAGAAAGCACGTCATTCGTCTAATGGACATATTGTTTGTCCTCATAGTAAGAGAATGGATGCATCACCAATAGTGCTGCCACAAGTAAACAACGGGCCCGTGGTAGAACAGGCCGAACAGCTAGATATACGACCCTCGATCAACAGAAGATGCCATCTCTTCAGCAGGAGCACCACTTACCCTCCCTATCCCCGCATCCGGCAGCCGTCAATATAAAGCTCGAGAAATGTATAAACCAACCACCCAACAGCATCTCCTCCGCTCAAAAGCGAACGATACAAACTACGGAGACGCAGCTAGAAGGACACCCCTAAGATATCCAAGGGAGAAATTGATTCCAAATCACCTTCTGAAATCACAGTTAGGCACTCGCGCGATATTATTACAGCTCGGACTTCATCTTTCAACCCTCAATCAACCAGTCATCTTGGGCATATGATGTGAAGTTAAGCTTTCAACTTTCCCATTTACCTACCACACCGCAATTTGAAGGTCTATGATAACATTGCGATCGGCCAACAGCTCTTTGCGCCAACACATTTACATTTACTAAACAACAGCAACTACCCGCTACAGTCTATCTTCACGCGATGCACCAGACTGCTACAGGCATCAATACGGGTCTCATTCAATACGGGCAATTTATTATACTAGCTCTATTCTCAAGCGCGACAGCTAGGCTAGCTACTTGGAGATAGCTAAATGAAGTTTCTATATACATTTGAATGGCTCCTGTTTAATCTATGATTGACTGCGACTGTGACTGCGACTGCGACTGCGACTGCGACTGCGACTGTGACTGCGATCTGCGATCTATGACTGCGTGCGATAGAGTGCGACTGCGACCGACTGCGACGGAGTGCGACAGCGAATACCAACGAATCCGCCGTAATCCATCCTAGGGATCCTAGACCTGGAAGTCGCGCCTCGGGAAACCGGTCTCCATTCCATGGGATTCTCCTTTGATGGCAAGACACCTTCCAAACGCCAGCCGTTAACACACTTTGTGTATCTCAATATACATGAGATGTACAGCAGTCGGACTCTCAGTCGCAGCGCACTCAGCACTATTCGCTTTCGCTTTCGCTTTCGTTTTCTCGCAGTCGCAGTCACTGTTGCACTATCGCTGTCGTACACAATCGCATTTGACTTGATGTCCACACTCCGCACTCTGCACTCGTTTCCGCACTCCTCTTTGTACTTTTCTCCGTAGAATACTTATCCCCGACTCGTTTCTGTACTCGTTACCGCTTTTGGTTTCTGCAATCCGCACTCATCCGCATTCATTTTCGCACTCCGCACTGGTTCTCTCATCTCCGTTTTCGTCATTCGCTCTCGTAATTTGCTTTTCGCACTTGTTCTGTCGCAGTCGCAGTCACAGTCACAATTCGCTGTCGCTGTTCCACTCCGTCCTCCACACTCCACACCTGTTTCCGCAGCCGTAAGTTCGCACTCCACACTTTGCACTCTACAACCGCTTTCACTTCCGCCCTTGATTCCGTACTGATTTCCGCAATTCGCTCTCCCTCATAATTTGCTTTTCGCACTTTTTTCCGTCGCAGTCGCAGTCACAATTCGCTGTCGCTGTTCCATTCCGTCCTCCGCACTCTACACCTGTTTCCGCACCCGTGAGTTCGCCCTCCGCACTTTGCACTCTACATCCGCTATCACTTTCGCCATTGCTGTCGTTGTCGCACTCCCTCGCCATTGCACTCACTTTCGCACTCCGCAAATTTCCCGCAGCCGCACTTATGTCCGTTCTCAATTCTCGCACTCACATTACGCACTCGCTGTCGTCTGCCGCATTGTGGTAGCGAATGCGGCGGAATACGACTGTGGGAGCTGAATGCGAAGTGCGGAGTGCTGGTAAGATGCTTGTCCCTTTATTTGCGTGAAGAACTTGACAGAACCCGAGCCAATGAAACTGGCTTATCCGCGACGGTTCTTGTCTTGAAGTTGACACTGGGGTGAGGTGCGGAAAAAGTGCGGAGGGCGGGAAAGGAATGCGGAAATGAGCGGAGTCTGGAGTGCGGTGCGGAAGCGATGGCGGAGATGAGTGTGGGTTGCCAGTGATAGCGGGTCGTCACCCGCTACCACTGTAGCTAGATATCGCTGTTGCTTTGTAGCTCTAGTCGCTTTCCGCCTTCCGCTTTCCACACTCTGCATTTGATTCCGCACCAGTTTGCGGGCCGATGGAAATGTGAAGGAGCATTATGGAAAGGAGGTTGACCTTGACTTATAGAATAAGGTAGCTCAGATAACATAAAACGGTCGCAACTCCGCACTCACACATCTTTAAAGTCGGCGGCCCGCTGACCTCTTTTCGCATTTCCGTAAGCGGTAATCGATACCCTCTATGTTGTGTACATCTCCGCAAGTGTCTTACAAATATGGTCGTTACGGCACGCCGCACTTCATACTGATGTCCATACTCCGCCATTTTCGTATTGGGCAATCCATACTCCATATTTTGTACATATGTCCACTCGGTACCTTGCATAGTAGTCGTTACGGCACGCGGCGTCTCACGCCGATGTCCATACTCCGCATTTATATCCCCATTTGGTATTTCTATAAGAGGTGTGGGCCATACCCAGCACGTTCGAAGATTTCCAACCGGCACAACTCGGCGCCGCACGATTCTTTTCCTCACGGTAAGAAAGGACGTGGTTGAGATTGGGACGTTCATCTTCGATGGATATCTCCTTTCGCCTTTGAAACGTCTTTCTCCACGAGCTAAGTCCACCAGGGTTTGTCCTAAGATTCATGTCAAGTCCGCAACATTCGAGTGTCTAGTAAAAAGCCAGCAAGAGCTAGTCGGCCCTGGCTCGTCGACCTCACTGACTTCCGACCGCAACGCCAGCAGTGGCGAGGCTTGGTCGGGACAATTCACTATTCGAACGGGAAGGTCTTCGACGCTTGCGTGCGGGTGGATCTAGAGCCTGCAGGTCTTCGGATTCGTCTAATTCGATCTCCTTCGCTCCTCGTTTCTTTGCGGTGGTTGCCAGCCGAGACGAGATGACTGGTTTGTGAGGTTGCTTTGGTGTTGTTTGCCCACTTGCTATTGACTGGTCTGAAGGTGCGCGCTTTGAACCTAGGTTGGCGCTCTGGAATTGTTGCTGCACTCCATCGCCGAATGTCGATGGCTCAACGCTCGTAAGCCTTGGGCTTTTGCAGCTTTTCGGATTGGGCTGCCCGTACGAGTAGAAATCCACTTCCTGCCTTGCAAAATACAGTCCAAGGTCCTTCTCTAAGTTCTGGACAAGCTTAGAAGCGGCAGCATTGATCATTTTAAAGAGATCATCCGTCGCATATCTAAGGATCTTTTTAACCACCTCCAAGACTCTTTTCCGGGAGAATTCGTCCCCACCCCTAATCCTCTGAAATTCTCGGAATTCGAACTCCAGGCGATAATTAGGCTGGTCTGGCATGACAAGCTCCCATTGGCTCGCGTCATCCGGCTTCCTGATGGCTCGGTGGATACGAACGATAATCCCTTTTCTATTGGCCACGACAGAGAAGAATCTGACCTTATCATAAAAGACCTGTTCATGCTCAGGGCCTGCATCTCGGAAGAACTCGAACATGTTATGTAAAGCTTGGCTTGCGTTATTTAGACATTGATGCAATGCCTGTGGCGAATCGAGATCATGCATTGCTTTCTTAGCCTCTACGGCGAGGAAGTGAAAGATTCTTGACGCACTTGAGGAGCTGTTTTCGAAGCACGCAAGCCCTTTTGTTGCTTCGGGTAGTGTCTTCCACATCCTGTCTGATATCACAGCTTCTCGTTTGAAGCATACCGCAAGATCAGGCTTTGGCTGGGTCAGGAATTTTGCTCCAGACTTTTGGCCTTTAGAAATAGCCCAGACAAGTCGGCTTGGCATCGGCAGACAGCCCCAAGGTTCTTCCACACTAAAATCAAAAATCTGCTCTTTGCTACTATCAAATTGATAAATCAAAAAGTGTCGTGCAATAAGGTTGATCATGAGAGTCCGCTGATAAAGAGCCTCACTCGAACCAGGGGTGCATTTGGCTTTATCTGACTTCCATAGCTCTTCGTGAGATGTTTCTTGCTCTTGTGTTTCCTGTAGATATCCCTCCAGAGATATGGATTGAATCTCCTCCTCACGTGGATCTAAATAAGTACTTGGATAAGACAAGACATTTCTATTATGGAGGCCAGACAAGAATTCCAATTTTTCAGGGCCTATTCCGATCATGGTCTTTGCACGGGCTGGGTTTTTGATAATAGCTCCTATGATCCGTATAGTCTCTTCGTCTAAGGGAGGCACGTAACCCCACTTGCGGTTGAACCGTTCCTGTGAATGGGAAGATCCGTCTTCTGACTCTTCGCCAGAATGTCCTACGTCGAGTTTTCTGGCATATCTGTCACGGTTGGTCGGGTTTGTCGACTCCAGTGCTCGAGTCAATTCTTCGAGTGCCTCTCTAGTCAATAGCTGGCGGGAACCTCTGGCCCAATGGTCTTCTTGAATGGGTCCAACTTGGAGCTCTGTAGCATGCAGTGCTTCTGCGTTATCTACGGGAGCAGGGATCGGTTCTGTGATAGATTTGGAGGAGACTTTGTTTTGGGCGCCGCGTCCAATAGCTGAAGTTCTTCGAGAGGCGCTACGTTCAGGGTCTCGTCCTGCGCGTTGTTCAGATTTAGCAGAAACTTTTGGTCTACGACCAGGTCGAAGGTGGCGCGTAGAACCAGAAGGTGGTATTGGATCAGCGCTCTTGGGTCTTTCGCTGGCTTGGCGGTTGGACCGAACAACTGCTTTCGCTTTGTCTTTCGATTTTTGAGATGATTTGGCGGCAGCTTTTGACGTGACAGTCGCCTCGGTGGTTGGACGAAGAGTTGTGGTGTTCCTTACGTTGGCGTCCTTCTTGGTCGTGATATGGTTGCCGTTAGTCGACTGTTGGTTTCTTCTGGAGAGTGGATGTTCCTTCGCAGCAGGCTTCGAAGAGCTGTGGTTCCTTGGAGAGCGGCGAGGCTTCATCGTCTCAGTCAAACTAGGATCAAGCTGAATACCATCAGGTATGATATAAGCTATTTGCTTTGTGATATGTGAAGCAAGGGCGGGACGAACTTACCTTTTTGCTTTTATCTATTGAGGTTGTCTTAGTGTCTTTGCGGGCTCCTGCAGTATCTGACGTAGCAGTTGTCCTGCCCGTCTTGGCTCGAACCATCGGAAGGGAGCGCTTAGAAGACCGACGCAAACTGGAGAGGCTCAGATCAAGAGAGAAAGGAACAAGTGCGAGTTAAGGAGGATAGACAGAGTGTTAATGCCCAAATGTTCATGGCTGGGGGAGGAATGTTACAGCGGCCGCAAACATCAAACCACGCCACAACATAATTTAACTCCCCGTTTCGGGCTAGAAAACATGTTGTAGAACTAGGTGGACCCGAGGGAGAGGATAAGGTTTGGTATCGGCTTTCATGCAATCGAATATTGCATTCATATCTTTCAATTGGCCTGGATCGCAGTTCGCTGGAGTGTCTCCCATGCGCTGTTTGCAGCTACCCAAGATGCCAAAGCAACTTGCGTCTGAACAGAAATCAAACGTCCACTTAAGCGCCTAGTGGAAAAGCCTTATGTCATGGGAGATCATCGATAATGTGCGTTCTTAAAAGTAACTAATTCGACATTCGTCGTTCATCGAGGCGCTTTTAAGAACTAGGATAGTAGGAAGTGGCCTAAGCCCCTTCAGCTTAGCGATACTACTACGCAGTTAAGTAGTAATATATCTAAGTGTAAAATTATATTCCTTTACTTATAAACCCCTTAAAAATACTATATTAAATATTAAATATATTATTATAATTATCTTAATTATTAAGAATATACTTAGTATAAGACCTAGTATTAACAAGGATATATAAAGATTCTAAAGTTTATAAGAGGATTTAAAAAGAAATTCCTTATAAACTTACTTTATATACTTACTAGCTGGAAAGATATAGAATGATATAGGATATTTGTCTCGCTAGCTATCCTGTAGTATAGTATAGGTTTTTATAGGATAATCTATTAGGATATCTTAATATATCTAGCTAGTATAATACAGCCTACTAGCGATATCCTAGTAGTATTAGTTCGGCTTCTTATTATCCTGACGGATATCCTTTTATCTAGATATCTAAGAAGCTAGGTAGCTTCCTTAAGGGGTATTTAGATAGTCCTCCCTCTACCTCCTTAGAAGGTAGAGATTAGTTCTTTTATAACTATAAAGTTCCTAGAGTATTAAGTCTACCTTTATAACGCTACCTACTTACTAGTAGTTTATACTATCTATTCTAGCCCTTAGGAACTAGCCTTCTAGTCTAGTTCCTAATAGTTCTAATCTCTCTACCTTTAAAGGGGGATAGTCTAGATTATAATAGTATAATAACGCGAAGATATCTAATATTAAGTAAGATAAAAATATATTAAAAATCTATTATAATAAAATTAAAATAATACTAGAATTTAATATAAGAGATATTAAAGTAATAAATAATATACCTAGTAATAGAATTTCTAATAAAACCCTTACTAGTATAATTACGCTTAATAAACTTATTACTACTATTAAAGTTAAAGAAGAGTAGTTAATAAAGGAAAGAAAGCTTTAAGATATCTAGGAAAGGGTAGCTTAATTATAAGTAGAAGTAGATATAACTATACTAGATCTATATTAGATTACTAGCAGATTACTAGGAGGGATATAATAAGGGTTAGGACTAGGCCTAATAAAGGACTACCCTCTAAATTAGGGTACTAATATATAAGGTGCGTTAGACCCTAGGGTAGGATCTATCTTTAAGGGTTTTACCCCGAGTTAGTCTACTAGAGGCTAGTTAGAAGAACCTAGTAGTTAATACCCTAGGAGCCGCTTAAAGCCTAAGGACTTACTCTTTTATAAGGGGAAGAATATATATAAGTATAGAAAATAGTATTATACTATAAATATTATATTCTAACTAATACCTAATAAATTCCTAACTAAGTTTATAAAGGTCACTTAGGCTATATAGTTCTTAGAAGGCGAACCTACTAAGTTATAGGATTATTATAAAAAGTTATTATTAGGGAAAGTAGTTACCTAGGAGTACTTTACTTAGTACTTACTAAACCTTATTAAAGACCTAGTAAACCGCTAGCTTTATAATATATAGTTATACTTAGATATATAATAGAACCCTAACTAGTTAGTATAAAGCTTTAATATATATCTAAGTAGGATTAAATTATAGATCCCTCCTTTTCTAGAGGAATATTAGCGGATTAACTTCTTTATAAAGTTACGCCTAGACCTCTAAAAGGCCCTTATAAACTATTAAGACCTCCTTATAATTAAAGAAAGCCTAATTACCCTTACTACTTAGTTAGAGAATAACTAGCGGTATTATACCGGAATAATAGCGGGTAATAGTTATATTACTAAAAAAGGGGATTATTTTAATAGGTAGAATAAAGGCTAGAAGAGGGAAGGAAGTTAAGATAGAGGTATTAATCCTTTTATAAAAGTAGGAAGTATTTAACCCGCTAGCAGTTATAATAAGTTACTAGATACTAAGGAAGGGTTAATATATTTTAATTATAGAAAGAAGGGGTACTATAATAAGGACTATTATAGGCCTAGGATACCTAGGAACCTAAATATAATACCTATTAATACTATTAGAAAAGGGACTACTAAACTAAAAAAAGGAAGCGCGCCTCTATTAGGACCTTAATACTAAGGCGCTTACTTACTAAAAGGGGGTTACTATTAATTTATAATATTAATATTAGTAGTTCTATTAATATATAAGGTGTATAGGACTATATAGACTTTCTAATAGATATAGGAGCGGAGATTAATATTATCTCCTAAAGCTTTACTAAGTAATATAACCTAAAACCCCTAGAGGGCTATTAGCTACTAATTCCTAAATAGATAAATAGTTAGTTAGTCTATTACTACGGCGTATACTAAGTAGAGTACTATCTTATTAATAGCTAGGGATAGCTAGGTTAATATACTAGTATATTCTATATAATTAAGAAGAAGGGGTTACTAATTATTCTTAGTATACCTGCCTTATTAGAAGCTAGGGTATAAGTAGATCTAGGGAGTTAGAAGTAGTGATTTCTACTAGACTCTACTAGTATATCTATCCTAGAGCTATAAGTATTTATAAATACCCTTAAAGGCGGATTAGTAATTTATACTATTATCTATACTAGGTTATTATAAGCGGAAACCTAGAGCTCTAATAGTGAAGTACTAGAGCTACTTAAAAGTCTTTATAACTTTTTAGATATCTTTTTAAATAAGGAGGTAGGATAACTACCCCTATTTAAGCCTAGAGACTACGCTATTAATATAGATAGTTATAAGCCTCCTTATAAGCCTATCTATAATTTATTATAAAGGGAGTTAGAAACTCTATATATCTACCTAAACGACGCTAAGTTAAAGGGTTAGATATAAGAGTCTACTAGTCTTATAAGGGCTCCTATTTTATTTATATTAAAGAAGGATAGTAGTCTATAATTATACGTCGACTATTATAGATTAAATAAGGTAATAGTAAAGAACTATTATCCTCTCCCTCTAATTAATAAAACACTTAATTACTTATAAGGTATAAAGATATTTAATAAGTTAGACCTTAAGGATACTTATTATAGGATTTATATCTATAAGGGTAATAAGTAGAAGATAGTATTTTATACGCGGTATAACTATTTTTAAATATATAGTTATACTATTTAAGTTAGTAAATACCCTAGCTATATTTTAAGCCTATATTAATAGAGCTTTAACGGGCCTAGTAGATATTACTTATATAGTATACCTTAATAATATTTTAATTTATTTAGAAGATATCTTAAGTTATAAGTAATATATCTACTAGGTACTTAAGT
>JAABUN010001805.1_pt1 | contig 43313 bp, 43 predicted proteins | sample 5559311 | NCBI WGS metagenome assembly JAABUN01 (sample SAMN10711877, study PRJNA513370) | rock metagenome | isolation source: Antarctica rocks | place: Antarctica: Victoria Land, Siegfried Peak sud
AGGTAGCGTCAGACATGTCGAGGTCTTCCAGATGGGTGGTGTCAGAACTTCCATCTTCGGGAGACCTCGACGCCTACCCGGTCACCGACGCGCCGCCACCTACACCGTCCACTGTGAAGAGCCACTTTTGGGGCGGACCTCAACGGGTACGTCGTCGACTGCGACATCTATCTTAAGGTTCTCAACGATCTTCCCTAAGGTAACCGCGGGCAACGAATGCGAGGAATGCGGCACGCTGTTCCATTCTCTGCCGAACCGTGACCGTTCCCGAGGAATTGTCAGGACCTGAAAATAGCGTGTCACGCGACCTGCTGATTGCCTCCTGATTGGTCAGGTCGTTGAACGAGTCAGCCCTTCTCGAACCGCGCGCCGTGCCCCGACCAGCGCGACGAGGTGTGGGGCGTTGACCACACCTCCGGGCCAACCCCTCGGTAGTTTTTGACAAAGCGGTCCCCTATCTTCAGATGTGGTGTCTTGGCGGCGAGCTGACCGGCCCTCGACAGGAGAGGCACTTCACCCAACTGTCCTTTCCTTGAAGGTGGCCGCCAGCCACAACGTGCGCCGACTGCGCCGAACGGCCGCCTCGTCCAACATGCGGCCGTCTGATCCGACGATGGCTCCCACCCCTAGCGCCAGCGCCTCTTCGTACCGACGCACAATCTCTTGAGCGTCTGCCTGCTCCTGGGGTGAGACAGCAAAAGCCTTGTGGATAGGCGCGAGCTGGGCCGGGTGGATGGCGGCCCGTCCCACGAAGCCGGTGGCGCGCAGGTGTTGTGTCGAGGTGAACAAGGCGGTTAGGTGTCGGTAGTCGGGTGAAACTGCTGCGACAGGCGGTCGGAGCCCAGCCGCGGCCGATGCCACTATCACTTGCAAACGCAGTGTCGTCATCTCTGCGTAGCCGGCGTGGGTCAGGCCTAGGTCGGCCGCCAGGTCGAGCTCTCCAAACTGAAGGAGGGTGACGCGAGGAGACTGGGCAATCTCATCGACATCGCGCAACCCGCGGGCACTCTCAATCAGGGGCATCACCTCTGTGCTGTTCACTTTCACCCCATGCTCAAGCTCGACCTGTGACAGCACTTCGTCAACGCGCTTCATTTGGTCACGGCTGGCCGCCTTGGCGACGCAGACACCGGTCAGCCCCGAACGGAAGGTATGGCGGATATCCTCCAGGCCGAGGTCGCCGGAGTTGACGCGTAACCAGGCTTGCCCTGATCGATGTGCTGCTGGGTCTGACAACCAGGCTGCGGCGGCGCCCCGGGCCACCTGCTTGCGGTTGGGGGCGACCGAGTCCTCGAGGTCCACAATCATCGCGTCGGCGCCTCGTGACCCCGCCTGATCGAGACGCGTCCCGGCTTGGGCGGGCACGTACAGGTAGCTACGACATACCGCGACGGGTTGCACCATGGCTGAGCCTAGAAGATCTGCACGAGTTGACGGGATGCCTGCAGGTGTTTGCGCATCGCGGTCTGCGCGGACTCCGCGTCGTGAGCCTCCAACGCCTGCAACAGGTTTGCGTGGGACAGCAAAGCCTCTGGACGCAGCGGACGATCTCGCCAATAGGAGCGCCAGAACCGCAGGCTGTGCAGGAGCAACCGGTCTGCAGCGTCCTGTAACAACGGGTTCTTGATCATCCGCGCCAGGAAGAGGTGCACCTGCTGGTCATCCTTGAGGAACTGTTCGGAGTCGAGCACGCCCCTGGCCTCGTCGACCGCAGCGACGAGGCGACGGAGGTGCACAAGATCCTCGTCGGTTGCCCGGGAGGCTGCGAGGTACGCGACACCGCACTCGACAGCCTCACGGGCCTCAAAGAGACCGAGTATCTCGTCAAGGGCCAAAGGAGTGACGAACGTGCCTCGCCGAGGGGCGATGGTAACGAACCGGTCCTGTGACAGCTGGGCAAGCGCCTCGCGGACCGGGGTTCGGCCCAACGCTAGCTGAGCAACCACCGCCTGCTCGTTGATGAAGCTGCCGGGTGGCAGTCGTAAGTCGGTGATCATCTCCAAGAGTATCCGGTACGCCTTGTCGCTGGCCCGCTTAGACGTCATGACCAAGCACCCCCCTGCCTGATGGGACGCCCACCCCTCGCACCTGGGCCGAGCTCTGTCTGCGTATCGCAGCCAGATATATCACACGCCAACTCTTGATCAAACGTTGGCGTAGCACCCAAGATGGGGGCGCCGCCCCGGCCAGGGGCGCGACCTAAGACTCAGGGAGCCCGGCCATGGCCGTTCACAACACCGCAGAGCCTGCGGCGCCGTCGCCCGCGCGACTGCAAGGTGGCGTGCTCACCGTCCCTAATGCCGCCGCCTTGTCAGCCGCAGCGATGGCACCTGTGCTGGCGGTCGTCCTCAACGCGCCTGCCGCAGCCGGGGCAGCCGGGGCCGCACTCCCCCTGTCGTTCCTCATCGCCTTCATCGCGGCGGCGCTGGTGGGCAACACGGTGGTCCAGTTCGCCCGCCAGCTTCCGTCTGCGGGATCGTTTTACACATTCAATTCGCGAGGCCTCGGACCGGTTGGCGGGTTCTTCACCGGCTGGCGCTTCTGGATCGGCTATGCGGTCTTGGAGCCCGGTCTCTTCAGCGCATTTCGGGGCCTTCGTGCAGGACTACGTCCACTTGACGTTCGGCGTCGAGATTATAGTGGTGGATCTTCAGCCTCGCGGCGATGGCCGTCATCCTGGGCCTGTCCCTGCGCAGCATCAAGGCATTGGTCAGCCTGGACCGCACGAGACGCCATGTTCAACGACTACTACGTCGTCGTAGCCGAAGACTGCGTCGCCAGCGACGACCCAGAACAGCACGAGGCGTCCATGCTGCTGATGCGTCACCGCTTCGACATCGCCGGCAGCCACGACATCACCGCAGAGTGGGCCAGCCCCGCTGCCAACACCACAAAGGAGCCCACATGGGCAAGCTCGACGGTCGGGTAGCGATCGTGACCGGAGCGGCATCAGGCATCGGTCTCGCCATTGCTCGCGCCTACGCCGCCGAAGGGGCCGACGTCGTCGTCGCCGACCAGGTCGACCTGAGCGCCGCGACTGCCGTCCTTGACGCCATTACCGCGGCCGGTCGAGGGGCGCTGTTCGTGAAGACCGACGTATCCGACGAGAACAGCGTCAACCAGATGGCCCGCCAGGCTCTCGACGCATTCCCGAGCATCGACATCCTCGTTAACAACGCGGGGATCTTCAACGAATCACTGCTCGAAAACATGACCGTCATCGAATGGGACCGCGTCGTCAACACCAACCTGCGCGGCACCTTCTTGTGCACTCGAGCAATTTTGCCTCACATGCTTGAGCGTGGCCAGGGCCGCATCATCAACGTCGCCTCCCAGCTCGGCCAGATCGGTGGCGCATCGGCAGCCCACTACTCCGCCAGCAAGGCCGGCGTCATCGGTCTGACCAAGGCCCTGGCCCGCGAGGTCTCACACCGCGGTGTGCTCGTCAATGCCATCGCACCCGGACCCATCCAGACCCCACTGCTTGATCGCGAGACCGAAGAATGGCGCAGCAGCAAGCTCGCCGAACTGCCCATCCGCCGCTTCGGCACCGTCGATGAGGTAACCCCAACCGCGGTGCTGCTTGCCTGCGCCGACGGTTCCTACTACGTGGGTCAAACCCTCGGCCCGAACGGGGGGGACGTAATGCTGTGAGAATCGAAACCGTCCTCCTGCAACCGGTACGAGGAGGCTTCTACCGCGACGACCAAGCCGCGATCCGCGCCGGGGCTCGACATGACGGGTTCCTCTACGACGGACCCGCCGTCACGCCAGGCTTCACGAGCATCCGCGAGCCAGGCCACGCCATCTCCGTCCTCCTGCTGCTCTCAGACGGACAGGTCGCCGTCGGCGACTGCGCCGAGGTCCAATACTCCGGAGCCGGCGGCCGCGCTCCCGTCCTCGACATCGAGAACGCCATCCGGCAACTGACACAGCACGTGACTCCCCTACTGACAGGCCGCCCAGTCACCGACTTCCGCAGCGTCGCCGAGCTGGTCGACGCCCACCACGTCGACGGCACCCCCTTGTTGACGCCCGTCCGTTACGGAGTCACCCAGGCGCTTCTTCACGCCACCGCTCTCGCCTCCCGGATTACGATGGCAGAGGTGGTGCAACGCGAGTATCAGACCGGCCCGAAACTGGCGATCGTCCCCGTGTACGCCCAAACCGGTGACGAACGGCACACCAACGTCGACAAGATGATCTTGCAAGAGGTAGACGTTCTGCCCCACGGGCTCATCAACGAGGTCGACACCAAGCTCGGCCAAGACGGTCACCTGCTGCTGGACTACGTCCATTTCCTGCGGCAGCGGATCTTGGCCCTGCGAACCCGTCCGGCCTACCGACCCCGGCTGCACATCGACACGTACGGGACGATCGGCATCGCATTCGACCACGACCTTGACCGCATCGCGGCGTACCTGCGGACCCTCAGCGACGCGGCGGCACCCTTCCGACTGCGCATCGAGCACCCGGTTGACGCCGGCAGCCGCGACACGCAGATCGCGGTTTACGCGGCCCTGCGGCAGACGCTGGCTCAGCGTCGGATCGACGTGGAGCTGGTCGTCGACGAATGGTGCAACACGCTCGACGACATCAAAGCGTTCGTCACCGCCCGTGCCGCCGACATGATCCATGTCAAGATGCCCGATCTCGGCGGGATCAACAACACCATCGAGGCGCTGCTGTATGTGCGCCGCCACGGACTGGCCGCCTACTGCGGAGGCAGCTGCAACGAAACCGACATCTGCGCCAAGGTCAGCGCCCACATCGCGATGGCCTGCGGCGCGGACCAGATCCTGGCCAAGCCAGGTATGGGCGTCGACGAAGGCCTGATGATCATCGGAAACGAGATGGCCAGGACCGCCGCACTCGCCGCCACCCGAGCACCTCAGGCTCTGACTGCGACCGGGGCCGCGTGATGAGGCCCCTCGAAGACGTTCGTATCCTCGCCCTTGAGCAGTACGGAGCAGGCCCCTACGGCAGTCTGCAGCTGGCCGACCTCGGCGCCGACGTGATCAAGATCGAGGAACCCACCGGAGGCGGTGACATCGGACGGTACGTCGTGCCCATGCAGACCGGCGAAGACAGCCTCTTCTTCGAGACCTTCAACCGAAACAAGCGCAGCATCAGCCTCGACATCACCACCCCCCCAGGGCGCGGGGTATTCGAAGACCTTGTCCGAGTCAGCGACGTCGTCTACTCGAACCTGCGCGGGGACGTCCCCGCCAAGCTCCGCATCCGCTACGAGGACCTCAAGGGGTTCAACCCCGCCATCGTGTGCTGCTCCCTCAGCGGGTTCGGGATGACCGGCCCCCGCTCAGCCCAACCCGGTTACGACTACGTCCTGCAAGGGATGGGCGGCTGGATGGACCTCACCGGTGAACCCGATGGGCCCCCCACCAAGTCCGGACTCTCCGTCGTCGACTACTCCGGCGGTCTCAACGCGGCCATCTCGATCCTGGCCGCCTTGCACGCAGCACGCCGCGGCGGCATCGGAGCCGACTGTGACGTCAGCCTCTTTGACACCGCCCTGTCCATGCTCACCTATCCCGCAGCCTGGGCGTTGAACAGCGACTTCGCCCCCGCCCGCACCCACCACTCCGCGCACCCCTCACTCGTGCCGTTCCAAGCCTTCCCCTCAGCAGACGGATGGCTCGTCGTCGCCTGCCCCAAAGAGAAGTTCTGGCGCAGGCTGACCGCAGTCCTCAATCAGCCCGAGCTCGCCGACGACCCGCGCTTCGACAGCTTCGCTCACCGCCGCGAACACGCCGCCACCCTCATCCCCATCCTCGAGACAGCCTTCGCCGCCCGGCCCTCAACAGACTGGCTCCCCCGACTCGCCGCCGCTGGGGTGCCAGCCGGGCCGGTCAACACCGTCATCGAGGCCCTAGCCGACCCCCACACCACGGCCCGACAGATGCTTATCCAAACAGAACACCCCACGTTCGGCACGATCACCCAAGTGTCCAGCGCCGTCCGTGTCGGCAATGAACCCGCCGACCATCGGCGCGCCCCCCGCCGCAACGAACATGCCCGCGCCGTGCTTGAGGACCTCTTGGGCTACACCCCCGAGCACCGCCGCCACCTCGAGGGTGCCGGCGCCTTCGGTCCGGCGGTCGCCAACCCCACCCCGACGGCCGACGCCTACCACCCTTGATCCGGCCGTAACCCACCTACACCGTGCTACCCCCCCCACGTCGAGAAGGAACCCTGATGTTCGAGCTCACCGGCCGCGTCGCCCTCATCACCGGAGCGGCATCGGGCATCGGCGCCGCGACCGCCCGCATCTTCGCCGCCGCCGGCGCCGACGTTGCTCTGGCCTGGTACCCCCCCGACGGCCACGACATCGAACCCGTCCGTCAAGCCGTCGAGGCTGCCGGACGACGAGCCATCGTCCAAGCAGTCGACGTCACCAACGCCGACGACATCGACCGGTTCGTCGCCCACACCATCGACGAGCTCGGACGCATCGACATCCTGGTCGCGAACGCGGGCATCGCCCGCAAGGTCGCCCTCGCAGACCTCGACGACAACGAATGGCACAAAGTCATCGACGTCGACCTCAACGGAGCATGGCGATGCTTCCGCGCCGCGCTCCCACACATGCAGAAGGCCGGCTACGGACGGCTCATCGCCACCTCGTCTGTGGCAGGTACCGTCTCCGGCTGGCCCGAACACTCCCACTACGCCGCCGCCAAGGGCGGCCTCGTCGGCCTGATCAAGTCCCTCGCCGTCGAGTTCGCAGCCGACGGGATCACCGCAAACGCCGTCGCTCCCGGCGTCATCCGCACCCCTCAAGCACTCGACCCCGTCAACTCCCTCGGACCGGCAGGAGTGGACGCCACTGCCTCCAAAGTCCCCACCGGACGAGTCGGCGAACCCGAGGACATCGGTTACGTCTTCCAGTTCCTCGCCAGTCCTCAAGCCGCCTACCTCACCGGCCAACTCATCGTCGTCGACGGTGCCCGCAGCCTCGCTGGCCTCGACTGACCCATCCAGAAAGAAACCCATGCCGCTCAACGAACAGCTCTTCCGCACCCACGACATCGACGGCGTCCCAGGTCCCGCGCGCGACCTCGTCGGGTACGGCGAACACCCCCCAAGGGTGCGGTGGAGCAACGACGCCAAGGTCGCCATCCAAGTCGTCGTCAACTACGAAGAAGGGTCCGAGAAGACGTTCGCCATGGGAGATGGCGTCAACGACGGCATGTACGAGCTGCCGTTCGCCGTGGACGACCAACGTGACCTTGCCGTCGAGTCCATGTACGAGTACGGCTCGCGTGCCGGCATCTGGCGCCTCTTTCGTATCTTCGACCACACAGGCATCCCGGTCACTTTCTTCGGAGCCGCCGTCGCCCTCGAGAGGAACCCCACCGTCGCCGAGAAGCTCACCCGCCGCGGTGACGAGGTCGCCGGACACGGCTACCGCTGGAGCAACCACTACGAGATGACCAGGGACGAAGAACGCGAAGCCATCAAACGGGCCATCGCCTCCATCGAACGCACGTGCGGCAAACGGCCAGACGGCTGGTACTGCCGCGAGATGAGCGTCAACACCCGCGACCTCATCGTCGAGGAAGGAGGCTTCCTTTACGACTCAGACACCTACAACGAAGACCTGCCCTACTGGACCACCGTCCACGGCCACAACCACCTCGTCGTCCCCTACTCACTCGTCGTCAACGACGCCCGGTACATCCTCGGAACCGGCTACGGCAGCCCCGAACAGTTCCTCGAGACCGCCAAGGCCACCGTCAACCGCCTCCGCAACGACGGCGACGATCTCGGCCGCATGATGAGCATCGGACTACACCCCCGCATCACCGGCAACCCAGCCCGCGCGGACGCGCTCGCCCGGTTCATCGACTACGCCACCACCCTGGAAGACGTCGTCTTCATGCGCCGCATCGATATCGCTCGGACCTTCATCGACCAGGTCCCCGCCCCACAACGCGGCGACGTTTAGCGCACCCTTTGGCATCGCCGGCCGATACCGCCGGCGGCCCATATTTTCCGAGACCTTGCGGCTGATTGTGGATGCCTGGCGCTCGAGTCGGCGCCCGATTAGCCCGGAACGATTCACCGGCCGCCAGGCCGCGGGAGATCTCCTCCCGGTCCGTCAGACACCCAGCGCCACACGGTTGCGGAGTCTGATAGATCCCGCCGTTCGGCAGCAGGTTCGAGAAATGGGGCCGCGGCGAGCCCACCGCTCGGGAGATCTCACTGAGCAAGTCCACTTCTTCCACACCTGCTGAAGCTGGTCCGACGGCAGCCCCTGGCGCCCAATCCTGGCCATGCCGCACCTCCGCGAGAATCACCGACAGTGTTGCCTGACCGGTTCAATCCAAGTCTCCAGTCACCATCGGACAGGCGGCCAAGGAAAACCCAGCCACCTCATGCACGGCCGCGGACCCGATGTCTGGCTACATCGGGCCACCCATGATCACGAGACCGATGAACCCGATCTTGGTCATCAGACCGCACCGGTCACGGGGTTGGTGAGCTCGCCCAGACCACCGCCTAGGAGACATGTGACCGTGTCCCCCGCGTCAATCACCACCGCGCCCGGAGTGCCGGTGGAAAGAATGTCACCGACGTGGAACGGCATCACGCGACTGTGGAAGCTGACCAGCTCGGCGGGGGAAAAGGTCATGCCACTGACCGTATCCGACCGGTGGTCACGACCGTTGCGCCGCGTCGTCACCGACAGCCGCTCCAGATCACCCACCCGTTCCAGCACCTCGTCCATGGTGGTGACCACCGGTCCGAACGAGAAGAAGGTCGGGTAGTTCTTGACCCTGGTCAGGAACCGCGGATTCTCCAACAGGATCTCTTCGGCGGTCTGGTCCAGTATGGGTACGACCCCGACGACGTGGTCCAGAGCCTCCTTCTCGGAGACCTGATAGCACTCGCGTCCGAAGACCAGCCCCACCTCGGCTTCGGCCGTCACCTTGCCGATGCCCGCCGGCACGATGATTGGCTCGCCAGGGCCGACGATCGTGTGGGACGCCTTCAAGAACGACGCCGGCGAGGTGCGCGGCACGGAGGCACCGAGGTCGTCGGCGTGGGCGCTGTAGTTCAGCCCGATGCCCAGTATCTTGCCCGGGTTGCGGTACGGCGCAACGTAGTCCGGCTCGATTGGATCCCAGCGATCGAGACCACCCACGAGGGCTGCGGAGAGCTCCTCGATGGCCGGCGGCGAGAGCAGGCTCATCAGGTCGCCGGTCTCCCGGCCGAGCAGGTCCGACGCGAGCACCACGACGTGACCTGAAAGGACGACCGCTGGGCGGGACCCCCGAGGCGTCCTGATCGTGCACAGCTGCATGGTGTACCTCCGGATAGTCGGACAGTCCTCCCGGGATGGTAGGGCCCACCCGGGTCAGATCACGTTGCGAGACCGCAGCTCGCGGACGGCAACGGGCGAGTACCCGAGGTCGCTCAATATCGCCTGTGTGTGTTCGCCGACGTCCGGTACGGCATCCATCCGGGGCTGGGTGTCGGAAAGTGAGATGGGCGACACCGGACCGTAGAGGTCTCCAACGGGTGAACCGAACCCGCGGACCCGCTCCCGACCCAATTGCGCCGGATGGTCGATCAGCCGGGACACGTCGTTCTGCCGAGCATTCGCGATGCCGAACTCGTCGAGGCGCTTCGCCACCTCCCCCGAGTCCAGGCGTTCGAACTGTCGCCCAAGCAGGTCCTGAAGCGCCTCTCGATGCCTGACTCGGGCGGGGTTGCCGGCGAACCGTTCGTCGGTGGCCAAGGCCGGATCGTCCAGGAACGCCGTACAGAACGTGGCCCACTCGCGCTCGTTCTGAACGGCCAGCATGACGGAGAGGCCGTCCCGGCAGCGGAACTCGCCGTACGGGGCGATCGTCGGATGGTGGGTGCCGGTCCGTGCGGGCTGTGCTCCGGAGTATTCCGCGTAGTACATGGGCTGGCCGAGCCACTCGCTGAGTGAGTCGAAGAGGGAGACCTCGACCGTCGAGCCCTCGCCAGTACGTTCGCGCCGGAACAGGGCGGAGAGGATGCCACTGAAGGCGTACATACCGGCCGCGATGTCCGCGATCGATACTCCGACCCGCGCCGTGGCCTCCTCGGTCCCGGTCAGGGACAGGATGCCGACCTCGGCCTGCACCAGAAGGTCGTAGGCCTTTCGTCCGGACCACGGTCCGTCGGCGCCGTACCCGGATACGTCGCAGACGATGAGCCGAGAATCGTTGCGGCGCAGTGTGTCTGCGTCCAGTTCGAGACGCTTCGCTGCGTTCGGTGCTAGGTTCTGCACGAAAACGTCAACGTCGGCGACAAGCCGCCGAAGAATCGCCAGACCCTCGGGCTGCTTTAGGTCGAGACAGATCGACTCTTTCGAGCGGTTGGCCCAGACGAAGTAGCTGGCCAGGCCGTGGACTGATTCGTCGTACCCACGGGCGAAGTCCCCCGCACCTGGTCGCTCGACCTTGATCACCCGGGCACCGAGGTCGGCCAACTGTCGAGTCGCGTACGGCGCGGAGACTGCCTGCTCGACGCTGACGACCGTGACTCCAACAAGAGGCAGGTCAGACCGGTTGAGGTAGTCGTCCATCAGCCCATCTTGAACGGGTCGCGGGTCTGGCCGTCGAGCTCGATCCAGACCGCCTTGGTCTCGGTGAAGTCTTTGACCGCCGCCAGCCCGCTCTCGCGGCCCCACCCGCTCTGGCCGACTCCACCGAACGGCACGTTCGGCGCCACGATCCGGTACGCGTTCACCCAGACGGTGCCTGCTCGCAGCCGGTGCGCCACCCGATGGGCCCGGTGCACGTCGCGCGTCCAGACACCGGCGGCCAGCCCGTACCGCGTGCCGTTGGCGATCTCGATGGCCTCTTCCTCGGTGTCGAACGTCAGTACGGCGAGGACCGGGCCGAAGATCTCTTCCTGCGCCACCTCCATGTCCGCTGTCACGCCGGTCAGGATAGTCGGCTCGAAGAACAAGCCGCCGGCCTCGGGCCGCACGTCGCCTCCGGACGCGACGGTTACTCCGGCCACCTTGGCCGCTGCGACGAAGCGGCGGACCGTGCCGAGTTGGGCGTCATTGGCCAGCGGGCCCATCTCGGTGTCGGCGGCGAGCGGGTCGCCGAGCTTGATCCGCTCGGCCTGCTCGACGAGGCGCTCAACCAGCTGATCGTGCACGCTGCGATGCACCAGTAGCCGTGACCCGGCAATGCAGGTCTGTCCGGTGGCGGCGAAAATGCCTGCAACGACACCGTTTGCGACCGACAGGAGGTCTGCGTCCTCGAACACCACTTGGGCTGACTTGCCGCCGAGCTCGAGCGATACGCGGGTCAGGTTTTGGCTGGCGGCCTTCGCGATCTCCTTACCGACCGCGGTGGAGCCGGTAAAAGCGATACGGTCCACCATCGGATTGTCGACGAGGGCCTGACCGACTGCCGGGCCCCTGCCAGTCACGACGTTGAACACCCCGGCGGGGATCCCTGCCTCCTGCACCCGCCGGCCGAACTCGAGGGCCGACACCGGCGTGTAGTCGGACGGCTTGACCACCATTGTGCAGCCCGCCGCCAGTGCTGGCGCGAGCTTCCATATCAGCAGCAGCAGTGGGGAGTTCCAGGGGACGATCGCGCCGACGACGCCGACCGGCTCGTGCCGCGTGTAGATCAGGAAGTTGGTGCGGTCCGACGGGATGACCTCACCCTCGAGTTTGTCCGCGACGCCGGCGAAGTAGTCCAGCCAGGCGGGCAGGTAGGCCATCTGGCCCGCCATCTCGCGTAGGAGCTTGCCGTTGTCCGTGCTCTCGATGACCGCGAGCTCGGCGGCGTCGCGCGCGATGATCGTCGCCAGCCGGCGCATGTGCGCAGCCCGCTCGAACCCAGTAAGAGCCCCCCACTCCCCGTCGAGCGCGCCGCGGGCCGCACGGACCGCGGCGTCGACGTCCTCCTCATCGGCGTCGGGCACGATGGCCCAGGTCTGCCCTGAGTACGGGTTCTGCGACTCGTAGGTCCGGCCCGAGGCCGCGGGCTGCCATAGCGAGCCAATCAGGAGCTGGTAGGCCTTCGGGGATGGCGTGCTCACGACTGTCCCGACGTGAGCGCGCGCACTCGGCCGTTGGCGATACCAGCGACGTTATCCTCGAAGGCGACCCGAACCCGAGCCGGGTCGACGAACGGCGAGGGGCCCGGCCACGCGGGCTCGCTCACCGCGGCCTCGATCAGCAGCGGCCCACTCGGACGGCGCAGCAGGTCGGACAGCTCGGCGGCAGTCGATGCCCGATACCCACTGATGCCACCGATCGCCGCGGCGACCTCGGCGAAATGCGGTGGCTGGGAGAGCGACTGGCCACCGGTGATCGAATACAGCCCGTCTGACAGGACCACGGCTACGAGGTTGCCCGGTCGGTACGCGGCGACCGACCACAAGGCGCTGGCTCCCATCAACAGCTCGCCGTCACCGAGGAGGGCCACGACCTGACGTTCAGGCAGGGCCTCGGCGACGCCCATCGCCAAGGGGAGGGCCGAGCCCATCGACGCCCCGAAGTAGTAGTGAGGGCCGTCGTCGGATGCGACCCGCAGCGCGGACACTGCCGTCCCGAGGGAAGCGATGCAGAGCGCGTCAGGCAACGTGTCGACGATGGCTTGAGCGACTTCAACGGGCTTCACGGCCACCTCCTAGCTCAGGTGCCAGCAGGATCGCCGAGCACTCACGGGCCTTGAACGCGAGGGAGCAGACGCCGTCCGCGTAGACACCGGCATCTGCTGCCGCGCGCAGCGGGAACGACTGGATGCTCACCGAGGCGAGGATGGCACCGATTGACTGACCGATCGGCACCTGGCTGGGGTTGCCTTCGCCCAGTGCGCCGCGCATCGAGATCACCAGCGGCAGGCCCAGCCTGGACGGGACGGCCAGCGAGGCGAGGGCGTTGAGGCAGTTGCCCAGCCCGGAGCTCTGGAAGAGCACGAGCGGGCGCTTCCCGGCCAACCGCTGACCGGCGGCGTACGCCACGCACTCCTCCTCGCGGGTCATCGACCGCAAGGGGATGCCCACGTCGGAGAGCTGTTCCAGCAGGCCATGCAGTCTGGAGTCCGGCACGTACGTCGATACGGTGATGTCGTTCGCGATTAAGGACCGCGCCAGGGTGGTCTGCCAGTCCAGTCCGGACGGCACCACCATCGTGGTTCCTTCGTGCACCGTTCGGCTCATCGATATCCCTTTCGGTATGGGCGGCGTTGGCTGGGTCAGAGCCCGTTGCGAGCGATCAGCTGTCGGACGATGACGTCCCGTTGGATCTCGTTGGTCCCCTCGCCGAGGATCATCAGCGGGGCGTCCCGGAAGTAGCGCTCAACGTCAAACTCGGTTGAGTAGCCATAGCCACCGTGGATCCGCATGGCGTTCAGCGCGTTGGTCATCGCCGCCTCTGACGCAAACAGCTTGGCCATCCCGGCCTCGAGATCGCATCGCTCGCCGCGGTCCTTGCGGGTGGCCGCGTGGTCGACGAGCTGGCGGGCGGCGGTGAGCCGGGTGGCCATGTCGGCAAGGTGGTTGCCGACGGACTGGTGTTTCCAGATCGGCCGGCCGAACGCCTCCCGGCCCTGGGCGTAGGCCAGTGCGTCGTCGAAGGCGGCCTGGGCGACTCCGACCGCCCGGGCGGCGACCTGGATCCGTCCGATTTCAAGCCCGGTCATCATCTGTGCGAAACCCTGGTTCGGTCGAACACCGAGCACTGCGTCTGGGGGCACCCGGGCATCGACCAGCGAGACCTCGCAGGACGCCACCCCGTGGTAGCCGAGTTTCCCGATCGGTGCGGAGACCGTGACCCCAGCGACCTTCTCGAGCAGCAGGACGCTCATGCCCGTGTGCCGCGGCTCGGCTAGTGGGTCTGTCTTGCAGAGAAGGGCGATCAGCCCGGCCCGGTCGGCACCGGTGATCCAGGTCTTCGTGCCGTTGACGACGTACTCGTCTCCATCACGGGACGCCACCGTGGTCATCGCCTGAAGATCGGAGCCGCCTCCGGGCTCGGTCAGCGCCATCGCCGCATGAATCTGTCCGGAGGCGAGGCTCGGCAGGTAGCGCGACTTCTGCCCGGTCGTCCCGAACTGCTCAATCAGCGAGCAGACCACCGAGTGGCTGCCCATCGCCCCGGCCAGGCTCATCCATCCTCGGGCCAGCTCGGCGGTGATCCGGGCGAAGCACGGAGTGGAGACGCGGACGCCGCCGTACTCCTCGGAGACGACCAAGCCGAAGACGCCGAGCGCCTTCATCTTCTCGATCAGCTGCTCCGGGTAGATGTTCTGGGCTTCCATCTCGCGGATCTGGCCCCGGACCTCACGGTTCACAAAGTCGCGCACGGTAGCGACCATCGAGTCCTCGAGCGTATCGGGGTCCATCAGTGGGTGACCTGGCCCTCGAGCAAGTCGGCCGCCCCCGGCCAGCTCAGTCCCATCACGTCGTCAACCAAGTCGGGACAGCACCGCTCGACCTTGCCGCGCAGATCATCGGCGGAGGCAGGCCGGGCCGGTGACCCCGGCGGCATGGTGAGGGTACGGACGACCGTCGACCGATCGACCAGGTCCAGCGTCACCTCGAGCTCACCGTCCAGCAGCCAGCTCCCGCCGGACGTTGTCTCGAGCACAACCTTCGACATCAGCTCCTGCGCCTCGGGTCGACCGACCGCCTCGTCGGTGAAACTGCCGAAGCCGGGATCACGGTCGAGCAGCACCACGGCGAGCGCGTACGGGAGGCTGAACTTGGACTCCAGCCCGGTCGTGGGCACGGGGTGGACGAGCGGATGGACCGAGGCCTGGGGCGTGCGCACCGTGATGGAGCGCACGGAGGTCGGTGCCACCGCCGGCAGTTCCATGTCCCGGACCACGGCGATCGGTCGCTGCATGGCGTAACAGCAGGGAAACAGTTTCATCGCCAGGCCACCCGGAATGGCCGGTCCCTCGAGCGCAATCGCTGATCCGTCGACACCCATGAGCTCGAGCCACTGGTCGAGCGCGGCCGGGTTGGCGACAGCGCCCTTCGCAGCGAGCCGTGCCGCCCGCACCCCCGCCTCGGCCGCGAAGCCGACCTGCAGCGGCTTGGCCAGCGTACCGAACGACCTCTGCACCCCACCGGCGGCCGGGACGGCGAGCGCAATCGCCGTGGCGATGCGGGTCCGGTTTAGGCCGAGGGCGACAGCGGCGGCGGCGGCAGCTGCGGGCGCGCCGGCGGTCGTCGTAGCGTGCCAACCCATGGCGTAGTGCGGCCAGCCGAGAAGCGCGCCGATGCGAGCCATCACTCCGGCACCGGCCAGGTAGGCGCGAGCATCACCGCCCACCGACAGTACGGTCGGCACACACACCGCGCTGATGTGGGTCGTCGACTCCATGTGCAGATCGTCGAAGTCGAGGATGTGCGCGAGTGCGGCCCACTGGCTTGCCCGGTGCTCGCCTGCGACAACCGCCGCGATGGGCTCCCTACGGGCCGCGACCGTCACGGCGACAGTGTCGATGAGCGCCCGGCCGGCCAGAGCCAGGTCGGCGTCCGTGGGCTCGAGCCCGCCTGCCCAGTCGGCAAGTCGTTGAGCGGTCGCAGCCATGTCGATCCCTCGGTTCAGCTCGGTCAGCGCGCTGCGCTTGGCCGGATGGGGGGAATTTGCAATATCATATAGAGTTTACCCATCAACGGTGTAGTGGTCCACCACGTCGGGGTCAAACTCGACACCGATGCCCGGACGCTCGCTCAGCCGCACGCAGCCGTCTCCGACGGCGAGTCGCGACTCCGGGGTCAGGAGGCGTTCGAAGTTGTAGATGTCCTTCTCCATGGCGAAGTGCTCGACGGTCAGGCAGTTCGGCGTGGCCGCGGCCAGGTGCGCGTGCACGTTGGCGTGCCAGTGCGGCGCCACCTGCAGGCCGAACGTCTCGGCCGTCCGGGCGGTCACCCCGCCCACCACGCCGACGTCGGGCTGCAACACGTCGGCCGCGCCGGCGGCAATCAGGTCCCGGAAATCCCATCGGGTCTGGTGGATCTCACCCGTGGCGACGGGTGTTTCGAGCTGCTGGGCCAGGCTCGCATGCCCGGCGAAGTCATCCGGCGAGAGAGGCTCCTCCATCCACCACAGCCCGCTCGTCCCGGCGGCCTGCTCAAACTCCCTCGTAGCCGTCAGCGCCTCGGCGACGCTGAGGTAGGCATTGTTGGCGTCCAGCGCCAGCCTCCCGCGGCTATCAATCGCCTCGGTGGCCGCCGCGACCCGCTCCGCGTCCTCGGCCACACTCAGGCCGCCGACTTTGATCTTGTGGTCCTCGAAGCCAAGCGACCGGTTAAACTCGATCTCCCGCCGGAGCGCGTCGGCCCAGCTCCCCTCATCCGGCCGGTAGTAGCCGCCGGAGGCGTACGCCGTGAGCGGCCTGACCGCACCACCGAGCAGGACGGCGAGCGGTACGCCAAGGCGTACCCCCTGCAGATCCCACAAGGCGATGTCCACGGCCGAGATCGCCCGCAGGACCGCACCACGCCGGCCGACTAGCAGCGACTCCTGGTACATCCGCTGCCAGAGGCCGGTGATGTCGTTCTCGTCGGAGCCGACCAGCACCTCTGCGAGCAGATCCCGGACCGCGACCGACAACAGGCCGCCGCCGCGCGTCCCGGCGTACGAATAGCCCACTCCTACGGCGCCGTCGGCCTCGACCTCGACTAGTAGGTAGTCCCGGCGGTCCAGGTTCCGCGTGCTCATCCGGGTCGGTCGTTCCACCGGCAACGTCACCCACCGTGCTTGCACCCGGCCGATCGCCACGTCTTCCACACTCCGGTTAGGATCATTGGCTGGCAACATCGAATGAACAATACAATGTAGCATCTTGCCAACATCGGCGGTTCAGGAGGACGAGTGGTCAACGACTACTGCGTCATAGGGGGCGGCATCGTCGGTGTCGCGACGGCGATGTCCCTGCTCCGGGAGCGGCCGGGCGCCTCGATCGTTTTGGTGGAAAAGGAAGCCGGACCGGCCCGGCACCAGAGCGGTCACAACAGCGGGGTCATCCACTCCGGCCTTTACTACGAGCCCGGCACCCTGAAGGCCGAGCTGTGCGTCCGCGGCGTCCGCGCTACCCGGGACTTCTGCGCCGAGCACGACATCCCGGTCATCGACTGTGGCAAGCTGGTCGTCGCCACGAACGCCGTCGAGGTCGGCCGGCTCGACCGGCTGGCCGGGCGCGCCGTCGCGAACGGCGTCCCGACCCAGCGGGTCAGCAGCGGCGAGCTGCGGGAACTAGAGCCGAATGTCGAAGGGTTGGCCGCCCTACTCGTGCCGTCGACCGGCGTCGTTAACTATCGCGCGGTCGCCGAGGCGATGACCGGTGTGGTCCGGACGCTCGGTGGTCAGGTGGAGTACGGCTACGAGGTGGTCGCCGTGCACGAGTCCGCGGACCGGGTCGACGTCGAGACGAGCGGGCCGACCTGGTCGGCCCGCCAGGTCATTGTCTGTGCCGGCCTCCAGGCTGACCGGCTGGTCCGCGCCGCCGGGTTGCGGCCGCGCTTTCGTACCGTGCCGTTCCGCGGCGAGTACTACGGGCTCGCCCCGGCCCGCGGCCGGCTGGTGAACCACCTGATCTACCCCGTACCCGACCCAGCGCTGCCGTTCCTCGGCGTCCACCTCACGCTCACCACGTCCGGCGACATCACGGTCGGCCCGAACGCGGTACTCGGCCTGGCGCGAGAGGGGTACCGGCGTGGTGCGTTCAGCCCGCGCGACGTGAGCGACTACCTGCGCTTTCCCGGCTTCTGGCGGTTCGCGCGCGGGAACGTGCGGACGGGCGCAACGGAGCTGCGCAACTCATTCTGGAAACGGGGCTACCTCCGCGAGTGCCGAAAGTACTGCCCCGGGCTGGAGGCCGCGGACCTCGTGCCGCACGAGGCCGGCATCCGGGCGCAGGCCGTGCTCAAGGACGGCAGGTTGGTCCACGACTTCCTGTTCGAGGCCACGGCCCGGACCGTGCACGTGGCCAACGCTCCTTCGCCTGCGGCCACCTCGGCCATCCCGATCGCCGAGGAGATCGTGCGGCAGGTGCTGGCTCATGCCCAGCAGGGATGATGCCGGCTCCCCCGACCCGCAGAAGTGAGCGGTGGACCCGAGCGGCCGAGCAGCCACCGGTCAAGCTGGCTAGCCAGCCAGCCCGGCGGTCGCGGCGTCCACTTCCGCCACGACCCCAACTCCAGGGTCGGCTGCCTCGTAGTGCTTGGCCAACAGCTCGCCCGCGTTGGTGATGTGGCGGACCATCGCCGAGCGCGCCTTGGCCGCGCTGCCGCGCCGGAGTGCGTCCAGAACGACCTGGTGGTCCTCGGCCGTCGAGCGCGGCCAGCCCTCGATCCGGGAGTAGAGCCGGCTGGGCACGCAGCGGACGACGACGACACCGACGAGCAGGCTGATCTTCGGTGCGGCGGCCAGCCGGTTAATTTCGCGATGGAAGTTCCAGTTCAGGTCCTCGAGTTCGTCGAGGTTCTGCCGCTCGGCATTGATCTCGATCTGAGCCTGCAGCCGCTCCAGGCCGGCTAGTTCGGCGGGACCGATGAGCCGCGCGGCGCGCGCCGCGAGTTCGCCGGCCAACAGGGCCTGCGCTGTGAACAGGTCGCGGATGTCCTCGGCGCGCATCGGCGAGACGGCGAAGCCTCGCCTCGGCTCGAGATGGACGAAACCTTCTCCACGCAAGGCGAGCAGACCCTCCCGGACGGGAGTGGCACTGATCCCCAAGGTCTCGGCGATCGCCTCGGGCCGGATGAACTGACCGCCTCGCAACTCGCCGGACACGATCAGGTCCCGTACGTACGACGCGGCGTCGTCACCCAACTGAGGACGCCGAGCTCGGCGCCCCTCGGACACATCAATGGGGCCTGTCCCACGCATCCCGGTCACAGCCTAACTCTAGCCAGCCGAGTGATCCGAAGCCATCCCATGTCTGTCGTATTGACATACATAGGTCTAGAATTGTTCTATATTTGACGCGGCCGCTCGTATCTCGACCCAGCGCGCGATCTCAGTGTGGTCGGCTCCGGGGTCGAGTTCGTTCGCCGCCTCGGCCCAGAGCCGGACTGATGACGCACTCAAGGCGGCTGGCACGCCGACCGCCTGGGCCAGGTCGAGGGCGATCTGCATGTCCTTAAGCATCAGCCTGAGGTTGAACCCGGAGTCGTAGGTCTGCGGGAGAATGAAGTTGGGCCACTTGTTCTCGGTTGACCCGCTGCGTCCGCTCGAACCGTTCACAATGTGGAGTGCGGTCGTGACGTCGAGGCCGAACGACCTGGCGGCCAGTAGAGCCTCGGAGGTCACCAGCAGATGGGTTGCCGACATCAGGTTGTTCAGCGCCTTAACAGCGTGCCCCGAACCGACGTCACCGGCGTGCACCACCCGGGAAGCCAGCAGGTCCAGGACCGGACGGGCGCGTGCCACCGCCTCGCTCGAGCCACCGACCATCGCCGTGAGCATCCCCGTCCGAGCACCCAAGACGCCGCCGGACACCGGGGCGTCGACGAGAGCGATCCCGCGCTCCGCGGCAAGCCTCGCTAACTCCTTGGTCCGCCACGGCTCCGAGGAGCTCATGTCGACGAGCAGCGAGCCCTCGGCCAGCTCATCGAGCAGACCGGACCCAACCAGCACTGACTCCACGACGTCAGAGCTGGGCAGCATCAGGATCACCAACCGGGACCGTCGCGCGATGTCGGTCAGGTCGTCCACGAGCTCGATCCCACTGCCCGCCAACCGTTCCGCGGTCGCCACGGCGACGTCGAAGCCGACGACCTGCTGACCGGCGTCGACCAGCCGTCGGGACATCGGCGCCCCCATCTGACCCAGGCCCACGAAGCCGATCGGCGGGCCAGCCACCGGTTCAGCCATCTCCGGCCCTACCGTCAGCCGTTTCGTCAGCAGTCTCGTCAGCCATGGCCTCGAGCACCTGCCCGGCCACCCGGAACGCCTCGAGCGCGGCCGGCACCCCGCAGTAGATCGCAGTCTGCAGCAGCACCTCCTGGATCTCTTGCTTCGTGCAACCGTTACGCACCGCACCGCGGACGTGGGCCCCCAACTCGTGCGACCGGCCGAGGGCGGTCAGCATCCCCAGGTTGACCAGGCTGCGGGTCTGCCTCGGCAGTCCGGGCCGCGTCCAGATGTCGGACCAGCAGGTCTCGGTGACGTACTGCTGCATGGGCTGGGAGAAGGCGGTCGCGGCCGCCAGGGACCGATCCACATACTCCGCGCCCAGCACCTCACGGCGGACCTCGAGCCCGGTCTTGTACCTGGTCATCGTCTGGTCAGTCATTCTCTGCTCCTCGTCGCTGTCACACCGGCTCGAACCGGCCTCAGTAACCACGGTCCAGCCGCACCAGCCCCAGCAGCTCGCGCCCGGTGACAAACCGCTCCGTGTTCTCCCGCACCCGGTTGCCAAGCGCGGCCTCCTTCAACCCCGCCGGGTTGGCGACATGCGGCGTGATGATCACCCCTGGCAGGTCCCATAAGGACGAATGATCGGGCAGCGGCTCCGGGTCGACGACGTCCAAACCGGCGCCCGCGATGATGCCGTCGCGGACGGCCTCGGTCAGGGCGGCCGTGTCGACCAGCTCACCACGGGACACGTTGATCAGAAACGCCGTTCGCTTCATGAGGGCGAACTCCCGCCGACCGAAGAGCGTCCGCGTCCGCGGTGTCGACGGGGCGCAGATCACCACCACGTCGGCCGTCGGCAGCACCTCGTGCAGCTGGTCGGCGGCCAGACCCGACGTGGCTCCGGGCATCTGCCGCCCGCTGCGAGTCAGCGCGGTCACGTCCGCGCCGAGCGCGGCGAGCATCCGGACGAACCGCGAACCGATGTCACCGGCGCCGACGACGAGCACCCTCGAGCCGGCGACGAGCGAGCCCCCCGCTCGCTCGGGCCGGTCCCACCCCCGAGCGCGGGCATACGCGGGGAGGTTTCGCAGGCAGGCCATCATCAGCGCGAGCGCATGTTCGGCGACCTGCAGGCCGTAGCAGCCTTGGGCCGATGTGAAGTCGCGCGTGTCGTCGATAATGCCTGCTGCGAGCCACTTCTCGACGCCGGCGTCGGGCAACTGTACCCAACGGATGCGGTCGTGCAGCACCATGTGGAGATCGTCGACGTCCTTCGACAGCCAGACAATCGCGGTGGCGGCAGCCGGGTTGGTCGTGACCCGGCCGCCGCCCTCACGCACCCGGCCATCGATGGTTGCCGAGTGCGGCCCTCCGACGTAGATCAGGGGGTCCTGCGTCACGAGATCACGACGCGAGGGGGATCGCCAACGGGCGGATCGGGGCCCCGGTCGCGCCACGCAACTTGATGCATGCACCGATGAACGCGAACTCGTATACCTTCTCCCGCGCCAGCTCCTCGAGGTCCAACACCTCGATCATCGGTACGCCGGCCTCGGCCAGTAGGTAACTGTGCACCGGTGGCCAGATCTCTCCCACTGGAGCGGGCTGCTGCTCCATGCCGACGTTGTCCGCCCCGATCGTCACAGCACCGGCCTTGGCGAGGAACTCCGCGCCCTCACGGTTGAGGCCAGGCGAGTTAAACAGGTACCGCTCATGGTCGGGCCAGGTGGTCATCCGGCCGGTCCGGACAAGGACCACGTCGCCGAAGCGCAGCTCGATGTTCTGGCGCTGCAGAGCGTTTCGTAGATCCTGCTCGCCGACGCCGTAGCTGTCCGGCAGCAGCTCGACGTTCTCGGTAGCCGGGATGTCGAGCAGAATGCCGCGGGCGATCACCGGCGGATGCTTGTCGGCCCCGGCAACGTCCCACACCCGGCCGATGTGCTCGTCTGCGGAGAAGTTGTTCCAGATCTTGTTGTGGTAGCCGTAGTGGTTCAGCGTGTCTACGTGGGTGCCCGTGTGGGTATACATGGAGAACGAGTCACCGGAGTAGCTGACGATCTCGTTTTTCTCCTTTCCCAGGCCGGTGATGTCGTCGTTCACCGTGCCGCGCGGCGTGTGCGACATCCAGATCTGGAAGCTGAGGTCGCCCGTCATCGTCCACGAAGGCATGTTGGTGAACATGTCGGTGCTGAGGTCGAAGATCTTACGGGGGTCCACGTTAGCCAGCGCCGTACGCATGGTGTCCGCGCTAATCAGGTTGAGCATGCCGATCTGGTCGTCGCTGCCGAACGGGCTAGTGGACACCTCCTGGAACGCGTTGTTCCTGGCGGCTATTTGACCCGCCTGCTCCTCGGTCACCTCAATGGGTCCGCACATCGTTTCCTCCTGATGTTGGTCGTAAATGTTGGGTCAAACCGGTTCATGCTGTGGGCAGCGCTCAGCGTCAGCGACCAGGCCGTCCGGCCCGGTCGCTGACGTGATGCCTGCGTACGACGCAGGCCGGCGGTCCTGGAACAACGACACCTCGTACTTCCCAGGCCGGACGACGATCCGCTTCTGCGCCGAGAAACTCAGGTCGACGTCGGCGGTGATCAGGGCGTCGCCCTGGCCGGCCCACGCCAGCACGTTGCCGCGCGGGTCGATAATCTGGCTGTTGCCGCGGAACTGGATACCCGCCTCCTTGTCGCCGCGGGTGACGGCCACCAGGAAGACGTGGTTCTCCGCCGCACGCACCCGCACCATGTGGTTGGCGATGATGTCGACGGTGTCCGGCCAGACCGACGGCTGGACGATGATGTCCGCACCGGCAAGGGCGAGACAGCGCGCCGACTCGGGGAACCGGATGTCGTAACAGATCGCCAGACCGACGCGGCCGATCGGAGTGTCGAAGACCGCGGGATGCGCCTGCTGCCCTGCCGTCACGAACCGGTCGAGCCCGAGACAGGGCAGGTGTTGCTTGCGGTAGCTGCCGATCAGCCCGTCCGGCCCCACAAGCACGGCGGTGTTGTAGACCACATCGTCGGCCGCCTCGAGCAGCCCAACGACCGCGATGATCCCGCCCCGGCGACAGGCCTCAACGATCGCCGTCAGCTCGGGCCCTTCGAGGGCGAGCGCGGATTGGCAGACCGACTCGAGGTCCTCAAACATGTACCCGTTCAGCACCGTCTCCGGGAGGACCACCAGCTGGACACCCTGTGCGGCCGCATCGTCGATCGCTCCGACCACCCGCCGTACGTTCGCCTCGACCTGGTCGAGGTCCGCGCCGATTTGGGCCGCCGCCACCTTTGTCGTTGCCATAGTTCCGCTTCTGCCTTTCGTCGAATTCACTGCGAGAACGAAGCCTGCAAGATGCCGCTCATCGACTCGACGTCGACCGAGCGCGGAGCCCCCACCAGCAGGCGCTGCTGGGTCAGCGTGCTCGTCGCCAGCTCGCGGATGTCAGCCCCGGTGAAGCCGAACTCGCTCAGACCGCGGGGGCCCCCGGTCGCCGCGAGCAGCTCGCGTAACCAGATACCGAGGGCCTCGCCCGGAGCGGATTCGACTCCGGCGCCCTGGGTGACCAGGTCCACCACCCGGTCATGCCGCGCGGGAGCGCCCTGGTAACTGTAGTCGAACGCTGCGGCCGCGGTCACAATGACCGACATGCCGTGCGGCACGAGAGCCGGGCCGGGGCCAAAGCCGGCCGGACGGTAACTCTGCACCAGACCGGCGACAGCGTACGCCGCCGAGTGCGGGATGTGCGCGCCGGCCGTACCCATCCGGGAGAACAGCGCTCCCAGCGACATGCCGGTCCGCGCGCCCAGGTCGGCCGGGTCGAGGATGGCGCGCTGAAGGTAGCGACCCATCAGCCCCATAGCGCGTTCGTTCCACACATCGCTGATCGGGGTCGATCCGGCGTAGAGCGGGCGACCGCTGCCGGCCGACGGGCGCTCCCGCCGGTTGTACGGCGTGGACGTGTACGACTCGAGGGTCTGCACGAGCGCGTCGTACCCGGCGGAGGCGGTGACCCAGGGCGGGCTGGACAGCGTGTTGAGCGGGTCCACGATCGCGAGCGCGGGCCGGATCGCCCGGTCAGAAACAGCGCCTTTCACGTGCCGCTGGGTCAGGTTGACGATCGCGACGGCACTGCACTCCGACCCGGTGCCGGCGGTCGTCGGGATGCCGATCATCGGCCGTAGCGGGCCTGGCACCGGCTGCCCCGCGCCGTGCGGCGCGCTCACGTAGTCCTCGAGCCGGCCACCACAGGACAGCAGAAGGTTGAGTGCCTTGCAGGTGTCTAAGCTGCTGCCTCCGCCGAGCCCGATGAAGCCGTCGAACCCACCGTCCTTCAGCTCCTCGACCGCGCGGCGGATCGACACGTCGGTGGGCTCGATGTCCACCCCGCTCCAGACTTCGGCGACGACCCCGGAGGCCTGCGCCAGCTCGCGCACGCGCAGCGGCAGGCCAGTCTCGACCAGGCCGGGGTCGGTGACGACAAGCACCCGGCGCACACCGAGCCGGTTCAGCTCGGGACCCACCTCCTGGGTGGCGCCGAGACCGAACCGCAGGGGCAGTGCGTCCCACGCAAAGACCGTCTCGGTCAGCGGGCCGTGGTCCCTGGTCCACTGGCCGACGTCGGACTCGACCGTCTGTGTCGTCACCCGATCCCCTTTGCTCGCTCGCTGTCCGGCGGCCCTTGAGTCAACCCGAGGCGGAGGACAACCGCGTCCGGTACGTCGATCTCCATCTCCAAGAACGCCGAGCTCATCGTCTTGCCATGCCCGTCGATGTGCAGCGACGTGGTCACCGAGTCGGTGGTGCCGCGGGCGCACACGAAGGTCATGGCCGGCAGCAGGGGTAACTCGAACCGCACGACCTCGCCGATCACGCGGTCCTGCAGGTGGCGCCGGACGGCGGCCGGCTGCACCGCTTCCCTGAGTACGTCAAACCAGGCCGCGTCGTACGGCACGAGGGATAGCGTGATCACGTTGCCCTTGTCGCCGGCGCGCGAGTGCGCGACGTCGTGCAATGTGACGTTCATCGGCCGCTCCCGGACAGATGCGTGACGCCCAGCTCGACGTCGGCGCGCGGCACCGTTGTGGACAGCACCCCGATCACCTCGTCGGTGCGCGTGCGCAAGCCACCACCACCTGCTGGACCATTCGTGTATAGGGCAGTGACCTCGTCGGCCACGACCTCGGCCAGTTCGGCTGTGTCCTCGAGCGCAGCGACCCGAAGGCGGCATTCGTACGGCTCACGGCCGGCCGCGAGAGTGGCGCCGTGGATCGAGGTCGCACCTACTAGGTCGATCCGAACATGCTTAACCTGATCGCCGATTCGCTTGCGCACCACGTCACCCGCGAGCCGGGCCCGATCCAGCGCGCCACGACCGGCGTAGGAGATCTCCGCCTCACAGCGGAACCCGGCGCGGTACCCGACACTCACCTTCAGGGCGTCCGGGCGCGAGCGACCACGCGCGTTGCGCACCCGCACCCGACCGGGCCCGAGCTCGTCGACCTCCACGCGAGTGATGTCGAGCCGGACATCCGGGGTGATGTACTCTCGCGGATCGGTGACCTCGTAGAGGAGCTGCTCGATGACCGTATGCCGGTCCACCAGGCCCCCCGTGCCGTCCAGCTTGGACACCACGACCTGGCCGCCGCTGGTCACCTCCGCGACTGGGTAACCCAGGTGGGCCAGGTCGGGCACCGGCTTGCGCGGCGGGTCCGCGTAGTACCCGCCGGTGATCTGGCCTGCGCATTCGAGCAGGTGACCCGCCGTTGTGGCTCTGGCGATCGCCTCCCAGTCGTCCAGCGCCCAGCCGAACTCGTGCACCAGAGGCGCGACAGAGAGCGAGGGGTCGGCGACCCGCCCGGCAACAACGACGCGCGCGCCGGTGGCCAGGCCGGGCAGCAACGCGTCGGCCCCGATGTACGCGTGGGCCGAGACGGTCTCGCCGTGTTCGAAGAGGGGTAGACCGTCCTCCCAGGCGAGTGACTCGAGGTCCAGCCGGTCGAGCACGTCGTCGCCTGTGACCACTGCCACGTCGGCGTTGTCGGCCAGGCCCAGCTCGCCGGCGATCTCCAGCAACCGGCGACCGGCAGCCATCGGGTTGGCCGAGCCGAAGTTGGTCACCAGCCGAGTGTTGGTGCCCACCAGAACGGGCAGCAGGGCCCGAGCACGCCGCTCGAGCAGGCCGTCGTATCCCGCCTCCGGGTCGCGCATCCGCTTCAGTTGCGCGATGGCAATCGTCCGCTCGCCCAGGCACTCCAGGACCAGGTAGTCCAGCCGACCGCGGCGTACCAGGTCGACTGCGGCATCGATCCGGTCGCCGGCGAAGCCTGCGCCACAGCCGATCCGGACGGGGTCAGTGCGGCCCGTGGACGTCACACCGACCTCTTTCCCGCGCCGAAGACACTGGACTTCTTAATAGTATATATATTAGTTAATTGGAGCAAGGGTGTGATCCCGATAACGCAGGTTGAGCAGTTCACCGCGGAAGTCGTCACCAACGAATACACCGTCCTGGTAGACCAGCCGCCCTCCACACACCGTGGCGGCCGGCCAATAGGCCAGCTCCATCCCCTCGTACGGCGAGTAGTCGACCGCGGAGGCTAGGTCGCTGGCGCGCACCACGTGCGAACCCTCCTCCAGGATCACCAGATCGGCGTCGGCGCCCACCGCCACTCGCCCTTTGCCGGTGAGGCCGAACCGCACGGCCGCGTTGCGTGACGTCATCGCGATCGCGCGCTCCATGCTTAGCCCTCGCTGGCCTACGGCGTGGGTGAGCAGCAGCGGCAGGAGCAGCCCGATCCCGGGCAGCCCGGCCCGGCCTGTCACGAAGTCGGCCTTGGCCCGCTCGGGCCAGACGTTGTGGTCCGACCCGAAAAAGTCGAACTCCCCTGCTACCAAGGCGTCGGAGAGCCGCTCGGCGAGGTCCCGAGATCGAATCGGCGGAGCGACCTTGCCCAGGGGGCCGATGTCGGATTCGGTGGTCAGCATGAGGTAGTGGGGGCATGACTCGAGCGTGACGTCGCCGTACCCCACGGCTCGCCGGGCCCGGATCGCCTCGAGGCTGGAGACGTGCACCACCGTCAGCGGGCAGCCGGCCTGCTCGGCGAGGTAGATGGCGGACAGGGCCGCGTCACCCTCCGCCCGGGGCGGCCGGCTCTTCTCGTACGACGTGAGCGAGGGCATCCCCAAGGCCACTTGTTCGTGGGTGCAGAACTCCACGATGTCGCCATCCTCTGCATGGACCAGCGCCTGGCAGCCGTGGGCCGCGATCGTCGCGAACGCCCGCTCCAACTGCGAGTGGTTCAAACTTCCGATACCACCGAGCGCGGTGGCCTCCGCCCCGCGGTACGGCATGAACATCTTGAACGTGCGGACCCCGGCCGACACCGCCCGCGGCACCTCCAGCAGCTGGTTCTCGTTCATGACGTAGCCGTGGAACAGGAGGTTCATCCGGGTCTGCGTAGCGGCCAGACGGAGGCCGTCCTCATATGCCTGCACCATCGACCCTTGGCCGAACTTCGCGTAGTTCAGGGCAGTCGTCACGCCCCCTGCGATCGCGCCGCGGGTCTCGTAGGCGAAGTTCGACTCGCGCGAGAGCCCCGGCAGGTCGCCGTACTCGGGTGCGAGCTCGCCCATGTGCGAGTGCGTGTCGATGGCGCCCGGGATCACCCACCGGCCCGCCGCGTCGACCTGCTGGCGCGCGGGTCCGAGATACTCCTCGGCGGTAGTGACCGCGACGACGCGCCCGGCCCGTACACCGATATTGCGCAGCTCACCGGTCGTGGTGATACGCGCGTTCGTCACCGCCAGATCGAGCGGTTGTCTCATGTCGTCCGGCGCGGTCATAACAGTCGCTCCCAGTCCTCGCGCAGGTACTCGTCGTGCGTCGCAGCCGAGAGCTGCTCGGCCTGCCAGTCCACCAAGGCGCCACCCTGCGTCAGCAGGTTCCGTTCCAGCACAGCGATCGCTGCGGTCGCGACACGGTGGAACTCCACGATGCTCCTCAACCGATCGGGCTCGGCCAGGAGCGCCGCACCGTCGGCCGGGTCGAGCGTGCGAGGCGCGAGCACTGTCAGATCCGCGAAGGCCTCAACCTCGACGTCATCGAGCCGAGCCGCCGAGCCAGGACCGACGAGCTCTCCGGAGAGGCCGGCGGCAACGGCCTCGCACAGCTCCAGCCATCGGCCGCGCGCCGGCTCGTCTAGCCAGTGAGTTGCCGCATGCAGGACCAGGGCGTGATGGCGCACCATGCTGTACAGCCCGGGTGGCCCGGCAGCCTGCACCTGCAGGACGTCGTTGGTGAAGGCCAACTCGAGCCGCGAGCCGTCCAGGAGGCACTCCCGCAGGTGCGGGCGGGCTACGAGCTCCGGCCGGTAGGCCAGCTCGAGCAGGCGCAGGAACAGCGCGCCGTCCGGCAGGTGGTTCAGCGTCGTCACATCCGGGCCGGCCGACTCTGGCCAGGACAGCATGAAGTTCCCGTACGCCGCTTCCCGGAGGTCGCTGACGCAGTGCGCACGGACGGTGCGGGAGCGTCCGCCGGCCGACTGGATCGCGGCCCGCAGCGGGTCAACCCGTCGCTGCGCCTTGGCGAGCCACCGGTCGGTGTCCGCCGAGCCGATGGCCGTCATGGCCGACGCCGCCCCTGGTTCAGAACCCACCGATCAGCCCTCCGTCGACACGCAGCTGCTCACCGGTGATGTAGGACGCGGGCACGCCGCAGAGGAAGGCGACCATGGCCGCGAACTCCTCCGGCCGGCCATACCGACCGGTCGGTATCGTGGCTTCGCTGGACCGGCGTACTTCGGCGGCGTCGACTCCGGTCGACTCAGCCCGCTTGGCATCGAGCTGGGCCACGCGGTCGGTGTCGATCCGGCCGGGCAGGACCATGTTCACCGTCACGCCGCTGCCGGCGACCTCGCGGGCGAGCAACTTGAGGTATGCCGCGAGGGCAGTGCGATACATGCTCGACGTGGTCAGGCCCAGAATCGGTTGCTGCACAGCGCTCGAGCCGACGGCCACGACCCGGCCCCAGGCTTGCTCGCGCATGGTGGACAGACAGGCGCCGATCAGCCGCAGCGGCCCGTCAAGCAGCAGCTGGGATGCAGCTGGCAGATCCGCCGGGTTCAGAGTGGCGGCGGTAGACGGCGGCGGCCCACCGCCGTTAACGACCAGGATGTCGACCGGTCCGAGCCGGTCCTCGATCACCTCGACGGCGGCGCGGACGCCGACCGGGTCGGTGAGGTCCAGCCCCATGCCGATGGCGCCGGAGAGGTCCGCGGCCTGCTCAGCGGCGAGCTGGGCCCGACGTCCGCAGATGGCGACCCTGGCCCCTTCGCCGGAGAGCGCCTGCGCGACCGCCCGACCGAGACCACCGGTGCCGCCAGATACCAACGCGACCTTGCCCTCTATCTGTAGGTCCATCAGTGGCTCAGCTCCAGCACCGGTCGCTGGTGGGCGTCGGCTAGCGGGCCCATGGTCGCGGGGAAGGGCAGAGCCGGCGCGCGTACCGCACCGGAAGCGAGGACCCCCCGGCGGCGGAGGTTCTCCTTGCGGATCGCGAGCCCAACCTGGATCTGGGCCTCGAAGTTGATCAGAGGCAGCCAGGGCAGGATCGCGGTCCGGGCGGCGTCGTAACCGCCTGCGCGCCAGGCGACGACCACCTCGACGAGTACCTCGGGGTAGGAGAACCCCGTCATCGCACCGGCGGCGCCGGCCAACAGCTCGTCGAGCAGTCCGATGCCCCCGAGCCCGCCGAACAGCGGGATGTTCGTGCGCGCAGCCAGGGCAGCGATCGCCGGTGACGTGGGGGGGCTCTCGCACTTCACCGCGGCGACGAACGGGTTGCGCTCGGTCAGCTCCAGGATCAGGTCGGTCGAGACCCGCACGCCACTGGCCACCGGGTAGTCCTGCAGGACGACCGGGAGCCCCGACACGTCGGCGATGGCCTTCAGATGCTGGGTCACCGCCTCGCTCGAGGTCGAGTTGATCTGCACCATCACCGCCGCCAGGGGCGCCTGCGCTGCGTGCACTGCGGCGGCGGCCTCCTCGCACGCCTTCGGGGTGTCGAGGGAGGTGAGGCCGACGACGACCCGGTCGGCTCCGAACGCCTCGGTGGCGTGGCTCACGACCTGGGCTCGCTCCTCACCGTTTAGCTGGGCTGCCTCTCCGAAGACGCCCAGCGCCACCACTCCCGTTGTGCCGGCAGAGGTGAACAACTCCAGGGCCTTCACAAGAGAGGCTCGGTCTACCGCAAGGTCGTCCCCGTTGAACGGCGTGGGGAGGACTCCCCATACGCCGGGTTGCAGCGGTTGCATTGCCTCAGCTCCTTCGTGGGCTTGATCGATGAGTTCACTTGCAGGCCGCGGTGATGCGCGGTCGCACGAATCGGTCACAGAAACTTCAGGTCGGCTCCCTCGTGGGCCTGAAGGACGTTCTCGGCGTACAGCCGGCGCCAGCCGCGCTCCGGGAGCTCGGGCGGCGCCCATCGGGCTCGCCGGCGAGTGATCTCCGCGTCGTCAACGACGAGGTCGATCTGCCGGTTGAGTACGTCGAGCCGGATGAGATCGCCGTCCTGCACCACGGCGAGGGCCCCGCCAGCCGCACTCTCCGGCGAGCAGTGGAGTACCACCGTGCCGTACGAGGTACCGCTCATCCGCGCGTCCGACACCCGGACCATGTCGCGTACCCCGGCCTCAGCCAACAGCCGCGGGATCGGCAACGAGCCAGCCTCCGGCATCCCGGCCGCGATCGGCCCGGCGTTGCGCAGCACTAGTACGTGGTCGGCCGTTACGTCGAGGTCAGGGTCGTCGAGCCGGGATGCCGCGTCTTCGGGCGAGTCGAAGACGAGCGCCGGTCCCTCGTGCTGTAACAGGTGCGGGCTCGCTGCGGAGACCTTAATGACCGCCCCGTCCGGAGCCAGGCTGCCGTGCAGGACGGCCAGCGCGCCGCTCGGGCCCAGTGGGTCGCCCAGCGGATGGATGATGTCCTGCCACTCGGGGGGTGGCTCGACCGAGGCGAGCTGGTCGTCGAGGGACTGCCCCGAGACGCCGACATGGGAGAGATCGAGCTCATCGGCGAGCGCCTTAAGCAGCACCGGCACACCTCCGGCGTTGTGAAAGTCCTGCATGTACCCGCCGCCGGACGGCTTCAGGTCGACGAGAAGGGGGATGGTCTGGGCGACCCGGTCGAACTCCTCGAGCGGTAGGTCGACCTTGGCTCGCCGGGCGATTGCCAGCAGGTGTATGACGGCGTTCGTCGAACCCCCGAGCGCGGCGAGCACCCGCAGGGCGTTGCCGAACGCGGCCGGGGTGAGGATGTCCCGCGGCAGGAGCGGGTCTAGGGCCAGTTCCACGGCACGGCGGCCGGTGGCCGTCGCATGCCGCAGCCGAGAGCCGGTAGGGGCCGGTGGGGTCGCACCACCGGGCAGCATCATCCCGAGTGTCTCGGTCAGGCTGGCCATCGTCGAGGCGGTGCCCATGACCATGCACGTCCCGGCGGTGTTGACCAATTGGCGTTCCACCTCGCCGATGTCCTCGTCGCCGATCTCACCTGCCCGGTGGCGGCTCCAGAAGCGGCGGCAGTCGGTGCAAGCGCCGAGCTGCTCGCCCTGCCACGACCCGGACAGCATCGGGCCGACGACCTCGAGGATGACCGGGACGTCGGACGAAGCGGCCGCCATGAGCTGGGCGGGCACCGTCTTGTCGCATCCACCCAGTAGAACGACCGCATCCATCGGCTGGGCCCGGATCAGCTCCTCGGTGTCGATTGCCAGCAGATTGCGAAAGAGCATCGACGTCGGCGACAGGAAGCTCTCACCCAGGCTAATGGTAGGAAAGACGAACGGCAGCCCACCGGCCTCGGTGACGCCGCGGCGCACGTTGTCGACCAGCCCGGGCATCAGCCGGTGGCACGGATTGTAGTCTGACGTCAAGTTTGCGATCCCGATGACCGGTCGGGTCAGGTCCTCGGCGTCGAAGCCGGCACCCGCCAGAAACGCCCCACGCAGGTAGCGGGAGAACCCGGCGTCGCCGTACGACGTGAGGTTCCGGCGCACGCCCAGAGGCGGTTGACCCACTAGAACTCCATTCGTGGTGATCTAAATTTGCCTGCGGCTAGCGACGGCGCAAGCGCAAGTGGTCCCAGCCACCGTTGAAGACGATGGCGACGATCAGCACCAGGCCGTAGGCGATCTGGAGCACGAACGAAGACACCTGCACGAAGCTGAGGATGTTCTGAATCAGGAACAGGGATGCACCACCGGCGGCCGCACCGGCCAGGCCGCCTCGGCCACCGGCCAGGCTGATGCCTCCCACAGCGGCACCGGCGATCGCGATCAGCGTGTACTGCGGACCGACCGTGGCGTCGGCCCCGCCGAGTACGGCAGTGAGCAGGATGCCGCCCACGCCGGCCATGGCACCGGCCAGCACAAAGGCGATAAAGCGGACGGCGGTGACCGGGACCCCAGCCGTGAAGGCCGCCCGGTCATTGCTCCCGACTGCAATCAGGTTGCGCCAGAACGATGTTCGCAGGAGGAGGAACCAGACGAGGCCAACAGCAAGCAGCACGAGGACTGCGTTCGGGATCTGGCCGGTCGTGTCCGACAGTGCGAAGATCCCGTCCGGCACTGTGCCGCCGGGGCTGGGCATGAGCTGTGTCGCCAGCCCGGCGTACACCAGGTACGTCGCGAGCGTGGCGATGATCGGTGAGACCCGCAGGAACGCCACGAGCGCGCCGTTTACAGCTCCGGCGGCGCAGCCAAACAGGATCGCCAACAGGCACAGCAGGTAGCTGTTGGTGACGCCGCTCGGGGCGAGCTCGCCGGCGATCAGCACGCTGATCAACCCGGCCGACGGTCCGACCGACAGGTCGATGCCGCCGCCACCGACCAGGATCGGCGGGGTCATCGCCATGGCGAGGACGACCAGCGGGGACGCCGCGATGAGCGCTTCCTGCCAGCCGCCGTTGCTGATGAAGCCGGGGTTGACGATCGTGTTGATGATCACCAGCCCGACCAGGAGGATGACCGCCGGCGCGAAGTACGGGATCCGGCTGACGCTCCAGCGCGAGGGAAGGGCCGGGGTCTGGGCCTTGGCCGCGGTGCTGGCAGTCGTCATGCCGTCTCCGCCTTGTCGTCGGTCTGGCCGAACATCGCCTGCAGGATCTCGTCATAGCCCATCTCGTGCCGGTTCAGGACCGCCTGGGTCGACTGCTCGCGGAACACCGCGGTCCGGTCGCAGACCTGGACCAGCTCCTCGATTTCGGTGGACAGCAGGACGACTGCGACACCACCGTCGGCTAGTCGACGAAGCAACCGGTAGAACTGACGTTTGGTGCCGATGTCTACGCCGCGCAACGGGTCGTTCATCACCAGAACCCGCGGGTTCGCGGCGAGCCAGCGGCCGACCAGCACCTTTTGCTGGTTTCCACCGCTGAGCAGGTCGACCGGGTCCTGGATGTCGGCCACCTCCACATCGAGCCGGTCGACGAAGGACCGGGTCCGCTCGACTAGGGTCCGCATCCGGAACCAGCCGAGTGTCGCGTCCTGGGGCATGGTCGCCATCAGCATGTTGTCCACGACGGATAGCGGCGCGAACAGACCCTCGACCTGCCGGTTGCCTGGGACGTATGCGATACCGTCGCGAACCGCCTTGATGTAGTTGCGGACCGGTCGGGTTGAGCCGTCCTCCGCGACGAAGACCACCGACCCCGTCACCGGCGGGCGCAGCCCGACCAACGTCTCCAGGAACGTCGCGCCGCCGTGGCCCTCGAGACCCGCTACGCCGAGCACCTCGCCATTGCGAACCTCGATTGAGAAGCTCCGCGCGCGCTCGTGCAGCGATAGCTCTCCGCGCATCCGCACAGCGACCGGCTCGGTGGCCGCCGGCGGGTCGGAACCCGACGAGGGTTCCTCCTCGTGGTCCACCGGCGGGATCTCGTCGAGCTCCTCCAACGAAGCCTTGGACGACCGCTGGCTCATCAGGCGCAGCAGGGCGTCCGGGGATGCTTCGGCCTGCTCCAGTGTTCCCACGATGACGCCGGAGCGCAGGACGGTCGCGCGGTTGACGAAGCTCTGCAGCTCATCCATCCGGTGCGAGACAAACAGCACCGATCGACCGTGCCCGGTCTCATCGCGCAGCAGGTCGAACAGCTTGTCCCGCGTCTCCAGGTCGAGCGCCGACGTCGACTCGTCGAGGATCAGCAACCGCCAGTCGCGGGTCAGCGCGCGGATGATTGTCAGCACCTGACGCTGGGCCAGGGAGAGGTGGACCACGGGGCCGTCGAGTACCGACCGGGTGAGCCCGAGCACGTCGAAGAACTTCAGGGCGCGCTCGCGCTCCGCGGCCGACGACGCACCGTGTCGCAGTACACCGTCTTGACCGAGGAAGACGTTGTCGCGGACCGAGGACTCGGCTGCGGTCAGGGTCTCCTGGAATACGGTGACGATTCCGGCCCGTTGGGCTACCCGCGGCGAGCGTAAGGTCACCGGGGAGCCGTCCCAGGTGATGATCCCACTCGTCGGCGACATGACACCGCTCAAGAGCTTGACCAGGGTGGATTTACCCGACCCGTTCTCTCCGATCAAGCCCCGGATCTCACCGGGGATGACCTCGAAGTGCAGATCGCTCAGGGCGACAGTCTTGCCGTACGTGTGCCTTACGTCGTTCATCGTCAACATGGGCGTCACGGACTCGGAGCCCCGCTCGCCGCTCTCCACGGTGGTCGTCACTGTGTTGTGCCCCTCAGATCCGTTGCGCCACAGAGCGTTCGCGGCCATAGATGGTCACCAGGACCAGGATGATCAAACCCAGGAACACCTGTTGCATGCTTGCGCCGACCCTGAGCCCGATGAGCAGCGTCTGCACCTCTATGGTGATGAAGACACCGGCGATAGTGCGCCCGTAGCCACCCCGCCCCCCGATGAGTGCGGTCCCACCCACCACGACCGCGGTGATGGTGGAGAATAGGTACGGTTGGCCGATGTTCACCGAAGCGCCACCGCTGAAACCCGCGAGCAGGACGCCGGAGACGCTGGCGCAAGCCGCAGCGATCGTGTAGACGACGATCCGCGTAGCCAGGGGGTTCACCAGGGACAGGCGCGCCGCCGTCGGGTTGGCACCCAGGGCGAAAATGCGTCGGCCGATCGTCGACCGGCGCTCCATGAGCAGGATGACCACCGACAGCAGCACCCAGACCACGACCGATAGGGGAAGCGGCAGCCCGAGTGTCGTGCCTAGGGGCGACACCGCGTCGGTGATGAAACCCGGAACCACGCCGCCGGTGTCGCCGTGGGTGTGCTCGAGGATCCCCCCGGTGATGACGGCTCCCGTGCCGAGGGTCACCACGAGCGGGTGGAGGTTGAACAGGCTCGACAGTGCACCGTTGACGATGCCGATGATGACCGACAGGACGGCCAGCAGTACGCAGATCGACAGGAACGACCACTTCGCGAGCGTCAGGGTGGTTACCAGCACGTTGGCCAGCCCCATGGTGGCGGGGATGGAGAGGTCCACGCCAGCGATCAGGATGGCGAGCGTCTGGCCGATGGCCGCGATGCCCAGTACAGCTGCCAGGACGAGCACCGACAGGAGGCCCGACTTGGACAAGATCGAGGGCAGCTTGAGCCCGACTAGGAGGAACAGGATCACCGGAGCCGCGTAGACGACCAGCGATGGCTGCCATGCCCGGCGCGGGCGATCTGCAGCCCCACCGGGGGTTGGGGGCTGTGGTGACGCGGGCGTCGGCGGCGGCGTCGATGCGGTCGCCGTCGTCGCACTCGTCTCGTTCTGCGTCAACAGACACTCCTTGACGTCTGCGGGGATCGGCAGGTCACCGTTGCTGACGTCGTGCTCAGCTGGTGCCCAGGGTCAACAGCGGGGAGGTCACCTTGGCTGCTGTCTGGCCACCTGTAAAGAGCTGGTCGAGGAAGCCCGATGGCATCGGCTCTCCACCAGCGGGCTGTGCGTTGCACGTGCTACTCGTCGTGTAGCTCGACTTGTAGTAATCGCTGAACGTGCTGGCGTCAATGACCGGCAACGGATACAGGATCATGTTGCCCTTCATCTTTTGTCCGGCGAGCATCCGCAGAGCGATCTGGAACGGCGCGAACGATGCCTGGCCACCACTCTGCGGGAACCCGATCGAGTCCTTGCCGGACTCCTTGACCTGGGCCAGCCAGTAGCAGCCACCCTCAAATCCGGTGATGTACGGAGTCGGCCGACCAGCCTGCTGAAGTGCCTCCCCCGCGGGTACGGCGCACGTGCCGCCGTCCCACACACCGGCGACTGGGCCGGGATGGGTCGCGAGGTACTGAAGCATCTGCGACTTGCCGGTGGACGCGGTCCACTGCGAGGTGATGCTGTCAACCTTGATCCCTGGGTTGGCCGCGAAGACCTTTTCGGCGGCAGCGTTCCTGGTCTCGGACGCGGCTACACCGGGTATCCCTTTGCACTCCACCACTGTTCCCTGGCCGCCCAGCTTGCCGACGAGCCACTGGGCCGTAGTCGCGCCAGCAGCGTACTCGGCGAAGTCGACCTGGATGTCGTCGGTGCACGAGGTGCCGGTCTGCATGCTGATGACTAGCACGCCCTTGTCGTTGGCCCGCGTGTAGGCCTGGCACAGACCGGTCGAGGGCGGTTGCATCACGAAGATGACCTGACAGCCCTGCTGGACCATGTTGTTGATCTGCGTAGCCTGTTGCGTCGCACTGTTGTTCGCGTCCGCTACAATTAGGCTGCCCTTGACGAGGTTCTGGTCCTTCAACTCCTGCCAGGCGGCTTTAGTCGCCTCTAGGCCCTCGACCCGCCACGAGTTTCCCTGATAGGCGCTGCTGTAGCAGAACTGCCACGGTGCCTTCGGTGGCGTCCAGTTGGCGTAAGGGTTGGGGCCCAGTCGCATCCAGTTCCAGAAGCCGGCAGAATCCTTCTGCAGCGCGGCCGGGATGTACTTTGCGAGGGCAGCGGCCTGGGCCGGCGTGGGGTCGGGTTTGCCGGGGGTTAGCTCGGTGTAGTCCGCGGCGCTGCGACCACTGTTACCACCACTGCTACCACCACTGCTGCTGCCGCCGCTCGACGACGCGCAGGACGTGGCCAGGAAGGCGACGGCTACGAGCAGGGCGATGACCCGCGATTGCTTTCGCCAGTTCTTGCGCACGAATTGCCTCCTCAGTCGGACAGCCCATGAGCTTGGCTGCCTGGGGGTGAACTTCGACCGCAACAGCAGGATCAGACGCTTCGGCGGTGCGGCCGAACTGTCGGTGCGCGACCGGAACGGTCTTCTCTGCTCGGGCTTGCGGGCGAGTCTGCTCCGCAGTTTATAGAATGTCAACGTTTGGCTTTGGCCGTGCCTGCATCGTGTCTGAGTCGTGATGTGGGCCGGTGATCCGACCACTGCACCGAGCAGAGTGGCCTTTGTACGGCCAGATGTCCACCTGAGTGTCGGGAGCAAACGATCGACGGAATCCCTGCTCCTGAGGGCCTTGTCGTGCGACCAGGCCCTCATGGTCGGCAACTTTCCGGTAACCCTTGACAGTTCGGCCGCAACTTGGTGTTGTTTGGCCGTGCCCTTCGTCGAGTATCCAGTCGATGGCCCGTTCTTTGAGCAGCTCGTCCGCGGTCAGACCTTCACTGAGGCCCCGCCGGTCCGCCTCACAGACGGAATGGTTGCCGTCCATCGCTCGATCGTCGGCGGCCGCAGCGCCCTCGGCCTGGACGCTGACCTGGCCCAAGCGGTGACGGGGGTGGACGCGGAGCCGGCTCCGCCCGCGCTGGTGTGGGACGTAGCCATCGGGCAGTCCAGCCTGGCCACCCACGAGGTGATCGCGAACCTCTTCTACCGCGACCTGCGCTTCCTGCGGATGCCGCTGGTCGGCGACACGATGCACACGACCACGACGATCCGCAGCCTCCGGCAGAACACCCCACGTCCAGGTCGGCGCCCCAGCGGCCTCGCCGTCCTAAACATCCGGACCGTCGACCAGGAGGGCCGACCAATACTGGACTTCGCTCGATGCGCGATGCTCCCCCTGCGCGGCGAGGATCTGGCGGTCGACGCCGACGACGACGACGACACGGGTGATCCCGACCCGACGGAACCGGCACTCGCAGACTACGTCCAGGCCGTGCAAGGCTGGGACCTCGGCGCCTTCCGCGTCGCTCGACCGGGCCGACACTTCGAGCAGCTCGAGCCAGGCGAGCGGTACCTCCTCACGGCCGGCGACGTCGTCTCGTCCGCCCCCGAGCTGGCCCGACTCACCTTCAACATCGCCGCCGTGCACCATGATTCGAGTCGCGCCGCTGCCGGGAGACTCGTATACGGCGGCCACACCATCGGGCTAGCCCTCCACCAGGCCTGGCGATGCCTGCCCAATTTGGTAACTATCCTGGCCTGGAAGCACTGCGACCACCTAGCTCCCGTGCACGAGGGCGACCTGATCCGCACCACACTTGAGGTGGAGCGGCTCGAGCCGTGGAACGGCGGCGGACTGGTCCACCTGCGCTCCCGCGCGGTCGCCACGTCGACCTCCGGTGAGGCCAATGTCCTCGACTGGCGCCTAGTCGCGCTGATGGCCTAACCGTGGGTGAGCCGATGGACGCTGAACGCCTCGCCGGTGTCCTCGCCCGCGGCCTGGCGACGGGCGGGGTGCGGGCCGTCTTCGGGCTGCCGGGCGGTGGCAACAACCTCGAAGTTGTCGGTGCCGTCCACAGCATTGGCCTGCCTTTCGTCCTGGCCCACAGCGAGACAGCGGCCACCATCATGGCCGCCGTGCACGCCGACCTGACCGGCGCACCCTCGGCCGTCGTCGTGACACGGGGACCGGGCGCAGCAAGCGCGGTCAACGGCGCGGCGCAAGCACTCCTCGACCGTCAGGCCATTATCGTATTAACGGATTCCGTTGCGGCGCGGGACCGTTCACGTATCACCCACCAGTACGTGGACCAGCGCGCGATGTTCCGGCCCGTGACTAAGGCGACGGCAGATCTGGGCGGCCATGAGCCGGAGCAGGTGATCACCGACGCGCTGGCGCTCGCTGCCCGACACCCGCGCGGTCCGGTCCATCTCGACTTCGACCCTAGCTCGACCGAAGCGGCTCAGCTCGCGCGGGACGAATCCTCGGACCAGGTCACCGAGGACACGTTGCACGCTGCCTGCGACCTGCTGCGCGCCGCCCACCATCCCGTGGTCGTTCTCGGGCTCGGGGCGCGTGACGTCGTCACGCCGGTGCGGGACCTACTCAACGGCAGCCACGTCCCGGTGCTGACGACCTACCGCGCGAAAGGCGTGATCCCGGACCACTGGGCCAACTGCGCGGGGCTGCTCACCGGAGCGACCGTCGAGAGCGCCGTTCTGGCCCGAGCCGATGTAATCCTGGCTATAGGGCTGGACTCGGTGGAGCTCATCCCTGCGCCCTGGGTGTACCCCGCGCCGGTGGTTAGCATCTCGTCGTGGGTCGACCCCAGCGACTACCTGCCCCGGGCCGTCGACCTCGTTGGCGACCTCGACCAGCTGGTCGCCGGGCTGTCGGGCAGCCTGGACAGCGAATGGCCAGCCGGCAGCGGCAAGCAGTTCCGACAGGCCGGCATCGCGCTCTTGGTCGAAGAGGCCGAGCCGGCCGCGGGCATCTCGCCGCAGCGGCTCATCCGACGAGTCCGGGCACTGGCTCCGGCCGGCACCATCGCGACGGTAGACGCCGGCGCTCACATGCTTGCCGTCCTTCCCTTGTGGGAGACCGAAGACCGCGACGAAATGATCGTGTCTAGCGGCCTGGCGACGATGGGTTTTGCCCTGCCGGCCGCGATCGCGGCTGCGCTGGCACGGCCAAACCGCCGGATCGTGTGCTTCGTTGGTGACGGAGGTCTGGGCATGGTGCTGGCCGAGCTGGAGACGCTGGGCCGGCTGAACCTTCCGGTTAGCGTCGTGGTGTTCAATGACAGCCGGCTCAGCCTGATCGCGGTCAAGCAGGTGTCCGAGCGCCACGGCGGGGAAAGCGCAGTTGCTTACTGCGACATCGCGTTCGACCGGCTGGCTGACGGTTTCGGCATCTCCTCGCACACGGTTTCGACGGCCGATGGTCTCGACGAGGCGATCTCGGCGAGCCTGACTGCCATTGGGCCGTCCCTGCTTGACGTACGGGTGGACCCCTCCTATTACCCGGGAGTACTCGACGCGATCCGGGGCGAGCGGCACCGGGTGACCTCCGACTGGCGCACCGCGGCAACCGTCCCGTCTCAGGGCGTGGCCTGATGTCAACCACGGTCGGAGCGCGACTGACGCGCAAGAGCACCTACAGCCTGCTGGCCGACGAGCTGCGCCAATTGATCCTGCGAGGCGAGTTCGGCAACGGCCAGCGGCTCCCTACCGAGGCCGAGCTCGCACAAAGCCATCGGGTCAGCCGGCAAACCGTTCGGCGGGCGTTCCAGGACCTGGTCGCGGAGGGCCTGGTCTACCGGACGCCGGGACGAGGCACGTTCGCGATGCCGAAGGCCGTCCCGTACCTACGTCAGTTCGGCTCGATCGAGGACCTAATGAGTCAGTCGGTCGACACCCGCTTCATGGTCATCGAGCCGCTGCGGAGGACGGTCAACGTCAGCGCCGCCAGCCGGCTCCGGCTCCCCAGCGACACGGTCCATAGCGTGACCTTCCTTCGCAGCCATGCCGAGACGCCGTTGGGGATTTCGCATGTCCACCTCCCGCCGTCGATCGGGAACGAACTGATGTCTGTCAAGGCGCTGACCACCACGGGCTCACCGGCCGAGGTCACAGTCATCCGACGCATCGAAGATACCGCCAGCGCGCCGATCGCCGAGGCCGAGCAGAGCATCACGGTGGCTCGCGCCGATGCCTCCACTACCGCCGTACTGGGCTGCCCGCTACAGCATCCGGTGCTCCGGATCGACCGGCTGTACCTGGACCTGAACGGGACGCCGGTCGAGTTGTCGAAGAGCTATTTCCTGCCCGAGCATTACACCTACCGGACCAACCTGCGGCGGAACGTGACATGAACCAGGGCTTCGTCAACGTCAGCGACGTCACCGCCGCCCTCGAGCTCGCCTGCATACCTGGACCACACGTCCATGGGCATCGGCAACATCGCAATCGGCATCGTAGATTTCGAGAAGATCGGCCCGCCTGGCGACCACGCCCCGTTTTGGAATACTGCCGAAGGAGTCGACCAGGACACTTCGTGTAGCGACGGTCAGCCAGGTAGACGCAAGCCAGGTAGGTGGCCGCGGCGCCTATCCCCACGTCTGGGCCAAGGACCGGAGTCCGCACGGTGCACGATCAGCGCAAAGTCAGCCCCTCCCGTCACGGTCCCGAGGTGGTGCCAGACCACGCTCGAACCCCCAACATGGGACAGGGCCCGGTGGGGCACGCCCAACACCCACCCCTCCACGTCCGCGTTTGGTAGAACCGGGGTGTGGCGGATGTGTCCTTCGTGGTCTGTGACGGCCTCAAGGCCTCCCTGACAGTTTCAACGCGGTGTTCCCGGCAGCGATCGTGCAGGCGTGATGCACCTAATCCGGGCCACCGTGCGGTACGCCTTCCGTAATTAATGAGACCTGCTGGCGAAGGATCCGCTGGCGATCTACACCGCACCCATGTCGACGGGCGATGCCGGGTTCGACGGTCGCTCCTCGCCCTTGTACTACTCGACACCCTCGGTGGCCGCAGCCGATGGTCCAATGCCGGTGCCGATGCTGGGGCGGTTCCTGGCCGGGCTGGGGGGGCGATCACGGTCCGCCTGCACTATGAGTCCGCGCAGGAAGCGGGTCCAGCACATCGGTTCGCCAGCCGGGCCGATCTCGGCGCAGGAGCAGATAATGACCGCTGTCGACGACGAGGACGTCTCTCAAGGGTGCCACTGCCGCGGGCGCTGCTGCGCCGAGTGATCCGCAACCTCGACGTCGCGGCCGAGAACATTGACAACCCCGACCCCGCACCCGGCGAGCTGGCGAGCGAAGACGGCGATGGGGCTCAGCGATTGGCGGCGACGTTCCGTGGCGACGCGGACGTGCTGCGCATGATGGACACCCCGCCGGGCTGGCCCCCGGACGGGCCACCACGCAACGACGAGGACTGAGCGCCCCGCTGGGATTCACGAGTCGACGGTCAGGTCCGACGTTTGCCACCCGTTGGCAGTGGCCACCATGGCGTTGGTGGCGGCCGTCAGGGCCTGGTAGTCGAGCGTGTCGGCCAGGCCTACGACCTGGACCCCGCCGACGATTCCGGCGGGACCGACCCGTTCGCGAACGTCACCTACGCGGGACCCGTCGACTGGATATGTGAACGGGCCACCATCGACGTCGCCGTCCACACGGTGCGCCGGTACGTCGACGCCAACGCGGTGCGGATCACCCGGCAGTCACACATCGAACAGCGGCAGGTGCAAACCCATCCGCAGCAGCCGAGCCTGATCAGCCGCCACGGCTGCCGGGTCCGCCCGCGTCATATCCCGAAACTCACGGGACCGTCCGCGAGCACCGCGAGGGTCGCCTAACGGGCTACCTGCTAAGAACCGCCGCGCCAGGAAGGCGCGGCGGTTCTGCGCGTGTGAGGACGGGTGAACGTGGCCCGCGCCCATGCGCTGACATATCGGGTTGTCGCAGGCGTGGCCGAGCACCGGAATCGAGTTGAGCGCCGCCGCCCCGTAGCCGGGGACCTGCAGGATCTTCGCCCGGTAGCCCGCGACGACGGCGGGGTCACCCAGAGCCGCCTCTAGCACCCGCATCCGCTCGTCAGTCAGCGGCACGAACAACCTCCAGCTTCATCCTCAGTAGCCGAGTCACGTAGGTCTCGCTGAGTTCGGTCATCGCGGCGATGTCTCGGGCGTGACGCTCTCCTGGCCCAGCAGGTGCAGCGCGGCCGCGAGGGTCCGCTCCTCTTCCTGGGCTTTGGCCAGCGCCGCCGCCCGGTCCTCGACCGCCAGCAGCGCGGCCGCCACCGCGTTCTCGATCCGCTCGTCCTGAGCATGGCGATCCTCCAGCAGCGCCGAGCGCGCCTCGCGCGCCCGAGCCATCGCCTCATGCCCACGGTTCGTCCTGTTACCCATCCCGTTCTCCTTCGCCGGAGCCCCGGCCCAGATTCGGCGTCGATGCGCCGCTGCCCCCGTAAGCACGCACCCCCCCTCTAACTGGACAGCAAACCGACGCCGAGTTCGCCGTCGCTCTTCCTCCGGTAACCACCTACCGCCAAACGTTCCCGCCAGGCCCGGCAACCGGCTACCCGCATCTTCCCAACCCGCGCCGACACCCTCCTGCCCCACTCGACACCCTGCCAACGCCGACGCCTGCCCCGCCCTCCGCCGAGCCCCGAGCCCACCGCCGTTACCTCCCCGTGACCTGTTCAGCCGAGCGCCATCACCCACACACCGTCTGGCAGTACCGGTGTGTCCCGTCGTTGTCAGGGCTGCTCCCACCCTCCCGTGCATCCCCACGGTCAGGCTGCCCTCAGCTTCGACCGACCTGCTGCGACAGACCGGCGG